>Ga0157370_10008848_pt1 | contig 10824 bp, 9 predicted proteins | sample C35metaG_FD_113463 | JGI IMG/M metagenome (GOLD analysis project Ga0157370, IMG submission 113463) | Corn rhizosphere microbial communities from Kellogg Biological Station, Michigan, USA - C3-5 metaG | ecosystem: Host-associated > Plants > Roots > Rhizosphere > Soil | place: USA: Michigan... | reverse complement strand
TTAGAATGGATAGTTCAACGTCAGCAGATGCCCCCTCGAATCCTGCGCGGCACATCCTTGCCATCATTGGTGTACCGCGACGACCCAAACAGATAGCTGTAGCGGACGGAGAACAACCCCTTCGGGACTGAGGCACCAACCAGAGCGCCGAGATACCTGCTGGACGCTCCCTGGACACGTGGGTCCTTATGTCGGGATCTCAAACGGGCGGACTCCACCCGAAATTGCTGATTGGCAATGACAAAATGGCAGTCCGATAGAGAATCCAGAATCTCACATACCATCAGCCCCAAGCGCGCATAGCGCTTGAGGCCTGCATATACTTAACGGTCAGTTACACCTAGCTCCGGTGCAATTGCTTTCATTGCGAAATTTGCACCGCGGGGAGTTAAGTGGACAACATCCAAATAGAACGCATCACCGCTCGATGCAGACTCTCTCATGAGACAACCGTCTGTATTGCACATCTTTTCAGCAACAGATATATAGAGCGCACCCGATTGTTGCGCCAAAGATCGAAGATTTTGCTCCGCAATCTCTGTTCGGGTATCAGGCCCTCCCCCTACTTGCACGCCATGGCCCATTCCATATTTGGTGTAGTCCAGTCGCTCCGAAGGGACTCGGTGCAGAGGATCACTGCTCCACAAATTGAAGGCTATGCGAGAAGGCGTGTCCTTCCATGCAGGGGTCGGCCCCAGGAGAATGACTCTGCGTACTCCCGCGCTCTGTATTTGTTTAACCGTAGAAGGTAGAAGTCCCTTGTCATACTCTCCCCACATCCCGGCAAGAATCACCGTATCAGGCACCAGTTCGCGAATCTTTTCGATCGTCCACTGATTATTGCCTTTGCATGCGGTATTGCCTCCCTCGTAACCAAGCATTGGGGCGCAGCTTGATGAAGTAAATTGCGCGAGACGGAATTGACCACTGCGATCCGCAAGACCACGCAGGCCCGAATAAATGGCTGCAGCCCCGGAGTCACCCCACAACACCCACAACGGCGCAGCCCCTTTGTCTACGCACTCTGGGGCGTACTGCGATGCATCCTGCCCTATATCCATAAAACAAACTCGATTACGCAACGCTGCTCGATAGCCGTCAAGATCGTACTCGGTTGCCCGTTGAACAATTTCCGGATAACGGGATGCGAAACCACCAGACTTGAAAATACCACCTGATATGACGGCTGCCACGCACATCGTGGCGCATAGAGCAGCGACTTTGACTCGAGCGCGCGAGCCTGAACGAAAGGGCTTTTCAATATAAAGATAAGTGAGGGTCGCCAGCACAACACTCGCAGCCAATACCCCCAGACGGGCAGACCAAAGCAAACCCTCCGGGTAGGAGCTTCTTGCGAACGTCAGCAGCGGCCAGTGCCAGAGATAAAGAGGAAAGCTGATCAGCCCTATCGCAATCATTGGACGGCAGCTCAACAAGACCCTGTTGACCCATGCACGTGATCCTGCGGCTATTAGCAGGAAGGTACCCACCGTCGGAAACAGCGCCCACTTTCCAGGAAATGGAAGCGTGTCATTAATCCGAAACATCGCATAAACAATGAACAGTAGGCCGATAATTGAAATAGCCGAGCGTACCTTTGCTGAGCCGAAAACCGAGGCAATAGCCGCCAGGTGCCTGTTGCGTGAAATGGCTTTCGTACCCAAGTCCGATGTAAGGCATGCCAGCGCAGCTCCGACGATCAGTTCCCAACCGCGGGAGAGCGGAGAGTAAAAGATCGCGGTGGGGTTCTCATGAACCCCAACAAGATTCATCACAAAGGATGCCAAACCAATAACCACTACAACCAACAGCAGCGGAATTCGCAAGCGCCATCCAGCCCACAGCAGCAGCGGCCAGACAACATAAAACTGCTCTTCGATCCCCAATGACCAGAGATGCAATAGAGGCTTCATCTCTGAAGCTTTGTCAAAATACCCTGCCTCGCTCCACAAAACAAAATTGGAGACAAAGCTGGCTCCCCCCAGAACATGCTTTGCCAGAAGTGCCAGGTCATCAGCCAGCATCGTATTCCAGCCGAACACCAAGCAACTGGCCAACACAGTGACAAGTGCAGGAAATATTCGACGTATGCGCCGGGAATAAAAGTCAGCGATGGTGAAAGTGCCCCGATCCAACGTGGTCAGGATAACCTTCGATATGAGGTAACCAGAAATGACAAAGAAAATATCGACGCCGACAAAGCCGCCGCGCAGCACAGTTGGAAATGCGTGAAAAATCAAAACAGCCAGAACAGCAATAGCACGGAGACCATCGATATCAGGTCTGTACCCAATATGTCTTATCGAATCACCGGTAATTTTGGAAGGAAGTATCGCGGTTTGAGTCTCGCTGATGCTCATCTTTTCTCACCAAAGCACGTTCTTGTTCGGTTTCAAGTTGGACCCGATTCTTACTTGAAGTTCGGGCACCGTATAGGGCTTGGCGAAGATTGGTTTCGCTCAAAACCATTGGAAGATAATCATGTGACGGTCACGGCACAGCGCACGAAAATCACACCCTTGCCGTGTTTTAATTGCATACGCCTCTATAAACTGAAGCGTATGCCTTGGCCATTTCGTCAGCCGAAAAAACCTCTTCATAACGCAGCAAGGCACGCAGCCCCATAGACGCTGCCTGCTCAGGGTTTTTCCACAACGTCATCATTGCCTGGGCCAGCGCAGCCGAATCACGCGGAGGCACAACCAAGCCCGTCTCGTCCGCAATGTTGATATAGGTCGTGCCCGAACCAATCTCGCACGAAATCATTGGCTTGCCATACATCGCGCCCTCAAGCAGCGAAATGCCAAACGACTCGGATCGCAGATGCGACGGAAAGACGAAGGCATAACAAAGCGTCAGCAAAGCCGCTTTATCTTCGTCGGGCAGGCCGCCCAGAAAGTGCACATTTGAAAGACCGAGCTGGAGAGCTTGTGCCTTCAATTCAGCCTCAAGGTGCCCCCCTCCCAAGATAACAACGGGAAGTTGAGTTGCTTTGGCAGCCTCAAGCAGGTAGTCCAGCCCTTTGTAATAACGTAGCGCGCCTACAAACAGGAAGAATCGCTCCCCCAAACGAGTGCGCCAATATTCCAGCTTTTCAGCCGAAGGTTGTGGATAGGTCGCTCTGTCCAGACCATAAGGAATGATCTTGACCTTGTCCTTGAACTGCGTGAGCACAGGGCTGCTTTGGGCATAGTTCGGCGAGGAAGCAACGATGCAATCCACACTGGACAAAAAGCGATTCATCAGCGGCTGATAAAGCTTGAGCAGCGTCTTTTGCTTGACGATATCGGAGTGATAACTAACGACCGTTGGCTTACGAATACGACTGGCGAAATGCACCAGATCCATATAAGGCCAAGGGAAATGGTAGTGGATCACGTCGGCCTTCTTCGCAAGTTCGGCAAAATCCCTGAAGGCCGAAATCGAAAAACCAGTGGAAGCGATGTGAAAATCGAGCTTGGAACGGTGAGTAACATGGTGACCGACGACTTCATTACGTGCAGCACCACGATCGCTCAGGTACAAAACTTCGGATTCGAACCCGTACTTCGTACCGCCTTCAGCAATCTGAAAAATGACTTGCTCGATACCACCCATTGTTTCCGGATAGTAGGTTTTGAAAAAATGCAGAACCTTGATCATCAGCCTTTGAGCACCTTGTGATAAACCTGCAGCGTTTCCATTGCGCAGCGCTCCCAGGAGAAGCCAGCTGCGTGCTGCAATCCTTGTTCAATAGCCGTCATACGCCACGACTCATCTTCAAGCCCTCTCTGTAGAAGCGCAGTCAGCCCTTCGACGTCCAGCGGCTCGCACATCAGCGCAGCGTCACCAGCGACTTCTGGAAGCGATGAGCTGTTGGAACACACGACCGGCACACCCGAACTCATCGCCTCAAGCACAGGTAGGCCAAAGCCTTCATATAACGAAGGAAAGGTAAAAAGTCGCGCCCCAGCAAACAACAGTGGCAACTCTTCGCTCGGCACAAACCCGAGATAACGCGCCCAGCCTTCACGCCTGGCAGTCTCGAGTCGTTGATGAATAGCGTCATTTCGCCAGCCATGGTAGCCGGTCAAAATCAACGGCCAGCGAGTTCGCACTGCCATCGGTAGCCGGCAATACGCATCCAGCAAGGTATCGATATTCTTGCGTGGTTCGATAGTGCCAACAAACAGACTGTAACCATCGACTTCAAGACCATGGCGCGAAAGCGTATCCCGTAGCACTTCCGGACTGCGTGGATGGAACTCTGCGGAGCTGGCCAAAGGAACCGTATGGATACGCTCTATGGGCCAGGAGAAATAATCCGCCAATTCACGACGGGTGTATTCGGAGTCAGTGATCAGCGCATCGGCCCTGACCAAGGTGGTCTTCAGCTCTTTTTGCAAATAGCGAACAAGCTGAGGAGCATGACAATGCGCCCAGGTAAAAGGCGATAGATCATGGAATGTCGCCACGCTGCGACCGGCAAAGGGTGGCAGGTAATAATTCGGACTGTGGTACAGAAAATCCCCATGCCCCTTAAGCGCATGCTTCCTGAGCATCGGCATCAACAGCCGATAGGCTTCAACTGCCAGTAAGTTCTTCTGCACAGCACGCTTCAAGCCATAGCCATTACCCGACTCATCAGCTGCCGTCGGCAGGCTTGGCAAAAATCGCCGACCCGCAAAGAACTGCAGATCGGTAATTTCAGGATTCTGCTGGAGTCGCAGTGCCAGTTCGTAGGTATAACGGCCAATTCCGGTCAGCGGAAAGCGGACCGGCTCAACAGACAAGACTAACTTCATTTATTTAGCCGCCAGCATCCAGCTCAGGGTTTCACTCAAAGCAGGGGTCTGCCAACCAACAACCAGCGAACGAAGACGCGAATTATCCCCGCACAGTATCTGCACGTCATTGCTACGTACAAACATCGGATTTACTTCGATATCGATATCGTGGCCGGTGAGTTCCTTGCACATCGCAATAACTTCGCGCAACGAGTGAGTGTTACCAGAGCTGACATTTACCGTCTGCCCTAATGGCTTCACCTCGATCAGGCCACGATAAGCCTTGACCACTGCCCGCACATCACTGTAATCGCGCCATACATCAAGATTCCCCAGTTCGATCTTTTCAGCCTTTCGACGGAAGTGAGCAACGATCTTGGGCAAGAGGAAGATATCCGTCTGCCCCACACCGGTATAGTTGAAGGGGCGCGTAATTACGATAGGCAGACGTCCATGCCATAAGTTGGCCATGTATTCCATGGCCAACTTGCTCACAGCGTAATCATTGGCCGGCGCGGGAATGGTGGACTCACTCAACAAACCAGCAGAAGCATTGCCATACACGTTGGCACTGCTTGCAAGCAAAACGCAATCGACTTGCTTGCCGCAGCGCTCGACCGCCTCGAGAAGATTATGAGTGCCTATCAGGTTGACTTGATAAAAAGCATCGGCAGTTCCATGCCCGACAAAAGCCATCGCCGCAAGGTGTACAACAATGTCAGGTTGAATGTCTGCCAGCAGCGCGCGCAGGCCAGGCCCATCAGCCAAATCCATCTGATGGTAGTCAGCATTGTCGGAAGCATGGCTACCCAATCCGACGACCTCATAACCATTGGCTTCGAGCTCGGCTGCCATATAGCGACCGGTAAAGCCATGAATACCTGTAATCAGTGCGCGCTTACCGGCAATTCTCATCAGAACGAAAATCCTTGCTCATTTCGACGAAGGTCGGCTTCAACCATCATACGGCACAGCTCTTCCAGCGTAGTTTTTGGCTCCCAGCCCAATACAGCCTTGGCTTTGGCCGGATCACCAATCAACAGTTCGACTTCGGTAGGACGGTAGAACTTCGGATTGATAGTCACAAGCACTTTGCCAGTGGCCGTATCAGTACCCTGCTCGTCTTCCGCCACGCCGCTCCAGGCAAGATCGATCCCGGCAGCTTTGAACGCCATGGTCACGAAATCACGCACGGTTTCGGTACGGTTGGTCGCCAATACGAAGGTGTCTGGCTCGTCAGCTTGCAGCATGCGCCACATGCCTTCGACGTACTCTTTGGCAAAACCCCAGTCGCGCTTGGCGTCAAGGTTGCCCAGTTCCATCTTGTCGAGCAGACCCAGTTTGATTTTGGCAACCGAATCAGTGATTTTGCGGGTCACGAATTCACGACCGCGCAGTGGCGATTCGTGGTTGAACAGGATCCCGCTGGTGGCGAAGATGCCATAAGACTCACGGTAGTTGATGGTCATCCAGTGGGCATACAGCTTGGCGACACCGTAAGGGCTGCGCGGATAGAACGGCGTGCTCTCGACCTGAGGGATCGCCTGAACCTTGCCAAACATCTCTGAAGTCGAAGCCTGGTAAAAGCGAGCTTTCGGGTTGACGATACGGATTGCTTCAAGAAGATTCACACAACCCAAACCAGTAATTTCAGCAGTGGTCAGAGGCTGATCGAAAGACACGCCTACGAAACTCTGGGCCGCAAGGTTATAAACCTCAGTTGCTTCCGTGGTTTGCAGCAGGCGAATGCTGGCCGAGAGATCGGTCAAATCATATTCAACCAGATGCAGGTTGGGGTGCTGGCTTACGCCGAGCTCCTCAAGACGCCAGAAATTGACAGAACTGGTCCGACGGTAGGTGCCGTACACCGTGTAACCCTTTTCCAGCAGCAGTTCCGCCAGATAGGCGCCGTCTTGCCCAGTAATGCCAGTAACGATAGCTTTCATGCGAATCCTCTAAACTCCATTTGAGCGCCTAAGCAGGCTCTTATTGTGTATACGTTCAATCGGCTCATGCCGAAAGAGTCGCAAAATCTTGCAGATCATACAGAATGCAGCTCTGCACGACGAGACCCAAGCGGCACCCGACACGCATCCAGCGGCCTATTGTGCCAGCATCATGTGGCAGGCGCCCGACTTGACATCCAAAATGCGTGAAAACCCCACCGCTACCCCACCGACCAGAGTTTTCTTTCCATAAAAAAATCAAGCACCTGGAAGGTAAAACGCTGGCATCTGAGACTGAGCGTTTTTCGCGTGAAAGAAAAAATTTAGAAAGAGTGACACTCCCTGCACCCCAGCCTAAAATGGCGTGTTTTTTTACCAACAATCTGGTGCTTTTAATGCGCAACGGTTCAGTAAGTATCGCCCTGTCGGACATAATCGCAGCGACAGGACGATACGCTTTGATAGGGATGCTAGGCTGGCAAGATGTTCGTCAGCGCTACAGGAGATCGGCATTAGGCCCATTTTGGCTGACTATCAGCATGGGCGTAATGATCGGCACCATCGGCGTGGTCTTTGGGCAGATCTTCAACTCCCCGATGGGCGAGTTCCTGCCGTTCCTGGCGATCGGCATGATTTTTTGGGGATTCATATCGACGGTCGTCAGCGAAGGCTGCACCGGCTTCATTGCCGCCGAGGGCATAATCAAACAGCTTCCGATCCCTTTGTTCGTCCACATTCTTCGCATGATCTGGCGAAACATATTGATTCTGGGTCATAACATCGTGATTTTCCCGCTGGTGTTGCTCGCCGTTGGCAAACCGTTGACCTGGATCGCGCTCCTCAGTATTCCGGGGTTCGCTCTCGCCGTGCTGAACCTCACCTGGATTGCATTGCTGCTGGCCATTCTGTGTGCGCGCTATCGTGACTTACCGCAGATTATTGGCAGCCTGTTGCAGATAGTGTTCTATCTCACGCCGATCATGTGGCTGCCCAGCCTGCTGCCGCAACGTGCCGGGATGTTCCTGTTGGACCTCAATCCGGCCTATCACATTATTTCGGTGGTTCGCTCCCCCCTGATCGGGCAACTGCCTAGTGCCACCAACTGGTGGTTTTCCCTGGGCATGGCCGTTGCAGGCTGGCTCGTTGCACTCGTGGTCTATGGCCGTTACAAGCGCCGCATCGCTTATTGGCTCTAAGAAGAACTCCTAATGTCCTTGATCGAATTCAAAAATGTTTGTGTAGATTTCCCTATCTACAACGCTAATGGGCGCTCCCTGAAAAAACGTTTGATCCAGGTAGCCACAGGCGGCCAACTGGGTGCAGACCAACAGGGTCGCGTTATCGTCAGAGCGCTGGAAGATCTGACGTTCACCTTGCGCGACGGCGACCGCGTTGGCCTGCTTGGACATAACGGCGCAGGCAAAAGTACCCTGCTGCGCCTGCTCAGCAGTGTTTATGAGCCCTCATCCGGCACCGCTCGAATTAACGGTGAAATCGGCTCTCTAATCGACATATCCCTGGGCACAGACCCGGAGGCCACCGGCAGGGAAAATATTTTTCTGCGCGGCGGCATCCTTGGACTGACCAAGGCTCAAATTGCAGAGAAGCTCGACGAAATCATCGAGTTTTCGGAACTTGGCGACTTTGTCGACATGCCGATTCGTACCTATTCCTCAGGTATGCACCTGCGATTGGCTTTCGCCGTCTCAACCACGATAAAACCGGAAATCCTGCTGATGGATGAATGGCTATCCGTCGGCGACGAAGGCTTCAAGCACAAAGCCGAAATACGCATGAACGAACTGGTGGAGTCGACCAACATCCTGGTCATTGCCAGCCACTCCCGCGAGATGGTCATGCACACCTGTAATCGGGTGCTCTGGCTGGAGCATGGGAAGATAAAGATGGATGGCGACCCGGAGACGGTCACCGCTGCCTACTTTGGAGCCAAGGCCAATGAACAGCATTAAGCGTAATGGTGTGGATATCGAGACGGCCTTTTCCATCGCGTCTAGCCGGCTGCACACCAAAACAAATGTAAGTTCCGGCGCCATTTCACTCGAGGACGCTCTTCTTACCTCCTTTTCGGGCACGAAACCAAGACTACGCCACCGCATCAAGCAAGTGATCCGGAGTATCGCTCGCGGAGTCTTCCGGTTAATAAAGCCAATTACGCGCCCGTTGCTTTTCCGTCTGCGCAACTATTTCACGGCGGATATCCGCCAGGAAATGATGGGAGAGCTCGCAAGGCTCAACGCCGAGCAGCATCAGCACCATCAGCACATCGTGCAGGAGCTTGAACGCCTGTCGAACGCGACAGGCTTACAAACACGGTTGTCGCAGAAGATTTTTTCCAGCCAGCTATCGCCGGAGGATATCGAACAACAACTGGACCGGATTGAGAAGTACAGTTTGGTGGACGCCAACCGTGTCGCAATTGATTCCGGCCTGGATGAAGTATTGGTCAAAGCCACAGTTGGATATGTGCTCTGTGCGGCAAAAGACTATGCACTGCTGACGAGCCTTCTCCAGGCAGGTGAACTGGAACCGGGCACCCGGCAGGTGATTGAACGAATCGTACAGCCTGGCGACGTGTTCATTGATGTCGGAGCCAATATCGGTTTGCACTCCATTGCCGCCGCCCGCGCCATGGCGGGGCAGGGCAAGATTATCGCCTTTGAGCCTTTTGAGCAGACCTGTAAACTTCTTGAGAAAAACCTTTGGCTGAATGGTTTTTCAGCTATCAGCGAAATCTCGCGCCTTGCCCTCTCGGACAAAGCTGAAACTCGCAAGCTGCACCTAGGGATGACCAGCGGACACCATTCCCTTTATGAGCTGGAGAATCCGGCGTTTTACGCCTCGACTTCAGTGGATGTCACTACCATTGCGCTGGATGATTTCTTACCCGAGAACCTGACCGTCAAACTGCTGAAACTCGATGCAGAAGGCGCAGAAATCGATATCATCAAAGGCGCGAAAAAGTTACTGAAATCCAATCCGCAAATGTTTCTAATCGTTGAACTCGGCCTATCCCACCTGAATAGAAATGCGCTCAGCCTCGAAGAGTGGCTCGAGCACTTCACGGGCCTGGGGCTGGTGTACAGCGTCATCAACGATCAGACGGGGGATCTTGAAAACTGGTCAGTCGAACAACTGAGTAAGGCAACCTCCGTCAACTTGCTGTTTTCATCATCCAATTCACAGCTAGCAGGAGGGGTGAATGCATGAAGAGTGAAGTCATTGTTGTAGGTGCCGGCGGACATGCCAAGGTATGCATAGAGCTACTACTGGCGCAAGGCGACAAGGTCGCCTACTGCGTTGGTAATCCGGACAGTCCGGACAAGTGCCTGGGCATCCCGGTGCTGAAAAGCGACGACCATCTTCCAGCATTGCTTAAGGAAGGGTACGAGCGTGTGTTCATCGCCATCGGATCAAATCCATTGCGCAACAAACTGGCGAAGAAAGCCACTGAAATGGGCTACCAGTTGGTCAACGCAATCAGTCCCGCGGCAGTGGTATCGCCCTCAGCCAGACTGGGCGTCGGAATCGCCGTCATGGCCGGGGCCGTTATCAACGCAGAGGCGACGATTTCCGACCTTTGCATCGTGAACACTGGTGCCACAATCGATCACGACTGTGTCATTGGACTGGCAGTACACATCGCCCCACAGTGCGCGCTGGCGGGCAATGTGAATGTCGGCAACCTAAGCTTCGTCGGCATCGGCAGCAAAATCGTCCCTGAGATTCAAATTGGTGAGTCGGTCATGGTCGGTGCTGGCAGCGTCATAATCTCGAATGTCGGGTCATCAACCACGGTTGTGGGTGTACCGGCCAAAGCAATACACAAAATTTGAAGGAAGAAACATGAAACGTATTTCCATTGCACAACCGAAGCTGGCTGGAAACGAACGCAAATACGTGCTCGATTGCCTGGACACAAACTGGATTTCTTCCAACGGCAAATACATCGGCGCCTTCGAAGAAAGCTTTGCGGCATTTTGCGGCGTCAAACACGCAATCGCGACCAATAACGGCACAACCGCCCTGCACCTGGCACTGGTCGTGTTGGACCTGCAGCCTGGCGACGAGGTCATCATTCCCACCGTGACCTA
>Ga0157370_10008847_pt1 | contig 10824 bp, 8 predicted proteins | sample C35metaG_FD_113463 | JGI IMG/M metagenome (GOLD analysis project Ga0157370, IMG submission 113463) | Corn rhizosphere microbial communities from Kellogg Biological Station, Michigan, USA - C3-5 metaG | ecosystem: Host-associated > Plants > Roots > Rhizosphere > Soil | place: USA: Michigan... | reverse complement strand
GAATGCCCGCGCCGATGCCCAGATCAAGATCCAGCGCGCAGTGGAGGGGCTGTCGATCATTGCCATTACCTACTACCTGCTCAGCTTGCTCAAGCTGGGTTACTCAGGGGTTCACCTGCTTGGCGTCGAGGTGTCCCCGCGAGAGGCCATGCTGGTCATGGCGCCGCTTGCGATTGGTATTCTTGCGTTGATCGTGCTGCGTATCAGGAAGGTTAAAGAGCATTGAGGTGGTGGACTGCGATGTTGTTGCAGCGCCTTTTCCACCTGTACTTGGCGGCCGTCAGCAAAGGGGTGAAGCTTCTTGCAGGTGTAGCAGGCATAGACGGGATTGTAGGGGGCAGTGCGTATGAACCGGGGAGGGTGCATGCACCAATGTCTCCTATGCAGGTTAAGCGCGACTGGGTGCTTAAGAAATGCTCGGTCTCAGACGTCTGGGGTGTCGGACGCAAGATGACACTTCACTTGAAAGGCATGGGCATTAAGTCCGCTTGGGATCTCTTCAAAACCGATCCCTAGACGCTGCGCGAAAAATTTAGCGTAGTGATTGAGAAGTCGACGCGCGAGCAAGCGGGAACGCCATATCTTGAGCGCGATGAGTCTGATCCACCCAAGCAGGAAATTTGTTGTTCTCGCACGTTTGGCAAGCGCCTCACAGAGATCGCACTGATCAAGGAGGCGGTCGCTACCTACATGATGAGAGCGACGGAAAAGCTTCGTGCACAGCATTCACTGTGCAAGAAGATCAGGGTCTGTGTTCGCACCGGCATTTTCAATCCCGAGGAAGCAAAGTACGCCAATGGTGTGATCGTAGATTTGCCATATCCAACGGACGACGTTCGATTGATTACCAAGGCTGCTGTGGACGCAGTGGATCGTGTGTTCCGGCCAGGGTTCCATTACAGCAAAGCAGAGGTGCGCTTGCTCAGCCTTTGCCAGAAAGGCGAGTACACCGATGCCCTGTTTTCAATCTCACAGCCGGTCGCGACTGAAAAAGTCATGGGCGTGCTGGATTCCATCAATGAGCGATGGGGTAGGGGAACACTGCGCTTGGCGAGTGTGCCAACCAATCCTGATTGGAGGATGCGTCGGGAGATGATGGGCCAGAGCTTCACGACACGGGTTGATCAGCTTTCGACTGTACACTGCAAATAGGTCGAGCTTCGAAATCAGCCATTTCTTGTAAATCTTTAGAACCGATGCCATCAAGTCCTTGCCTTGGCTATCGATCACGATGATTTACTTGAGCTGGACTGTCATCTGGCACTAAATTCATGGTTTTTTTTGAATGCTTGTGTATCTATAGCTCGATAAATGACTCATCGCGCCAATGATGGCGATGCGCTATCATCCGTGCCTGTCACCGGCAAGTTTAGGCAATAGAAACGCTCAGTCGAAGGGTGGTCTTTTTATTCCAATTATGAATCCATAAGCGCTGGCATAGCAGGCGGGTTTAGCGCGCCTCGTAAGGGCACTTTTTTTGACGAGTACACTCGTTTCAAAGGGGCCACTGTCATTAAACCACTACACTCACTTGCGATTACCTTCAGAAGCATTGGTCTGTATATCACCATGAACCTGATAGGAACGCAGGAATTGTGCCTAAGGCCGAAATCCGCCAAGGAGATAGGAGCAAGTGAACATCCAAGCAGCGATTGAGTCTGCGTCGACGATTTTGCTCGTCGTAGGCTCCGCCCTGGCTATTCTCGTAGCCGCATTCATATTCATCTTCCTCGCTCCCGGAATGTGGCACTGGTTGCGACTGCGTCGAATACAACGTCGCATAGCAAAGTTTGCTTCACACAGTTTTGCGACCGAGTTCAAAAACGTGTTCTCGGGTGACAAGCGCCTCTCTCACTTGTGGAAGGAGTACCAAGACTCACTTCACTTCCAATACGAGGATCGTGATGGTCAAGCTATTGTCTCAGCAGTGAGGGCCACGGTACCTGCGGAGATATTCTTCAACAGTCAGTTCGTTGTCGATAGCCGGTTGCGATCTGAATTTTTTAAGCACCTCCCAGGAATTTTCACCGGAATCGGAATTATTGGAACGTTTTCCGGCTTGATTGAAGGGTTGCGTCAGTTCCAAGTAAGTGAGAACGCAGTGACCGTTCGAGCTAGCCTTGAAACACTGATGCATCTTGTTGGTGAAGCATTTTTGATTTCGGCGGCAGCCATTACAGCAGCCATGGTAGTGACTCTGCTTGAAAAGCTTCTGCTTGCGTCTCTTTACCGTCGCACCGAAGAAATCGCCCATGAGATTGATGCACGTTTTGATTCTGGGGCAGGGGAAGAATACCTTTCCAGATTAGTCAAAGCGTCCGAAGACTCTGCTAGTCAATCTAAGATCCTCAAGGATGCGATGGTTAAGGAGTTGGGCGAATTACTTAGGGAAGTCACCAGCGTGCAGATTGCGTCGTCCAAAGAGCAGCAGGCGCTCCTGATTGATCGACTGACCGAAGCCTCTCGGAAGGACAACGAGGCATTGGGCGTTACCATTTCAGAAAGCATTCAGCAAAGCTTGAAGGGCCCGTTGCAGGAAATTGCCGAGACAGTGAAGTCCGCTAGTGGAGATCAAAGCTCAACAGCAGCTCGAATGCTACAAGATGTTATGACCAGCTTCAGTCAACGCCTCAATGACTTGTTCGGTGGGCAGATATCGGGATTGAGCGACTTAAATCAGCAAACGGCTCGAAGTATTCAGGATGCGGTCGTCACACTGAAGCTGCTAGTTGACAATATTGAGGAGTCTAGCCGCCGATCGACGGACACGATGGCCGATCGTATGGCGCAAGCTATTGAGAAGATGGAGGTTCGGCAGGAAGCGATGAACGCTCAGTCTGCCGAATTTGTCGAGCAAATTCGGCAGTTGGCGGCTTCTTCTCAATCCGATACCAACAAGAAGCTTCAGAGCACTTTGGAAACCATAGGAACACAAGTCACCGGCATGCTCGCAACTTTGAGTGAAACCCAAACTCAAGTCTTCGAGGGCAATCGATCTCGTGAGCAATCCATGATTGAACGCGCACAAAGTGCTGTTAATGGGATGTCAAATTCGGTTGAGATTGCGATCAGAGAGATGAGCGCGGCGTCGACCCAAATGGCTCAAAATGTTGCAGCGCTCACCCAGACGACGATTACTTCCATCAGCAAAATGGAAACAAGCGCAGAGTTGCTTGGCGTCGCTTCTCAAGACTTTGCTGTTGCGGGTGAGCGAGTTGCTGGCGTCATGGAGCAGGCCGCTAACGTCTCCAAAAATCTGTCGGAAACTTCAAGCTCTCTCAATTCAGGCTCAACTGCGATGCAAGAACTACTACGCGACTACAGGGCGCAGCGCGACGCGGTGGTATCACTGCTAGCCGAACTTCGTTCAACGGTCGAATTCGCTCGCAAAGAAGCCACGTTGACTGCCGACATTTTAAGTCGAATTGAAGGCTCGGCCAACCGGCTGGCTGCGGCTCAGAAACAGGCCGATGAATACCTTGATGGGGTTAGTCGCGTGCTCGGTGATGCCCATACCTCGTTCGCCACAGAAGTCAAACGCACCTTGGATAAAGCGAACATCGAATTTCATACCAAGCTGACTTCGGCGATTGGAATGTTGTCGTCAGCAGTAGGAGAGCTTGAGCTAACTCTGGCATCAATGGGCACCCTGAAACCTGTGAGTAAGTAATCGATGCTAGGCGCCAAAGTTGTCATTAAACGATCGGGTAAAGACGAGGCCGAAAAGCCATTTTGGATTTCGTTTGCCGATCTGATGACTTCTTTGATGGTTTTGTTTCTGGTCGTGATGGGGGTGGCGCTATTGGCCGTCACCAAGAATGTGACTGAGCGCGAGAAGCAGGAAGAGCAGCATCGCCAAGACATTGAACTCATTCTGGAGCGCTTTACTGAGGCCGCCAAGCGCTATGACGGAATAAAGATTGACAAGGAGCGGCGGGTAATCGACTTCGGTGATCGAGCACGCTTTGCATTCGGTAAGTCCAGCTTGTCAGTGGATCAGGAAAGCGTCTTACGTCAGTTTGTTCCTGAAATACTGACCCTTGCGAATGATGAGCTTGGAAAGCGTGTGCTTAAACGCATTGTGGTGGAGGGCTATACCGATAAGAAGGGCTCATACCTAAGCAACCTAAATCTCAGCCTACAGCGTAGCCAGCGTGTGCTCTGCACAATGTTCACAAACTCAGGCGTCAACCTACTTAGCACCGTACAAAAGGAGGATGTGCGTACTTTGTTTCTTGTCGGCGGGTATTCATTCAATGCAGCCAAGGACAGCGACGAGGAGAGTCGTCGAGTCGAGATGCGTATCGAATTTCTCGGTATGGGCGAACAGCGGGCCAGCGCTGGCGATGCCTCCGAAAACTTCGGGGAGTGCGCGTTGCGATGAACACGCTCGAAAATCTAGCCGCACTTCTGCGACTTGGCACTGAAGAAGGTACCAAGGCGATGCCCACCTTCTCAGGAATGGACGACCTCATTGCGAAGATGGCTTCTCGTGCAAAGACAAAAAACTTTAGGGCGCTCTCGGAGGATCATCTTCTTGAAGCAGTGTGCCGTTTCTGGGATCGCCAGGAAGTACCTACATTTCGGGATGCCTATTTGCTCTCATGGGGATTGTGTCTGCCACACCGCCAAATGGGCCCGTGCGTACTCGAGGATCGGCCTCGACTGCAGCGAGTTCTCGATGGCGTGGATGGCTGGAGTGTTAGACCGGCGGCGTACCGTCGTTGTTACCAAGGGCTGGTCAAAAGCTACTTCACATACGACGCTTTGTCAGACTCGGCTCCATCCGCTGTGCGAAGTAATTGGAACCTCCTTCGCGAATATCTTCGTGAGCGAAATCACTTGATTCGCGATGCTCAAACCAACCCCGAGTGGGTCGACACAGCGGTTGGAAATCAACAGTTATTCAGTGATAACCCTTGCGAGCCTTACGTTGACGCACTGTTGAGGGGGGATTCTGGTGCGATAGACCATATGTGCGAGCAACTCGGAATCGGCAAAGCTTCTTGGTTCGTTCGAGAGCTTGTTCTCGCACAGGTACATGGTGCGACCTATCTTGGCCACGAGCAGTTCAAGGCTCTCATGCCGCGCCTTCTGGAATTGTTGGCTGGAAACGTGGTTCTACGGGATAGAGGTCTAGTCTTGATCTTGAATCGGTATGCGAATATTCCAGGTCTAGATCAGCATCAAAACCTCAAAGAGGCTTCTGTTAATTGGTGGGGAAACCCATGGCTTCCGTCGAATGAAACACGTTGGGGGGCGGTCATTCCCGAAGCGCGAACGATGATCGCGGATTGGCTTAAGCTGGAATTTATTGAAACGTTCTTCACGAAGCTTGCCGAGGACGGGCTTGGCGATCGCCGGCGCATGGAGTTTTGGAAACGTTACGTTAAGGCAATACAACATATCGAGTTTGCATTGGGTTCGGCCGCTAGAGGTTCGCGTGAACGAGACTTTGTGGTGCTGCGCGATAAAATGAAAGGGCTCATCCGCAATTTAGATGCGTCCGGTGCAAACAATGCATTCATCATGCGTATGGGGGATTTTGTCGCAGTCGAGTTCAGCGGTATCGGGAATGCGTTATACGGCTACGACGCTAGCAAATCGTTGCCGTTTGATACGACCAAAACCCTTCAATTGGGGGTAGATGCCCCGAACTCCCTAAAGCACAAGCCACCCCATAGAGTATTGTGGATGTCGCACCAAGACGGCATACATGGCTGGGAGAAGTGGGAACAACTGTTTGAGGCAACCATGAAGCAGGAGTTCGGCATAACACCGGGGGTCGCATCCGTTTCTGGGGATCGTCCTATCAAACATGAAAGCAAGCCCAGTTCGACTCCTTTTGGTAGTGACGCACAACTCTATAGCCGCATAGCACTGGATAAATTTGTGAGTGCACGTGGATTTAATCTTGAGGACAAAACCCTTCAAGGCGGCTGCCTATGGGTTCGAGCAGGTGAGGATGACAAACAAGTCTCTGGGATTCTGACTCATTGGGGATTTCGTTACAAGGCCGGTAAAGGTTGGTGGAAATAAAAGAGGACTATCATGCTCAAACTCTTTAAGAGGTCGAAGGTATCTAGTAACACCTCGAAATGGAGTCGACTTTGGTCGGCTTCTGGTGTGGTGCTTTCTCGTATCGAGAGTCAAGGCAGCATTCAGATCGAAAATCCACTACTGGAAGGCTACCTGACTCAGCTCGTCGATGATGGACTGGTACTGGAGACTGAGGATGGCTTCCTGCTTGGATGGGATTCCATGTACACCGCGTTAGGTCGACTTGAGAATTCAACGTTATCAGAACTCCTCACTTTGCCTCCGCGCACAACAGCGAGGCAATTGCTTCGAAGTAACAACTCTTTGACTGATCGAGACTTTTCGATGGCCCTTGCCGGTTGGCAATCCGGTGAGGGGCGGACATCTCAATGGGAAATGACCGGCCCAATAATGTCTCATGACCAGCGCATTGAAATGATGAGCTCAGAGCAATGGCAACTCCTAAAGGAAGTGATTGGCTTCGCAAGACGTAATGAAGATGAACGGAACGATCTCTTCCACCGACAAGCGTGGGGTAGGATTCGTTCTTTGGCATTGGCTGCCAATGCTCATCTCGATGACTTCCTGTATCGCTCTGTTGTGCTTGCACCAGAGAAGCTAGAAATAGGTCTGCGGCATTCAGAGGCGGTAACTGATGACCGAGTAGTTGAAATTGAGCCCGGTTTTGTCGGCGCACCTTCCGGCTGGTTAGAAGCGTTCGACCGTAGTCGCGATGTGCGTGATCGCTACGATATCGTAACCCCAGACGGTATCGTACAAGTGCTGGTGATGCCCAAGGTGCGTACCGTCCTACGAGAGATCAAACGCCTACCTGGTCGGCGAGTCGCAGGCTCTCGTGCGCAAGCATTTTTGCTCAACCCTTATGCCACCTTAGGTGACGATGCGGTTGATGTGATCGTAGAGGCCCAATTTGAGGAAGCTCGTGAAGCGGCAGGACTTGATTACGAGCGATTTGTGCCCCTCTTTGAACGAGATGCTTCGGGATATCCTCTCCGAGTCGGTCTGCTTATCGAAACCGCTAGTCTAAGTGGCCCAACATCCTCTGATACCCAGTGGCTGGATGATGCAGCATTGTCTTTATTTGTTCGCATTGCGGATCATGCATTCCGTGTGAGCTATCAGTTGATCAGCTGGAACGGATATGAACTAGAGGTACAGGGCGATACAGCTCGTCATATCGAAGAACTTAAAAGCGCGTTACAGCAAAGACAGAATCCACCCACATTAGTCTCCTATGCACAGGTTCACGACCTCAGTAGCTACTCATCACGCATTGAGGCTATTGGCGTTGAAAAACCGTACTACTCACCCTACATTTCCAAAAAAAAGGATGATGAAGGCTGGTTTCCAGAGAATGTCATGCCCTTCGTCGTCTACCAATCTGATGACGCAACTGAGCCATTAGCGATTCCCACCGATAGAAATGCTATCGAAAGATTGGTAGAAACTGTTAAGGAAGCTCGGGCGGCAGGGGAGGGTTTCGTCCATCCCCCATGGTTACCTAAAAAAATACCACTTAAGGAAGCGGAGCGGATCACCGAAACCTTTAGGGACGTATTCAAGGAGCTTGAGGGGGGCATATTCGACTTGAGCAAAAGTCGTCGCGCCACTGAAAGCTCTGGTCAGCTCCCCCGCAAGCAACTTGTTTTGAGGGCAAACATACAGTCGCTCGAGTACGAAGAGTTGCGACGCGAAGCTCTCGCAGCTGTCCCGGCGCAACCTCGCTTACCAAAAGCTATCCGTCCCAACTTTCCTCTGCTTCCTCATCAGAAAGATGGACTGGCGTGGATGCAGCATTTGTACAGTTTACAAGCAGAGTATCAGGTGCGCGGAGCAGTGTTGGCTGATGATATGGGGCTTGGCAAAACTTTCCAGCTCCTCGCATTGATGGCTTATCTCATCGAGCGTGATCCAGATATAGAACCGATGCTAGTGGTTGCTCCCGTCTCGTTGCTGGAGAATTGGGCGGAAGAAGCCGACAAGTTCTTTGAGCCTGGTACTTTTTCTATCTTGATGGCTTACGGTGATTCACTCACACAGTTACGTGTACCGCGCTCTCAGGTTGATCAGCGACTGCAATCCGAAGACGGGTTGGTTAAGTTTCTGACGCCGAACTGGATAGGTTGCTCCAACATCGTGTTGACGACCTATGAGACTCTTCGTGATCTCGAATTCTCGTTTGCCTCGCAAAAATGGTCACTTATGGTGTGCGATGAGGCTCAGCGCATCAAGAACCCCGCTGCAATGGTTACCCGGGCAGCGAAGAAACAGCAGGTTGGATTCAAAATTGCGTGCACAGGAACGCCCGTAGAAAACACACTGGCTGACATATGGTGTTTGTTCGACTACGTCCAGCCAGGTTTGCTCGGTGCGCTAAATGACTTCGGTCAGCGGTATCGTAAGCCTATCGAAGCGAAGACTGATGAAGAAACCGCGCGTGTTGACGAGCTGCGTGCCCGTATTGCACCGCAAATATTGCGCCGTCTAAAGGTTGATGTGGCTACTGATTTGCCTAGGAAGATTATCGTGGAGGAATGTCGCAAGCTACAGCTCTCAGACACGCAACGTAACCTCTATGCCAAGGCAGTCGAAAGCTTCAAGCGAAGAGGAGATGCCAATTCTGCATCGCCTTTCAAAAATCACTTGGGCCTGCTGCATTACCTTCGCCTGATCTGTACAGATCCGCGTCAACACGGATTGAACGTGTTCAAACCGGAACCCCTCCGTGAATACCGCCGCAAGGCTCCGAAGTTAGACTGGCTATTGTCTCAACTGCACGACATCCAGGCTAAAGGTGAGAAAGCCATAGTGTTCTGCGAATTCCGGGAGATCCAGCGACTGCTTCAGTACTTTATTGAAGCAGAGTTTGAATGTAAGCCGGACATTATCAACGGCGATACGAGCGCTTCGGCGAGGAATGCTGATAGTCGCCAGAAGCGCATCAAGTCGTTCCAGAAGTCAGAAGGCTTCGGCGTGCTAATTCTCTCTCCCGTTGCTGTTGGTTTCGGCGTTAACATTCAGGCCGCCAACCATGTTGTTCACTACACACGTACTTGGAATCCTGCCAAAGAAGATCAGGCGACAGATAGAGCCTATCGAATAGGTCAGAAGAAGGATGTGTATGTTTATTACCCCGTTGTCCAGGCCGATGACTTTACAACCTTCGATGTCAAACTCGACCAGTTGCTTGCTTACAAGCGGGGATTGGCGGAGGACATGCTCAATGGCGCTGGCGATGTTAGCCCTGGTGACTTCAACTTAGAGGACGTCGTTTCAAGCGCCGGCCAGAAGGATCTCGATGAGCGCATCAATCTCGATATGGCCTTGCAAATGGGGTGGCAGCATTTCGAATGCCTGGCCGGTGTGCTATGGACTAAGCTCGGATATGAATGCTACCGCACTCCTGGCAGCAACGATAACGGTGTGGACGTAGTGGCTTTAGGGCGAGGAATGGGGCAACTGATACAGGCTAAAACCAGCGGCACCGATGGTGCCATGTTGAGCTGGGACGCCGTAAAGGATGTTGTAACAGGGGAAGCCTTTTATAAACGTCGCCATCCAAATGTGGTTTTTTCCAAGGTTTGCTTTACGAATCAGTTCTTTAATCGTCAAGCGCATGAGCATGCAGAGTTGAATTCGGTAGAACTGCTTGATCAGAATAGCCTCAAAGCGCTACTGGAAAGGTATCCCGTTACGATGCTAGAAGTGGAGAAAATGCTGTATTCCGATTGGCAGCAGACTGATCTGCTGTAGTGACAAACAGTGTTAGAAATAATAGCTAAAAGGTAACTTGAGGTGATTATGTTAGTCGGAACTGAAAACCAATCGCTGTACCGCGAGTACTACGACATCATAGAAGATATCGAAACCAAAGAGGCCTTCTCTTATCTTGTCGGTTGGGCTTCATCTCTTAAAAATTATAGCTGCTTACCAAGTTCTCATGGCGTTATTAAAGACTTCAGGTTCATGCGGGACACTGATTGGGATTTTGCCTTTATTCCAAATCAAAAATGGTTGTTGTTTTATTTTCGGAAGCCATCCTTGAGGTTCGAAAAGTACTCGCGCGCGAGAATCCTAGAAAAATTTCCAGAGGCCAAGGAAACCAAACCAAGGGAGTTTACTCTTAGAATTTCAAATTTTGAAATGGCCGCTAAAATCGCAACTTTAATTGAAAGCTAAAAGTTGTTTAAGTCGTTAGTTTCATTCGTAATGACCGGCTACGCCAGCACTGTAATTTAATCAGGCTGCCGCAGAGATGGGGCGACTCGCGCCACACACAGTATCACTTCAGGTTACGTCGACATTTCATCACGCTTCGGTAGTCATTCCGCTCGGCAGCAAGACTCGCTTCGCGCTCAAGCCAACTTACCGCCATCTCCAAGTGATTGAGGAAGAGAGGCGCTGCTTGCTTTTCCTGGGCCGGATGCAACGTCCGAATGCCCTTGAGCATCTGCCGCACGTTCGGCGTTTTCGTTGGATCGGGGAATCCCCGAGTGATGTGCCACTGAGCCAAGACAGCTAAGCGCTGCTTCAGTGTGCTGATGGTGTGCTTGTCCGCGTACTCGGTAACGCTCGATGCCATCGCCAGTCACCGGCAGAAAGCCTCCCTAGGTCACTCATCCATAAGATATAATTTAACAGGTGGGCGATGTCAGATGTTCATAAGTGGCTCGCGGGCCCGAGATTACAGACTCAATGTTCTCGGAATTAACTTGCCTGTTCATCGATCTATGTTCATAGCGCTAGTTTCCACGACATTCCTAG
>Ga0157370_10008844_pt1 | contig 10825 bp, 10 predicted proteins | sample C35metaG_FD_113463 | JGI IMG/M metagenome (GOLD analysis project Ga0157370, IMG submission 113463) | Corn rhizosphere microbial communities from Kellogg Biological Station, Michigan, USA - C3-5 metaG | ecosystem: Host-associated > Plants > Roots > Rhizosphere > Soil | place: USA: Michigan... | reverse complement strand
GCGCGTCGGGCGAGAAACCGCCGAACACCACCGAATGGATCGCGCCGACTCGCGCACAGGCCAGCATCGCGACGGTGGCTTCCGGAATCATCGGCATGTAGATCGCGATGCGATCGCCCTTTTCCACACCAAGATGTTTCAGTGCGTTGGCAAATTGGCACACTTGGGCGTGCAACTCGCGATAGCTGATCGAGCGCGACATATCGGGGTTGTCGCCCTCGAACAGGATCGCGGTCTTGTCGCCGCGCTTTTCGAGTTGCCGATCAAGGCAACTGACGGTCGGGTTCAATACGCCGTCAGCGTACCAGCGGATGTGCAGATCCTCGGGGTCGAACGAGACGTCCTTGATTCGCGTCGGCGGCTTCATCCAGTCCAGCCGTTTGGCCGCTTTCGCCCAGAATGCTTCGGGATCGCGCAACGACTCGGCGTAAAGGCGCTGGTAATCGTCGGGCTTGATCTGCTCGGCGGCCGCAAACGCGGACGGAACGGGATGCACGTTGCTCATCGGGAACTCCTCGATGCCAGGCAAAAAACCAAGCGTAGCACCGGCGCGGCGGAGTGACGAAGTGACGTCAGTGCGGCGGCGCCGGCGGAAGCTTGCGCGTCGAGTCGTCGTCTTTCTTGCGGACGGTGCCGCGCAGCGCCTGGATTTCGCGCTCGGTCATGTGTTCCGGACGGGAACTCGCACGGACGTGCCGCTCGATGAAGAGCAACGCCGCGGCGACGCCGCCGATGAATCCGATGAAAATGCCAAGACCCATCCAGCCCGGCGAATGGCTCGTGAAGGCCAGAAGGAAAGCCACCAATGAAATGAGCGCCAAACCCCAGATCATGTTGTCGCTCCAGACCGAACTTGGGGCCGATCATAATGCAGCCGATCAGCGTCGGTGCTGCCGCGCTCGGGAGGCGTGAGATGCGTCACGCGCGCGAAAAAAGAGGCCGCTTGCGCGGCCTCCTTTTCCCCATTCGCAACCCGTCACTTCGGCGCCGGCCCTTTCACCGCCGTCACCAATCCGTCCGGACGCACGTACTTCGCGAACACCTGTTGCACCTCGTCCGCCGTCAGAGCGATGTAGTGCTGCGCAGCGATGGCGGATTCGTCGAGCGGCTTGCCTTCCATCGAATAGGTCAGCAGATTACCGGCGATTGCACCGAAGCTGGACTCGCCAAGCGGAATTTGCCGCAACAAAATGCCCTTGGCCTGCTGCAATTCGGTCGCGCTGATCGGCGCGACCTGCATCTGCTTGAGATCCTGCACCACCAGCTTGCGGGCTTCGGCCACCTTGTCCGGGTCGCAGCCGAAATTCACCGCATATGTACCACGATGCTTGTCCAGCGAACTGTCGACGCCGACGGTGTACACGAGTCCGCGCTTTTCGCGCAGATCGCGCACCAGCCGCGACGCATAGAAGCCGCCGCCCAGCACCTGGTTGCCCAACGTCAGCGCGAAACGTTGTGGCGAGTCGTAATCGAGCGCGATGGTCTGTGCCATCGTCACTTGATCCTGAACCGCGCTCTTGTCGGGCGTCGTCACCCGGCCGGGATGATTGGCTGGGATGGCGGCGTAATCCGTCGCAGGTTTCGAGCCTTGCGCCGTCCAGCTTCCGAACGATTTTTCGACTACGGTTTTGGCTTCCGCCGGATCGATCTTCCCGACCACCACGATGGTGGTCATGTCGGGCCGGAACGTCTGCGTGTAATACTGCTTCACTTTCTCCAGCGTGAGGCCGCCGACGTTCCGCGGCGTCGCGTGGCGAAGCGACGGATCGTTCGCCGGCAGCAGCGCCTGGTCCAGGGCGAGTTCGGACAGGAACGCAGGCGATTGCAATTCTCCCGCGACCTGGCCGGCGGTTTGGTGCTGCACGATCGCGAATGCCTGTGCCGGCAGGGCCGGGTGCAGTTCGTTGTCCGCGAGAAGCGCGATGCCCTGGGCGAAGTTGCTGGCCGGAACCGCGAGCGAGAAATCGGGGCCGGCCTCTTCGTGAGCGCTGATCGCGTCCAGCGCGGCCTGGAACTGCAAACGGTTCATGCTGGTGGTGCCGAATGGAAGCAGTCCGTCCAGCACCTGCGCGACGCCTTCTTCGCCCTTGGGTGCCTGCAGATCCTCGTTGGTTTTGATGCGGCCGTACACTTCGACGGTGTCGCTGATAGATTCCGGTTGGACGATCAACTTCAGGCCGTTCGACAACGTGTACGCAGTCGGATGCAGCGCAGACTTCGGCAATTCCAGCTTGGCGAATGCGGCCTTCGCCCAATCCGGCAGCTCGACCGCATGATCGGGACTGGACGCGAAACTTTCCGCGCCGCCGAAGCCCTTGCTCGACACCGGTTTGCCGGAACTTTCCGGCGTCAGCACTGCGGTGATCGCGTGCGCCGGATCGAACAACTTTTTCGCCAGTGCGTTCACGTCGGCCGGCGTCACCGTTTCGATCGCGGCCTTGATGGCGTCGGGCGACTCGGCGCCCTGGAAGGCGAGCGCGCGCGACCATGCATTGGCGAGCCCGTCCACCGAGTTCTTCTTGTACTCCAGATCGGCAATGGCCTTCCGCTTGGCCGCTTCGACCAAGGCCGGATCGACACCCTTGGCAGCGGCAGCGGCCAGGATCGCCCGCATGCGCTTCAGCACCGGAGCGGGATCGCCGCCCTTCGGAAACGCGCCCATCGCGTAATCGATGCCCGCGTGTTCCAGCGGCGAATCGAAGTAGCCACCGAAAAGTGCGGTGCCGTCATAGCGCATGCCGGCCAGCGCGGCGCGCTGCGAACCCATCGCGCCGCTCAACACCAGCGCGGTCGCGTAGTCGTCGGCGCGCAAGCCGGGCGAACGAAACGCGACGAGCGCAAGACCGAACGGATAGTCGCTCGGCAACTTGATGCTCCGCGCTTTCACCGGCTGGAAGTCGAACGTCGGGCGCGCGGGCAAAGTCTTGCGTGGAATGGCGCCGAAATCCGCCTTGACTTTCGCGAGCGTCGCGGTGGGATCGACATCGCCCGCGATCACCAGGATCGCATTGTTCGGCGCGTACCAGGCATCGCGGAACTGTTTCAGCATCGCCGCGCTCGTCTTGTCGAACGAGGACCGCGTGCCGAGCGGCGTTTCCGCATAAGGCGTGCCCTCGAACATCTGCGCAAGCAACTGCTCGCTCATCTTGAAGCCAGGGTTGGAATTGTCGCGCGCGACTTCCTGCTCGATCGCGCCGCGCTCCTTGTCCCACTCCTTCTGGCTCATGTCCGCGCCGCGCATGCGCAACGCCGCGACGTGCAGCGCGACATCCACATTCTGCGAAGGCGTCATGAAGTAATACTGGGTCACGCCCCAGGTCGTGTCGGCGTTGAACGCGCCACCCATGTTGGCAGCGATCGCGGCAAGCTGGTCCTTGGTCAAGCCCGGCGCGCCGCGGAACATCATGTGCTCCACCGCGTGCGCGGTGCCGGGAAACCCTTTCGGTGCCTCGCTCTTGCCGACCAGATAATTCATCTCGGTTGTCACCACCGGCGCCAGCGTGTCGCGCACGATCACCACACGCAGGCCGTTGTCTAAGGTGGCGCGCGTGACGTTCGCGTCGCTTGTCGCGGCGAATGCGCCGCTGGCCACCAACGCCAGCGAAATCGCGCCGGCCAGTCTCATCAGTCGTTTCTTCATTAATTGCCTCTTTTCATCGTAAGGATCGCGAAGGGCGCGTACGATCGTTGCATCGCGGCGAATAGCGCTGACCTTTGAGCCGACTATCTGCGAAACTTCATTACGCCGTTGAGCTCGTCCAGTTCCTCGTCCTCTGCTTGTTCCCAGCACGGTGTCGCATCGCGCATGACCAGTATTCCAAGCGTGTAGCCGTATACACCAGACGCGACGAATGCGTGTTCAGTCAGCTGCATGTTCTCTGGTTCCTTGGAAAACCAAAGGCGCGCGGACCCAATGCGGGGGGGCAGCACCCCGAACTCGTTTTCGCTCGTGAGTAGCGATCCCTCTGGCACCTCTCGTGGCGGGCTGACGCGTGTTTTTAGGAGCGCGCCGCTTTTGAACGCAGCGCGGTTGGAACGCGCCCAGAGCAAAAAGCCATCACGTGCAGCGACCACGACGGCGCGCTGTGGCGCAACTTCGATCCATTTCAATGCCGCCGCCATAAGTGAGACGCCATATCGATCCGCGCAGTGTTTGAGAAGATCGATCGAAATCGGATGGCCATCAATTTGTTGCCTGAAATCATCAAGTGGCATCAACAGGTAAGACGCGAACACGTCCGCTTCAGATTCAATGACTCGCGCCGCTGAGTCCCAATCGTGCATATCCAACTCGGTGCATTCGAATCGCTCGCTTACTCGGCGATGCAGGAGGTAATGCCCGAACTCGTGTGCAAGCGTAAAGCGGATTCGCTGGGGGGATCGGCCGATGCTGCTATATCCGATTTTCCAATAGCGTCCCTTCGGGTGTCGCGCAAGCGTGCCCTCGAAACGCCCAATGTTTAGGTCTTCAATGGACTTTATCGGCTCGCTCGGGAAACGTTGCCGCGAAACTTCCAGCGCCACTGCTTTGACGTCAACTGGGAAGCGATGCTCGCCGGCGTATACCTGCCGCAGCATCGCCGACAACTTATTCGCTTCTGCCTGTGGCGACAGGACCACAAGTTAATCCTCGTCGTCCCAAAATTCCAGAAACTTTCTGACCTTGGCCTTCGACTTGTCGTCGAGATCTTGGTAGCGACGAAAGAAGGCTTGATCCCGCAAATCTTCATTTGGTGTCGTGGCGGGCGCTTTGCTGGTGAGGTAGTCGGGAGGAACCTCTAGGGCCTGCGCAATCTTCTGGATCTTTTCAACAGATGGATTCGGATTGTCTCGGTTTTCCAGTTCCCAGATGTAGCCCTTGCTCATGCCTGTGAGCCGAGCCAAGGCTTCCAAGCTGTAGCTCTTACTTTCGCGCGCGGCGCGAATCTTGTCGCCTAAAGGTGATGGCATAGGTCCTCCCGGTTTTGAAAGCCAGTGATGATACGCTATACTGAACGAAATCATATCGCTTGACAGGGTCATTCGGATAGGGCAGTATTGGCCTGCGTTCGGCACACCGACCGTATATGTGCATTCATACCGACCGGACTTTCATCATGACCCTCGAAGAAGAAGCTCGTACCCCGCACCTTGCCGGTGGGACTCGTCATTTGAGCATCCATGTCAACGGTGCACCCATCCACCTCTCCGATCCTACGCCTACCGGCGAACAGATCCTCATCGCTGCCGGCCTTCGGCCCGCTCCCGAGTTCGTGCTGCTGTGGTGGCCACCCACAGGCCCGACCCGCGAGATGGCTTTGGATGAGGTGATCGACATTGATCAGTCGGGCACCCACTTGGACTTTCTCGCCATCCAGGACGATCGCGTGTTTTACTTCATGCTTGATGACGAGCGCTACGCTTGGGCTGGTCCCCTGACTGGAGCGAACATCCGGCGTATAGGGCGCGTGCCGGACGACCAACGCGTCGTTCTTGAGCGCGCCAATCAGCCTGATTTGGAGGTGGGGCGCGGTGATCATGTGCTGCTCCAGCACACAGGCGTCGAGCGTCTGCGCACCCGCAGGAAGCTCTGGAAGCTAGATATCCAAGGCGAGATGACCGAATGGGATCACCCCAACGTTGTGGTACGCGAGGCGTTGATGGCCGCTGGCAAGGATGTATCGCGCCCCTACATCATCGTGTTCAAGACCAAGTCCGGGGATCGCCAGGTAGATCTGGATGACATCGTTAATCTCGACGAGCCCGGGATCGAACGTCTCTGGTTGCGTCCCAAGAAGGTCGTCAATGGTGATGCCCCCCACCCTCGCCAGCGCGATTTCAGCCTCCTGCCCAAGGACGCGGCCTTCCTCGACCGCATGGGCTACGAGTGGGATACAGTCAACGATGGGCGCCGCTGGATTGTGGTTCGCAATTATCCGCTGCCGTCTGGCTACCAAGTCGCGTCTTGCGCGCTCGCGGTGGAGATGCCCTCCGGCTATCCGACCAGCGAAATCGACATGTTCTATTGCGACCCACCGTTGTTGCTTCTCACTGGCCGCGAGCCCGATCGCGCGAATGTCCGGCAAACCATTGACAGCAGGAGTTACCAACGCTGGTCACGCCATCGTGAATCCGGAACTTGGTCGAGCGACGATTGTGTCGCAACGCACTTCGGCCTGATAGAGCTAGCCATTGGCCGTGAGGTGGCTCAGTGAGGCGCGAACGAACCCTCATTCTCCGCGCCAACCAGCACGCGCAGTTGAGACAGCATTTGTTCCCCGGCGACGGCAAAGAAGCCGCCGCTGTGGTTTTGTGCACGCGACAACGGGTGGGCGAGCAACTGAAATTTCTTGCGCGTACCGTGCTGCTCGTTCCGTACGACGAGTGTGAGCGATTTCGTGATCGCCTACAGTGGCCTGGTGGCTATCTAGATGCGGCTTTGGAGGCAGCCAAAGCGGACGACTTGAGCATCTTCTTGGTGCATTCGCATCCATCGGGATATCCCGACTTCTCCAAACTCGACGACGAGTCCGACGCCGAAGTCATGCCTTCGCTGTTCCTCGCCAGTGTAGATGTCGCAGTCCATGATGGGCGCTGGCATGGGAGCGCCATCATGTTGCCAACCGGCGAGTTGTGCGCACGTACCTATGATCAAGAATGCAAGCCGCGCGCTGTTGAGCTCGTCGCCATATATGGCGACAATCTACAATTCTATTGGCATGATTGTTTGAACCCCAGCGCGCAGCGACCGATGGCCTTCACCTCTGCGATGACGGAGGAGCTGGGTCGGCTGCATGCGGTCATCGTTGGCGTTTCTGGCACTGGAAGCATCGTGGCAGAGCAACTGCTTCGCATGGGGTTCGGCGAAATCACAGTTATCGATTTCGACCACATTGAAGACAAAAACCTCAATCGCATCCTGAACAGCACGGCCGCCGACGCCGAGCTCAAGCGCTTGAAGGTCGCCTCGTTCAAGAGAGCAGCTCAAGCCATCCGCCCAAGCACCGAGATCAATGCCGTCAGCCTTTCCATCGGTGTTCCCCAGGCGGTAGAACTGGCCGCGGCAGGCGACATTTTGTTCTCGTGCGTGGACACGGAGACCGGTCGCCATATGTGCGATCGGCTGGCCGCGGCGATGCTGCAACCGTTGTTCGACGTAGGCGTGAGCCTGCCGGTGGAATCATCTCGTCGTGGCAAGGTTCTTTCCAATGTCGCAGTGCGGACGGACTATGTCCAGCCAGGCGGCGTGACGCTGTTCGATCGAAAGATCTATACATCCAAGGGCCTGGCTGCCGAAGATCTCCGCGCGCGTGACCCCGCCGCCTTCGAGAGGCAGGCTACAGAAGGGTACATGCCAGGTTCTGGCGAACACGCGCCGTCGGTTATCTGTGTCAACATGCTAGGCGCGAGCCGATTGGTCCTAGATTTCGTCGCGCGCGCCTACCCTTATCGCGTCGATGGCAATCACACGTTTGCCCATTACCAAGATGACCAAGTGGGCAATGATATCGACCGACGAGCGGAGGACGCGTTCTTGGCTCGCCCATTCGACGTTCTTGCCTGTGGATTGAATGCTCCACTGCTTGGCTTATCCGAACTGGAGGATCGCCGATGCGGTTTGTAGGTTGGATCGTCCGAAGAGCCCGCCGGATGGTCGCACGGTGGCGTGGTGACCTCCTCGTCATCCTTAGCGAAGGCGACACATTGCCTGCATTGATCCCGTTGCGCCGGATGATTCATATGGTGGATAAAGGAGACAAATGGTCAGTAGGATTTTTGTGCCCGTGTGGTTGTGGCGAAACGATAGAACTCTTGCTGCCTGCTTTCATCAAGCCGCACTGGGCGCTGACGGTCGATGACATTGGTCGACCCACACTCACACCTTCGATCTGGCGCAAAGAAGGTTGCAGGTCCCACTTCTTCGTGAAGGGTGGGCGGATCATCTGGGTCTAAGGCTGGGACGGCACGCGCTTCGATGACGGCATCCCTAGCCGGACGCCGGCGCTCCACCAGCCTGAGTGGGTGGGTGGGCTGAGGTTCAGGCGGATATAGTGAGCTTGAATGCGTAGCACTTAAAGTAGCAACTAAGGTGAAAGCTGGCTCCGCAAAAACTTCTCGTCACCATCGGCGATTTTTCCGGCCTGCGGTTCAAAACTCATCTTGAATTGGCTTCGATCAAGGTGAGCCTTGTCAGCTACTGGATTGCAAGAATGCAAGTCGTAGAAGGTAATTTGTGCGATGCGAAGCCCCGGATACAGCTTGATCGGGACCTCGCCGAAGTTGGCGAGCTCCAGTGTCACGATGCCTTGGTAGCCGGGATTGATGATCGTTGCCGTCGCAATATTCAACCCCTCTCGTGCCCACGAGGATCGGGCTGTAACTACCCCTTGGAGGTCTGGAGGAATTTTGATCCACTCAAGGGTTGGCACGAGCAACAGGCTGCCAGGGTGTAGCAGGAAGAAATGCTCAAAAGGGACATCGAAGCGTTCATGTTTCTGCTCGCGCCGCTCTGTTGATGTATGCGGGTCGCCATTCGCGCGGAGTTGGACGGCAGGATCGACAGTAGGTTGCCCGCCAGCACGGGCGACCAAAGCAACGGTGCCCATCCGCAGATCGATTGAGGAATCACCGAGTTGGCTATCGAATAGGATTGGCGAGACAACTAAGTCATCTGGCAGTTTTAGGCGAGCAAGAATGGAACTACGGGACAAAGCGGCCATGGCGTTCAGGGTGACAGAGTAATGTCAATGGCGATTTGCTGCATGATTGCGTGCTCACAGAGCTTGTTGATTACGTCAACGGGCATCACTTGTCGCGATGCCTTTGCGATCCATCCGCTGAAGAGGATGTGCCTGAAATCCACGCTCTTACATTTTGGTAAGTCGTCACTCATTATCTGAAACCCGACCGGTGGTATTTGATGTTTAAGCATCGAGACAAGTTGTTCGAGGCTCTCGAATGTCGGTGAAGGGTATTCAGTCGGAGGGTAGCGACTTAGCAGGGATTGCATTCCACTAAGTGCACGTCGTAGTTGGTCACTGGTGAAGACGCTATACCACGGATCTGGGCTTCTAAAGGTCTCAAGGCTAGCCCAGAAGGCATCAATGTCTGCCCGCAGTGGGTCTCCATTCGGTGGTCGTGCGTCGTAATTAAGAATCTTGGCGCCGTCCAACAAGTAATTGAGGCGCCAAGCGATTGGTGGGTGTTGAGGACCGAATCCGCTTCCTACAGGATTCATACTGGTCAACAGCTCGCATGCCGATGCAATGAAGGATGGCCCAAAAATTATCAATCCAACTAGATCACACAAGATCTCTTCGCACCACGCATCCCAATTTGCGTAGCTCAAAAACAGATTGTCCTGCTTCATGCTTGCGGGACACGATCCGAGGAAATCTCGTTCCTTCAGCGGCGCAGTTGTAGAGTAGATGTGGGTCGCCGTCATATCTGGCGAAGCGAACACGCCCTCTTTGACGTGCTTTTCAACCTGATCCCGCATCTCCCGTTTGTGTTTAGAGCAGTTCCAAATCGCATGTCCGAGTTCATGGCCCAGGATGGAATGCAGCAGGACAAAATGCTTCAGCGACTTAGGGAAGACGATCGTAAGAAGCCGCTTCTGCGTATATGACGGCCGTCGACCTTCGGGATAAATCTGATAAGTATCCAAGCCCCCATCGGCAAGAACGTAGATCTGATTGGGCGTGTCCGTTCCGGTGAGCGTGTCCTCCGTACAGATTGCGGATGCAATCCGCTTTAGTTCGTGTACGAAGGGCCAAGAATGTTCGCTGATCGAGGAGCGCTCCAGACGACAAATGAGGTTCGCTAGCTCGTTGAGGTGCATTCCCTCTTCGCCGAGCGCGGCTGGATCGATTGCGGAGCCGATCGCCTTCTCAAGGCTGACGAGACGCGCATTGCACTCTTGATAGAATATGCGGCTGTCAACAGCTCCTCCGTACTCATAGCGGAGTGTCTTGTTGAGAAGACCGCGGAGATTCCTGCACTCCTGGAGCAGGAATTCCTGTGCTACGGCCATGCCAGTCGCATCAGATCGACGTTGCGAATGTCGTGAAAAATCCCCGGACATGGCTGGCCAGAGGGTCTTCTATATGGCCCTCGCGTGATAACTGTCGTAAGCCATCTTCGAGTTGCTGGATCACCGTATCTTTTGTTTCCGCTGGAAACACCGCCTGTCGAGCGTTCTCTAGCGCACTCTGGATAGTGGTATGCCAAGAGCTCTGTTCCGAACGCATCATGGGCAGGGGCGAATCGAATCCTTCTAACGCCAGCACCCCGCTGCGTTCCTCATCCTCGAAGGCGTCGTAACGATACATCTCAAGGATGCGAAAGAGATTCTCAAGGGGGATCCGAGCATCTGGATTCTTCGCCGCAGCCGGATCGTCCATGTAGGACGTAGCAAGCCCAGCGAAGCGTTTGGCGAGGCTGGAACTATGGTCGAGTTCGTATCTGGAGGTGATACTCATAATTTGCTCCTAGCGGCTGCTATCCGTAGGCGCCGATTCGAACATTTTAGGTTGTCGAATCGAATTGCCACGATAAAACGATCACCCGGCGGTCGCAAGTCGCCGCCGTGCGATTGGATGCCAGATCTTGGCCTTCTCGGCTTCGGCTTTGGCTGCGATCTTTGACTTCAATGTGAAGCTCTCGGTATCAGCGTCGTAGTCGATCTGACTATCGATTTCGCCGCGTACTTCAGCAAGGTCGATGACCAGCGAAAGGGTCATCTGTCCATCCCTCAACTGACGCATCGTACCGTTCGCGGTTACAACGCAAAGTTCATCGCCCTGAACGACGAGATGGCGGGCGATCCGCTGCTTGGGGGAAATCT
>Ga0157370_10008843_pt1 | contig 10825 bp, 14 predicted proteins | sample C35metaG_FD_113463 | JGI IMG/M metagenome (GOLD analysis project Ga0157370, IMG submission 113463) | Corn rhizosphere microbial communities from Kellogg Biological Station, Michigan, USA - C3-5 metaG | ecosystem: Host-associated > Plants > Roots > Rhizosphere > Soil | place: USA: Michigan... | reverse complement strand
GCCGGCTATTGGCGCGTGCATGCAGCCGGTGCATCGGCTGACAATTTCATGTGGGCCTACGAGACTCCCGAAACGGCCGCCCTGGCCATCGCCCGGCACGGCGCATTCGACCCGCACAAGGCCCGCATCGACGCCGATCCGGCCGAGGACAAGCAGCATACCCCGCACCTCCCCGAATAGTCATGTAATGGGGAAGCTGATAATGCCGGACATGTTTTGGCATGTGGACGCAGCAAAGGAACTAATCAATGCGCCCAAAATCATCGCGCGATATTCCGGGACAAAAGCCTCGCAACGACAGGGATCGGACCAGCCGGAAGGCCGCTGCTAAAACCCCGGATAAGACCAACGACTGGGATCGAGATGCAGTCCACGGTGAGGGCGAGTCGATCGGAATAGAGATTGAGCAAGTAGAGATTGAGCAAGGGATCGAGTCGAAATAGGCGTTTATTCAGGATTGTCGAAGGGCCGAATTGAGCCACTCGTACAGGAATCCCTGCGCGTCCTCGAGATCAGCAATTTCCCGTACCAGATTATCGGCGCTCTCACGAAAACAGGGCAGTCGAAAATCCGATTGTTTTTAGGATCCTGCAAGTTAACGAACAACTGAGTTTTTGATGCAGGCCAGCCATATGGTCAGCGGCCGAGCGCGATATGAGGATTTTGTGCGTCAAGACGGTCGAAACGGGCGTGGGAGAAATCAACGGAACGGTTGGCTTCCACCTCCACATATCCTCCGGCGTTCGTGACCGCTGTACTGAATGATGACGGCACGCTTTCCTAACTGCCCGCGCGGCACCGCTTTGCGCGACGGGTCCGCATTTGGAACACAGTCATGCTGGAAAATTGGGGCCGCACTTGTCCCCTTCTTGCTTCTCCGTGAGAACTTGCAGGCGGCGGGCTTTTGCCTATCGCTCTGCTAGGACCGCCGCCGGCACGGATTCAAATAGGATTTGTATTAATCTGGTGCGCCCCGCAGGACCGGCTTGGGCTTGCTGCAGGTCTCGACGCATAGCAGATAAGCCGCCGCCACAGAGGGCGGCGGGCAGTTATCCTACCAGTCTTGCCTGGTGTACCAGGCGTCGATATCCCTACGCGCGCGGTCGCGTTCGATGCCGTAGCGCTCCTGGATCTTACCTTCGAGTTGATCGCGTTTGCCAGCGATGCGATCAAGGTCATCATCAGTGAGTTTTCCCCACTGTTCTTTGACCTTGCCTTTGACCTGCTTCCAGTTTCCCTCAACGCGGTTCCAGTCCATCACGACCTCCTTCATTCGAAAAAGGATCGAACGTCGTTTTGCCGCGGAAGTTCCAGGCAATCGGGGGTGCCGAGCCCGATCCACGAAAGTCCCGCGTGTTGCCGAATGAATCATGGGCAGCGTGTATTCGTCTATCGACGAAGCCGTCAACCTTCCTCCCCATATGTTGACCAGCCCGGGATGCGGAAAGCGCACCTAAATTGCCCAGGTGTGTCGCATCGTTAATAGCCGCTACAGCAATAAGTTGCATAACAAACATTATGGAACTTGAAAATACTCAATACAATCAATATGGTAAGTCCTCATTAGGCCGACCTTGGCGGTGGCCGGGACACTGGTCTGCTATCTAACCCTTCGCACACCTAAAACCTATTTTGTGGCCTTCTACGATCAAGGAATCTGTCAAAGAGTGCCTGTATTTGATTGTACGCTAATATGCGTTTTCAGCTAGGCAAGCGTGGGGGCTATCAAATCCGACGAAGGAAATTGGATGGCCACTCTCCATTATGCATCAGGCGGATCAGCGACGGAGGTCGCAGCCGCCGGATTCAATCTTGTCGACGTTTCATCCGTGGACGAACTCAACGCCTTGCCGGCTGGCACGAAAGGTCTGGTTTGGCTGGATGAAGCCAATGGCGCAACCTCGTCTTTCATTGACAAAGTCACGCCCTTCATCGGCAACCCGAAGGTGTTCGGCTTCTTCCTCGTCGACGAGCCCGATCCCACGGGCAAATGGGGAACCTATGCCACGGCCGACAATCTGAAGGCGGAATCCGACTGGATCCACACCCACCTGCCCGGCGCCAAGACCTTCATCACCATGATGAACATGGGGTCTTCGGCTGATCCCGATTTTTCAAACACTTTCAATCCCGCCAACACGCATATCGACTATTACGGCGTGGATCCCTACCCGGTGCGCACCGGCACAAGCACCGTCGACTACAACATGATCGACAGGACCGTGGCCGCGGCGGTCGCCTCGGGCGTTCCGCTCAGCCAGATCGTTCCGGTTTATCAGACGTTCGGCGGCGGCAACTACACCACCGATACGGGCGGCCAATATGTCCTTCCCAGCGTCGCCCAGGAGCAGACCATGCTGGACCACTGGGCCAAGGCGGCGCCATCGCCCGCCTTCGACTATGCCTATGCCTGGGGTTCTCAACAGGGCGACACCGCGCTTGGCGACTCGCCGGCGCTGCAGGCCTTGTTCCAGCAACATAATCTCAGCAGCGCCGCAAGCGCCCCGGCAACCCCTCCCCCGAGCATTTCTGGGACTCCTAGTACTCCTAGTACTCCTAGTACTCCTAGTACTCCTAGTACTCCTAGTACTCCTAGTACTCCTAGCACTCCCAATATCTCCGGTACCCAAGGGAGCCCTGGCACCGCTAGTACACCGAGTACTCCAGTTGTCGCCAATCCTAGCGATGGTAGACATCATAATTCTGATGGTGCCGATTTGGTCCACGGAACCGGTGCCGTCCATCATGTCCCCAATGCCAACCACTGGGTGACAGAGTCGGCCGGTGTCGGCAGGGGCATAGGACTTGCCTCACTGGCCGATACCGGCAGGGATGCCTTCGCATTCGATGCAGGCGCTCTTGCGGCCCGCGGTGCCGACCGCCCTACGGACTTCAGCGTCTCCCAACAAAAGTTTCATCTCGACCACGCTTTGGGGCTTCACACGGGCGCTCCACCAAATAGCGCTCTCGTCGCCGGCATGGGCTCGCATGATGGTAGCGACCATATCATCTACAACAGTTCGACCGGAGCGCTCTCTTTCGACAACCATGGCACCGGAGGTGCTCATCACATAGAATTCGCCCATTTTCCCGCTGCCTTAATCTGAAAAGGCCTTTAGAACGGCCGCCATTGACCGAAGCCCCGCAAATCACTCAGACCAAGTCTGTGGCCCTCGAAGTGCGTCTCAGAAGATGATTGGTGCCTGGGAATGATCAAGCGCGTGACCGACGATCGCATCAGCGTTTAATTCCCAGCTACAATTTCCCTCATTCAATTATCGAACGGCCAAGTTGTTGAAGGGCCAACAGAGCCGCGTTTGGCGGACTAGAATGAAGGCGCTGATCGATGAGCCGGATTGACAAACCATGACTAGGCCTTCCGACGTTGGCCGGCCGTTCCCCTTCATCGTGCTCATCGATTGGCGCTGCCGTTCACGAAAATTCATCATTAGCAACTAGGTGGAATGTTGGGCCGGAACCTTCCGCCCGCGTCCCGCTGTCCGGGGGAACCTCACCCGCTTCCGACAGCGCTGGAAGTTGATTTGTAGCTGTCCGGCAAAGCCTCAGTTCAAAAACGAAGGTGGACCATCCGCACCATGGGTTTGAGCGATCCCTCGCCAGAATAATTAACCGTGGATGCTGTGTGGATATCCCCGCCGCGCCCATTGCGAATCGAGGTGATGCGGGCACCTTGGCCGAATGGTCGCAGGATATGTTGAAATGGTGCTATTCGAGCAGTCGCTTTGCGACGGCGACGGTATGCATCGGCCATTCGCCGATCGCGTCGCTGACGCTGCGGCGAAAACATCCGGAACGGTCTTGTTCGACGTTCGTATCGATGGTGACACCCAAGTCCAACGAATGGCCGCTATCGGATATGACGACGCTGGCACCGCAATAATTTTGATGGAGAAGACCGGAGACTTGAGGTGCGCGTCGGTAAACGGCGAGACCGCCGTGTTGGTAGCGGAGCTGGCCGCTTGGGAATCATCTCCTCTTAGCGAGCATGCGCGCGTTGATTTCCGAGGGACGGCAGCGATGCTGTTGGCAAAGCTTCGCAGTTCCGGTCACTTCGGCCGATCCATTTGATCCTCTGCAGCACACGGGGCACGTTTGGTGCGGCGCCCTCCGTCCAGCCCGGTTAAGTGCGAGGGATGCTCTGAGCGTCGTGCAGCAAACGTTCGAGCCTGACAATCGTATCTCGAACCAAATCGTGAGCGCGGCTGCTCTCTCCGAGACACATTGCCGCCTCGCATTCACCTAACACAGCGACAGCGTTCTGAATCTCTCGCTTGAGATCATCGGTCTTTTTGCTCATTATCAATTATAGTCCGTTCGAGCCGTCGCCGCAAATCGTTGCCCTGAAGGCGTCAGGTTATCAATCGCGGGCCGCAGGTCTCGCCACAGGCGATAGAATTGCGACCAGGATGTTCGTCTTCGGCTGCTCGTACCTCCAGGGAGAGGCCGCACTTTCACCGGATCTGGAAGCTGCTATATTGGTCTTTTGGTCATTGCCTGCGCGCCATACGGTCCTCCTCGGGAACAGTTTCACCGAACAAGCTGGTCAGCAACCAGCGTGAAGCGATAGGTTCTGCCCCAACCTGCGAGTTCGCCGGATTTCTTTAAGCGGGCTCACGGCGATTTTGTGGGCTGCTGCCCTCCCAGCGCGCCTGGCGATCATCGGCGCTACGCGAAGGTTAAGCTTGGTTTTTAGGGTGACCGGTCGTTGCGGGCGTGCAGGGGCCATGGCAAAGGACGCCGCCCTCGATCTGATGGCAAAGCCAAGCTTTCGCCTCGCTGAAACGGGACCGAATAATTGATCCTGGTTGGTGCCAATTCCGACGCACGAACCATGGCAGGTTCATCCGGCGAGGCGCCAGATCGATAAAGCACTACGCTCACTGCAATCTCACTGCGACTTCCCAAGACAGCGCCTACACGTCGCTCATGTCGTCGCCTGACAGAACGGCGGGTTGTGGCACTCGTCAGGCATCCTTCCGCCTGGCCTTTCGCGTCCGCTCCCGATCCTGCGCGCCAGCTTCACATCGACTCGATCTGTCTGCCATTGGAACCAAGCAATCGCCAGGAGGTTTGGCTCTCATCGTCGTCTCCAACAAAGGAGTAGCTGCATGAGAAATACCTTTCGCCTAACGTCTCTGTCGCTTGCCACCTCACTGGGGTTTGCATTGCCGTCATTCGCCGCCGAGACTGCGCAAGACTTCGTAACCAAGGCCGCGATTGGCGGAATGTTTGAGGTCCAGTCGAGCAAGGTCGTCCAAGACAAGCTTCAGGACCAGGCGCTGAAGGACTTCGCCCAGAAGATGATCTCCGATCATGGGGCTGCCAACGCCAAGCTCGAAAGCATCGCCGGCGAACAGAAATTGCAGGTGCCTGCCGATCTCGATGCTTCTCACAATAGCGACCTCGACAAGCTGAAATCAGCTTCAGCACCAGTCGATAAGCCATATGCGGTCATGCAGAAGGCTGCTCATGCCGATGCTGTCAGTCTGTTCGAGGCGTACGCCAAGGATGGCGACAACGCCGCCCTGAAATCCTTCGCTTCTGAGACATTGCCTACACTCAAGATGCACCGGGACATGATCCAGAAGGCTGAAACCAAGGCGCCTGCCAACGAAAGCACAACGCCCGCAGTCTCAACCAGCGGCGTCAATAATCCCGCAGCTCCGGTACCCGGCGCCAACAGCTTCACCGAAGACCAGGCAAAAAGCGCGATCCAGAAGGCCGGTTATACCGACGTCTCTGCACTCAAGAAGGACGACAAGGGCATCTGGCGCGGGACGGCGAGCAAGGACGGCAAGTCGACTCCAGTCGCTCTCGACTATCAGGGCAACGTCGTTGCCGACACTCAGTGATCAAAAGAAAGGATAAATGCGATGCAAACCGTAACGGGATTGTTCGACGACTATGATGACGCCAACGATGCCGTAGGCGAACTTGTGGCAACTGGCGTGCCTCGCGATGAGATCAGCCTCGTGGCCAACAACGCGACCGGGTGGTACAAAGCCGACGACGCCGAGGCGGGTGAGGATGCGGCCACCGGAGCTGGCCTTGGCGCCGTCGTGGGCGGCGCCGGCGGCCTGGCGACTGGCCTCGGGTTGATGGCCATCCCTGGCCTTGGACCTGTCGTTGCGGCTGGATGGCTGGCGGCCACGGCTGTCGGCGCGGTCGGTGGTGCCCTGGTTGGTGGGGCCGCAGGCGGCATTATCGGGGCTATGACCAAAGCCGGTGTCCCGGAAAACGATGCCCATGTCTATGCGGAGGGTGTCCGTCGCGGTGGAACGATGGTCACAGCCAGGGTCGAGGACAGTCTTGTTCCGAACGCCGAACAGATCCTCAAGCAATACAACTCGGTCGACATCGCTGACAGGCGCTCTGCGTATGAAGCCGCCGGCTGGACCGGTTTCGATCCCGCGGCCGACGTCTATCCTGACGACGACCTCCGGCGGGGGACCCGGGCGCGATCTCTGATGTAAACCGCAGGGCGGCGAAGCCGCCCTGTTCTTCTCTTAGATGCTATAGAGCCAATGCGCCTAAAGCGGCTCGCGACCGCTGAGGTCAACCCAGGCGGGAGCATGGTCGCTTGGTTTCTCCCATCCGCGCACTTCAACATCGACGCCAGCTGAGTGTATCCGACCGGAAAGTGAGGGGCTCACCAGGAGGTGATCCATGCGCAGGCCAGAACTGCGATCGTAACCTCCCCGGTAGGTGAAATTCCAGTAAGTGTAGATGCCTTTTTCCGGATGTATTGTGCGCACGGCGTCCACCCATCCGCCGGCCAACATGTCAGCATAGGCCTTGCGGGTCTCGGGAAAATACACCGCATCGCCAACCCAGCGGTGCGGCACGACCGCGTCTATTTCGGTTGGGACGACATTGTAATCGCCACACAGAACCGTCGGCACGTTTTCCTCAAGCAGTAGCTGTCCGTAGGCAATGAGACGGTCGAACCATCTAAGCTTATATTCGAATTTTGGCCCCGGCGCTGGATTGCCGTTTGGCAGATAAAGGCAACCGACGACGAGGCCATCGACCTCCGCCTCAAGATAGCGGCTATGGGTGTCGTCCGGGTCGCCCGGCAACCCGCGTCGTCGTTCAAGCGGCACTTGCCCCCGGGCCAGGATGGCAACACCATTGTATGATTTTTGACCGTGCCAGATCGCGCCGTAACCGACGGCCTCGATCGCTTTTTCAGGGAACTTCTCGTCCGAGGTTTTTAACTCCTGCAGGCAAACAATGTCGGCACCGGTTTCCGACAGCCATTTCAGCAGCACAGGCAGCCGACCGTTTACACCATTCACGTTGAATGTTGCCACCCGGGTCATTTTCGATCGCATGGGGCCACCTACTGTGTTGACTTCGGAGCCGGATGACGTCGCCGCATGATATCGATAAGGCTGCTGTGAAGATCATCCCAATTTTCGACTATGTCTTTGTCGGTGATGCCTTGCGCCTCTGCTTCGACCGCGAGCCGTTTGGCGAGTTCCGTTATGTCCGCATTACCCACGCGCCGGCCGTCCAGCAGATCGTATCTCTCCATCCACAGGTGTAAAAAGTGAACGGCGCGCTGACATTTCACGTTCGCGCTCCCACATCGAAATTTCCCATGGCGTTGACAACAATGCGGCAGAGGCTGTCGAAGTCGGCGTCTATTTCAATCCGCTTGAGGCCGTCGGCCCTGAACTCGGCGGCAGGTTTATGGATGGGCTCGTCTCTGAATAGATGCATCCGCATTGGCGGTCTCCGGAGTGCCGTCTGCAAATTCACCAGGGCAGAAAATTGACGCCGCGCGTGTTCGTTTATTCATAAGCTCAAGCGCGACTTTCCGTTCCTATAGCGTTTTCGATATTCGTCGTGGTCAGAGCAGGGACGTTGCGAAGGTTGCTCCCGCTCGACTGGCGAAATTCCATCCTTATCGGCAGGAGTGCCGCCTGCGGGAGAGTGGCCCGGGCCGAATTCCCTGTCGACGGCATCACTGAGCTGTCGTTTCCTTGCCATAATGGATCCGAAGATGGATTCTCCCCTTCCTGCGGGCTAATCACGGCCTGAAGAAAGGCTAGAGGCGACGGGAAACGCGCGCCCGGACCGTTCCTCACCCCGAAGCGGGCAGCTTCATTCCGAGCGGTGAATTCAGACAGCGGGAGGTCTGATGGTCGCGTTCGCGGGCTATTGTTCAAGCCTTCTCACGTTGGTGTTCGCCGGGATATCTCCCGAGACATCTGCCCCTGCCGATGTTGGACGATCGCGTCGAGTACTGCTTCGTACGTGCTCCCGTTGTCTTGCTTGAGCTCCTCGCTACGGATGCCGATCGCTTTGGCGTCGGAGAGAAGCTTCTGCGTTGCTTCAGCAAGCGTGACCACATTGGCACCAACAATTCCCGACATATTGTTCGTCAGCCATTGGCGAAGGAATTTTGCGCCGCGTTCACTCATCGTTTTGCTCCACGCAATTCCCTTTCCATCTCCTGCAGAGAGGCGGCCCGTGATGCAGTTCTCTTATGGGTGTTGGCCTTTTCATCGCCCCAGAAAGCCACTGTTCGCGCAACCTTCCCGTCTTGGATTCCTGAGCCTTTTGTCGGCATGAATGATCCGGTGGGCATCTCTGGCCGCGCGTTTTATTCGACGTTTGTCAATCTTTCTGCGCATGAAAACCTCCCTTGTGGTTGTTCACAAAATGTGATCCGCCGCAGGATGGTTCCAGCGCGCAAGCCCAGACATTGGCTTGGTAAAAAACGTACAAATGACGCTGAACGAGCCCACTTGCGAACGGTAAAGCGAACGGTTCCGAGACAGGAAATGATCGCTGTCCTAGCCTGCTTCCGGCTTTGCGGACAAATTGCGAAAACAGCACATGAGGGTGACGGGGATGCAGTCTCGGCATCGCGCAAACAGGTTCGTTCAAATCCTAAAACCCGTCGAAGGTTTTAGAGGCGCGTAATATTGGTCGCCCTCACGACAATATCGTTCTGGCGGAATTCCTCCGCGAGCTTCCCCTTCACTGTTTGCCAATACGTGGCTTCCAGAGTCTCGGCCATGACCTCGAACAACACGACGTCATCGTGGTGGCTGCCGCCTCCGCCTTCGTGCCACAAGCCATTGGCCGGCGAACGCATGTAAGCGGTCGCACCGCCAAATTTCTCAGCGAGACGTTCTTGAACGTCACGGTAAAGCGTCGTTGGGAAAGGTGTCCCGGAATTGTCGCTCAAGGGGAGCAGTATTTCCACCAGAACCATATTCAAGTCCTTTGCGCGTCTCTCTGAGAATGACATTCCGCGCGGGAAGTTCCGTTGACGCAGGCTCCGCGATCCTATTTGACGCTGGCCTCCGGCCTCCCATCTGCCGCCGCGGCCTCCTCGTTGGGCGCTTGAAGGCCCGCGGGGTATGGCTTCGTCCTTGCCAGGGCGCTCGCGACCTGGATCGCGCCGCGCGCTGTCTATCTTGGAGATGGACACCTCCAATCGCGCATTTCATGGCCGCTACGAGGTTGGTGAGTGCGCGACCGGCGTTGACGGTGGTTCTTGCCCGATACGTTTATTTCGTCGCGGGTATTGTGTCCCTTGGCTCCAGTACGGGGCTGCGATAGGCTGAGCAATCACAGATCGACTTTGGCGCCTGTCGCCCACGTCTGCGAACTGGCAGCAGCGTTGGCGATCGAGCTGTTCTCGAAGACCGCGTCCGACATTTCAAACGGTCTTAAGCATATTGATGACTATACGCGACCGCGCCTTTTTGGCATTGCTCGTTTTGCCATGCGGCGTGGCGCTCAACCTTTCCGCTCCTGCTTGGCTCTGGCAAAGCCCCGATCCGTCGCGATGAATCGCTCAAGCATGGGCACAATCAGGCGAAGAGGATCCGTGGAAGGCTGCCCCGCGTCGCGGCCAAGGATCTCAGCATATCGGGACAGATCGCGGTGCAGCGGCGCAGGCAGTTCCACCGTGACCTTAACCGGCTTGTCATCTGCAATCGGACCGAGTTTCAGCTTGGCCATTTCAGTCTCCATAGGGTTCGAGCACGAGATCGCGCGTAACGACGACACGCACATCAAAGCCCGGTCGTATCGTCAATGTCGGTGCGATGTTGAGTTGGCGCTGGACGATCTGCTGGCCCACCTGGCTGAGACTGTCGGAGGCGCCGCCGCGCAAGGCGCGCACGGTGTCACTTTCCTGGCCGGACGAGCCGGCCTCCGCACCGACACTGAGGATGGTGGTGAGTGCGGCCGCCTTGAACAGGTCGGCCCAATGGTAGTCGACGCCGTCCTCAAGGCCGGCATAGCCTTGGGTGTCAGTGCCAGGCTGGCGTTCAAGAACAATGGAGCGGCCGTTGGGAAAGACCAGCCTGCTCCAGACGAGCAGCACGCGACGCTGGCCGAAGCCGACCCCATTGTCGTACTGGCCAATGACACGCGTGCCTTGCGGGATCAACAGCGAGCGACCCGTGGGACTGTCATAGACATTCTCGGTGACCTGCGCGGTGATCTGACCGGGCAGATCGGAACGGATACCGGTGATGAGTGCTGCCGGGATGACGGCCCCTGCCTGGAGTACATAGGGCGATACCGGCGGCGAGACGCGATCCGGCGCCACGGTGCGCCGATCGGCGGCCGCGTTCAAGAAGTCAAGTTGACGGTCCTGCGTCGTCGACTGGCCGATCTGACCGGCAAGGTCGGGGCCGCCAAGGTTCGGCGGCAAAGTTCCTCCGGGCGGGGTTTCGTCCATCGCCGCAGTTGACTGCCCTGTCTGGAAGAAGACACGCGACGTTCGGGCCGCCTCCTCTTCGGCCCGCCGGCGCTGTTCCGCCTCATCGACCAT
>Ga0157370_10008842_pt1 | contig 10826 bp, 9 predicted proteins | sample C35metaG_FD_113463 | JGI IMG/M metagenome (GOLD analysis project Ga0157370, IMG submission 113463) | Corn rhizosphere microbial communities from Kellogg Biological Station, Michigan, USA - C3-5 metaG | ecosystem: Host-associated > Plants > Roots > Rhizosphere > Soil | place: USA: Michigan... | reverse complement strand
TCGCGTTCACACGCAGTTGTTTCGTGGCAATCGTCTGCCCGTTCTTCCGTGCTGTGATCGTCACCTGCCATGTGCCGCCCGAACCAAGAGAGCCGCTGCCTTCATAAAGGCCATTGCCCTTGTCCGTGAGGGCTGCGGTGGTGTTCATCGCGGACATACCCATGGCGGGCATCGCGGCCATGTAGAACGTAACCGTGGCAGATGCGCCTGTGACCGGCGCGTTTCCCGGCCCGGTCAGCCGCACGCGGAAAATGTTGTTGCCTTTGGCTGGTGGGTTTGGATCGGTGCTGAAATCGATGTTGACCTGTGCCGCGGCAGGAGCATTCGTTGGCGTGTTGGCGCCAGCGCCCGGTGGAGGCGGGACGAATGAACCTGCTGCCGCCTGTAATTGGCTCTCGGAGTCGATGAGGAAGTTCGCAGAGGTAACAATCGACTGATGCGCCTCCAAGCCCTTGAGAACGACGAAGTCATCACCCACACGAGGACCGACGACGATTTCCTTGGGTTCGAGGCTTCCATTGCCGTGATTGAGGAATACAATCTGCCGCGTTCCCGACTGAAAGACAGCCGAGGCGGGTATGACGAGTTGGCGGCCCAGATTGCTCTTTACATCGACGTTGACGAACATTCCCGGCTTCAACTTGAGTCCGGGGTTGGCAACAGCCAGACGCACCCGAACGGTGCGGGTCGCCATGTCCACCTGCGGCAGAATCTCCTCGATCTGCCCCGTAAAGGCGCGCCCCGGATATGAGTCCACCGTGATCGCAACAGCATCTCCGGGCTTCAACCGTCCGATGTCGTCTTGGAAGATTTGGGCATTGACCCAAACACGAGAGAGATCGGCAACGGTGTACAACCGCGTCGATGGCTCAACGTAGAGATTGGGCAAAGCATCGCGTTCCGTGATGTACCCCGATACCGGCGAGTAGATGGTGAGATCGGTGACCGGCTTGCCTGTCTCCTTCAGCTTGGCGATTTCGCTTGGCGGAACATCCCACTGCGCGAGGCGCTGTTCGGCAGCAGCCGAAAGCGTATCTGCGCCAGCAGCCACGCCATCCACCGTGCTCGATTGAAGCGTTTTCTGGTTCTGCCGCGCGAGAAGGTATTCCTGTTGCGTTGCTACCAGATCGGGGCTGTATACGGTGAACAGTGGTTCGCCCTTGCGAACGTACTGATACGTCGCATTGGCAAATACCTTGCGGATGTAGCCGGGGAAACGTACCTGTACATACGAAAGCAGGCGTTCGTCAATATCTACCGTGCCCGCTGCGCGGATGTCGTCACTCAGTTGTTTGTACTCGACTGTGCCAGTCTTCACGCCGATGCTCTGCATTCGCTCCGGGGCAAGCTGCACGGGGACCAGAGCTGCATCTTTCGGCTCCGGCATGGACATGCCTGGCATCGACGATCCGGTTTTTGCCACGTCGGAAGATGGACCAGCGGCTACAGGCTGTACATCGCCGGACGCGGGCATGTTCATTGGGCTTGGCTGGTTCTTCGAGTGAGAACGGTAGGCCCAAATCGCAGCAAGTACAGCCAGCACGACAATCCAGACGAGAGAAGTTCTCAAGACATACTTGTTCATCGCAGTGTCGCTCCTGTCAGGGATTCGAGGTGGGCCAGTGCCGTCTCGTGGTCGAGAAGTGTCTCGGCATATTCGAGTTTCAGGTTGAGCAGATCGGTGAAGTACGAGAGGACATGCGCGAACTGGTCCTTGTTCGAGGCATAGGCGCTCAACGTGGTCCGGTAAACTGCGTCGGACTGAGGCACCAGACCTTCGCGGTACTCCTTCAGTTGTTCCTCATCGCTAGACGCGTGCACATAGAACTGCTGCACTTGAGACAGCTGCTGCGAAAGATGAGCATCGAGCGTCTGTCTCGATGCGAGGAGCTTTTCCTGTGCCTCTGCGATCTCAGCATCGACCCTTTTCCTGCGGGGAAAGCGAACATCGAAGGTGAGCATGTAATAGTCCCGGTACTTGCGATCCGTGTTCTGATACATATAGCCAACTTCAAAATCTGGCTTGCCCTCACGCTTCGCCGATGCGAGCTGTGCATCCTGCTTCTGAATTGCACTCGCATCCACCTGAATCTGAGGATTGTTTTTCTTCACAAGAGCCAAGAGGTCGCCAGAGGTCGCCTTCAACGGAGACTCCGTGAGGTCTTCCGTAACGATGTCCGGCGATTGCTGGTCGCGGTTGAGCAAGCCCTTGAGGTGAGCTTGTAGCTGCCCCATCTGCTGATGGTGCATGGTGATCTCGCGCACGATCTTGGTACGGCTCACCTGTGCTTCGAGCACGTCCTGCTGCATACCTTGGCCGACCTGATAGTGGGCCGTCGCATCCTGAATGAGCTGGTCGAGAACCGCTTCGTTCTGTCGCAAGATGCCAAGCGTCTGTTGCAGATAGGCGAGCTGAAGATAGTCCGCCTTCACTGCGTCGGCAATGCCAGTGCCGATGACTCCGATCTCTGCCTGCTTTGTATCGGCGTCGCGGTCGGCCACTTGGCCGCGAAGCCGCAATTTCCCCGGATACGGCAGCTCCTGTGACGCTCCGACCCCGATGTAGGCGAAGTCGCTGTTCGTATATCCCGCAAACGGCTTCGGGCTGCCGACGCTCACTGCTGATAGGTGAACTTCGGATCGGGCAGCGCACTCACTTGCGGAGCCATTTGCCTGGCTGCGCGCGCCTCATGTCCGGCAGCGGAGATCTGTGGGTTGTTTGCCTGTGCCTCAGCGATGAGCTGAGACAAAGGAGCGGGTGTACTCGCAGTAGTCTCCTGCCCGAAGGCGGAAAACGTGCTGGCAAGCACGAGCGTGGCGGTCCAAAAGACCACGTTCATACTGACTCCAATCTCGATTGCAGTTCAGAACATCAGCGGCGCACGCAGACACGAAGGCGCGCACTCGGCAGACGCAGAGCGAGAAAGGAGAACTAGATTCTGAGGACGGAAATCGAACCGGGTGGCGACTGCGGCGGCGAATAGCCAAGATGCTCGATGCGGTCTGTGGTGCAAAGGACCGGCTGGAACCAATCGGAGGTCGCTAGCCAGATCGCCTCAACTACAACCGGATGGTAGGTCGTGCCCTTCGTGACGAGCGCATTATCGTGAGAACTCTGAGGAGCCTTCTGGCAGCAGCCATGCGACGATTGCATCCCCATCTGCTCACAGTGGTTCTGCATCATCCGGCAGCAGGCACGTTCTTCGGCATTCATCTGCACATCGGAAACCATGCAAGCCATTGCCGGAGTCAGATAGGACACCAGCAACACGATCACGATGCCGAGTTGGCGAAAAGGACGCACTACGGCTATTAGACTACGGTTTGCCTTGCGCCGAGTGCAAATGCGCGTTGGAAATGACGAGGAGTGGAAAGCATGGAAAGCCAAAATACCGGCTTTCCACCCTTCCCCCTCCTCTTGGAAATCCCTTCGGGATTCCCACATTCCCAACGCACGACGGCGGGATAAATATCCAAAACAAAAGCAAAAAACAGATTCATCCCAGCCCGTTCCAACGCAAGGGACTTGTAACGCATGTGTCCGGTCCAGGGTGTAACGGATGTTCCGGTACACTCACTCCCCTTAGCAGCTTTTGCAGTTGTTTTTGTTTGTCAGAAGATCAGGGTCGGCGTTGCGGGCAGGACACGAGACTGTTACGAAACTCGTTTGAGGACACAGAAGTCAGAATTGCTGACGAGAAGCCGACTTCACGGTATCAATCAACACTCTTGCGAATTGGTCATTGGTTTGCCGAAGACTGACAAGACGAGACGGTCAGAAAAAATCCAGGCACGCGAAACTATAAACATCTGGACAAGCCGCACAATTAGATTTACATTGCAGAGGTAATGGCGATCGGTGAATTCGAATATCTGTTATTGGCAATTGCAAGCTCTCTGCAAAATGAGGCTTATGGCGCTTCGATACGAAGGCGTCTTCTCGAAGACGGGCAGGCTCGCTCCATTGGGGCTATCCACACCGGCCTGGACCGTTTGGAGGCGAAGGGTCTGATCGTGACACGAATGGGCGAACCTACGGCAGAACGCGGCGGTCGCGCGAGGAGAATGGTGAAAGTAACGGTTGCAGGTGCTCGGGCAGCTGCTGATTTCTACAAGATGATTTCTGTAGCCAGCCGAGATGTGCAGTGGGCTGAGATCTCACGATGACACGCTCTCTGGAAGCGCTCGCACGACTTCTTCCCCGCGAAGATCGCGAAGCCATCCTTGGCGACATTTGCGAGAGCGGATTATCGAATCTCAACGCCCACTTGGACCTTTCCGCATTGATATGGCGGCGCTGTCTGCCTCCATACGCTGGTGTCGGTGATTGGGCATGCATCGCCTTCGCGGCTATCATCAGTCCACTGGTGGTCGGCCTAAGCGTGGCACTCTCCGCTCAGGCTTCGCGCGAGATCCATGCCGGTTCGTTTTTGGGCGTTGTTGAGCTCCTGCGCCTAAGTGCTCTGCTCTGGGCTGCTTCTCTCGGCATTGGCATCGCTGCCGTGTCCCGCGCCCGGAATATAACGGTGCTGACGGCCATCGCGATATTGGCGCCAGCGATCGGCTGCGCCTTTCAGTATCACGGCCCAGGCTTACAGATGGGATTCCTCTTCCTTTTCGCAATACCCACAATCTATGGAGCATGGATTGGATACCGGAAGAGACATTATCAGCGGGCCTGGCTTATCGCCATGCTGTTGCTGGCGCTGATCCCGGGGCCACCGATTCTCAGCCATGGCTACACCATGCTGAACGCTTCTCTCCTGTTAGCGCCTGCGCTGTACTGCTGGTCGATTGAATCCGTCGGAGGCTATCATGCACATTCATAGGCGAATTTCGTATTTTGTTGTCGCATTCATAGCTCTTGCACTGTTTAGCCGGCAGGCCCGGGCCTTCGACAACGGATCTGTCGTTGAGCGTGAAATTCGTGCCGAGAGCCTTCGGAGTAACAAGATTGGAACGGATAGTGTGAGGAGGCTGTCGATTTACCTGCCGCCCGGCTACGCGACGTCCCGTCAACATTATCCAGTGGTATATGTGCTACCCAATCCCATCGGGGATTTTCGCGAGGACTTCACCCGGCATAATGCAGCCAGGGTTTTCGATCAAGCGATCGCAGCCAAGGTCATTCCACCCTGCATCTTCGTTTATGCCGACTTCTCAACGCCATTGGGGGTATCGTGGTACGCCAACTCTCCCGTGACAGGCAATTGGGATGACTTCGCGGTGAAGGAGCTTGTCCCCTACATCGACACGAATTTCCGCACCTTGGCCAAAAGCTCTTCGCGAGCGATTATTGGTAACTTCATTGGAGGCTACGGCGCACTGCGGCTGGGATTTCTGCATCCCGACGTGTTTGGTACTGTCTATGCGATGCACCCAGTGGGTACATGGTCCGGTGTGGAGGTATTCACCTCCAGGCCTGACTGGGCCCTGCTCGCGCATGCAAATTCCTTAGTCCAGGTGAAGAATGCGGGCTTCTCGACGCTCTTTCTTTCCATGTTTCAGGCCTTTCTGCCAAATACAGCGAAGGCACCGCTCTATGTGGATTTGCCTGTGGAGGAAACGTCGGGCCATTTTTCAGTCGATGCAGACCGTATGCGGCTGCTGCGTTCCCGCTTTTTTATCGCAGAGCTTGTCCCGCAACATGTGGATCAGATCAAACAACTCCGGGCACTCAAGATCGACTGGCCGCGCAGCGACTCTATCTACGATCACGTCTACGCCAACCAGGCGTTGACTCATCTCCTGAATGAATACGGGATCGAGCATGAAGCCGAGGAATTCAATGGAATTGGCGAAGACGACGCATACTGGGGTAAAAGCTCCCGAATCACCAAAGAGGTTTTGCCCTTTTTAGCTGAGCATTTGGAGACGGGACGGCAGTAAGTAATTTCAACACCAGTCCTGATAAACGGGCTTGTCGTAACTTTTCATCATCCTGAGTGATGAATGCAGTACATAACTTCAGGATCGTGGCCGCGAGAGTGAGATGATGTCTCCGTACCGAGGACATCATCTCTTATGGCCTATATCGCAGGTGAAGGTTGAACTCAGGGTACATTGTTCCCTGTTACTCTTGACGATTTCATTCCAACCGACCACATATGCCGCGTCATTGATGCCTTCGTGGGCAGACTCGCGATGTCGGACCTTGGGTTCGAACGAGCAGAGGCCGCGGATACGGGACGACCTGGCTACGATCCGCGCGATCTTCTGAAGCTCTATCTCTATGGATATCTGAATCAGATTCGTTCGTCGCGGCGCTTGGAAGCTGAATGCCGGAGAAACGTCGAATTGATGTGGTTGCTGGGGCGCCTAGATCCAGACCACAAGAGCATTGCTGAATTCCGTAGGCTTCATCGAGATGCAATCGCAGCGGCCGGTGCTGAGCTAGTGCGGTTCGCACGTGAAAATGGGTTAATCCGTGGAGAATGGATCGCCATCGACGGCTCGAAGTTCAGAGCAGTGGCCAGCATCAACGCCACACGTGAGCGGCTGGAACTACAACGTTATCTGGACAAGATCGACAAGGCTGACGAAGAGCAACAGGCCAGCATTGACCAGTCAGCGGTACAAGCAGCCCTTGAGAAGCTGAAACAACATCCTGAACCGGAAGCGAGGTTCATGTTGGTTCGCCAGGTGCCACTTCCCGCATACAACGTTCAAACTGCGGTCGATGCGGAGCACGCCATAATCGTCGCCCACTCGATGACACTCGATGCATCAGATATCCGCTGTCTAAAGCCAATGGCTGACGCTGCAAAACAGGCACTCGAAGCCGACACTCTTCAGGTGGTCGCAGACGCAGGATACTCCAACGGAGAACAGATTGCACAGTGCGAAGAGGCAGGCATAACGCCGTTCGTCCCCGTGATGCGCACGGTCAACAACCAAGCTGATGGCAATCTTTTCGGCCGAACGGACTTCAGATACGACGCGGCGACCGACAGCTATATCTGTCCAGGCGAAAAGAGATTGCTCCGCAAACACACCAATCTGAAAGATCGTTACACAATGTATAAGGCGTCGAGTGTGGACTGCGGGGCCTGCTCATTGAAGCTTCGATGTACTCTCGCTCCGCGACGGGGCTTGGCGCGGCATCTCTATGAGGATGCTCTGAACCGAACGGAAGAGCGTGTCACGCCGGAAGCCATGAGGTTGAGACGGCAAACTGTGGAACATCCCTTCGCGACGATCAAATACCGAATCTTTGGACACCCGCGCCTCTTGGTCCGCGGTTTGACGGGCGCGCGAAGCGAAATTGCCATCGCAACGATGGCCTATAACCTCAAACGCATCACAAAAGTGCTTGGTGCTGCCAGATTGGCCGAACAACTGCAAACCTGCTAACGAGATCGAGCCCGAAAGCCCGCTCGCTATTCCGAGCCATTGATCCTATCCCTTTTACAGCCGCTCACGCCGCTTCGAGTTTCGTAACGGTCTCGACACAGGCCCGCAGAGGAGGTGACGGAAGACGCTTAGCGGCTGCAGGCAGGAGGAGACCTCCTCCTCATCTCCATCGAGTGGAAGTTATCCTCGTAGTAGGCCTACGACAGGTGAGACATGGCGCGTGATCTTTTTGTCGATCCACTCGACAATCTTGCATTCGACGAATTGAATGATTTTCTGGGACTCCAAAATCCCACAGAATCTCGACCGATAGAGGGCACAGGCTGGACTACAAGGTCTCGGACAGTGGAGACTGGCCCGAAACTGTAGCAGCCTTCGCGAATACTTCGGGTGGTCTGCTCTTTCTAGGCGTGAAGAGCGACAAACAGAAGAACAATGTTCCCGTTGAAATCCTAGGGATTACGGTTGGCAACGGAGACCTCAAAACGCGATTGACCGCACAGATTGTCTCGCTGGTGACCCCTCGTACCGACTTCGAGATCGCGGTTGTTCCTGTGCCGAATCTGCCGGGACAAGTCGTTGCTCTCGTTCGCGTCCGCGAAGGATCGTATCCGCCCTACCAATACGCCAAACAGGACAGGGTGCGATTTCGCATTCGGGTTCAGGACACCACGCGCGACGCCTCGCTGCGCGATCTGGACGCTCTGTTTCAAAAGCGAGCGGCCCTCACCGAGTCGACAACGCTCTTCGACGCGATTAGCGAACCTCCGTTGTTTCCGCAATTCCTGACGGGATATGACACGCCTCCCGAACCACTGGCGAAAGAGATGCCATACCACGTCTGGTCGATTCGACCGCGGGTAACAATGAGGATTCGGCTGGACCGCGCCTTCGATACTCGGGCTCGGTCCCTGGTGTCCGAGTATTTCCCGGATTCGCCATACGGCCAGTTCTGGCCTGCGGCGATGACGGGGCGGAGCCATGTCCTGCGATGGCAAGCTGCGATAAATACCGACTCCGGCCCTTCGGCTCGTTGGCCCCGCAATTATGAGTTCACTGCAGATGGCGGGCTGCGTCTTTCGGAATGGGTAGAGAGGCGCGAATCGAGTGGCAGGGAGAGCATCTCGGACCTCTTCCTTTCCGGCCTGCGATTCTTAAAGCTTGCCGAGGCGTTTTATCGCGGGCTGAACAGCTTCGGCAGCCTGCGAATCTCGCACTCTTTGCGGGTGCCTGCTGAATTCAGGTTCGTTCTCAATTTCCCTACTGAAGATGGCGTTTATCGAGAGACGAACGCCATCCAAATCGGGCAGTTCCAATCCTCAGCGGAGACGAACATGGCCTGGGTGGACACCTATGACTTGAACGCCGCCGAGCGCGCGAGGATCGTGACGGACATCATGCTGGCGCACTTACGAGAACTGCGCCAGGCCAACGTCGACTATGAGGAACTGCTGCGCATCGTGTCGGCATGTCCCATAGAGAAGACGTGTATTTACTTTCCGTGATCGCGGCCCAGGATTGAAGCCCCGAATCGCCGCAGCTATTGTTATTAGGTGGAAACCGAACAGGCGAAGATCTACCATCACCACACTCCGCGGCAATACCTGCTGCCCTGGGCAGATGCGGACGAGCGCATCGCCTGGTATGGATACGGCAAAGTGAGCCGCTCCGGGCTCACAGTCGTGGGAGGCGAGAACGATTTCTACAAGTTGAAAGAGCTGACCGTCCAGGACATCGATTGTCTGAAGCTATTCATCGACGGCCTCCGAGAAACTGGCAGGGATGGACATAAACGCTTTCTGAAAATGTACACGCTGCCCACGCGACTCAAGAGGCATCTGGAAGAGCGCGGAATCCAGGACCCTGAGGCGATGAAGCAGGTAGAGGTAGCCATCGCGAATCTAAACGAAAACTATCACGCAGCCATCGAGAAGAATTTCTGGCCCTACCTGGAATCGATCAAGAATCGCGATTTCAGTTTCTACGAAGACCCGCAAAAGGCAAGCGGATTCTTTCACGGTCTTTACGTCCAATATTTAAGAACGAAAGCCGTAAGAGAGCGGGCTTGCCAGAAAGAGAGCGTCCTCTTCGACGACATGGAGCGGGTGTGGGACGTAATGAGCCACATCCTTGCCGTCGAAGCGGGCGCCTCGTTTTTCTCCAGTCGCAGGGAATTTCAGCTTCTGGTTCTCGATAACAACACCCAGGTGCCGTTCATCACGTCCGATCAGCCGATTATCAATAGACTCACGCCGGGAGGAGGTTGGGAGGTCCCGGAAAAAATGGAGCTTTACTATCCGCTCAGCCCAACACAGGCGATGCTCTATCTGGAGAAAGCAACTTGTATTGAAGGGATCAGCGCAAACGTTTCGATCGATGAAGCACACCAATACAACATGATGATGCTCGATCATTCTGCGTTTCGAGTATTCTCTAATTCCGAAGAGTATCTGGGGTTTTTGAAACAGTGTGCTGACCTCAAGAGATCATCTCCCTGAGATACAAATGACAGCACCCCCGGCAAACTGAGCTAGGTTGTCACATCAGGTTTGGGCTGGCGGGAACCGATCTCTTCTTCTTTCTTTTCCGATTGGCGCTTTTGCACCACTGAGGGAGCCGCCAAAACGGGAGCCGACGGCATGAACAGATGATGGATGCGGAAGCAACTTTTCTCGTGCGCTCTCTGATGATGGGTTTCACGCGCTCTATCGTCGGCGGGTATAACGGACGATGGTTGAAAGGCTCCAGGGGGCGCCATGCACAGCTCTTTGTGCCGCTGTTTTATGTTCTCCTCTACGCTGTTGATGGCTTCGGGCACCTTCGCGTCAAGAACGTATCCAAGCATTCCGCCGTGTTGCACAGCTTTTGAATACTGACCGGTAACGAATCGGAGCATGCCGAGTCGTACATATTCGGAGGCATAGGTACGCGGCTTGCCCTTCTTTATCGCGTTAAGCCGCTTGCTTTCCAAGCAAAAATAGATGTCTTCGCGGGGCACCGGTGGGATGAAGACAATATCCATCCTGCCGAAGTCTTCCCCTGGGACAGGGTCCAATTCAACCACTTGAATTCGAATCTGAAACATCAGACCGCGAGCAGTGCGGTTTTGGGTAAGTAGCCGCCACAAGGCAATCGTGATATCGTCTTCCTTCTCGTCCGCAACGGGAGAGGTCATTTGTTGCCAACTGGCAATCACGAGTTCAAGTATCTCCGGCACCATGGAATCAATAAGGTCGGCGGTAGGGGCAAACTGGTAGTTGTAATAGCCGGTCTGGCTCTGGGGGTAGATCAGAAAGCCGTCAAAGGTGCCGTCGTCCACTTTTTTGGCGTGCTGCTGGCCTCCCCACAACAGGCTGGTTTCGTTCTCCCACACCTCGCCTTTTTCCCCCAGGCCGGAGTAAAAGACAAAGACAGGGTATTTCTTGCCATCTGCGACGTTGTGCTGGTAGGTCTTGGGGAACTTGATGCGGAAG
>Ga0157370_10008841_pt1 | contig 10826 bp, 8 predicted proteins | sample C35metaG_FD_113463 | JGI IMG/M metagenome (GOLD analysis project Ga0157370, IMG submission 113463) | Corn rhizosphere microbial communities from Kellogg Biological Station, Michigan, USA - C3-5 metaG | ecosystem: Host-associated > Plants > Roots > Rhizosphere > Soil | place: USA: Michigan... | reverse complement strand
TGGCGGCAACGGTCCGGGTTATGTAGAATCAGAATTTCAACTTTATTCGTATCTCATAGCGACATCTTACAAGATTTTTGGCTTTTGGGAACAAACTGGAAGGGTTATTTCTCTTTTGATTTCATTAGCTACCATGCTTGTTTTTTTTAAGTTCAGCAGATATTTACTAGATCAAAAAGCTGCCATATTTTCCTCACTGTTTTTTTCAGTAAGTCCCTTATTAATGTCGATATCTGTAGCCATTCAGCCTGAGCCGTTAATGTTCTTCTTTTATGTTTGTTCTGCATTTGCGTTCATCCGGTGGATGGATAATGATTCCAAAAAATTCTACTGGCTTGCGATAGTGTTTACGGCACTGGCTTTACTTTGTAAGATAACTGCTGGTAATATCGGCATTCTTTTTTTGATATTGATAACAAACCGAAAAGGTTGGAAATTCCTTTACAAACCTAAAGTGTTGCTTATGAGCACACTGATGATTTTACCGTCAATTATTTGGTATTCTTATGGCCATAGGTTTTATGCTCTTTATGGTAATTCTTTAGGTATTTCTAATGAAGATGCCTTGATAGGTCCCGACTTTTTTACCAATCGTAAGCTCATTTCCGGCCTTATAAGAAACGAACTTGTTAATGTATGGACTTATGCTGGACCATTCATTATTTTCCTGGCGCTGGCTTTTACAAATGTTATAAAAAAAGAAAGCTTTCGCCTGGGCATACTTTGGTTTACAACCGCATCAATATTTTATATTATAGCCTCCAGAACCACGGGGGAAGACTGGGCTTGGTATTATCATATTTTTTCTGTTCCTTCGGCTTGTATCCTCTTGGGAAGTGCTGTCGCAGAATTATCCAATAAATATTTAACTAATATAAATTTTGTAAGGAACATAAATACGTCCGCTAAAACTAAGAAACAAATTGTGGTTGTGTTGTTAGCACTTTCAGTTTCTTTTTTCTTTGCGTTATCTTTTTTATATCTTGTAAAAAATAAATCAACTCTTTATCAACCATCAAAATTTTATGCTTGCAAAGAAAAGTTGAAGCAAAATATTCCGGAGAATTCTTTGATATTAACCAATGGAGAGCATGGCCAGGATGAATTTGGCAACCCTATGGCTTACCAGATTGCGTATTTTTTCTACTGGCTGAACAGGAAAGGATATAGTATCAGGTTCGAAAATTTGTCATTAAAAAATATATTAGTATTTAAAAAGAAAGGCGCCAGTTATTTTGTAGCTGAGAAAGAGAAATTAAGTCGCGTCCCCGGTTTAATAGACGAACTGAGAAGAAACTTTAAAACTATTGTAGAATGTAACGACTGTATATTATTTAAATTATAATTGATAAAATATCATATACCATCCCATCGTTATTATGATTTTTATGAAACAAGTATTCATTCAACGCAATCAAATTGTTTTGTAAAAGAATACTTAATGTTCTAATTACCTGTAACAAGTGTTTATTAATTTTCACAATAAGATTATTTATTGTTTTTTACCGAAAAAAATTGAGCTAAATGACAATTAACAAAAAACCTTTTATAACCATAATTGCGCCATGTTACAATGAAGCCGCTATTCTGGAAAATAATATAGCGAAGATTATTAACTCTTTAGAAACAATTTATAAAAAATACTGCTGGGAAATATTAATAATCAACGATGGAAGTAAAGACGAAACAGGTAGCATTGCCGATAAGCTATCAAAAGCAGATGATAAAATCCGTGTCATTCATCACCCTGTGAATCTCAATCTCGGAAGGGCTTTGCAGACAGGCTTTCGCCATTCGAAAGGAGATATCATTATAGTACTTGATATAGACCTTAGCTACTCTGTAGACTATATCGAAAAAATGGCTGACAAATTACTTGAAACTTACTCAGACATTGTAATAGCGTCACCTTATATGAAAGGTGGAAATGTAATAGCAGTACCTTTTTTAAGAAGGATTATGAGCTTATGGGTAAATAAGTTTATGCGATTTGCGGCACAGGATAAATATCATACCTACACTGGCATGGTACGGGCCTATAAGAGAGAGTTCATCCAAAGCCTGAATCTTAAAACAAAAGACTATGAAGTAAATCCTGAGATTTTATATAAAGCAATGATTTTGAGAGCAAGAGTTGTGGAAATTCCTGCTAACCTTGATTGGACAGAACAAAATAAATATGCTGGTAAGAGAACATCAAGCATCCGTGTTATACGCGGCTTCTTCTCGGGAATTATGTCAGCATTTATTTTTCGGCCATATATCTTTTTTTTAGCATTAGGCACTTTACTAATGATATTATCAATGTATGAACTCATTTGGTTACTTTACGATACTCTGGCAAATTTATCTCACACAAATAATCCTGAAAAATCATTTTCATTAAGCCTGGCGTTGCAGTTCAAAAAAAACCCGCAATCATTTATGGTTGGTGGTATTACTTTCATTGCAGCTATCCAGGTTCTAAGTCTTGGCTTCTTATCGCTTCAGAGTAAACGTTATTTCGAAGAACTATTCCACCTTGGTACCTCACTTAAAAAACAAAAAGAGAGCCTTTAGAATTAATCAAAGAAAGTTTTTATGAAATGGGATTTTAATATAAGGCTTAAAAATGCACTGTTCGTTGCTTTACTAGTAGTATACTCTTTTGTATTAATCCATATTGCTTATCAGATTAATATTTCTGAAGATGAAACCTACACCTTAAATACAACCTCCCGGAGCTTTGCAGGCATCATTAAACAGTCTTATTATTTTGAAGCCCAGCCGCCACTATACTTTCTCTTGTTTTCGTTGTGGCGCCATATATATCATACTCTCTTTTTTGCAAAATTATTTTCTATTATTTGTGTGGGATTTTCTGCTTATTTTTTTTATAAGCTGGCCAAGCTCACCTCAGGTAAAGAATTCTCCAAGTGGATGGTTTTTATTTTTCTTTTAAATCCATTTACCATATGGGCAGCTTTATTCATGCGCACCTATGCGCTGTTAATACTTCTTTCAACAATTGCCATCAATTATTTCTTCAGGTATTATATTGAAGAAAAGAAATCGTATTTATATATTTTTCTCATTGTTTCTTTTATAGGCATGTACACCCAGTATTTTTTTACGCTTGTGGTGGCCGTTCTTGCCTTTCAAATATTGATTTTTAAAGGATGGAAAAAGTTTTTTTCATTTTTCGTTTATCTCATTCCATTAATATTGCTTTTTTTACCCAACCTGTTGTTTCTTCCCAATCAAATAGAGATTCAGGAATCCTACAGGGATGAACATTTTGCGCTGCACATGATTGATTCAATTTTGCATACACCTCAGAATTTTTTGCTGGGCATTAATTTAATACCTGATGCATTGGTGAATCGTTTGGTAAGAATCATCTTTATAATAGTTGCCATATTTGGTTATTTGAATCTGTTTAAAAAACAGTCATCATATAATGCATTCATTTTGCGAAATTATAATATGATTTTGTTATCGATCTGCATGCTGGTTCCCATGTTTTGTGCAGGCTTTGTTTTTTTTCATGTCGTTTATGCTGATAATTACCTGGTACTTGTTTTTCCGATGTTCATATTCTTATTCACGATATTTCAGCAATACCCATTAGTGGTAAGTAAAATTCTTTATGCTACTTTGACAATTTATTTCATTGTATTATCACCCTATAATTATTTACACCCGGTAAAAACCCATGACTTTCTGTCTACTGCAGAGTATATTGAAAAAATTGAAAAGCCAGGTGAGCCGATACTAATGTATAAGCCTGCATTAGCTTTGCCCTTTAGTAATTATTATACCGGGAAAAATAAACTTATACCAATACCACACCCGGTTAGATTTGATGCAAACTATCTTGTAAATATGAAAGATACATTTGAACTTAAAAACTCAATAGAAAATATAAATACTGCGTCGAAGTCTTATCTTCTTATATCTGATACAACAATTTACCAGGGCAATTTAGATATGCACCGAAAAATGGTTGATGATTACTTAAGCGAACATTATACTATTACATTGGATACCCTATTTTATGGGTGGAGTAAAAAAAGCCCGCTTCGAATCAGGAGATTTGAAGAAAGATAATCCACATAAGCCTTCCTTCTTATGTCCAAATAGTCATTTTATATCTTTTAAGTTATTTTTTGATTTTAACTCTATAAATGATATTAAATTAACAGTAGAGAAGATATTCTAAAGACTACTGTCACTTTCTCTTCTATTTCTAACTTAATAAAGCAACATTACATCATCCATATTCTCCGCAAAAAAAGTGAGTTAAAAGTTTAGCATGGAAACAAAAATTTTACCGAAAAAAGAAAAACAGATTATTTATTTGGGCAGCTCAAGGTTTCCATACGGATTTGCAGAAACGCAGAAGATAATTTTAATCTCGCAAAGTCTTATCTATGCAAATAATCGTGTAACTGTGGTATGCAACAAAGGTGTTTATAATGAAAAGGACCATCCTGAACTTAAAGAAACAGGCTATTATAATGGGATAGAATATGTATTTACTTCAGGCAATCCATTCAATGCGGAAAAATTTATAAAACGAAATCTCTTAAAGATTAAGGGAATTTACAAAGAATGGCAGTTTATAAAAAACAGAAAAAAAAGAAACGAACTCGATTGTGCTGTTTTATCTACACACAGTTTTTATTCAGTGCTATATTGTTATTTGCTATCCAGAATTTATGGTTTCAGGATCGTTTTAAATTATGTTGAGTTTTATTCAAAAGTCAAGAAAAAATGGTATCAATTTAAATACATTATAAACGATATTTTGTTTGATCGCTTTGCACCATCATTGTCTGATGGCCTATTACCTATCAGCGAGTTCCTTATTGATCATTTGAAGAAAGTTTCTCCTTCTAAAAAATATTTAAAATTGCCTGGCTTAACTGATTTCGGGCGATATAACGATACAGATATATTACATGGAGAAAAATATTTTCTTTTTTGTGGTAATGTGAGCTATATGGAAATAATCGAATTTATTCTTGATGCTTATAAAACGCTAACAAACACTTCAGCCTTTTTATATTTAGTTATAAGCGGTAATCATGAAAAAATAAATGAATTAAAAATCCGCATCAGTGTTTCTCCCTCTGCTGAAAGAATAAAAATATTTTCTCACCTTACAGAGAGGGAATTATTTACTTATTATAGAAATGCAATTGCATTATTAATACCATTGCGGCCTACTTTTCAGGATGTTGCCCGGTTTCCCCATAAGACCGGCGAATACCTTGCATCAGGCAACCCCGTTATCTCAACAAATTATGGTGAAATAAAATATTACTTTAAAGATAAACAGAACATGCTGCTGGCAGAAACTTATGATATAGATTTATTCGCAGAAAAAATGCAGTTTGCCATTGACAATCCTGAATTGATAAAAGAAATTGGCATCAACGGAAAAAATATCGCTTTGCAACTTTTTGATTATAAAGGGAAAGCTGAAAATCTGAATCAATTTTTTGATGAAATTATTAATTAGTATTTTTCTAAAATGATTAACTCACGTGAGGACTATAAATATTATTTAGAAGCAGACAGAATTGCTTTGGGTAAGCCTCATTATTCCATCCGTGAATATATTAAGGCTATTGCAACAAGAGAATTAATCTGGGAATTTCAACGATCATTAAGAAAGGCAGAGTATTATAAAAATGTTGCGGCAAAAAAAACAATATTTAGAAAATTTTCTTATCTATTTGTAAAGCACCGGTTTAAAAATCTTTCTTTAAAGTTAGGTTTTTCTATTCCTGAAAATGTTTTTGGCCCCGGCCTTGCAATCGTTCATCATGGAACTATTGTAGTAAATGGCAGCGCAAAAGTCGGTGCAAACTGCAGAATTCATGTTTGTACCAATATCGGCGGTTCAGGAGGCTCTCCGGGTTGTCCGCAAATTGGCGATAATGTTTATATAGGACCCGGAGCAAAAATTTTTGGTAACATTACTATAGCGAGTAACTGCGCTATATCTGCCAATGCGGCTGTTAACAGATCAATAGAAGAAGAAGGAATGTTGATAGCAGGTGTGCCGGCAAAAGCTATTAAACCTATCGATATAAAAACTATCATCAAGCATATTGCATGACGTTGAGCAGTTCTGCATTCGAAAATACTAGGGGCTATACTCCGCTTTTTAAGAATTTAGTCAGCTTCGTGCTTCAGTAATTTATTTTTAATTAAATCACAAAAAGTAGTAAACATATTTTTTTTCACTATGCTTTTTGATTCATTTCCATTTGTATTTTTCTTTTTGACGGTAACTACAATCTATTTCATAACTCCTTATAATAAAAGGTGGTTGCTACTTTTATTCAGCAGTTGCTATTTTTATATGGTGTTTGTGCCAATATATATTTTGATCTTAGGATTCACAATTGTAATAGATTACTTTGCAGGAATTTATATCGAAAGATCCACTGGCGCAAGGAAAAGGCTTTTCTTAATTTTTAGTTTAATTGCCAATATTGGGGTGCTTTCAATTTTCAAGTATTATAATTTTTTAAATGAAAATCTTGAATATTTACTACATGGCTTTGGTTTAAAGAATCCCATTCCTTACTTATCAATTCTTTTACCAATTGGCTTGTCTTTCCACACTTTTCAGGCAATGAGTTATACAATAGAAATTTACAGGGGTAATCAAGCTGCTGAAAAGCATTTTGGGATTTATTCGCTCTATGTAATGTTCTATCCGCAACTTGTTGCGGGACCAATAGAAAGGCCCCAAAATCTGCTATACCAGTTTAGAGAAAAATATAAGTTCGACTACGATAGGATATCCTTAGGTTTGAAAATGATGCTATGGGGCCTTTTTAAGAAGTTGGTTATTGCCGACAGATTAGCTATTTATGTCAATGCCACATATAACCACCCTGAGTATCAGACCGGCCTAACTCTTATCATTGCCACAGTATTTTTTGCTTTCCAGATTTATTGCGATTTTTCGGGATATTCAGATATAGCTATTGGCGCAGCCAAGGTCATGGGATTTAAACTTATGACCAATTTTAATCGACCCTACTTTGCTCGAAGTATTTCGGAATTCTGGAAGAGATGGCATATATCTCTTTCTACCTGGTTTAAAGATTATTTATATATCTCCCTTGGTGGGAATAGAGTGTCTGTTCCCCGGTGGTATTTCAATCTTTTTATCGTTTTTTTATTGAGCGGATTGTGGCACGGCGCTAATTGGACTTATATTATATGGGGCGCTGTAAATGGTTTTTATCTCATATTTGCCATTATCTCCCGAAGATATCTAAAGAAAATAAATAAAGTCATCGGCCTTGAAAGAGTGCCAAAAATGAATCAAGCCTTTCAGATTTTAGTGACATTTATCTTAGTTTGTTTTGCATGGATTTTTTTTAGGGCCAATAATTTAAATGATGCTTTTACTGTTATTAAAAAGATAGCCGCTTTCAAAGGCCCGTTATATATGGAAAATCCTTCCATGCTCATCTATTCCAGTTTGGGAATATCTTTTTTGATATTGGTTGAACTGAAAAAGGAATACTATAAGGGGCATTTTTCTATTTTTAACAGCCAATATAAATCTGTTCGATACCTTTCTTTCGCAATGCTAATTATTGCAATATTAGTTTTCGGGGTTTTCGATGGCGGTCAATTCATTTATTTTCAATTCTGATACTAAATGCAAACTACTCCCGCTGGCAAAACCGATAAAAATTTCTACCGTTTTTTTCGCAGCTTAATGATATTTCTATTAATTGTGGGCCTTCTTGACTTTGGTATTGGCAACTGTCTTCGCTATTTTTTTTTTAAGCAGGAAAGTGGTCTGTTGTACAGGAGTACATTTGCAATGGAAAAAACCACTGCAAGTGTTTTAATACTAGGATCGTCAAGAGCTAATCACCATTATACGCCCGAGGTATTTGAAAAGCGCCTGCATTTGTCGTTTTACAATGCAGGTCGTGATGGAAATTTTCTTTTTTACCATTATGCAGTGTTGAAGAGTGTATTGAAAAGATACAAGCCGAAAATCGTGATATTGGATTTCCGAAATGCTGAATTTTTAAAGGATAAGAATAAATATGACAGGCTTTCCAGTTTGCTACCTTATTATCGGACTCATCCCGAAATAAGAGCTATTGTAGAACTAAAGAGCCACTATGAAAAATTGAAATTATTATCATCTATCTATCCTTTTAACTCATTATTGTTTACCATCGCCGTCGGTAATACTGAATTTAATAAGAAAAGAAAAGAAGACATTAAGGGTTATGTTCCATTAAATAATATATGGAACCGGCCGATTCAAAAGGATACCATCAATTTATACCCGACAGATAGTCTTGAAATTAAAATTTTTGAATCATTCGTCAAAGATTGTGTAAATGCCAATGTTAAATTATATGTGATCTGCTCGCCGTACTTTATCGATTTTCAAAATTCAGATTATTCGATTAAAATAGGCAAGGCGATTGCTGATCAAAATAACGTTACTTTCCTTGACTATTCCAGGGATTCACTTTTTAAAAACAATCCCACCTTGTTTTCAGATATGTCCCATCTAAATAATGAAGGAGCTATTAAATTTTCAAATATTATTGTCGACAAAATAACAAATGACATGCAATTGAGTTCCATCAGGCGGTAGAACCATTGCAATTCCTGACGACACATTTTCGATTTAACTTTTTCGACCATATCCAGGCATTTTCCGGAGCGGTCTCATCACAAATTTAAAAAGTGTAACCTCTTAACTCACTCTTTACTTATTTTTATCGGACAATATCGATGAAGTTAGTTATCGTCTCTTTCATTTTTTTTCCCGCAATTTCCCAGGTAAATTTCGATTGACCATATTTAAATCCGTTTTCACCCCATTCCTTGCCCAGGGCAGGATTATCTAAGAGCATACAAATCTTATCAGTATATTCCTCCACACTATTATCAATTAAAAACCCATTATAGTTATTAACAACCATGTCTGGTATCGATCCAATATTGCTAGACAAAACCGGTAATTTGTAGCGCATCGCTTCAACAAATACAATTCCAAAAGGTTCACGCAATGTTGGCAAACAAAAAATTGCCGCGTTATTATAATAGTCCGCCACTTTATCTGCCGTTACTCTCCCAACTACCTGGCAATTTGGCAACGTAATATTTTTTGGACTGCATCCCACGATAGTTAAAGAAGCATCCGGGTGTTTCACTAATACTTTTTCAAAAGCTTTCAATAGAAGCGGACCGCCCTTTCTCTCCCACTCTACTCCTACAAACAATATTTTTTTTGAAAAATATTTAGAAGGGTTCTCAAGGTAGTTATCTGAGATATTAATTCCGGCAAAAACCGTTTCCACTTTTTCTCTAGGAATGTTGTATTGATTCAAAAGCGAATATGTTATTGAACTGCCAAAGGTAAAAATCATATCAGCATCATTATAAACTTTACTTTCGCATTGTTCAATAAACTTATCAGATCTGATATATAATCGTGGATTTATGTTTGGGTAATATAAGTTCGTTTTAGTTGTATGATCTGTATAAACAAAATGCGGAATGCCGCCTTTTTTTCCATTGAATATACTTTGAGTCTGAAAAGTGAACCTATAATCATTGGATTTTATTTCTTTTTGCACATATTTCGTTGTAAGGCGGGAGATATAAGATGTGCTTAAAAACCAGGCCAAAACGCTTCTTGGCGGTTTATACCCTAAGACGAAATCCTTTCCATACTCCCGAATAAAAAAGAAAATGTTCTTTAAATAATGATAGTATTTAAAATTCTTTTTCTGAACATCATTAGCATCTATTACATCAATTTGAAAATTTGCAAACTCAGTATCTAATATTCTAAAAACACTATCATTAGTAAGTGAGAAAGAACCCTGTTTTAAAAACAATATTTTATCAGGCATATTTAATTTTTCAGATTTGTAATTTTAACTTTTATTGTTGCACTCAGAGAATTTTAAAAAAAATGTACTCAAGCAAGTGCAAAATATTGACAAAGAAATAGTGTCTGCATTATTAAGAATTGTTGGAAAGAATTATTTTATATTCCAGATAGTGATATTTATTTAGAATCATTGCACTCTTATTTTGATGCTTTGAGAGCGACTTGCACTAATTACGAATTAAATTTTAAAAAATCAATGACACTTAACTAAATATATAAGGTCATTCCTTGGCGCTTCTGTGTTGTAAATAAAAGTTCCTGAAAATTACTGTTAGTATTGATTTTAATGGCTTCTGCCCCAAAGATGATTTGATTGCTTGAATGTTTTAATTTAATTATTACATGAAAATCATAAAAATATTTTTGGGGTCAAAGTGAAATATTGTAAGGACGCAGGTGTGAATTGCCCTGTAAATTTAAGCATTAGCTGCTATTGTTAAAAAGAAAATGTATCATCAATAAACCCTATGCGAAATTTTATAGATTTAGGCATGCTCACATTTGAAATAATATTCACAAAACAACTTTTTCGGAAAACACTACTACAATATTCTAAAAAACTAAATTATGTCCAATTGATTGTGTTTGACTAATATCAAACTACTAGTGATAGTCACTAATTTACAATATTACCAATTCTTTGGATTAAAATTCACTTGAGGAGCACAGGATATGTAACAGTTAACGGTATTCTTCCTTGATCGTAAATTGAAATAATGATTAAGAATAAGAAATTTAATTTAATGCCTTCATAACGTATCCTACCGTCTAAGTACTCCCAAAAGCAATAGTATAGTAGCTTAATTTTGCGTTTAGCCGTTGGTGATAGGTTTCCAGTTGTGTGGCAGGAGTTCTTCTATTTTATTAATGGGATGGG
>Ga0157370_10008839_pt1 | contig 10827 bp, 20 predicted proteins | sample C35metaG_FD_113463 | JGI IMG/M metagenome (GOLD analysis project Ga0157370, IMG submission 113463) | Corn rhizosphere microbial communities from Kellogg Biological Station, Michigan, USA - C3-5 metaG | ecosystem: Host-associated > Plants > Roots > Rhizosphere > Soil | place: USA: Michigan... | reverse complement strand
CTGCAACCCGGTCGCTGCATCGGCCTGTGCCCAGGTCATCTGCCCTCGGTCAATGCTCTCGGCCAGGCGCGACAGGCCCTTGGCTGTCACCAGCACCTGCTCGTGCACGCGTTCCTGCTCGCCCTCCGTCCGCTGCACGCAAGCCTTGTGCGCTAGCACGCCCTGCTGCAGGCGGGTCTGGTAGGCCAGCCAGTTCTTGCTGCCGGCACGGCGGTAGATCCAGCCATGCTCGGACAGCCAAGCAAACAGCTGCCGCGGCTGGACCTGCAGCATCTTGGCCGCGGTGGTGATGTTGAATGCGCCGTCGGCCTGGGTCAGGCGCAGAAGCGCTCGGACCTGCGGTTCCTGGTACTGCACGCGCGCCTCGAGGATCTCTGCCTTCTCGCTGTAGGACAGCAGCAGCGCGCGCAGCGTCGCCGGGTCGGTCAGTGCCTGCATCGGGTCAGGCGCAGGCACCCCGGAAGTCAGCGCGTCATAGGCGCGAATCACCTGCAGGCTGAAGCTGGGGCTGATCCACATGGCGTAGGCGTAGACAAGCTCGCGCACCACGTAGCTGCCGCCGTAGCGCCCGGCCACCGAGTGCACCGGGTAAACCCGGGATTCCCCGGAATTGACCAGTTCGGCCACCAGTTCCTCGGTTTGCTTCAGGCGCTGCCAGTCGCTCGGCTGGTGCCGCTTGGCGCCGCCGGCTGCCTGGTGCAGATCATTCAGGCAGAACCTGCCCACGTCGTCGCGGCGCACGGTGGCCCCGCCAATCATCATCGCGTTCAAGAGAACACCTCCGTTTTCCAGCCGCCGCCGTCGGCGCGCTGGACTGCCAGGAATCGGAATGGGTACATCGCAGCGGCAACCTTCACCTTCACTCGGGCGTCTTCTTCCCAATAGCCCTTGACCTCGTGGGCCTCCAGTTCGCCGGTCGCCGTCATCACGAAGAAATCGATGGTCAGATGGGTCTTCTCGGCCAACTTCAGCTTCACGGACTCGAAGCGGAACCATGCGATCGCGCCAGCAGCCAGCTGCAGCGCCAGGTGGGCGGCGTAAGCCTCTTCTGTCTTGTTCATCTCGCCAGGAACATGGCGTGGGCGGCCGCGCGCCACTTTGCCTGCGGCGTTGCCGCTGCCGGAAGGCTGAGCGGCCGACGGCGGCCGGTAGGCTCGCGGCGCGGCCGGTGCCGTTGCGGCGGCGGCCGTGCTGGCCTGGCCCTGGACAAGGCGGCGCATGCCCTCCGGCATATCCTGCGTGGTGGCGTAGCGCAGCGAACGGCTGGTCGTCTTCTTCGGCGGCATCAGACGGACGCCTCCGAAGCACCCCATACGCGCATCGCACGCTGGCGGAACGCGTCGAACTCCTGCCGGGCGCGCTGCTGCGCTGCTTGGTGTTCCCGGTCCATCTGCTCGAGCATGCAGTCGAACTCGATGTTGAGCAGCCCCATCAGCTGGTCAAGCGACAGTCCGCCGCGCGTGCGGTGCGCCGGTGCCGGGGCCAACTGCGGCATGGCCAACTGCTGCTGTCCCGAGGGCGGGAGCGGCAAAGTGTCCACGCGGCCGGAGTCGGTGACGGCCCACGTGGCCACGGGCCTGCCATCTCGGCCACTGTCGCGGTTCTCGCAACGGCGCACCAGGCCGTCACGGTCCAGTTCGCGCAGCAGGCCGGCGGCGGCGGCGGTGGTCAGCAGCATGGCCTCTCGCGGCGCGCCCACTTCCAGCGCAGCGTTGCCCATCAGTTCCAGTGCTTCAGCCGCGGTGCTGTCGCCGTGGATTCCAAGGCAGAACAGAATCAGCTGCCGCTGGTAGGCGCGGATATCAGCCAGCTCCATGCGCGCCTCCGAAGCCCAGCTCAGCAGCGGCAAGCGCCATGGCACTGCGCGCGGCATCGCGATCGCGCACCACCTGCGGCTCGGGCTTCGGCGCTGGCAGCGCCGCTGCCGGCGCAGGCACGGCCCCGCCGTCCATGACGTGCTTCACCGCCCGCTCGTAGGCATTGGCCAGCATGCGCTGCTGCAGCGCTCCGCTTTCAGCCGTGGCATAGGCGTGCAGATCCAGCTTAGACCGCACCAGCACGGTGAAACCGCTGTGGGCCTGGCCCGGCCGCATCTGGCCGTCGACCTCGGCGAGGGCCGGAACGCCGAGGCACATGGAACGGAACTGACCCGGGTTCGGCGGCCACTGCAGCGCGCTGCGCAAGCAGTTGGCCAAGCCGTCCGCGACCTGACGTGGGGTGATGCCGGCCATCACCTGGAACCACAATTCACCGGCGGTGGTCAGGCTGCCAGCGTTGTTCACCGGTGCAGAGCCGTTCTCGCGCACCCACTTGCCGGGGAACATGCCGGCCATGCGCTCCCACAGCGTCCACAGGGCGCTCACCGCGCGCTGGTCCGGGTCAGTGTTGGACGCACTGGAACTCTGCATCGATGACTTCTCCGCCTGCTCCGCCAAGGCTGCCAACTGCCGTGCGCTGTTCGAATTTGCGTCGCTCCTCTGCGACGTGGTCGGCAGAACCGAGCTGAGGGTTTGCATTGGGGCCTCCGGTGTTGGTGGTGTTCGCCGGCGTTGCGCCAGCGGCATTGCGGTTTCGAGCTGTCTGGATTGCCCAAGGGAAGGGCCTGGTGATCGGTGGCACCCGCGCCAGACCTTCGGCAACGGTGTGTGCCAATGCCTCGGGGGTAACCCCCTCCGCCAGCGCAGCGAGCAGATCGGGATGGCTTGGGTTGGTGGTGTGACACCCGGCCTGGCGCATCAGCAGGCACGCACGCCCTGCATCCGTCACACCGCTCAGAGATCCTTGAGCGTGCAGTGATGTATCTGGAGTAGAAGAACTGGGGTCTGGGGTCTGGGTACCCGTGTTCACGCCCGTGTTCACACCCACTGTCACGCGTGACTCTCCGTGACATGTCACGCGTGACAGCTGCTGTAACGTCACGCCTTCGTCGCCAGTCACGTGCGTGACGTGCAACGCCTTCAGTTCAGTCATGGTGGCCATGCCGCTGGGCACGACTCCCACGTTGCGGAGGTCCTCGTACAACATCGTGCGCCGCGCGCGCGTGCGCGCCTGCCGCTCCGCCTCCGCTGCCTTCCTGTCTTCCCGGCGGCCCTGCCCTTCGGCAATCCGGTCCTGTGCTTTGGCGATCTGTTCGTCACATCGCTTGCTATGGCGCAGGCCATCCTCTGCCACGGGGAAGTAGCGGTCGGCTACCTTCTTGACCGCTGCCTTGTCAGCAGAGGTGATCGCGCCGGCGATGACGTACAGCTCGGCCAGGCTCTCCGGCAGCGCCTGCTCTTCCGAGTAGTAGGCGAGCATCAGTTTGAAGTAGACGCCATGGTCTGTCAGACACAGCCGTGTCGTGTCCTTCAGGTAGTCGCCGGGGAACATCTCGAAGTAGATCATCGGCCTGGCCCGCTAGGTTGCTTCGCGCGAGCCTTCGCACCTGGCTTGCCGATACGGGCAATCTCATGCTCGTTCGGTGGCAGGGTCTCCAAGCAGTAGGTTTCGCCCAGGTAGTTGCGCCAGCGGTATGCGGTTGCGCGGCTCACTTCGAACCGCCGGACAATCGCTTCCACAGTCGGGAACTGATCGCGCTCAACCGCCCAGCGCATGAACTCCATGACGATCCTGGTGGTGTTGTAGCCGCTGAGGGCGTGCTGCGGTGCGCATCGGCGCGGGACCGGTGGTACGGGTTCCGCTGGGATCACTGCTGGCTCACGGCCTGCCTGCAACGCCGCCTGCCATTCGCCGCAGCGCAGCCCAAGGGTCGGGACGATGTTCATTGCGCCGGCCCTGTCTGGGTGGGTACAGGCATCTCACGGGCCAATGCCATGCTCAGCTGCCGCAGTCCCGGCAGCCTGCGGCGCGCTGCCACAGGGTCATGTAGGTCGTTCAGCGCAACCCGCCATCGATAGGCGGTTGCCCTGGATAGACAGAACTGCTCCTGCAGCGCGTCGACACTCAGTGGCTGCGGCTGATCTTTGGCCCAGAGGACCACGTCGACCATGGGCAGCAGCGGCACCACGCTTTCAGGAATGCGGCGACCTGCACTGTCGAATTCGCCGACAACTGCGATTGCCCAGCTGACCATCGCGGCGGGCGTCATCGTTGAACTCCGTGCACTGCACGCGGCGCAAGATCCTGCAGGTGACCCGAGACGTAGCGCCTGGCCGTAACCAGTTCGGCCTCCAACTGCCCGATCTCGTCCAGCGCGCGCCGCAGCTCTGGGATGTCCTTCGGACAGATGCGGCCGTCGGCCAAGACGTTGGTGATCGCCTCCAAGGTGTGGCCGAACTCCACCGACAGGCGGGCTACAGCCAGCACGCCGGCATGCGGTTCCATCATGGGAATGCGTGCGCCGAGGAAGCCATAGCGCTGCGCCAGTTCACGGGAACATGCGTCACGCCACTGCGGCGGCAGCGCGCGGACCCACGATTCCTCCAGGTCCACCGGCATCTTGACCGTGCCGTTGCGGATTCGGCCCACAATTTGGGCGTTGGCCTTCAGCGCGCGCTCGGTGCTGTCCGCGTCGTCGCCTATGTGGAACTGCAGGATGCGCTCACCAGGTGCGACGTCCGCCATGTACTGCTCGGCGATAGCCTGGGCCAGGCTGCTGTCGGTGTGGCCGCTGTTGCGGATGGCGTCGGTCGTGTGGCGGAACACCACCGCGGACCGCGGTTCGTGGTACTGAGGATCAGGCTTCATTTACGCACCTCGGGAGGCGATGCAAAGTGGTCGCCATGGACAGGACGACCGGAATTCAGGGATTTGGAGCCACCCTCCTTGCGCTAGGCTGGCGTTTCCACACGAACAGCCCGCAAGGAGGGCGACATGGACGACAAAGCTCGGATCGAGCGACTCGAACGGGAAGCGCTTGCGCATCGGCAGGAACTGGACATCCTCATCGGACGCTTGAACGCAGTGCACAGCGTGCTGTTCCAGGTACTGGCAGACCGCGAGAACTCCACAGAGGTGCTCACAGCGAACCTCGCTGCAGCCAACGAGCGAATCGCAGCAGACTTGCTGCAGTCACCGCTCTCAGAAGCCACGGTCGCCGAGCACCAGCGCGTGGCTGCGGAGCTTCTGGCGGTGGCAAACAACGTTCGACTTGGTCTTCAGAAGCCTTAATCCCCATACAAACCATGCGCCCGCTCGGGAGCTGGAACATCCTCAGCGTTGGCGTCGCCACCGTTTGTGGATCGCCCAGCTTCCGGGCGAGGGAACCCTGCTGCTGGCGGTCCAGTAGACGGCGATGGATCCCGAGTCGTCGCTTCAGTGCGCGCATCTCAGGCCACCTCAACTGGAACGATGCGGCCGGAGTCGGGGTCGTGGCTGGGCGCCTCGAGCGCCTGAAAGTGCGTTGGCATCAGCACAAAACGCAGCTTCAATGCCCACAGGTCATCGATCTGACCGTCCGGCCACTGATAGACAGCCGATGGGGTGATGCCGAGAGCACGCGCAAGCGCAGCGGCATTGCCGTCGTAGGCAGCAATCGCTTCTTCCTTGGTAATCCGGGGCATGTTCATGCCCTGTATATAAGCACGCTTCCATGCAACGTGCAAGCACGCTTACTTAACGGACTAATAAGCTCGCTAACATGACTACTGCCCTCGCTACCCGCCTGAAGCGCGCCCGTTCAGAGTGCGGCATCACCGAACCGGCCGACGCAGCGCGTCGTGCAGGCATCACCCCATCAGCCCTGTACCAACTGGAAGACGGCAAGACGAAGTCGCTCAGTGGAGAGACCGCAGTCAAGCTCGCCCGTGTCTACAAGCCATTCCGCGTGGAGTGGCTGATCACTGGGGAGCTGCCCGAGCGTTGGGACGAGTCTCACGGCTCGGCGATATCAGTCAATGAGACACCGGCCGGCTATGTTCGCCTCCGTGTAATGGAAGGCGAGGCATCAGGGGGCTTTGGCGCAATGAATCAGGATTACCCGGATGTGGTCCGAGAACTAGATATCGCCGAATGGCAGGTGCGACAACAGTTGGGCTTCGTGCCAGAGGGCGACCGTGTTCGCCTTGTTACGGTGCGCGGTGACTCGATGTACCCCGACATCAAGAATGGCGACCTGGTGTTCGTGGATGTAGCCAAAGACTACTTCGACGGCGATGGGCTATACCTGATCAACCTACATGGGATGACGTACGTGAAGCGCCTGCAGCTTCTGCGGGATGGTCTCCACGTGATCAGCACCAACAGGAAGTACTTAAGCGAAGTAGTGCCGCCCCTCGAGGCTGATCAGCTCCACGTGGGCGGCAAGATTCTCGGCTTGGCACTGCTACGTAGCGCTCAGGAAGTCTGAGGTTAGAACGACTTCGCTTGCTCCGCATGGCGCGCGACTTCTCGCGCCCTTTGTTCAGGCGTGAAGACCACGATCAAGCCTGAATCAACAGTGCCCAGAATGCCGTTGAACTCCACGTAGGCATTTGGCAGCTCCCACACTGCGCGCGGGCTGGAGAACTTGGCCCCGACGCCCGATATCACTTGCCCCATTTCTTGCCAAGTAGGCTTACCTAGCTTCTGCTGCAGCTGACCGAACAGCTGCTGCCCATGCTGAAAGCCGTCAGTTTCGATCTTCAACCCTTCGATCCTGCCGTTGACCACGATCGCAGTCACTGCGCGCGTGCCTGTTGGCCGCTTGTTATCTACGGGCGCAATCGGCAAGGCATTGTTGTTACGGGTATTCAAACGCGGATCTGGTCGCATGGTGAAGGTGGCCCAGCACGCCGAATCGCGTGCAGCCACGTTGTAAAGCAAACCGCCATAGGAGCGCTCGGTCGGGCACTCAGGGACGAGCCGATCTCCCACGGAGATCCCCATGAACTCGAACGCATTGGAAGGCTGAGTCTCTGCCTGGCGGACCCTGTTTGTAGCCTCAGCTGTGATCGCTTGGCGCTTCACACCCGGCAAGGGTGACGACTGAGCACCTACTGTTCCGGCTAGCCCAGTAACCATCAGCACCAACGCTTTCCGCCAATCCATCCCCAATCCTCCTGCTCCATTGAAGGAGTAGCGTAGAAGCCCGCTGAATAAGCGCGCTTGCATTCATCGTATTAGCATGCTTTCATTGCTCCGAAGCCGGCCACTGCCGAATACGGAGAATGCAATGCCCCTGACCATTTCCACCAAACGTACCGCCCGTATCGGCTTGGCCGCACTGGCGTGCTTCATCCTCCTGGGCGTGGTCGCCTGGGCCAACCCGGCCGAGAATCCGGCAGCGACCAACACAGACACCCCGGATGGGCTGGTGATCACCAGCCCGCGCATCTGCGCAGCCCTTGCCGTCTACGAGCTCGCAGCGGCGGACGATTGGGGCCTGCGCGCCACCATCGCCAGCACCAGCCTCAACGCCTTCCGCAACGCAGAGCGTGTGCCGGACTGCGCCCCAGGCATCACCAAGGCCCTCACCCAGAATTTCCAGCCTGCGCGCTGGCAGATGGCCCTCGACGCGGCCGACGCCGTACTGAGCGGCTCCTACCAGGTCTCCCCAGCGGCATGCGTCCGGGCCAATGCGGTTGTCCCCCTGTCGACCGCAGACGGCAAAGAGCCGAGCGCCTCACCGGTGCTGGCCCGGGCGCAGTGCGTCATGCATGACCTGGCTTTCGTGGAGGTGATCCCGTGATCACCGGCCTCCGCACCGAGCCGCGCGCCGCGATGGTTGGCGGCCTCCGCATGCCGCTCAGCCCCACCGAATCGAAGGTGCTTCAGCTGATCATCGACGCCGGCGACACGCCGATAAGCCGCGCGACGCTGGAAGACCAGTTGTATGGCTCCAACGGCCGGAAGTCGAACACGGTGGAAGTGACCATCTGCCGTCTGCGCCAGAAGCTGCTGCAGCACGGATATCGCATCAACGCTACTCGCGGCCGTGGCTACACCATCAGCCCAGGCGGTGTGGCATGAGCGCACTCCACGCTGTACCGCTGACGCGCATGCGAGCAGCGGCGGTAGTCGATGCCGTGCACCGCGTGGCCGTGCGGCTGGGCTATGGACCTGCCGATGCAGGCTTCGCTGCGGCATTGGCCCGACAAGACTTCATCTCCGGCCGCTGCAGCGCCGCTCGTGCCATCAGCGACATGGTCGATGCACTCCGCACCGCCATGCGAATGATGCGCGCCCAAGGGGGTGCCGCGTGAACCTCAAGGCCGACAACCAGTCCAGGACGCTCGCTCGATTCCGCGCGGACACCGCGGAGCACCAACTGGAGGTGCTGCAAAACAATGGCCTCTACCGCCATCTGAAGTTCAGCAGGGGAGGCAGCAGCATCTACCGCTTCGACATCATCACCTGGCCGGGGTACTTGGCGATAACAGGCGATATGGGCGAGTCCGTGTTCACCCGACTGCCCGACATGCTCGAGTTCTTCCGCACCGACCAACGCAAGGATGAAGCGCCCGAGACGCTCACCATCAACCCCGGTTACTGGGCGGAGAAGTGTGTTGCCAACAAAGGGGAAATGCAGGAATTCCGAGCGGAATTGCTCGAACAGATAGTGAAGGAGTCCTTCGACAATTTCATTGCCGACAACATGGTGGATGGCGAGGACGGCGCACCTGACACCCACCCGAAGTGGGCATCACAGCTGTGGATCGACCTGCGCAGTGAAGTGCTTTCGCTTGAACACGAGTCCGTGGCTGCAGCCATAGAAGCCATGGACAACTACAAGCCGGACAGCGACACGGGGTTCGCCAGCTTCAGGTTCCGCGAACCATGGGAATACGCATCCTCGATGCAGGACTACACCTTCCACTTCTACTGGCGCCTGTATGCCATCGCTTTCGCGGTGAAGGCATACGACAGCTGGAGCGACGCCCAGTGATCGACCAGGACTTTTTCGCCGCCATGGCCGTCGGCATCCCGCCCATCACCCCGCCCGCCGGCCCAGCGCCGGCCGAGCCCACCACCGAACAGGACGCCGAGTAATGCGCCACCTGGCCCTGCCCTTCTATTGCGCCGTAATCGTCTTGCTGCTGCTGGCACTGCTGGCGCGCGTCATCTACACCGGTGCCGCCTCGTTCGTCCTGCCGTGCGCTGCAGGCATCGCCTACTTCGCCTGGTGCGGCGTGCGCGACCTGGTCCGGAACTGGCCAGCCTTCCGCGAGGAAATGCGGCAGCGCGCGGCAGAGCGACAGCGCGCGCCGATGCCCGCAGACGACACCCACTGAGCAACCGCCCGCCCGGGGCAACCGGGCTCCGCGCCGGCCGGACTTCCACGCGCCGGCAACCCATCCAGGGGACCGCATGCGCAACCAGCTCGACATTTTCAAAGACGACCCGGTCCGCATGGCCAAAGCAAACCGCGAGGCCGCCGACCACGCGCTGCACGACAGGCAGTTCACCGAAAGCGAGCGCCAAGAGCGCGCCGCCTACTACACCCGCGAGGCGGAGCGCTGGGAATTCAGCGCCGCCCTCGGCGGCCAGCAGATCAACGGCCCACAGGAGCCGCGAGCATGATTCAAGCAAAGCAGACTTCCGAGCCCTCCCGCTGCTCAAGCATCGGAGTTGGATTCGGATTCAACTCCAGCTTCGATCGCAGCCGCATTGCAAGCTGCTTCAACCTTAGCGACGTGAGCGAACGCAAGCTGCACGAGGTTTCTGGTGCTGTCCCAGTCGTCATCAGTGGGAGGACCGGCCAGCGCGGCCGGGTCTGCAAAGATCTTTGCCCAATTGTCGATAAGTCCCATTGCTGTGGCCAAGTGTCCTGCAACCGGATGGCCGACGTGGTGGAGACGTTCACCGAGCGATTCAGCCACCTGAAAGCGCTGAATGAATACTCCACTCCGAATTCGGCTCCTAAAACCGGGATCCATTTGGAACTGCTTCTCAGCACCCGCTCGCTCCATGCCCTCCAGGGTCGAGCGGAGGATCCTGTGGGCGAGCCCAACCTCGGCCCGAATCTGGAGGAGGACCAGCAGCCTCTGAGCGCGCTCTTGTTCGGCGCGGGCGTTCGACTCTTGAGAGGCAATCCTCACCGCCAAACTCGCGGATCTATTGGCAGCTCTCCCCAATCGGACCGACACACGCCCAAGGCGATTTGCTTGGCGGCCAAGTCGAAGAGTGGCAATGCCGAGAAAGACCGTGGCAACAACCGCGACAGCGGCGACGACTACGGCCCATCCATCCCACCACACGACACAGTCGTCGACCCCCAAGCCCGAGCAAGTGCTAATGCCATTCCACCAGCTCATTCCCTGATCCCCCTGTGGACTGGAGCGCATTCTGCCACGCCGATGCAGCGGGAGGAGATCGCCCATGGGTGACCAGCTGCTCACCGCTCCAATGGACCACCGCGAGGTCGGCCGGCAGCTCGCCAGCGTGTCCGGGGTCGAGCTCGACTCAATCGCTCCCCAGGACGCTCGTCTGTGGGAAGCCCGAGGCCAGGCGCTTCAGGCACTCGCTGCCGGCGACATGGACGCAGCACTGCGGACCATGGGCATGGTGTCCCCGCGAAGCATGGACCGGCATGAAGCGTGGTCGATCGCATCGGACGCGGTGGCGGTACGCATTGCCGCCGGATGGACGCGCGACATGCTGGTCAGCAGCACCGAGAGCGGCCGCGCGCCGTGTGGTCGCGGCTACTACTTGTTCTGCTCCGGGGCCATCGCGGTCTGCTACTTCCCGATGGTCTGCATCACCGACATGAACGGCCGGGGCTACCACTTCGATATCCCCCGTGACCTGCTCAACGAATGCGAGCCCAGCCCCCACGCAATGCGTGGTCCGACCGTTCCGCAGCAACTGGAGATGTTCCGATGAGCGCCGCTGGCTTCCCCCTCGCCCGACACAGGCTGCTGATCTTCATGCGGCAGCATCTGGCACTCGCTCGGCGTGTGCGTCTGCATG
>Ga0157370_10008838_pt1 | contig 10828 bp, 4 predicted proteins | sample C35metaG_FD_113463 | JGI IMG/M metagenome (GOLD analysis project Ga0157370, IMG submission 113463) | Corn rhizosphere microbial communities from Kellogg Biological Station, Michigan, USA - C3-5 metaG | ecosystem: Host-associated > Plants > Roots > Rhizosphere > Soil | place: USA: Michigan... | reverse complement strand
CTAAACTCCATTCTGCTGAATGGTGTTTTCTTAAGCATAGCAGACGGTACAGAATAGCTAAAGGCTGCTTCTCTTACGCGGAACCAGGTTGCATCAAATATGAAACCTTCTGCTGCTGCGTAAATACCACTGTTTCCATAATAATCCTGTGCGGAAACATAAGTGGTGTTTGGTGTACCATTAGCATATACCGCGTCAAACAGGTAAGGCTTTTGCAAAACGCCTGCAGCATCATAACGAGGGAATTCTGCAGTTTCTTTTGCCACACCATTACGCTGGAGGTCGGCTACGTTACGGGAATAGATCTGGCCACCTTTCTTGTATTCGATCAGCACTGAAACGGCAAAACCATTCCAGCTAAACGAATTCGTACAACCCATAATATATTTAGGGTTAGGGTTACCGATATTTTGTACACCTGAAGTGATGAACGGAAGACCGTTGGCACCTACGATGATCTTACCTGTCTTAGAATCACGCTGGTACGCGTTACCATAGATCTGTCCATATTCTTCATTCTGGACCAGGCGAATATTAGGTGTTGTGAAACCGCCCAGGAAGATGTTCTGTACACCTGGAGCCAGTTGATCCACTGTGCTCTTGAATTGTGTATAGTTAAAATTGATATCCCACTGGAAGGCTTTTGTTTTGATAGGGGTGATATTTACAGCCAGTTCATTACCCTTGTTGGTAAGATTACCTGCATTCTGCACTTTGGCAGTGATACCAGACGCAGCTGATACAGGTACCGCGAAGATCAGTTTGCTTGAACGCTGGATGTAATGTGTATACTCGAAGTTGATGCGATTCTTGAAGAAAGACATTTCCACTGCAACTTCCCTGTTGGTTGTGAACTCAGGACCGAGTAGTGGGTTACCAGCAGTGTTGCTAAGCGTGAAGCCCTGTATACCATTGAAAGGGAAAGCGATCCTTGGACCAAATCCATCAGCAGGAGCAGCAGTGCCATAATAAGAATCGGTTGAATAAACGAAATCGTTACCAGCTTTACCCACTTTCGCGGAGTTGGCCCTTAACTTAATATTGTCAACCACTTTATTGCGGAAAGAAGGTACCAGTTCTGTAAGGTTCAATGAACCGCCAAAGCCATCATACAAGTAAGAATTTCTTCCTGGTTTGAAAGTTGAAGACCAGTCATTTCTCAATGTAAGGTTACCAGTGATGATATTCTTATAGCTCAATGAAAAATCACCATACAAACCGATCAGCCTGGTTTTAGAAGATCCATTGGCAGCAGTAACCGTTGTTGTGTTAGACACCTGCTCGAAATCTCTTACGATAAGGGTAACACCCTGAATTGTTGCAGCATTGCTGTAAATCTGCTGGAATTCCTGTCCAACAATTGCAGTTGCACTCCAGGCCTTGATCCTTTTTTGTGCTGTGAAAAAGGCATTGCTTCCTATGCTGCGGTAATTGTTCCTGTTCTCCAGTACGCCACCCACAGGTGTTGCTGAAGTGTTGGCACCACCACGAGCACCGATCTGGTCGTAGCCATGACGGAATACAGAATAAACGTCAGCACCGATCTTATAATCGAACTGTAACCATGTTGTCAATTTGAAATTAAGAGATATACTACCGATCATCCGGTTGATCTCATCCTTGTAACGGTTGTTCTTGATACTCCAATAAGGATTATCCTCACCCAAAGGATATAATTGGTTTCCCACCTGGTCTTCCCATGGAAGGCCGGTAAGATCATAACTGCGAGGTGTGAACCATCCACGGAACAAAGGATTACTTAACTGGTTACCCTGCTGCGTACGCTTTGAAGCGTTGTTGGAATAATTTACAGAAGCAGATACCGTAAGATAATTATTGACCCTGGTACTTGTATTCAATGAAAAGTTGTGACGGATCAGTGTGTTATTGTCCAATACGCCTGTGCTACGCAAATAACCATAGGAGAAACGGAATGAACTTCTGTCGGATCCACCGGAGAAAGCTATATTATTCTGGAAATTGGTACCATGCCTGAACATATCCGAAACGTTGTTTGGATATGCTGTCAATACTTCAGTACGGTTGAAAGCGTTTGCTAAAGGGTTCCATGCGTTGGTAACCGTAGTTCCCATTTTTGGTCCCCATGAAGTTTGAGCTGTGGGTGAGAATACACCATTATTTCCTTCAGCGTAAGCATTTTGATATTCAGGAAGTCGGTTCACAGTTTCTATGGAATAGTTACTGGAAAACTCGATAGCCGTTTTTTGACCGATCTTACCTTTCTTGGTAGTGATCAGAATAACGCCATTAGAACCGCGTGATCCATAAATTACCGCAGCAGAAGGACCTTTCAGCACGGAAATGCTTTCAATATCTTCTGTATTGAGGTCGATGGCACGGTTAGAAACGGTTGGACCATTTTGAAGAGGGCTACCACCACCGCTATTATCGATAGGAATTCCATCCACAACAAAAAGTGGTTGGTTAGACCCGGTAAAGGTGGTAAAACCACGAATGATGATACTGGAACCGGTAAAGGAACCACCACTACCACTCACCCTTACACCTGGTACCTTACCAGCAATTGAATTTGTAATGTTAGGTGTATGGGCACGGTTCAGCTCCGCAGCATTGATCTGCGTAACACCATAACCCAATGTCTTTTTGTCTTTCTTGATACCGAATGCCGTTACTACGACTTCAGTCATTGATTTGTCCTCATTCTTCAATGTTGCATTGACCGAATTGCCACTTCCGATAGCAACTTCAACCGGGCTCATGTCAACAGCAGAAAAAACAAGGGCTTTTGCAGCGGCCGGAACCACGATAGAATAGGTACCATCATCTTTTGTTGTTGTACCCACTGTGGTACCTCTTACAACAACAGATGCTTTAGCTACAGGATTACCTTTCTCATCAGTTACCGTACCGGTAATAGTACGTTGCGCCATTGCCTGGGTGGCAACGAAAACAACACCCATTAAAAGTAGAAACAGCTTTCTCATTTGCGTTTAGTTTTAGTATAATCTTTATAACAATAATAACCCTCTGAAGGGTCGTGAAAATAAATAACAATGGATGAAAATCTCAAAAAAAGCAACCAGATAGTAACGACACACGCGGCGTTTAGGCAACGAGCCTTTTAACCTTTCCTTAACCAGACAATTTTTTTCTGAACTCTGCTGCTTTTTACCTCCGTCCAAGAGATGGGGTAAATGTACTAAAATCAATCATTTCTTCACTTTGAGGAAGGAAATTAATATCGCAGGGAGCAGGACCAGATTGGTGAACGTGGCAGTGATCAGAGTAAGTGAAGTAAGCCATCCCAGGGCCTTGGTACCTCCAAATCCACTAAAGCAAAAAATGATAAAACCTGCGATCAGTACCATTGAAGTATAAATTATACTGATACCGGTACCGTGAATGGTGGATATCACCGTTTTCCTTGTATCGTATTGATTATGAGGTAATTCCTGTTTATAATTGACCAGGAACCGGATCGTGACATCAATAGCGATCCCTAGTGCGACACTAAAAACAAGCACGGTTGAGGGTTTTAAAGGAACACCTACCCATCCCATAACACCTGCCGTTATGAGCAAAGGGATCAGATTGGGTAATAAGGAGCAGAAAAGGATACGTACAGACCGAAAAAGGTAAAGCATGCACATAGCGATCAATACAAAGGCCCATAAAATACTGTCTTTCAGTCCATTAATGATATATCCGCTACCCTCAAGAAAGGTCACACTGGTTCCCGTGAGCTTAACATCATATTTATCCTTACTAAAAAGCTGGTCCACCCTACCCTGGATGCTGTCTAAGATCTGTGGAAGTCTCTTTGTACCCACGTCGGCCATGCTGACGCTGATCCTTGCTTGTTGCTTGTCTTTATCCATGAATGTAGCCACCAGCTTGGCAAATGAATTCTTATTCTCCCCGGAATCATTCCTCATGCTCAGGTATTGAGACAATGCCGGCAGGTCAAATTCTGAAGGAAGTGTATAATTCGCTGAGTCGCCATCAAAAAAAGCCTGTTTAGCAAACTTCAATCCTTCTGTAATGCTTAGCGGTTTTCCGATCGAAGGCATTCCCGAAAGGAACTGTGTGAGAGAGTCAATACGCTGGATATTATTCAGGTTGCGTGTAACACCAAACTTCTTTTTTGTATCAACTACTATCTCAAGTGGCATTACTCCTTTGAAATTAGTTTCAAAAAATCTAAGATCAGAATAGACCCGATCGGATTTGGGCATATCATCAACGATATGTCCCACACTTTTCAATTTGGTTACACCTATGATAGAGACCGCGACCAGGACGATGGTGGTTCCATATATAAGATTGCGGTGATTCAGTGACCATCTCTCTAACCGGTCCAGCCAGCGGTTCAACCTGGGATTGGTGAGATATTTCATGTGCCTGCTTTTCGGTGGAGGCAATAAACTTAAAACCGAAGGGATAAAAAGGAGTGAAATAAAGAACAGCATCATGATATTGATGCCTGCGACCACACCAAATTCTTTAAGGATCTGGCTCTGCGTTAATGCAAATACTGCAAAACCAATGGCAGCGGTGAGGTTACAGAATAAAGTGACCACCCCCATTTTATCTACCATTTGAACCAGGCTTTTGTATTTGTCACCTGTTTCGTTGTAGGCAGTATGAAATTTATTAAAGAAGTAAATGCAATTGGGAATTCCTATTACTACGATCAAAGAAGGGATCAACGCATTCAGTATGCTTAATTTATAACCCAATAAATGCATTGTGGCAAAACTCCAGAATACACCGATCGTAACTACCACCAATGATATCCACATGGCACTGAAGGATCGGAAGAAGATCAACAGGATCAGGGAGGAAAGAATTGCTGACATGATGATGAACATTTTCATTTCGCGTTTCACGCGAATGGAAAGTTCTGTACGTATCAAAGGCAATCCACTCTGGTACACCTGCAGGTTATTACTTCTTCCAAAACTATCAGCCTTGTCCCTTATATTTCGGACGATCTGGTCCCTGCCGCTCGAGGAAATGAGATCCCGGTTAATGCGTACTCCCATCAACCAGGCATGGGTCGCCGGGTTGTATAATAAGTTTTTATAAAAAGGAAGTTGAAGGAAAAGGTTAGCCCCGCTGTCGATAGTGGCCTGTTGCAATTGCCCGGCATGAAATATGACCTCTGCTTTTAATCTTTCAGTTGCGGAGTCTTTTTTTAAATTGATAGCGGTGGGAACACTGATGATATCATCCACACCTTTCACCTGTCGCAGGTTATTTACAAGATCAGTGTAGGCGTTGAACGTTCTTTCATTAAAAAAATCGGTAACGTTTTTTGTTTGGATGCCTATTACAAGCAGGTTACCATCCTCGCCAAATTGTTTGCGAAATTCCTGGTAGATCTTGTATTTAGGATTATTCAGCGGGATGGCCTTCGAAAAATCGTAACTGATCTCCACTTTGCTGGTCTCATAAGCCATGAAAGCCGTTACGGCGAGCAGGAAGAAAAGAATATAGAACCGAAATTTAAGTATGAACTGTCCAAGCTTACGCCACATAGTAGATGTTGAATTCGGGCGCAAGTTAGGTTAAAGTTATTTCCTTTATGTGCAGTATCAACTAATTTTACCTGTGCGTATTCCCGTTACCATACTTTGTTTTTTTGTAATAAATGCTTTGAAAGCGCAGGACCCTGTCCCCGCGATCGGCAATTGGCGGGAACACCTGCCTTATAACAGTGCCATTGATGTGACAGCTGGAGATGGAAAGATCTTTTGTGCAACTCCATACAGCTTATTTTCTGTGAATACAATGGATAATAATTTAGAACGATACAGTCGTGTAACTGGTTTAAGTGAAACCGGGGTTTCCGCGATCCAATTTGATTCTGCTGGTCATAAGCTGATAATTGCTTATAGTAATAGTAATATCGATATCCTCTACCGAAATGATATATTCAATATACCAGATATAAAAAGGGACAATATCGCCGGTGACAAAACCATCTATAACATTTATATACGGGGAGGTCGCTATTATCTTTCCACCGGCCTGGGTGTAATTGTTCTAGATGGAGGAAGATATGAGGTACAAGACTCATGGTTCATTGGAACAAGTGGTAACCAGGTAAAAGTAAATGGCTTTACCAGTGATGGAATTTTCTTCTATGCAGCAACAGAAGAAGGGCTCAAACGGGCATCCATGAACACCACCAATCTTGCAGATCCAAACAACTGGGCCATAGTACAGGGAAACGGACTTGCTCCAGGTGCCTGCAAAAATGTAATTAATGTTCAGGATAAGATCATTGCGGAAAAGAATGATTCTTTGTTTTTATTGAGCGGTAGCAATTGGGGGTTGTTGTATACGGATGGATGGCCATTCATAAATACTAACAGCACTGAATCCAAAATTGCGCTAACGGAAAGAAAGACAAACGGAACCAGCCGTGTTTTATTCCTGGGGATCGACGCAGTTGTAACCCGGATCATTGCTGCTGTAAGTGTTGTGTCTTTCCCAAGGAAAGCAATTTTGAGTAATACTTTTGCCTGGGTGGCTGACCAATATGGAGGCCTGTCCCAATTTGATGCATCCAATACGTTTGTAAATTATTCTCCCAATTCTCCGCAAGGGATCGCCAGTGGAGAAATGATCGTGAATAACTCAACCTTTTATGCAACTGCTGGTACAGTAAACAGCGCATGGAATTATCAATATAATGGAGATGGTCTTTTCCAGCTGAAGGATGGTCTCTGGAATAACATTAATCGATACCATTATTCTTCCCTGGACTCAGTTTTGGACCTTGTTAGCATTGCCATTGATAAAAGGGATCGATCGGCCTGGGCTGGTTCATTTGGCGGAGGACTAATTCATATAAAGGATGGGCTGGCAATTGATATCTATAAACAGGGAAAAATAGAGCCCGCCATTGGAGATCCTACAAGTTATCGCGTAGCGGGTCTTGCATTTGATACTGACAACAATTTGTGGGTCTCAAATTTTGGTTCTTCACAACCCTTAAAAGTATTGACGGCCGATGGCAACTGGAGAATGTTTGCACCTCCATTCACACTTACTGAAAATGCCATGTCCCAATTACTTGTTGATGACAATAATTTTAAGTGGATCGTTTCTCCTTTAGGAAATGGGCTTGTCGTTTTTGATGATCATTCTACAATTGACAATACCGGCGATGACCGTTGGAAAAGATTTCGTTCCGGGGCCGGCAATGGAAACCTTCCAGGTAGCGAAGTGCTGAGTATTGCTAAAGATAAAAATGGATATATCTGGGTAGGAACAGATGACGGGGCTGCGGTTATCGAATGCCCTGAACTGGTTTTTTCGGCAAATAGCTGTGATGCCAGGTGGCCTGTTGTACCAAATGGAAATTTTGCAGGTTATTTATTCAAGGGCCAGGAGGTAAGAAGCATTGCTATTGATGGGGCAAATAGAAAATGGATGGCAACACGTAATGGAGTTTTTCTTGTGAATGAAACAGGAGAGAAACTTCTTTACCGTTTTACTGAGGATAACAGCCCGCTACTTAGCAGTGATGTCAAAAAGATCGCTTTAGATGGCAAAACAGGTGAAGTATTTTTTGCGACAGCGAAGGGGATCTGTTCTTTTCGAAGCACCGCCACTGAAGGAGGAACAACCAATGAAAATGTTCTTGTATTTCCCAATCCTGTTCCTCCTCAATTTACAGGAACCATCGCTATACGCGGGCTTGCAGAAAACGCCATTGTAAAGATCACAGAATTGAATGGAAGACTGGTTTATCAAACAAGGGCACTTGGCGGGCAGGCGACCTGGGATGGGAAAAATTATAATGGTCAAAGAATATCATCAGGCGCTTACCTGGTCCTGGTAGCTAGGGCAGGTGGAAAAGAAGAAGTCGCCACCAAAATCTTTTTCATTTCAAAATAATGGCTCCGCAGTTACATAAAACTAGAGGAATTGTATTGCGTACTGTGAAGTATGGAGAAACAAGTTTAATAATTACTGTTTTTACAGAACTGTTCGGTGTGCAATCCTACCTGGTGAATGGAGTAAGAACATCCTCAAAAAAAAGTTCTGGCAAATCGCAACTGTTTCAACCTGCCGCGTTACTGGACCTCGTGGTTTATCATAACGAATTAAAACAATTGAATCGGATCAGGGATTTTCAATGGAACGTAATTTATGGTCATATATTCTCGGATGTACCTAAAAATACAGTGGCATTGTTCATGGTGGAATTGCTGACCAAGTGCCTGAAGCAGCCTGAAGCAAACCCGGAATTATTTGAATTTTCGGAACATATCTTCCTGGAATTGGATAATAGCAGCGGAACGATTATGGCAAATATTCCTTTGTTCTTTGCCTTGCACCTCAGTCATTTCTTTGGCTTCAGGATCGATGATAATCACAATACAGAGCGAGCGTTTTTGGACCTGAAGGAAGGATGTTTTGTGGATCACATTCCTAATCACCCTTATTTCCTGGATGAAAGGTCGGCGGAAATAACATCCCAGTTCCTGAAAGTGATGCAAACAAAAGAACTGGATCAGATCAAATTGAATGCGGAATTCAGAAGAAACCTGTTACAACAATTGGAAAAATATTATGCACAGCACATTCCTGAATTTGGTTCAATGAAAACGCTGCCTGTGTTGAGGGCCATTTTATCCTAAACAAGCCTGGTTATATTTTCCTCGCCTGATATTAATAATACACCTGGTCTTTTGCCTTTATCAAAACTTCCTAACAACTGATCCATTTGCAATGCCTTTGCACCATTGCTGGTGGCCCATTGCAGGCAGGTTTCAAAACTTACCCTGGGGAAATGCTCGCGGATCTTTTTTATTTCAGCAAGTATACTCAGTTGAGTATTTGAAGCGAGGCTATCCGTTCCAAGTACGATCGAACAGTTTTCACTCATAAAAAGATCCAGCGGCGGCATTTGCCTTGAAATATACCAATTGGCATTAGGACAAAGGCACCAATAGATCTGGTCAGCAATTGTGACGGTTCTTGCATGATCTATATCCTCTTTTGAGCTGTGTACGTTATGCACCAGGAGCAAGGATTGATTCTTTAGGAATTTAGAAAGATAGGTTTGCAAACTGCTTTTACCGGAAGGGAAAAAGTGGTCCACATTGATATTCATCTTTTCATATAAGTGAGTAAGGGAGCCTTCTTTATTATAGAACCATTCGTTTTCTCCTTCGGTTTCCTGGTTGTGAATGGTAAAAAGATGGTTCCCGGGGAAATTGATGATCCTCTCCCATAATTCATTGGCGACGGAATAGGGTGCGTGAGGAACTATTGAGTTTGACTCAACAGGTAATGCATAATACCTGCTGTATTCCCTGAAAAATTCGACGGAACGGTGAAACCGCAGTTCTGCAAATGCGGGATCAAAACCGCTTGCTTCAATGAAATTGTGGTAATAGATCCTGCCCTGTGCTTTTTGAGGAATAGTGACTGTATTGTTACATATATCCCCGACGGCCACTATTCCCGCGCTCAGCATTTCATTTTCTGCCCTGGCTATTGCATCCAATATCTCCTGCTCGGGCGCATTCCTTTGAGTAACGATATTTAAAACAAAATCTACAAGACCGGTTCCCTCTTCCACCTTTCCTTTCATATGGCTCAGCTCAAGATGACAATGACAATTAATGAAGCCGGGCGACAATATTCCGTTGACCAGCTTTATGTCGTCACCTGCAAGTTCTGTTTCCACAATGTCAATTATTTCTCCATCCTCATCAGTAATTAGCACTTTATCGCCGATAAATTGAATACCGTCAAAAATATTCTCCCCTTTGAATTTTAAGAAAGCCATTCTGTAAAATTCCATAATCATGGTCCAATAGCGAAAAATTATTCTCGTTACCTTTGGCCGCCCCAAAGGGAGCCATGTATGTTAGACAGACTTGAAGCGATAAAAGCAAGATTTGACCAGTTAGGTGTTGCCCTGACCAACCCCGAGATCGTTGGCCATAACAGAAAATTTGCCGAGACGAGTAAGGAATACAGGAGCCTGGAAAAGATCGTAAATGCGTATAGCGAGTATAAAAAAATACTGGATGATATTGAGTTTTATAAAGAGGCTATTGAAGGAAATGACGAGGAAATGCGGGAGCTGGCCAAATTAGAAACGCCTGTGCTTGAAGAAAAGAAAGAAAAGATGGAAGCCTATATCAGGCAATTGCTGATCCCGAAGGATCCCCAGGATGAGAAGAATGCCATATTAGAGATCAGGGCAGGTACAGGAGGTGATGAAGCAAGCCTTTTTGCAGGCGATCTTTTACGCATGTACATCAGGTACTGCGAAAGAAGAGGATGGAAAACGGCCATCCTCAGTGAGAATGCAGGCACCGTAGGAGGCTATAAAGAAGTTCAACTGGAAGTAACGGGTGATGATGTATATGGTACCCTGAAATTTGAAAGTGGAGTACACAGGGTGCAGCGGGTACCTGCTACTGAAGGTAGTGGACGAGTACACACTTCTGCAGCTACGGTGGCTGTAATGCCGGAAGCTGACGAAGTTGATTTTGAATTGAAGGAAAGCGATGTTAAGATGGAGACTTCGCGAAGCGGAGGTGCCGGCGGTCAGAATGTAAATAAAGTGGAGACCAAAGTAATGCTGACGCATATACCCACAGGTACGGTCATCATTTGTCAAACAGAGCGAACTCAATTAGGTAATCGTGAAAAGGCTATGCAAATGATGAGGACCAAATTGTATGAGGAGCAGGTAAGAAAACAAGAGGAAGAAATTGCCCGGCATAGGAAAAGTCTTGTAAGCACAGGAGATCGCAGTGCAAAGATCCGCACCTATAATTTTCCACAAGGGAGGATCACAGATCATAGG
>Ga0157370_10008837_pt1 | contig 10828 bp, 11 predicted proteins | sample C35metaG_FD_113463 | JGI IMG/M metagenome (GOLD analysis project Ga0157370, IMG submission 113463) | Corn rhizosphere microbial communities from Kellogg Biological Station, Michigan, USA - C3-5 metaG | ecosystem: Host-associated > Plants > Roots > Rhizosphere > Soil | place: USA: Michigan... | reverse complement strand
TGTCGGGCGAGATCCGGTAAAGCTCGACGATGTCGTCGGCGATGAGACCGTTGCCGCGCGAGATCAGCTCGAGCGCGAGCTCGCTCTTGCCGATCGCCGAGGCGCCGGTGATCAGCACGCCGAGCTCGAGCACGTCGAGGAACACGCCGTGGAGCGTCGTCGACTCGGCGAGCACGCGCTGCAGGTAGATGCGGAAGACGTCGACGATGTGCGGAGACGGTGCCTGCGAGGTGACGAGGGCGATGCCGTGCTGCTCGCAGCGCGCAACGAGATGCGGCGGCACAGGCTCGCCGTTGCCGACGACGACTGCGGCGAGCTCGCTCGTGAACAGCCGGTCGATCGAATGCCTGAGCTCGTCTTCGGGGAGCGCATTGAGCCACGCCGTCTCGGCGGCACCGACGATCTGCACGCGAAACGGGTGGATCAGGTTCATGTGCCCGACCTGGCCGATCGTCGGGCGCAGCGAGCTCTCGCCGACCAGCACGCGGTCGCCGCCGCCCCCGCCCGCGATCCAGACGAGGCCGAGGCGCTCCCGGTTGTGCTCGATCAGCGTGCCGACGGAGAGCTGGCGCATGCGGTTTGGGGACCCCATGATTCGAACAGTGCCGCGACGTCGTCGACGCCCGCAGCACCGGCGAGGCGCTCGCGAAACGGGCGGTCGGAGAACATCTGCGCGAGTTCGGACAGGAGCTCGAGGTGGCGCTCGGTCGCTTCCGCCGGGACGAGCAGCACGAATGACTGGATCACCGGTTTGCTGTCGGGGGCGTCGAAGCCGATCGGGTGGAGCAGCCGTGCATAGGCGCCGACCGGCTCGCGCAATCCCTTGATGCGGCCGTGCGGAATCGCCACGCCCTGTCCGAGGCCGGTCGAGCCGAGCTTCTCGCGCGCGGCGAGACTCGCCGCGACGCCGGCCCGCGCGAGGCCCGAACCGTGCTCGAACACCGCGCCGATCGCAGTGAAGAACTGCGCCTTGTCGGCGACGTCGAGGTCGGTGACGATGTTGGCACGCGGCAGCAGCTTCGCGATCTCGCCCATCGCGGAAATCCGTGCCGCGGCGCGCGGCCTACGCGGCGCCGCCGCCCTCGCCGCGTGCCGCAGTGTGTGCAAGCGGCGCCGCCTCAACGCGGTGCATCCGGCGCTTCTCCTTGTGCCGCAGCACCTGGCGGTCGAGCTTGTCGGCGAGCAGGTCGATCGCCGCGTACATATCGGCATCGACGCTCTCGGCGTGGAGGTCCTTGCCGCGGACGTGCACGTTGGCTTCGACGATCTGCTGCAGCTTGTCGACGGCAAGCACGACGCTCACGTCGATCACGTGGTCGAAATGCCGGTTGACCCGCTCTAGCTTGGCGATGACGTACGCGCGGATGGCCGGGGTGATTTCGAGGTGATTGCCGGTGAGGGTCAGATTCATCAGGCTCTCCTGGTGGACTGCGCAGTCAGCGCAGGCGGGGCCCCTCGGGATGCGGTGCTGCGGCAGGTCCGGGATCGGAGCGTCAAAGGGCCTTGCGCATGTTCACGGGCGGGATCTGCAGCGCCTCGCGGTATTTTGCGATCGTGCGGCGCGCCACCAGAATACCCTGTTCGCCGAGGAGCTCGGCAATCCGGCTGTCGGTCAGGGGCGTGCGTGCATTCTCGGCGGCAATGAGCTGCTTGATGAGTGCCCGGATCGCTGTGGCTGAGGCGGCCCCGCCGGTGTCGGTGGCGACATGACTGCCGAAGAAGTATTTGAGCTCGAAGGTACCGCGGGGCGTCAGCATGTACTTCTGCGTGGTGACGCGCGAGATCGTCGACTCGTGCAGCGACAGCATGTCGGCGATCTCGCGCAGCACCATCGGCCGCATCGCGACCTCGCCGTGCTCGAAGAAGCGCCGCTGGCGCTCGACGATCGCGCGCGCGACGCGCAGGATCGTGTCGAAGCGCTGCTGGACGTTGCGGATCAGCCACTTCGCTTCCTGGAGCTGCGCCGCGAGCTGCTGGTTCGAGCTTTCGCGGTTGCGCGTGAGGATGTCGGCGTAGATGCGATTCAAGCGCAGCTTCGGCATCGCCGCCTCGTTCAGCGTCGCCACCCACTGTGTCTTGACCTTGCGCACGATGACGTCGGGAACGATGTAGTTGGCCTCGGTCTTGGCGAACGCCGCGCCGGGTTTCGGATTGAGGCTGCGGATCAGGTCGCGTACCTGCCGCACGCCGACATCGTCGGTGCGCAGGAGCCGCTTCAGCTTCGTGAAGTCGCGGCTCGCGAGGAGTGCCAGGTGGCCACCGACGACCTTCAGCGCGTCGTCGCGGTGCGGCGTGTCGACGGGCACCGCCTTCAGCTGCAGCGCGAGGCATTCGGCGCAGTCGCGCGCGCCGACGCCGGCGGGTTCGAAGCTCTGCACGTACTTGAGCGCGATCGAAAGCTCCTCGGGCTCGATCTCGAGCTCATCGGGGAAGAGTCGCGCGAACTCCTCGAGCGAGGTCGGCAGGTAGCCGTCGTCGTCGAGAGCGTCGATCAATGCGGTCGCGAGCCGCCGATCGCGAAGCGGCAGGTTGAGGAGCGCGAGCTGGCCGAGCAGGTGTTCACGCAGCGTGCTCGACGCGACCTGCTGCGGCAGGAAATCGTCATCGTCGCCGTGGCCCGCACCACCCCAGTCGGCATCGGAGCCGCCGTATTCCGCATATTCGGCAACGAGCGGCGAATCGTCGCTGGAAGGCGCTGCGCGGTCGTCGTCGGCGGCGCTACCGCGGGTGTCTCCGGCGTCGGTCTCGACCCGGCCCGGGCCGGCGAGCGGGAGTGGGAGCGGCACATGCTCGTCGTCACCTTCGCCTTCGGCGCGCTCGAGCAGCGGATTCTCCTGCAGCATACGCTCGACCTCGGCATTGAGCTCGAGCGTGGAGAGCTGCAGCAGCCTGATCGACTGCTGCAGCTGCGGCGTCAGCGTGAGGTGCTGCGATAACTTGAGTTGGAGCGTCTGCTTCACCGGCATCCACGCTGCACGTGCGTCGCTCAGAGCCGGAAATGCTCTCCGAGATACACCTTCCTGACGTCCTCATTATAGACAATCTCACCCGGCGCTCCCGAGGCGAGCACCCGCCCTTCGTTGATGATGTACGCGCGGTCGCAGATGCCGAGCGTCTCGCGCACGTTGTGATCGGTGATCAGCACGCCGATGCCGCGCTCCTTCAGGAACCCGATGATCTTCTGGATGTCGAGGACGGCGATCGGATCGACGCCGGCGAAGGGCTCGTCGAGCAGGATGAAGCGGGGCCGCGTGGCGAGCGCGCGCGCGATCTCGACGCGCCGCCGCTCGCCGCCCGACAACGACACCGCCGGCGCGTCGGCGAGGTGCGCGATCGAGAGGTCGTCCAACAGCGCGTCGAGGCGATTGGCGAGCGCGTCGTCGTCGAGATCCTGCAGTTCGAGGATCGCGCGCACGTTCTGCGCGACGGTCAGCTTGCGGAAGATCGACGCTTCCTGCGGCAGGTACGACAACCCGCGCCGCGCGCGCCGGTGGATCGGCAGCCGGGAGAGGTTCTCACCGTCGAGCTCGATGCCGCCGCCGTCGGCGGCGACGAGCCCGACGATCATGTAGAAGCACGTCGTCTTGCCGGCTCCGTTCGGACCGAGCAGGCCGACCACCTCTCCGCTCGCGACGTCGAGCGACACGTCGTGCACGACGGTGCGCGTCTTGTAGCGCTTTTGCAGATGCGCCGCCGAAAGTTGGCTCACTTGCCAGGTGGACGCGTATCCGGCGTCAGCGTGAGCGGCGGCGCGGCAGTCGCACTCGCCCCAGACGGCATCGCGGCAGTTCCCGCTGTGGCTGCGCCCCCCGTGGGCGCACCCGGCGCAGCGCCACCCTTTGTTGCGCCGCTCTCGGGCCGCGGCTGGAACACGCCGCGCACGCGCGCGCCCGGACCCTCGGTTCCCGGCGCATCGGGTCTGCCCTCGGCCTTGAAGATACCGGTGGACTCGTTGTACGAGATGTAGTTGCTGCGCAGCTCGTTCTTGCCCTCCTTGAGGAGCGCGCGGTCGAAGAGCTCGAGCGTCTGCGTCTCGCCGCTGTAGACGGCTTTCTGCGCATACCCCTCGAAGTACTCGTCGGAGCCGTCCTTCTTCTGGCGGAAGCTGACCGGATTGCCGAATGCGGTCGCCGACAGCGAGTTGTCAGGGTTCTGCTTGAAGTCGATGCGGTCGGCGTGGATCGACAGCGTCCCCTGGGTGATGATCACGTTGCCGCGCAGCGTCCCGACACGCTTCTGGAAGTCGACCTGCGCCGGCTGGTCGGCCGAGAAATTGATCGGCTTGTCGCGGTCGGCTTTCTCGGCATGGACCGGTGCCGCGACGAACGCGAGGGTCGCCGCGAGCGCAAGCGCGGCGACGCGCATCGGCGCTGCGCGAAGCACGTCGGGCGGCCGATCGAAGGCGCTCATTGCGGCAGCGCTCGCGGGGCGAGGCTTCCGCTCACGTTCGAATCGATATGCAAGATGTGCGTCTTGTTGTCGTAGGTGAGGCCACGGCCGCGGATTATTCCACGCGGCTCGACGATCGTCACCGCCGCACGCGTTTCGACGCGCTGCTCGTTCGCCTGCACGTGCAGGCTTTCGGTGGTGAGGGTCACCGGACCGCTCGCGTCCTTGCCGGCCGCCGTCGAATCGGCCGCACGGACCACGCGCACGTCGCCTTTGAACTCGCCGCTGTCGCGGTCGCCTGCGACGATTCCCTGATTCGCCGTCACCGACAGCGCCGGGTGCCCGGTTTGCGTGAGGAGCAGCGTGGGAGCGGTCAGCAGCGTGCTGTCGTCGTCGGGATAGTGCTCGGCGCGCTTCGCGGTGAGCGATTCGCGCAGGTTGCCGGCGGCATCGAAGGTGAGCGCCCGGAAATCCTGCAGGAACAGGTCGGGATCATGCCGTTTTGAGCCGTCCGTGCGCGGCGCTTGTGGCTGGATCTGCGCGTCGAGCCAGTAGGTGAGTGCGGCGAGCCCGGCGAGGAGGAGCGCCGGCGACCACGCGACGATGCGATCGACGAGGACGCGGCGCCGGTCCATTCAGCCTCCGCCGGCCGGCGTCGCGCCGTGGCCCTGCGCATCGAGGATGAGTTCGGCGATCTCGCGTACTGCGCCGCGACCGCCGTCGCGCAGCGTCACGTAGTGCGCCTGAGCGAGCACGCGTGCCGGCGAATGAGGAACGCAGACGGCAAGTCCGCAGGCGGCGAGCACCGGCAGATCGGGGAGGTCGTCGCCGATGTGCGCGCACTCTTCCGCGGCGAGGCCGAGCTCGCCGCGCAGCCGCGTCCATGGCGTCAGCTTGTCGCTGGCGTCCTGCACGAGGTGCGGCACGCCGAGCTGGCGCGCGCGGTGCGCGACCGCGCCCGCGCTGCTGCCGGTGATCCAGCCGACGGTGATGCCCGCGCGCGCGAGAAGCCGCATCGCGATGCCATCGAGCGCGTGGAACGCCTTGCTCTCGCCGCCGTGCTCGTCGACGTAGATGCGTCCGTCGGTCAGCACGCCGTCGACGTCGCAGGTGAGGAGCCGCACGCGGCGTGCGCGCCCGGAGATCTCGGCGGCACTCATCGCGTTGCGGTCGACTGGACTCATCAGAGCACCCGCGCTTCGAAGAGATCGTGCATGTGCACGGCACCGGCGAGGCGCCCCGCGTCGTCGACGACGACGAGCTGCAGCACCTTCGGCGCTGTCTCCATCGCCACCACGCAATCGGCGGCGAGCCGGCTCGCCTCGATCGTCCGCGGCTTCTTCGTCATGTGCGCGGCGACGCCGGTGCGCGTCGGATCGCCGCCGGCGGCGAGCGCGTCGCGCAGGTCGCGATCGGTGAAGATCCCGGCGATGCGGTCGTCGGCGGCGACGACGATCGTCATGCCCATCCCCTTGCCGGTCATCTCGACGATCGCCGATGCCAGCGTCGCGTCCTCGTGCACGCGCGGAATCGAGGTACCGGTTCGCATCACGTCGGCGACTCGCGTCAGCAGCCTGCGCCCGAGTGCGCCGCCGGGGTGCGCGCGCGCGAAGTCCTCGACCGAGAAGCCGCGTGCGTCGAGCAGTGCCAGTGCCAGCGCGTCGCCGAGCGCGAGCGCCGCCGTCGTGCTCGCCGTCGGCGCGAGCCCGAGCGGATCGGCCTCGCCGTCGACGGCCGCGTCGAGGTGCACGTCGGCCGCCTGGGCGAGCGAGCTCTCGCGGTTGCCGGTGAGCGCGATCACGCGCGCACCCCGGCGCTTCAGGTGCGGCGCGAGCATCAGGAGCTCGTCGGTCTCGCCGGAGTTCGACAGCATCACGACGACGTCGTCGGCGGTGATCATGCCGAGGTCGCCATGGCTCGCTTCGGCCGGATGGACGAAGAACGCGGGGGTGCCGGTCGACGCGAGCGTCGCCGCGACCTTGCGCGCGACGTGGCCGGACTTGCCGATGCCGGAGACGACGACGCGCCCGCGGCAGGCAAGCATCAGCTCGACCGCAGTCACGAATGGACCGGCGAGGCGCTGCGCAAGCGCGGCGATCGCGCGCGCCTCGGTGTCGAGGACGTTGCGCGCGAGCGCGAGCGCGCGCTGCGGGTCGACCGTGGGGGCGTGGGCGCCGCGCGCCGGCGCGCGCTCATCCGCAGGGGCGGTCATCGCGTGAAGTATACCGCCGCAGCTCTGTTCTCGCGGGTTCCGCGGGGACCGCCGCTGTCGCAGGCGTTGCGAGCATCGCCGGTGTCGCGAGGGTGCGGCCGCGTCACGTGGCGGACACGCGCGGCGTGCTAGTGTTCGGCGATGTCCGAGACGCTGCTTCTCGTACTGCTTCTGCTCGCGTCGTCGGTGGTGGCGGTCACGATCTGCCGCACGCTGCGGCTGCCGCCGATCCTCGGTTACATCGTCGTCGGCTTCGTACTCGGGCCGCACGCGCTTACCGTGGTGCCGGATATCACGGCGACGCAGCGCCTCGCCGAGTTCGGCATCGTATTCCTGATGTTCTCGATCGGCCTGGAATTCAGCCTGCCGCAGCTCCACGCGATGCGGCGCGCGGTGTTCGGCCTTGGCCTCGCGCAGGTTGCGCTGACGACGCTCGGTGCGACGGTCGCCGTGATGCTTCTCGGTTTCGGCTGGCGCGCCGGCGTGGTGCTCGGCGGGGCACTTGCGATGAGCTCGACGGCGATCGTGTCGCGCATGCTCGCCGAGCGGATGGAGCTCGCCACGCCGCATGGCCGCGACGCGATCGCAATCCTGCTCTTCCAGGACCTTGCGGTGGTCGCGTTCCTCGTTCTCATCCCGGCACTCGCGAACCCCGGTCCCGACGTTGGCTTGGCGCTCGCGAAGGCGCTCGGCAAGGGCGCGCTGGCCCTCGCGCTGATCCTCTACTTCGGGCAGAAGCCGATGCGCCTGTGGTTTCAGCTCGTCGCGCGCCGGCGCTCGCGCGAGCTCTTCGTGCTCAACGTGCTGCTGGTGACGCTCGGCATGGCCGAACTCACCGAGCTCGCCGGGCTGTCGCTCGCACTCGGGGCGTTTCTCGCCGGCATGCTGATCGCGGAGACCGAGTTCCGCTACCAGGTCGAGGAGGACATCAAGCCGTTCCGCGACGTGCTGCTCGGCCTCTTCTTCATCACGATGGGGATGCTGCTCGACCTTCACGTCAACGTCACGCAGGCGGCGGAGATCGCCCTGCTGTTCGTCGGACCGGTGCTGGTGAAGTTCGCGCTCGTCGTCGTGCTCGCGCGCGCATTCGGTTCACCGCCGGCAACTGCGTTGCGCACCGGCATCTATCTTGCGCAGGCGGGGGAGTTCGCGCTCGTCATGCTGGCGCTCGCCGCAGAGAACGCGCTGCTCCCCCCCGGGTTCACGCAACTCGTGCTGGCGGCAATGATCGTGTCGATGCTGGCCGCGCCGCTCATGATCCAGCACGCGGACCGGATCGTGCGGCGGTTGACCGCAAACGACTGGCTCGCACGTGCCGCCGAGATGACGCAGGTGGCCGCGCGCACGATGGCGCATCAGGGGCACATCGTCATCTGCGGCTTCGGGCGCAGTGGCCAGAACCTCGCACGCCTGCTCGAGCGCGAGGACATCGCCTATGTCGCGCTCGATGCCGATCCTCAGCGCGTACGCGATGCCGCCGACGGAACGAGCGTCGTCTACGGCGACGCGAGCAGGCGCGAGATGCTCGTCTCGGCGGGCGTCGAACGTGCCCGCGCCGTCGTGATCAGCTTCGCCGATACGCCGGTCGCTCTGCGCATCCTGCACCACGTGCATCAGCTCCGTCCGGACCTCCCGGTGGTCGTGCGCACGCGTGACGACAGCGAGATCGAGCGCCTGCTCGCCGCCGGCGCGACCGAGGTGGTGCCCGAGATCCTCGAAGGGAGCCTGATGCTCGCGTCGCACTCGCTGCTGCTGCTCGGGGTGCCGCTCAATCGTGTGCTGAAGCGCATTCGCGCGGTTCGCGAGGAGCGCTATGGCCTGTTTCGCGGATTCTTCCACGGCGCGAGCGACGCCGAGGCGGCCGACAACCTGCAGCCGCGGCTGCGCACGATTCTCCTCCCGGAGCGCGCCTGGGCCGCGGGACGGACGCTGGGCGAGATCGCGCTGCAGGGCAGGGTCGAAGTCACCGGAGTGCGGCGACACGGCGCACGCTCGGTGCGGCCCGGCGCCGACTGGCGCTTCGAGTCGGGCGACGCGGTCGTGCTGCTCGGCCAGCCCGTCGACCTCGTGCGCGCGGAAGCGAGGCTTCTCGACGGCCCGCGCGCGCGATAATCCGCAGTCATTGCGGGGCGCGAAACGCTGCGGATACAATGCCCGCTCGCTTTTCGCGGTCATTCCATGTCAGACACCCTTCCAGCCGGCAGCGACGCCGGCAATGCCGGTCCCGCCGTCGTGCTGAAGGATGTTTCGTTCGGTTACGAGCGGCGCCGGACCATCCTGAGCGGGATCGACATGTCGGTGCCGCGAGGCAAGGTCGTCGCGATCATGGGCGGCTCCGGCTGCGGCAAGACGACGATCCTGCGCCTGATCGGCGGCCAACTGCGCCCGCAGCGCGGGCAGGTTCTGGTCGACGGCTGCGACGTCGCCAGCCTCGACCGCGAGGGGCTGTTCGCGATGCGGCGCAAGATCGGCATGCTGTTCCAGTTCGGCGCGCTGTTCACCGACATGTCGGTATTCGAGAACATCGCGTTCCCGCTGCGCGAGCATACCGGGCTTCCGGACGAGCTCATTCGCGACCTCGTGCTGATGAAGCTCAATGCAGTGGGTCTGCGCGGTGCCGCCGGGCTCAACCCGTCCGAGCTCTCCGGCGGCATGGCGCGTCGCGTCGCGCTCGCGCGCGCGATCGCGCTCGATCCGATGCTCGTCATGTACGACGAGCCGTTCGCGGGGCTCGATCCGATCTCGCTCGGCATCGTGGGCCAGCTGATCAGGCGGCTCAACGATGCGCTGGGCATCACGTCGGTAGTCGTGACCCACGACATCTACGAGTCGCTGAAGATCGTCGACTACATCTACTTCGTGTCCGAGGGCCGCATCATTTCGCAGGGCACGCCGGCCGAGGTGCGTGCGTCGAGCGAGGCGTTCGTGCGCCAGTTCGTCGACGGCGCCGCCGACGGACCGGTGCCGTTCCACTACCCGGCGCGCCCGCTCGCCAAGGATTTTGCGCGTGCGGCCTGATGCCGTCACCTGGACGCTGCGACGCGTGGGCCGGGCGACGCTCGGCTCGGTCGAGCGGCTCGGCTTCGCGGCGCGCTTCTCGGTCGCCGTGCTCGTACACACGCCGGCGGCGCTGCGGCGCCTGTCGCTCACGCTGCGCGAGATCTATTTCTCCGGCGTGCTGTCTCTCGTCATCATCCTGGTCTCGGGACTGTTCGTCGGCATGGTGCTCGCGCTGCAGGGGTACGATGTCCTGACGCGCTACGGCGCGAACGAATCGCTTGGCGTGCTGGTCGCGCTGTCGCTGGTGCGTGAACTCGGCCCGGTCGTCGCAGGGCTCCTGTTCGCGAGTCGCGCGGGGAGTGCGATCACCGCCGAGATCGGCCTGATGAAGACGACCGAGCAACTCTCGGCGATGGAGATGATGGCGGTCGACCCGCTGGCGCGCGTGGTCGCGCCGCGCTTCGTCGGCGGGATCGTGTCGATGCCGCTGCTCGCTGCGCTGTTCTCGATGCTCGGCATCTTCGGCGCGTATCTCGTCGGCGTGAAGCTGATCGGCATCGACGCGGGGTCGTTCTGGGGCAACATGCAGTCGGCGGTCGATTTCCGCTACGACATCGTCAACGGGATCATCAAGAGCGTCGTTTTCGGAGTTGCGGTAAGCCTGATCGCCGTGTTCGAGGGGTACAACGCGCGTCCGACCGCCGAGGGCGTGTCGACGGCCACGACGCGCACCGTGGTGGCGAGCTCGCTGTCGATCCTCGCCCTCGATTTCGTGCTGACGGTGTTCATGTTCCGGGGGATGGTCGGATGACGGACGGTCGATTCGGTGCGGGAGCGGGCGCCATGCGCGCAGGTGCGCGATGAACCGCGCGACACTCGATCTGTGGGTCGGGGTGTTCGTCACCCTCGGCATTGCAGCGATCCTGTTCCTCTCGCTCAAGGTCGGCAATCTGCTCACCGTCAGCCACGACCCCGGCTATCGGCTGGTCGCCGAATTCGACAACATCGGCGGGCTGAAGCTGAGGGCGCCGGTCAAGGCCGCGGGAGTGGTCGTCGGCCGCGTCGAGGCAGTCCAGCTCGACCCGAAGACCTACCAGGCGGTGGTGACGATGCGCATCGACCGCGGCTACGAGTTCAGCAAGGACACGATCGCGTCGATTCTTACGTCGGGACTGCTCGGCGAGGTGTACATCGGCCTCGACTCGGGGGGGGACACGAAGATGCTCG
>Ga0157370_10008835_pt1 | contig 10829 bp, 12 predicted proteins | sample C35metaG_FD_113463 | JGI IMG/M metagenome (GOLD analysis project Ga0157370, IMG submission 113463) | Corn rhizosphere microbial communities from Kellogg Biological Station, Michigan, USA - C3-5 metaG | ecosystem: Host-associated > Plants > Roots > Rhizosphere > Soil | place: USA: Michigan... | reverse complement strand
GGCCCCGTCGGTCCCCCCGCGACGATAGTTCGCAAACTCCGCCAGGTCCGGAAGGAAGCAACGGTAGCGAATGATTCGGGTGCCGGGGTGTGGCTGGCGGGGCTGCCGCCATTTGGGACGTACGGTTTACTGACTTGCGCGCGCCGACTTGGCACAATCGGTCTTTGCCCCAACGTTGGTAGCCATGTCCTATCAAGTACTCGCCCGCAAGTGGCGTCCGCGCAAGTTCGCCGAACTGGTCGGGCAGGAACATGTGGTGCGCGCACTGACCAATGCGCTGGACACCGGGCGCATGCACCACGCCTACCTGTTCACCGGTACCCGTGGCGTCGGCAAGACCACCATCGCGCGCATCTTCGCCAAGTCGCTGAACTGCGAGCGCGGGCAGTCGGCCGATCCCTGTGGCGAGTGCTCGGTGTGCACCGCCGTGGACGAGGGTCGCTTCGTCGACCTGCTGGAAATCGACGCGGCCAGCAATACCGGCGTGGACGACGTGCGCGAGGTGATCGAGAACGCGCAGTACGCACCGTCGCGCGGTCGTTTCAAGGTGTACCTGGTCGACGAGGTGCACATGCTGTCGAAGAACGCGTTCAACGCGTTGCTGAAGACACTGGAGGAGCCGCCGCCGCACGTGAAGTTCCTGCTGGCCACCACCGACCCGCAGAAGCTGCCGGTGACGGTGCTGTCGCGCTGCCTGAAATTCAATCTGAAGCGGTTGCTGCCCGAGCAGATCTCCGGCCAGATGCGGCACATCCTCGGTGCCGAGAACATCAGCTACGAGGACAGCGCGATCGGCGAGCTGGCGCGAGCGGCTGACGGCTCGCTGCGCGACGGCTTGTCCCTGCTGGACCAGGCGATCGCCTACGGCGGCGGCGCGCTGCATGCGGACGACGTGCGCACGATGCTGGGCAGCGTGGCACGTGGCCAGGTACTGGGCGTGCTCGACGCGCTGGCCGCCGGCGACGGCCAGCGGTTGCTGGTCGAATGCACGCAGATCGCTTCGTACTCGCCTGACTTCGGCGGCGTGCTGGACGACATTGCCAGCGTGCTGCACCGGCTGCAGTTGATCCAGTTGATTCCCGGTTATCGGCCGGGGGAAGACCGTGATGATGACGGCGCGCTGATGGCGCTGGCCGAGCGGATCGCGCCGGAAGACGTGCAGCTTTACTATCAGATCGCCACTTCGGGCCGGCGCGACCTGGCGCTGGCGCCGGATGCGCGCACCGGCTTCGAGATGGCGCTGCTGCGCATGCTGGCGTTCCGGCCGGGCGATGCCGTACAGGCGGATCGTGCCTCGCGGCCAGTGCCTGCGAGCCATGCGCCGGCGAACCCGCCATCATCGCGCGCGACCCCCACGGATACCCCCGCCAAAATGGCGCAAGCCGCGCCGCTGCGTCCGCAGACGTCGCCAGCGTCGTCTGCTGCACCCAGGCCGGATGGTTCCGTGTCTGCGCCGATCGCCCGGGATGCCCAGGGCCTGCCGGATTGGGAGGCCCTGATCGAGCGCGCCGGGCTGCGCGGTCCGTTCAGCGTGCTGGCGCAGAATGCGGTGCTGCGCGAGCGCGACGGCCAGACCCTGGTGCTGGCGTTGCAGCCGACCCACATGGGCATGGCCGTGGAGCCGATGGTCAGCCAGATGGAAGAGCGCATCGGCGAGGCGCTGGGCGAGCGCATCCGCCTGCGTTTCGTCAGCCAGAACCAGCAGGTCGCGGCAACGCAGACGCCGGCCGCACGCGCCGCGCAGGCGCGCGACAGCGCACAGGCAGCCGCCGAGCAGGCGATCGAGGACGATCCGCTGGTGCAGACCCTGAAACGCGATTTTGGCGCGCGCGTCGTGCCGCAATCCGTCAAACCCCTGGACAATCAAACCTTGGGCAATGAACCCGGAGCCATGTGATGAGAGGACAGATCGGTCAGTTGATGCAACAGGCCCAGCGCATGCAGGAAGACATGAAGCGCGCGCAGGAGGAAATCGCCAGCCTCGAAGTCACCGGCAGCGCCGGTGGCGGCCTGGTCAGCGTAGTGATGACCGGCGCGCACGAAGTGCGTCGGGTTCAGATCGACCGGCAGACCTTTGCCGACGATCCCGAGATGGCCGAGGACCTGGTCGCTGCCGCCGTCAACGACGCGGTGAACAAGGTGGCCCAGGTCAGCAAGGACAAGCTCGGTGGCGTCACCGCCGGGATGAACCTGCCGGCCGGCTTCAAGATGCCGTTCTGATGCCGGGAATTGGGAGTAGGGAATCGGGAATCGCAAGGGCGAAATGCCTCATGCTTTTGATCTTCCGATTCCCGACCTCCCATTCTCGATTCCCGGACACCCAATGAGCGGCTCACCTCTCCTCGCCGAATTGATCGAAGCGTTGCGCTGCCTGCCCGGCGTGGGCGGCAAGAGCGCGCAGCGGATGGCCTTCCACCTGCTGGAGCGCGAGCGCGAGCGCGGCCTGAAGCTGGCGGCGGTGATGGAGCAGGCGATGCGGCGCATCGGCCATTGCGAGCGCTGCCGCAATTTCAGCGAGGAGCCGCTGTGTTCGTTGTGTGCCAGCTCCAGTCGTGATCGCCAGGTGCTGTGCGTGGTGGAGTCGCCGACCGAACTGGTGGCGATCGAACAGGCCACCGGATACCGCGGCCAGTATTTCGTGCTGATGGGCCGTCTGTCGCCGCTGGATGGGCTGGGGCCCGAGGAACTGGGACTGGCGCAACTGACCCGGCGCCTCGGCGAGGGTGAAGTCGAGGAATTGATCATCGCCACCAACCCCACGGTGGAGGGCGACGCGACTGCACATTATCTGGCCCAGTTGGCGCGTGCCGGCGGAGTCCGACCGACCCGGCTTGCATACGGCGTTCCCCTCGGCGGGGAACTGGAATACGTCGATCGCAGCACGCTGGCGCACGCGTTCGGCGGCAGGCAATCGCTGGACTGAATCATCGTCATCGGATTCCCACGGGAGCAGCAATGAGCGAAACCATCTTCAGCAAGATCATCCGTCGCGAGATTCCCGCCGACATCGTTTACGAGAACGATGATGTACTGGCGTTCCGCGACCTCAATCCGCAGGCTCCCGTGCATGTGCTGTTCATCCCGAAGCAGCCGCTGGCCACGCTGAACGATGTCACCGCGAACCAGGCCGAGTTGCTCGGCCAGCTGTTGCTGGCGGCGGCGGATTACGCCAAGCGGGAGGGCTTCGCCGAACAGGGGTATCGCACCGTGATCAATTGCAACGAGGATGGCGGGCAGACGGTGTTCCATCTGCATGTCCACTTGCTGGCTGGCCGGCGCCTGCATTGGCCACCCGGTTGACCGCGAGGGGCTCGGTGAACACAAGAACGCCGGCATGAAGCCGGCGTTCTTGTGTTTGATTACTTCTTCGGCGGTGGCGGCGGTGGCGGGCGCACCACGATCACCCGCGGACCACCCCAGTAGGGATAGCCCCACGGGCCACCCCAGTACGGGCCGAAGCCCGGACCCCAGAACGGGTCGTAGTAGCCCGGCGGATAGGCCGCGTAGCGCTGGTGCTTGGGCCACAGGTAGACCACGTTGGCCTCGACCCGCGGGTAGGCGTAGTCGTAGTCGCCGACCTTCTCGGTCACGGTGCCGTGCAGCGTACCGGTCACGGTCAACTCGCGCCCGCGAGTGAACACCTCCGGATCGTAGAAGCCGGTACGGCAGGCGACGAAGCGCCCCTCGTTCTCACCGGCATTGCCCGACCTGGGCCGCGCCTGGCTGTCCAGCGGGCGCGAAAGCACGTAGAAACAGGTTTGCTGCGGACCGGGTTCGGTCTTGATGATCTCGCCACCCCAGCGCACCTGGGTGCCACCGGCACCACCTTGCTGCGCGCTGGCGGTGGAGACGCTGGCGTAGTTGCCTTGCAGCGGCTGGGGAATCGTCGCGCAGCCACCAAGCACGGCAATGGCAGCGACGAGAGTGAGGGGACGGTACAGGGACATTGAGGTATCTCCGTCAGGATCGATGGCGTTCGCCATCGCGTTGATGTTCATTTGACCACGTTCTTCGCCCGAAAATCCCGCACGGCGCGCCGAAATGCATGGACCGATTCAGTCGGCGGTTCGTCATGAGCGTAACGCAGGTCCAGGTAGCGCTTCGCCAGTTCCATCAGTTCCTCGCGCTTCGACGGCAGGGCCCGTGCGGCGCGACTCAGGTAGTGCTGCGGACCTTCTCCCACGTGGCGCACGATATGTTGACGGGCCAGCTTGCGTTCCAGTTCGCGCAGTGCCTCGCGCAGCGGATCGCGTGACTGCCGCCGCAGCAGCGCCCAGGCCAGCCCGATGGCGATGAACAGCGTCGTGCCGATGGCAAGCAGCACGCCGAGGGTCGTCGTATCGGTGGCGCGGATGCCGAACGGCGTCAACAGGCTGCGCTGGCGTAGCGCATCAAATCCCGTAACGGCCTGATCCCACCATCGGTTGACAATATCCCAGCGATTCCTGAAACCCTGCAGCCAATTGTCGTGGTACCAGTCCAACTGGTCGCCAGCGGCCGCCGCCGCTCCCAGGCTGACCCGTTCCGGTCGCACCGCGGCGGTGGGGTCGACCCGCACCCAGCCACGCCCGGCCAGCCACACTTCGCTCCAGGCGTGGGCGTCGGAGTTGCGCACCAGCAGGTAGTCGCCCAGCTTGTTCCAGTAGCCCCCCTGGTAACCGGTGACCACGCGCGCGGGGATACCCGCGGCACGCATCAGCACGGTGAACGCCGATGAGTAGTGCTCGCAAAAGCCTTCCCGGGTATCGAACAGGAAATCGTCCATCGCGTTGCGGCCCAGCGGCGCCGGCGCCAGGGTGTAACGGAAACCGCCGTCGTGGAACAGGGCGAGCGCGGCACGCACGATCGCCGCTTCGTCGCTGCCGTGACGCTGGCGCCACGACTGGCCCAGGGCGAGCGTGCGCGGGTTGAAGCCGGCGGGGAGTTGCAACCAGCGGCGATGATGTTCGTCGAGCTGCGGTTCGAGCTGGTATTGCGTGGCGGAACTCAACGCATAGGTGAGTGCGTCGTCGACCGGCCTGGCTGCCATCACCACGCGATCCCGGCGCATCGATGCGTCGGCGGGCACGTCGATCGGCACGTCCAGCGTGGGCAGCACGTGTCGATGCGTGGGCAGCAGCGTGATCCGGTACTTCACGGCATGGGCGGCATCCAGCACCGCCGGTGGCAAGTTGCCTGCGTCGCTGTAGCTCCAACTGACGCCGTCATACCGGGCCATCACATACGCTCGGAAATAGCGCTGGTCGGGCGGTGGCGGCGCGCCGTCGAAGCTGACCCGCATGGCGGGGTGGTCGTCGGTGAGCAGCTCGGTGAAGCCGCCCGGGCTCATGCGGTCGCTGAGTCCGCTGCGCGCCTGATCGCGGGACGGCGCGCCCCACAAGGGCGAGCTCAGTCGCGGCACCAGCAGGAATGCCAGCAGGGCCAGCGGCAGCGCCGCGGCCAGCAACGCGAGCGGCGACAGCAGGCTGCGAGGGATGCTTGCCGGAGCCTGCGCGGGCTCCAGTGCACGCAGCGTCGCCAGTGCCGGCAGCAGGCCGAGCGCGACCACCACGGTGCTGACCATCCCCTGGTCGAACAATAATGCGGTCATCAGCGTGAAACAGGTGAAGCCGACCCCGACCCGCACATCGCGGGGGCTCTCGGTTTCCAGCAGCTTGAGGACCAACAAGCCGATCGCCAGCGCGGTGCCCGCTGCGCGCCCGAACAGGTTGCCGTATTGCACGATCACGGCCAGGGTCAGCAGTGCCAGCAGCGGCAACTTGACCCAGCCCGGAACGCGGCCGGCTCGTTGTCGTCGCTGCCACCAGCGCCAACCCAGCGCGCACGCCAGCGCCAGGCTGAGCCACCACGGCAGGTGTGCCGCATTCACGGCCAGCACGAAGGCCATGCCCAGGCTCAACAGGTCGAAGCTGCGCTGTCCGACCGCTGCGACCGTGGACCGGCGAGCCAGGGCCGGGCTCAAGGCAGACATGCCAACGCATCCATGCAGCGGGCGTAGTGCAGTGCGCCGCTGCCGTTGCCGATCTCGTTGCCGGGCAGCCACAGGCTGAAGCTGCGACGGTGTTGTTGTGCCTCGTTCAACCAGCGCGCCAGCCGCGCGATGCGCGCCTCGTCCGCCATGCCGCGCAACTGGCGCCAGTCGAGCTGCCACTGCGGCTGGTTCTGCGGTTGCTCGAAATCCTTCACCAGTAGGTTGTCGTGGCGGGCGCTGGCTTTCCACGCGACGTGTCGCCGCGGATCGCCGGCCTGGTAGGCGCGCAGCGCAGCCAGTTCCTCGCCGCGGTGCAGTCGCATGTGACGGGCGTCGTCGGCCGCGGCGCTTGGTGCGGGTCCGGCCATTTCCGCTCGTGGCCACACCAGTACCGACTGCGCGGGATGCAGCCAGCTCCAGGCGCGAAACATGCCCAGCGGCCAACTGCTCCACAGGCGCATCCGCGGCAACGCCTGCCAGCCGCGAACCTCGGTGGGCAGCGCCAGCTTGACCAGCGCGGCGCCATGACCATCCAGCGCAAACGACGCGGAGGCGTCGCCCAGATCCAGCCGGATCGCGTTGCGCGGCCGGCTGGACTGCAGTGTGAAGGTGAGTTCGATCGACTCGCCGGCCACGGCATGGCCGGCACGGACCTGTTCGAGGCGCAGGCCGTCGAGGCTGCGAAACGCCACCAGCATGCTGGCGGCGCTCGCCGCACCGAGCAGGCAGGTGAGCAGCAATGCGGCGTTGTTGTTGTAGTTCAGTGCGCCGACCAGCATCACCAGCAGCAGCACGGAGAAGCCAAGCCCGAAACCGGTGGGCACGATATAGATGCGGCGCCGGTGCAGCTCGACCGGCAGGCCTTCGGGGCGCCGGTAGCGGGTGAGCGCCGGCAACCGCCGTTCGGCCCAGTCTTGCAGGCGCTGCGGCAAGCCGGGCATCAGTCCACCGCCACCTCGGTCAGCAACTGGCGTGCCAGGGTGTCGCCATGCGCACCGCGTGTGGGCAGCAGACGGTGGGCGGCCAGCGGCACGAACAGCGCCTGGATGTCTTCCGGCAGCACGTGGCGGCGACCGCTGAGCATGGCCCAGGCGCGGGCGGCGCCCAGCAGGGCCAGTCCCGCACGCGGCGACAGGCCGGCGCGGATGTCGGCATGGCGGCGGCTGGCCACGAGCAGGGCCTGCAGATAGTCGAGCAGGGCGGTGCTGGCCGTGATCGACTGCGCCTGGCCATGCAGGGTAAGCAAAGCAGCCGCATCCAGTTGCGGCACGAGCTGGGCCAGCAGGTCGCGCCGATCGCTGCCGGTCAGCAGCGCACGCTCGGCGATGGCATCCGGATAGTCCAGCGACAGGCGCAGCATGAAGCGGTCCAGTTGCGAATCGGGCAGCGGAAACGTGCCGTTGAGATCGAGCGGATTCTGCGTGGCGACGACGAAGAACGGCTGCGCCAGCAGATGGGTCTGGCCGTCCATGGTGACCTGGTTTTCGGCCATCGCCTCGAGCAGGGCGCTTTGCGTCTTCGGACTGGCGCGGTTGATCTCGTCGGCCAGCAGCAGACCGGTGAAGATCGGCCCGGGATGGAAGCGGAACTGCCCCGTCTCGCGTTCGTACACGCTGACGCCGATGATGTCCGACGGCAGCAGGTCGCTGGTGCACTGCACGCGCTGGAAGTCCAGCGCGAAGGTGGCGGCCAGCGCGTGCGCCAGCGTGGTCTTGCCCACGCCGGGCACGTCTTCGAGCAGCAGGTGGCCGCCGGCGATCAGGCAGGTGAAGGCGAGTTTCACCTGGTGCGGCTTGCCCAGCAGCACGCGGTTGACCTGGGCGATGGCGGCATCCAGTCGCTGCTGCAGGGATTCGTCATGTGGCTGGCTGATGGCGGACATGATTCCTTACGATCCGGGATAGATGGGTGCATGCAGGGGATGCGGCAGTGTAGCGGCCGCCAGCGGCTTTCATCACGGCATGTCCAGGCCGGCTGCGCGCAGCAACCGCGCCAGCGCGATCAGCGGCAGGCCGATCAGGGCGCTGGGGTCCTGGCTGTCGATCGCCTCGAACAGACTGATGCCGAGGCCTTCGCATTTGAAGCTGCCGGCGCAGTCGAGCGGTTGTTCGCGTTCGACGTAACGCGCGATCTCCGCCGGCTGCAGCGCTCGAAAACGTGCCCGCGTGTGGTCGACGTGGGTTTGCCGCCGGCCGTCGCGGGTATCGAGCAGGCAAACGGCGGTATGAAAATGCACGCTGCGGCCGGAACTCGCGGCGAGCTGGCTGCAGGCGCGTTCGCGGGTGCCTGGCTTGTCCAGGATCAGGCCATCGACCTCGGCCACCTGGTCGGAGCCGATCACCAGGGCATCAGCGTATCCGCGCGCCGCCGAGTCGGCCTTGGCGATGGCCAGCCGCAGCGCGCGTGCGGCGGGCGCCTCGTTCGGCAGGGGCGACTCGTCGGTGTCCGGCGCGGCTTGTTCGAAATCCGGCAGCAATCGACGCAACAGCTCGGCGCGGTAGCGTGAGGTGGACCCCAGCACGATGCGCGGCGGAGCGGACGGCATGCGCGTCAGCCGTCCGATTCGCGCCGGATCTGCTCACGCATGGCGCTGTTCAGGTCGGTCTGCGCCTGACTCAGCGCCTGCAGCAGCGGCTGCAGGCGGTTGCGCGCGTCGCGCATCGAAGCGGCGGTCTCGTCGAGGTCGTGCTGGCTGGCGCCGGCGGAACGGTCACGTATCCAGAGGCGCTGCTGCAGCAGCGCCCGCAGGCCCGCATCGACGGCGTGCTGCGCATCCTGTTCGCTGGCGGCGGGCAGATCCGGATTGAGCGACATCACCGCGTGCGCCTGTTGCAGGCCGGAGCGGCAGGTTTTCAGATCGGCCTCGAGGCGATCCGCCAGGTCCAGCAGGGTGCGGATGCTGCCGCCGCGACGGTTCTGGCGTCTGCGCAGAAGCAGGGCGCCACCTGCCAGCAGGACCAGGATCGCGAAACAGGCGGCCACGCCAAGCGTGAAGTAGGAGTTCAAGGGCAGTGATTCGGGATGCGGAGGATCCAGTCTGCCGCATCGGGGACGGATCAGGCAAAATACCGGTGGGAGGCGGGGGTTTCGAGGCGCACGGCGTCTCGCCGGTTGACTTCCCGGCCTGGCAAACCTACCATTTCGCGATTATGTCCGTGACACTGCCAGAGTCCGTGGACGCTTGGCGCATGGTCTCGGCGCGGCGTTCGTTCGAGGGAACGCTGGCCATCGCAAGTCTGCGGCGCCTGTGTGGGGCGCTTGCGAGTACCGATGGCGAGGTGAGCTTCGAGCTGGATTTCGGGCGCGACAGCTTCGGTACGAGCTACGTGGATGTTCGTGCGAGTGCGCCGTTGACCTTGACCTGTCAGCGTACGCTTGAGCCTTTCGTGTTGCCGGTGATGCTGCAGACCCGGCTGGGGCTGATCGCCCAGGAACGCGAGGAAGCGGGCTTGCCGCCGGATTGCGAACCGTTGCTGGTGGCCGAGGATGGCCGCCTGCGTCCGGCCGATGTGATAGAGGACGAATTGCTGTTGGCGCTGCCGCTGGTGCCGGTCAACCCGGACGGCAGGCTGCCCGATGAAGTGACAGGTCACGACCTGGTGGAGGATCCCGCCGGCGAGGGACATTCCGAGAATCCGTTCGCGGTGTTGCGCGAACTGAAGAAATAACCGTTGGCCCGGGTCGAGCGATCCGGGTCGTTTGTTACAAGATCATCCCGATTCACCATCACGTTTCAGTTGGAGAACTACCATGGCCGTTGCCAAGAGCCGCCGTACCCCGTCCACCCGCGGCATGCGTCGTGCGCACGACGCGCTGCAGACCGTGCAACTGTCCACCGACCCGACCAGCGGCGAGGTGCATCAGCGCCATCACGTCACCAAGGACGGTTACTATCGCGGCAAGAAAGTGATCCAGGCCAAGGCCGCAGTGTCGGTCGAGGATTGACCGGTTGCGGGAACCCTGCGGGGTTCCCTCCGGAAGATCATGCGAGACGGCGCGGCGACGCGCCGTTTTGCGTTCCGGAGAGTTGGACCGTAACGTAACGGCCTGCGGTCGCCAGCCGGCTGGCTGACCCCGAGTCTTCGCCGATGGAAAACCGAATGCCCCAGATCTACGCCCGCATCATCGCCACCGGCAGTGCCTTGCCCGAGCGCATCGTCACCAATGCCGACCTGGAAAAGATCGTCGATACCAGCGACGAATGGATCCGCACCCGCACCGGCATTCGCCAGCGGCACATCGCGGCCGATGGCGAGACCACCGGCGACCTGGCCTTTCGCGCCGCCCGGAACGCGCTGGAAGCTGCGGGCGTCAAGGCATCCGAACTCGACCTGATCGTGCTGGGCACCACCACGCCAGACATCATTTTCCCGTCCACCGCCTGCCTCGTGCAGCATCGGCTCGGCGCCAACGGTTGCGCCGCGTTCGACGTGAACGCGGCGTGCTCGGGTTTCGTCTATGCCTTGGGCGTGGCGGACAAGTTCATTCGCAGTGGCCAGTCGAAGAAGGTGCTGGTGATCGGCGCCGAAACGCTGACCCGCATGGTCGACTGGAGCGAGCGCGAGACCTGCGTGCTGTTCGGCGACGGTGCCGGGGCGGTGGTGCTGGAGGCGTCAAGCGAACCCGGCATCTATGCCACCTGCCTGCACGCCGACGGCGGTCACAAGGAGTTGCTGTACAACCCGGTGGGCGTGTCGGCCGGTTTCACGGACGAACCCAACCACGGCGTGCGCATTCGCATGGCCGGGCGGGAGGTGTTCAAGGTCGCGGTCAAGACGCTCGATTCGCTGGTCGGCGAAACCCTGGTGGCGGCCGGCATGCAGGAGTCCGACATCGACTGGCTGATTCCGCATCAGGC
>Ga0157370_10008834_pt1 | contig 10831 bp, 10 predicted proteins | sample C35metaG_FD_113463 | JGI IMG/M metagenome (GOLD analysis project Ga0157370, IMG submission 113463) | Corn rhizosphere microbial communities from Kellogg Biological Station, Michigan, USA - C3-5 metaG | ecosystem: Host-associated > Plants > Roots > Rhizosphere > Soil | place: USA: Michigan... | reverse complement strand
GACCTGCGGGACGGACAGTTGTAATAAACTAACGGTTTTCGACTGGTTATCTAATATGAGCCTTCCGGGAGGCGAAGCGCCTTTTGACTGTGTTGAGGTGCGCTTTAAGAACGGACGAAAAGAATTTTACAGGAATAGCGAGAAACTGACCTTAAGCATGGGCGACATTGTTGCCACAGAGGCTTCTCCGGGACACGATATTGGTATCGTGACACTTACAGGAGAACTTGTTAAGGTTCAGATGAAAAAAAAGAATGTAAAGAATAATGCTGAAGTAGCGAAAATTTACAGGAAAGCATCGCAAAAAGATATCGATATCTGGAGTGATGCCCGTGCCAAAGAAGAACCTATGAAGGTTGTGGCAAGGGAAATCGCGATCAGGCTTGCCCTTGAAATGAAGATATCGGATATCGAATTTCAGGGTGATGGTTCTAAAGCTACATTCTATTATACAGCGAATGACAGGGTCGATTTCCGTCAGCTTATCAAAGATTTTGCACGCGAATTCAGTACACGTATCGAGATGAAACAGGTAGGTTTCCGTCAGGAAGCTGCACGTCTTGGTGGTATAGGTTCATGCGGGCGTGAGCTTTGCTGTTCTACATGGTTAACCGACTTTAGGAGTGTAAACACTTCTGCAGCGCGTTACCAGCAATTATCACTGAATCCGCAAAAACTGGCGGGCCAGTGCGGTAAGCTTAAATGCTGCCTTAACTACGAACTTGATACTTATCTTGATGCGCTGAAAGGCCTTCCGGATATGGACACCAAATTATATACCGAAAAAGGAGATGCTGTTTGCCAGAAGGTAGACATCTTTAAAGGACTTATGTGGTTTGCTTATACTAATAATATGGCACACTGGCATGTACTTAAAGCCGAGCAGGTAAAGGAAATCCTTGAGCTTAATAAACTAAAGCAGCGTGTTACGGCGTTAGAAGATTATGCTGTGGAAGAAGTAGCTCCGGAGGTTGAAAAAACTTTCCAAAATGCTATGGGTCAGGACAGTCTTACCCGTTTTGACGTGCCTAAGAAAAAGAAAAGGCCGAACAAAGACAAAAAGCGCGAGAATGTTATTGAAAAGAAAGTTGACAGACCTGCAGGCAGTAATGTAATCAGACCTGCGGGCGAAAAACCGGCAATTGAAAGACCTGCAAGGGATAACCGACCTGACAGAACCAATACCAACGAAAGGCCGGAAAGAAAACCTAACGACAGGAATAACAATAACAGACCTGCCGGAGAAAGAAAGCCTAACGAAAACAGGCAGCAGAATAGCAATAATACTGAAAGACCGGCAGGGGAAAGACCTGTTGGCGAAAGGAAGCCAAACGACAGAAACAATAATAAGAACCGAAACCATAACAACAGGAATGGCAATAAAAAGAATCCTAACGACAAAGGGGATGGCGGAAATACTACCGGCGGCGGCAGTGCGGAATAGCATTGCAGCATTAAGCATGGTTTTACTGCTGGTTTCCTGCGACAAAAAAAGGGTGTTTGACGAGTATAAAGCCCTGGATGGCAAGTGGAAAAAAGACAATGTGGTGTCATTTAACTTTGACCAGAAAGACACCGTGTCGAAATATAACATGTTTATTAACGTTAGGAATAACAATAGTTATCCGTACAGTAACCTGTTTCTTATTGTGCACCTTCAGGAGCCGGGGAGCAAGCTTACTAAAGTAGACACGCTGGAATACCCAATGGCAAACCCTGATGGGTCGCTTATGGGTGAAGGTTTTAGCGATGTTAAGGAAAGCAAGCTTTGGTACAAGGAAAATGTAAGGTTTCCTAAAGCAGGTAAATATACTGTGAGTATACAGCATGCCGTAAGAAAAGGTGGCGAAGTACCGGGAGTGAATGAACTGGATGGTGTTACAGATGTAGGTTTAAGAATTGAATCAACTGAATAAAAATAAAAATGGCAGTTAAAAAGAACAATAGCAAAACAAAAGCGGCGGTAACGCATGACATGTCTTACTATGTAAAAAAGTTCTGGAAGGTATTTGGTATTGGTATGTTATCAATATTCCTGTTCTTCCTTTTAGCATCATGGGGTGTATTCGGAAGAATGCCAAGCTTTGACCAGCTTGAAAACCCGGATTCTAATGTTGCAACAGAGATCATCTCTGAAGATGGAGAAACCATAGGTAAATTTTACCTTGAAAACCGTACTCCGGTTAAATATGCCGATTTGCCAAAACCATTAGTAGATGCTTTGATATCTACCGAAGATGAGCGATTTTTTGATCACTCGGGTATAGATACAAGAGGTACATTAAGGGCTGTAGTAACCCTGGGGAGCAGTGGTGGTGCGAGTACCATTACACAGCAGTTGGCAAAAAACCTTTTCCATGGCGAAGGTTCAAGATTTTTCCTTTTCAGGATCGTTCAGAAAGCAAAAGAGTGGATTATTGCTACCAAACTGGAAAGGCAGTATACTAAAGAAGAAATCATTGCAATGTACCTTAATACGGTAGACTTTGTAAACAACGCAGTAGGTATCCGTTCGGCATCAAAAGTATATTTTGGTAAAGAGCCTAAAGATCTTAAGGTGGAAGAAGCAGCGGTTATTGTAGGTATGCTTAAAAACCCGTCGTATTTCAACCCTATGAAGGAGCGAAGAAAGAAATTGGTTTTTGACAGAAGGAATACTGTTTTAAGCCAGATGGTTAAATATGGTAAACTGGACGAAGCTGTAAAAGAAAAACTGGCAGCAAAACCTGTAGTGACTGATTATAATCCGGAAAGCCACAACGAAGGTATGGCTACTTACTTTAGGGAATACCTAAGGGATTATATGAAGAAATGGGTAAAAGAACACCCTAAACCGGATGGCGGTGAATATGACATTTACCGTGACGGATTAAAAATATATACAACTATAGATTCTAAAATGCAGCAATATGCAGAGGAAGCTGTAGATGAGCATCTGGCAAACCTTCAGGAGGAATTTTTTATCCAGCAGAAGAAAAACACCAATGCGCCTTTTGTCAATATCTCGAAAGCAGAAACAGATAAGATCATAGACCGTGCAATGCGTAACTCTGAGCGTTGGAGGATAATGACAGATGAAGGTAAGGATGAGGATGAAATAAAAGCTTCATTTAAGGTAAAAACCGAAATGACCATTTTTACCTGGAAAGGCGAAAAGGATACAGTAATGACCCCGATTGACTCGATTCGTTACTACAAACATTTCCTTCAGACGGGTTTAATGTCTATGAACCCGATTGACGGCCATGTTAAAGCATGGGTAGGGGGTATCAATTACAAACACTTCCAGTATGACCACGTGCAGCAGGGAGCAAGGCAGGTAGGTTCTACCTTTAAACCGTTTGTATATGCTGCGGCAATCGAGCAACTGCACCTTTCACCATGTGATACAATTAACGATGCACCATTCAGTATGCCGAAAGGTAAATATGGCATTGATGCTGACTGGCATCCGCAAAACTCTAACGGGCAATTCCTTGGTCATATCACACTTAAAAAAGCACTTGCATTTTCTGTAAATACAGTATCGGCAAGACTTATAGACAGGGTAGGTCCTAAAGCAGTTGTAGACCTTACGAAGAAATTAGGCGTAAGCAGTGCTATTCCGGAACAACCGGCTATTGCACTTGGAGCTGTTGAAATTACCGTAAGCGATATGGTAGCTGCATACAGTACATTTGCCAATCAGGGCGTTTACGTTAAGCCAACTGTAATCAACAAGATTGAAGACAAAAATGGTATAATACTGGATCAGTCGCAAATGCAGACAAAAGACGTGTTAAGTAAAGATGTTGCTTATGCGGTTATAAAACTGCTTGAAGGTGTTACCGAAAGCGGATCTGGTGCAAGGCTTAAATGGGGTGGTGCCGGAGGTACGGGTTATAACCGTATGACGGGTTATCCATATAAGATCATCAATCCGGTTGCAGGTAAAACAGGTACTACACAAAACCAGTCAGACGGTTGGTTTGTGGGTATGGTACCAAACCTTGCTACAGGTGTGTGGGTTGGTAACGAAGATCGTTCGGCTCACTTTAAGAGTCTTGTTTACGGACAGGGTGCTACAATGGCGCTTCCAATCTGGGGCTTGTTCATGAAAAAATGCTACGCAGACGATACTATGACGTTCAAAATATCAGAGAGGCCGTTTGAACGACCGGCGCATCTTTCTATATCTGTAGACTGTGCGAGAGCAGTAGTAAAAGACACTACAGCGACAGACAGTCTCAGCACAGACGAATTCAATTTTTAGTACAAAACGCCTTCATATGAAGGCGTTTTTTTATATATTTATGCGCTAAAATTAAAATATATTGTATGATTAATAAAAAAGTGCAAAACGTTGGCGAAGCGTTGCATGATATAAAAGATGGTGTAACCATAATGCTGGGCGGTTTTGGCCTTTGTGGTATTCCGGAAAACAGTATTGCAGAATTGGTTACAAAAGGCACGACTAACCTTACATGTATTTCTAACAATGCAGGGGTAGATGATTTTGGACTTGGACTGCTGCTTCAGAAAAAACAGATCAAAAAAATGATATCGTCTTATGTGGGCGAAAATGCCGAATTTGAAAGACAGATGCTTAGTGGCGAACTTGAAGTGGAACTTACACCACAAGGAACTTTAGCAGAAAAATGCCGTGCTGCACAGGCGGGTATTCCTGCATTCTACACACCTGCAGGCTACGGGACCGAAGTTGCCGAAGGCAAAGAGTCACGCGAATTTAATGGTAAAATGCATATTATGGAAGAAGCTTTTAAAGCTGAATTCGCTATTGTTAAGGCATGGAAAGGTGACGAAGCAGGTAACCTTATATTTAAAGGAACTGCAAGAAACTTTAACTCTTGTATGGCCGGTGCGGCAAAAATTACAATTGCTGAGGTTGAAGAGCTTGTTCCTGCCGGAACGCTTGACCCTAACCAAATTCATATTCCGGGGATATTCGTACAGCGAATTTTTCAGGGTGAAAAGTATGAGAAGAGAATTGAACAACGAACTGTAAGAAAACATTCTTAATTAGACAATGTAACGATTGTTTGATGTAGCAATTACTTATGGAAAGAGAGAATATTGTAGTTTCAAAATCTGTTGAATTTGCTTTAGGGGTTATTGCCTATTGCGAAATTTTAGAAAATAACAGAAAATATGTAATAGCTAATCAATTGCTTAAATCAGGTACAAGTATTGGAGCAAATATCCATGAAGCCCAAAATGCTGAAAGCAGAGCAGATTTCATCCATAAAGTAAAAATTGCAGCAAAAGAAGTTGAAGAAACAAAATACTGGCTCATATTATGCGAAAGGGCAGGATATCCTTTTGATGAGAGTCTTAAATCTAAAATTAACGAATTGGGATTAATTATTTATAAGATTCTTAGTTCCAGCAAAGCTAACAGGTAATCATGGCAACATTGATACATTGTTACATTAATAAATTGATACATTTATGTTAGGAAAAGAAGAGATAGCAAAAAGAATCGCGAAGGAAGTAAAAGACGGTTACTTTGTTAACCTTGGTATTGGTATACCAACCCTTGTTGCCAATTACGTTAGGCACGATATATCGGTAGAATTTCAAAGTGAGAATGGAGTATTGGGCATGGGTCCGTTTCCGTTTGAGGGTGAGGAAGATGCAGATGTTATTAATGCAGGTAAACAAACAATAACAACATTGCCGGGAGCGTCATTTTTTGACTCTGCGTTAAGCTTTGGTATGATCAGGGCTCAGAAAGTTGACCTTACTATTCTTGGTGCTATGGAAGTATCTGAAAATGGCGATATTGCCAACTGGAAAATTCCAGGCAAAATGGTAAAAGGTATGGGAGGCGCTATGGATCTTGTAGCTTCTGCCGAAAATATAATCGTTGCCATGATGCACGTAAATAAAGCAGGCGAAAGTAAATTGCTTAAACGTTGCTCATTACCGCTTACAGGTGTAGGCTGTGTGAAGAAGATAGTTACTGAGCTTGCGGTACTGGAAATCGTTCCTGAAGGCTTTAAACTGCTTGAACGTGCTCCGGGTGTAACAGTTGAAGATATTAAAAATGCAACCGAAGGTAATCTTATCATTGAAGGGGATATTCCTGAAATGATTATTGATTAATTATGGTACTCATATATTGAAAGCTCTTTCGAAAGAAAGGGCTTTTATTTTAAGTTCTTTTTGTCATCCTGACGAAGGAAGGATTCTTTAATTATAATGGAGATTCTTCATTTCACTCTGCTCCATTCAGAATGACAGACTGCGACTGAAAACTATGCTTTCGGTATTGCTGCAATCAGTTTCTTAGTATAGTCTTTTTGCGGATGCTCATATAAAGCATCGGCTTCATTCATTTCTTCGATTTTACCTTTATTCATTACCAACACCTGGTCGCTCATGTATTTTACTACGGCAAGATCGTGAGAAATGAAAATGTAGGTAAATCCGAAATTTTCTTTTAGCTCATTTAAAAGATTTAGCACCTGTGCCTGTACCGAAATATCCAATGCAGAAACCGATTCATCGCAAACGATAAGTTTAGGCTGCAACGCGATGGTGCGGGCAATACCTATACGTTGCCTTTGCCCTCCTGAAAACTCGTGCGGGTAACGATTAAAATGTTCTTCACCTAAGCCAACACGGTTCAGTATTTCAATGGTCTTTTCGCGGCGTTCCTTATCATTTTTATAAAGTTTATGCACCTGCATCGGTTCCATAATAGCTTTACCTACCGTTATACGCGGATTGAGTGACGAATAAGGATCCTGAAAAATGATCTGTATTTCTTTACGCAGGTTGCGGATGGCTTTACCTGATAATTTAGTAAGGTCTTCACCACGGTATAATATACTGCCGGCAGTGGCTTTATCAAGTTGCAATATCGCATTACCGAGAGTGGATTTTCCACAGCCTGATTCGCCGACCAAACCTAACGTTTCGCCCTCATATATTTTAAAGCTTACATCGTCAACGGCTTTAAAAGTTACGTTTTTACCTAATATTCCGGCAGAGGAAACATATTCTTTTTCTACATTTTTAACCTCAAGTAAAGGTGCCTGGCTGTAAAGCTTAGCAAGGCGTTCTTCACGTTGTTGCGGCGTTACTTCTTCAGGGTTTACTGTGTTTTCAAGGTAATCCTGTATGGTAGGCAGCCTTTTGAGGCGAACATCTAATGACGGGCGTGAACTGATAAGCGCTTTGGTATACGTATGTTGTGGATTGTTGAAAATCTCTGCTGATTCTCCTTGTTCTACAATTTCACCACGAAACATTACCAATACCCTGTTAGCAATCTCCGACACTAATGAAAGGTCATGCGAAATGAAAAGGATGCTCATTTTAGTTTCCTGTTGCAGTTCTTTTAATAAAAGAATGATCTCTTTTTGAACTGTAACATCGAGAGCCGTAGTAGGCTCGTCGGCGATTAGTATTTTGGGTTTGCAGGCAATAGCCATAGCGATCATAACCCGCTGCTTTTGCCCACCCGATATCTCATGCGGATAGCGGTTATATATCTTTTCAGGGTTGGGTAACTTTACTTTTTCGAATAAAGAAAGTACCGTTGCCTTTATTGCTGCCTTGGATAATGAGGTATGTTCGGCTAATATTTCCTCAACCTGGAAACCGCATTTTAATGATGGGTTAAGTGAACTCATTGGCTCCTGAAAGATCATGGCAATGTCATTTCCTCGAAGGTTGCGCAGTTCCTTCTGGCTCATAGCCGATATATCCTTACCATCAAACTCAATCCTGCCTTCTGTAATTTCAAGTATACCTTTTGGTAAAAGTCCCATAACAGCTAAAGAGGTAACCGATTTACCGGAACCAGACTCACCCACAATACCCAGTATTTCGTTTTGGTTAAGTGTAAACGAACTGTTCTTGACAATAGGAATCCATTGGACTTCTTTACGTGCCGAAATAGTAACATGGTCTATGTGGAGCAGGGGATTGTTCATGAGATAAAATGCAGAATTTTAGTTCAGGTACAGTTTAGCAGACACACCCCTAACCCCTCTCAAGAGGGGAACACTCAAACCCGACAAGACTTTAACGGAAGAGTGAAGCTGTTCCCCTCTTGAGAGGGGTTAGGGGTGTGTAGTAGAAATCAAACTTAATAAATTAAAGTACTTTTTGTAGGTAGAATTTGCGGCCGTCTTCGGCGATGTGTTCCATATAGTCTATTTTTTTAAAAAGCCTGTAATAGAACATATAGGGTTTCAGGTTTTTTGCAACGCTATTTAGAGAGATTACAAAATCCTTTAGGTTTGAGCCGTGAACAATTACTTTATTGTCTATTTGAGCTACATATAAATTGGGAAAGTCTTTCATGCTGTAAAAGTACGGATTTTAATTGAGTGAGTTTTGAGTATGCCTTTCGACAATTACACATGAATAATTTCGTCATCCACCAACAGTTCTTCCCTGCGAAAACGCAACAGCACCTGTGCGACAGCGATCACGTCTTTTTCGCAATAAGTAACAATACGGTCGATATCTTTTTCTACGTGATACACATGTCCTACCTGGCTTCCGTCTATATCGCCTTTAGGTGATGGCACTCCTAATATTTTGGTGAGTAATTTTAGTGAAGTGTAACTTTTATAATCACCAAATTTCCATAACTCCATAGTGTCAATATGCGGTACTTCCCACGGTTTTTTTCCAAAGAGGTTCAGTTTTGAAGGCAGCGCAATATTATTGATGATCATTCTGCGGGCAATGAACGGAAAATCAAATTCCTTGGCATTGTGGCCACACATGATATGCTGTGGCTGATTGAAATGATTGTTCAGAAGGTTGTTGAAGTCTTTCAATATTTTGGCTTCTTCCCCATGAAAAGAGGTGACCCTGAAATGGCGGATATCACCCTTAAAAGTAAAATACCCAACAGAAAGGCATATGATTTTACCAAACTCGGCCCAAATACCGGCACGCTCATAAAACTCTTCGGGCGACTGTCCGTCTTTGCGCTGGTATTGGGTTTTTAAATCGTAGAGTGATTGTGTTTCTTCGTCAAGCAGGTTATAATTTTCCTGTTCCGGTACGGTTTCTATATCAAGGAAAAGTATGTTTTCGAGGTTTAATCTTTCAAGCATATAATTTTAAAACTTCTTTGTCATCCTGACGAAGGAAGGATCTCTATTCTAAAGAAAGAGATTCTTCACTACGCTGCGCTGCGTTCAGAATGACAGAACGCGCAAATTACTTTTTTAGTCCCTGTGCTTCCGCTTCTTCTTTTGTCATTGCAAGGCCGTAGCTTTTACCTTCGTTGGGTTTCATGCGTCCCATCATTTTGTAGGCTTCGTCTACGTATACATAGAAATCGTTGCTGTGCGGATCAGTTGTAGTTTGAAGTCCTTTAATATGGCCAAGGCGTACAATGATGATATCATCTTCGGGAATAACGATTACAAATTGGCCAAGGTGACCACGCAGGTAATACATGTTTTTGCCCATATAGTTGTTAAGCCATACACCGTAAGCATATTGTGGCGATGCCGGAAAACGGGCATGCGTCATTTTAGAAACAGCGGTGCTATCCAGTATCTGTTCATTATTCCATTTACCACCGTGCTTTAATAATTTCCCGAAACGGGCAAAATCACGTGCATTGCTGGCAATACAGCAATATGATTTTTCGATACCGTCAGGGTGGTCCAACTGCCACAAGGCATCATTTTCGGCACCCATCGGTTTCCAGAATTTATCGGATACATAGTCAGATAATTTTTGGCCTGTTGCTTTGGTAATTACCATTGCTAAAAGTTCTGTAGCGCCGCTCACGTATTCAAATTCTTTACCCGGTTCTTTTATAACAGGCACTTTAAGCATGGTTTCTTCAAGATGATTACCAAAGTAGGCGCGGGTAGTGATCGAAAAGGCACTGCTGTATTGTTCGCCCCAGTCTAATCCGGTACTCATAGACGATAAGTCGCCTACGGTAAGTTTTGCAGCAAGGCCTTTGCTGAATTCAGGAAAATAGTCGCCTACTTTTTGATCCAGACTTTTTATCTTGCCTTCCATAATGGCCTTAAACATAGCAGCGGTAACTACTGTTTTTGCCATTGAAAAGGAGTTCGATTTTGAGTCTTTGTTATAACCGTCATAATAGCTTTCATGCCATATACTGTCATTTTTTATGATAAGATAGGCAACAGTGCCCAGTTCTCTATGAACATCTTCCAGCCTTTGCGTTGCTTTTACTTTGTTATAGTCTTTAGCAATAGCCCACGGTTGTGCCGTGCCTTTTTTAATGACGCGGTTGTCAAAATGGGTATAATCATCAAGGTAAGCAGTGGTTTTCCCATGTAGGTATACTACACGAACGGCTTTAAGAAGATAATCTACATCAAAAATGTACAAAAGCACAACGATAGCAGCAAGGATGCCGACTAGCCAAAGCAGGAATTTTTTCATAATGACCGGTTAGGATGTTATGACGAATTTACATAAAAAATGTTTTGGCAAACCAGAATTCTTTAAAAGCAAAAAGCGGATGTTGTATACATCCGCCTGCTCTTATATTGAAAGGTTTTAATCTTCGTCTTCCAGTTCAAATATTTCGTTTACCGGTTTATTGAACAATCTTGAAATTTTTAATACCAAAACAGTAGAGGGCACAAATTTACCTGCCTCTATAGCATTAATGGTCTGTCTGCTCACAGCAATTTTTTCTGCAAGGTCTGCCTGAGTAAGGTTGGCAATGGCGCGTTCTATTTTTAGTCTATTCTTCATTGGTAGTTCGGTTAAATTTATAAATTTCCCAATTGAAGCGAAGTATAAAAAACAATAAATGTGTAAAAAAGGCAAACATGATGATATTCAGGAATACCATTCCGTAAAT
>Ga0157370_10008832_pt1 | contig 10831 bp, 4 predicted proteins | sample C35metaG_FD_113463 | JGI IMG/M metagenome (GOLD analysis project Ga0157370, IMG submission 113463) | Corn rhizosphere microbial communities from Kellogg Biological Station, Michigan, USA - C3-5 metaG | ecosystem: Host-associated > Plants > Roots > Rhizosphere > Soil | place: USA: Michigan... | reverse complement strand
GACCGCCGCCATGTTGCTGATGCTTTACCTGATCGCCATTACCGCCGAAGCCATGACCGGTGCCCTGTCTGCCGGTCGTCGCGGGATGGACTGGTTTGGCGTGGTGCTGATTGCCTGCGTCACCGCATTGGGCGGCGGTTCGGTGCGTGACGTGCTGCTCGGGCACTACCCGCTGACCTGGGTCAAACACCCGGAATACCTGGTGCTGACCACGGTCGCGGCGATGATCACCGTGTTCACTGCGCGCTGGATGCGTCACCTGCGCTCGCTGTTTCTGGTGCTCGACGCGGTCGGTCTGGTGGCGTTTACCCTGATCGGTTGCATGACCGCCCTGGAAATGGGCCACGGGATGCTGGTGGCCTCGGTCAGCGGCGTGATCACCGGTGTATTCGGCGGCATCCTGCGCGATATCTTCTGCAACGATATTCCGTTGATCTTCCGCCGTGAGCTGTATGCCAGCGTCTCTTTTGCAGCTGCCTGGTGTTACATGCTGTGCCTGTATCTCAATGTGCCGAGTGAGCAGGCAATTCTGATTACCTTGTTTGGTGGTTTTCTGTTGCGATTGTTGGCGATTCGTTTTCATTGGGAAATGCCGAAGTTTGTCTATAACGACGAACATTGATATCTGTTGCTGCTGATTGATTTTTCCTGATTGCAAGTTTCGGAATGCTTGCAAGAGCATGTTTCTTACATTTTTCGCTTTGTTGGCTGTTTTGAAGCCGTGTTATTTCTTTTGTTGATGGGTTGTCAAAGGCAACCCTTGAATAGAACTCTTCAAAGGAAATGAATCATGAGTGAAATCGAGAGTGCAACATCGCATCAGCAAACTGCCCCGCCTGTTCTCGAAGGACTTGCCAGTTTCAAGGTGAAGTTTGATGCCGGTGATAGCACCAGCCTTAAATCGCTGTACGGTAATGGCCGCATGCAGGTTAAGGTGCAAGTTCTGGTTTCCGGGGTGGACGCCAACGGCGATGCCATGCATGTGCCGGAAGATGTAATAAATAGCATAGAGCTTATCCATTACAGCACTGGCAGGACATTGCGTAATGGCTGGACCGCGAGCACCGAGCAGGGACGTTACACCCTCGAGGCGCAAACTTCGGCTGTCGTCGGTGTCGATCACGACGACGATGCTGAAAGCGACAGCGTCCATCCGCAGGTTCGCACTTTCTGGGTATCCTCATCGGTCGCGGGAACGACCAGGATAGCTGCACGCTTATCACTGAACGGGCTGAGGGTTCTCAGTAACGGGACCACGCTGTCCAGTGTTCATGACAGCAGCGTAACGATTGAGTCCCAAACGCCTGCGGCTTATGCCATCGAGCAATTTCGCTGGTATCAAGCCCGGCGCGGTAATGAGCAGCCCGGTAATCGTATCTGCAACTACTACCTGGGGCTTTACCCACAGGGGCAGCAGATCAAGCTGGTTGATTGGATTGCAGACGGAGCTGAAGCCGGCGAGGACTATGCTTTTGCCGGGGGTAACAAGTTAGAGGAGCCGAGTACCAATTTTATGCTGGCCACTTTTGTCCGCCCGGAACGAAACACGCTGGACGTACAACTGCCATTTAATGGGGATCCCATTGCGTTCCTTTTTTCCGAGGCTGTTACACGAGAGTCCAAAAAGTACTCTGTCAGGGTCAATGATCACGACGGAGAACTGACGGTTGTTCAGGCGCTGTCCGAATATTCTGAACTTGCACCAAGCTCCAGGTACGGCGAAGTTCTTCACTTCCGTGCTATTGATCAACACGGCACCGAGCACAAGCTGGCATTCAGGCTGGATTTTTATACGCGCGATTTCACACTTGAACGAGGTTGAGTCGATACATCGCTGATGCTGATCCGGCAGGAGTGGTAGGTATATATGCGCATTTATACTGCAAGTATCGATAGACTGTGATGTTCAACTATCAGGTACTCGCATGGAACGTGCAGTACTTATGACTCGCGTTGGCCCTTTGGTTTGCGGGGCCAGCGCAACGACACCTCAAGGATGAGCGCTCATGGCTGACAAAATGCCAAAGGTCAAACCTGTTGCTACCCCAAGCAACTCACCCGATTTCAGTATCGATGTTTCACATCGGCCACCGCTTCCTGCCTCTGCAGCGCCGCAGATATCCATGCCGAATCGACTGGAGCCGTCGCACATTTTCTCCCGGCAAAATATGGGCGCACTGACGCAGGAAACCAGCGTGAGTGCGGCCCCGATCTCTTTGGTAACCAATGAGCTTGCGATACTTTCGGCGCTCCCCTCGCTGGCAGACTATCGGATACCCAAATCAGCACACCTCGGCGACGCCGATGCGCAAGGCATCCGGATGTACAAGGGGCGGCAGTTTGTGCAAGTCGCCGACGACCGTTTCGTGCAAGTGGTTCCGGATGCGGAGAGTGGCTTGTTTCGTGCCACTAAAGCCAGAGAGCTCAAACCCTCCGGTCCGCTGTTGAAGCCGAATGGCGAAGGCAGATTCTGGCATGCGGTAGACAGCAGTGATTCGCTTGATCGACTTGAAAGTCTCGACCCGGTACGCAAACGGATGTCCGTTGCCGAGCGCGTACGTGATCTTTATCCGCAGATCTCTGACGAGGAAGTGGCGACGTTTATCAACCAGCGCTTGAGGAGTGATCCATTCGGCGTAATGACGCGGCTCGAAAATGAGTTCGCGATGTTGCGTGACGAACTGGCGATATGGAGTGCCGGCGAGGCCTCGCCTCACTCGCATTCGCATTCGCAATCGTCAGCGCAGGGCCGTGCGCTGACGCTTGCCGGAGAACGCCTGGCTCGTGAGCAATTCAGCGCAATGCTGCGAGATATCTGGCAACGCAAGTCTGTATCGCGATGGGGATACGGTGACGATCATTTTTCGTCGAACATCGATTTTTCTGGTGAGTTGCCAAGGTTATCCGCGCGGTTCGAATATGTAACAGAATTAATATTAACCGCGCAGGTAACCAGTGCACGAATAGGCGCGTTCCTCGACAGTTTTCCCAATGTTCAATACTTGATGATCACTGGCGTAAGAGCGGAAGAGTTTCCGTCAGGAATATTTCAAATGCGTGAATTGCGCGAGCTTACATTGAAAAATTGCTCGCTTGGACTTACGGAGGTGACGGCTGAGGGGCTGTCTCGAATAGAAACACTCACATTGCTGAATCTGGCACACAATCCTCTGACAATCACCCCGCATGTGGGCTTCATGTCGGAATTGAAAGAGTTGATGCTGCATGATGCCAACCTTTCCAGTATTCCTTCAGGAATAAGCGCGCCGAAAAAACTTGGGGTGTTGGCGTTGCAGAATAATAATATTTCAGATGTTGGCGATGAGTTATTCGATGTTCCGGATACACAACATTTGTTTGTCGGGCTGGTGAATAACCCGTTGAATAACGTATCGAGGCAACGAATTGGTCATTATCTGGAAGATGCCAGCATGGATCGAAAAATAGAAATTCAGATGGATGAGCCGCTTTCAGAGGTGGAGTCCGACAGTGAATCCGCAGAGAGCGGATTCGGGACGGATTCAGACAGTAACTGAGTGTTGGAGGAAGTAACTAATATTCAGTTTGTCCAACATGTTTTGATAAATATAAGCAAAATTTTTGCCCTCTTCCGTTTTTGGCTCAACCTGGGGCAGGACCGGAAGAGGAGCATCAGGTCTTCAGAATTAAGGCTTTGGGGCGGACGGTCTTGAGGTTTGTGAGCCGGTGGAATGTCTTGTTGAAGGTTTGAAAAGTGTGTGTAAATTTTGATTTGATATTCAGGTATTTCCTCGCCTGGGGCTGTTAATAGTTTGTAGAGTGTTGATGGTTTTATTGTCGTTTTGATCGTGCGTCAATGCTTCGGCAAGTCCTGAGAAGGACGAAACTTATTCATTGCCAAGGTATTATTTGATGTTTGATGAGCAACTCAGTATTTCCCGTATCGAGGTGAAGTTTGACGCCGGCAGGTCTGGCCAACATAAAACGCTTTACGCCAACGGTCGCATGCAAGTACGCGTGTTGGTACTTTTACACGGTGTCGATAACAGTGGAGACGACGCGTCGCTGTATGGACATCCCGCCTTGCAGTCCCTGCGCCTGATTGCCTATAACGGCGCCCGGCCTCTTGAGGGCGATTGGAGCGTGTCCACCCAGGAAAATCGCTATGCACACGAAATGTCGGGTGGGGCACCGCGCATGACCGAAGTTCCTCGCGTAAAGAACAATCGAATCAGTGATGATTCCGACCCTGTGCAGGTTTTTGAATTCTGGGTTTCCGCCTCCAGGCCTGGAATTATGGAAGTGGCTGCCGAAATCATCATGAACAACGTGACATTGCGAACCAACGGGATCGGTTTTGATAGCAGTGTGACGCTCGAAGCTGTTCCTCCGAAGGTTTACCCACTGAGCAGCTTTTCGTTGAGGAAATACGACGACGCGCAGCAGAGGGCAGGTTACGACTGGATTCAGCTTTATCACATTGGTCTGCAAGCGGAAGGACGGCAGGTTCATCTCCTCGACTGGTACAGCAGTGAGGTAAAACTTGACCCTTATGATTCCGAAGAAGCGGTACAGGTCTACGTGTCCGGCAACATTTCCGGAACACAGGATGGTCGTAGAAACTTTTACGGTTATATGGCACCGATCTATGGAGAAAAAGCCACGTTTCGCGGCCCTCTCGGCTACGTAACGGTACCGATCAACAAAGTGCCCGGGCAGTTGACACTTGTTCAGTATGTTTCAGCTGACCTGCAAGTGGCTCGGGAGAGCGAAAGTGCATTCGAATTTGCAGTAATCGATGAGTTTGGCACGGAACACAGGCTCTCTCTCGACGGTAACAAGGAACAACGAACTTTTATTTTGGATGAGTCGCGGCGATCAATGAAACAGCTTGCCTGATTTCGCCTGGTGACCAGCAAGTTGTTGCTGGTCACTTGATATCGCCAATCGCTGAACCTGAAAATAAAGGACGTTTTTTCCATGGAAAGTAATTTTTCTTCCAAAGCACATTCAAACGCTTTCAACTTTAGTGAGTTTGTTTCCGGAGGTGTTGATCCTCGCACCGGCATGTATACGTGTGCGCTTTCCTTGGGCAAGTTGCACTCAGCGGACCTCAATGGCCCTGAGCTTGCACTTTCTTTGGGCTTCAATCCGCTCAATCAGATGGATACCGGTTTCGGCGTAGGCTGGTCTTTGACCATGACGCATTACGACTTGCGCAGCAAAGTCATGACGCTGGCCAACGGTGAACGCTATCAGGCTGTGGAGACCTCCAGCGGCTTGAAGTTCAAGGAAATGAAGCTGCAAACCGCCAAGGTGCTGGAGATCGGGACGGGGCGCTACGAAATTCGCTACAAGGATGGTCGGCGTGAGCTGCTAAAGGTTCAGGCAGGCACTCAAGTCGCGGTAGTGGAAAAAATCATTGCCCATAATGGTGTGAGCATCACGCTGAAGCATGTGTTGTTCAATCAGTTTCCCATGTTGGCTGAAGTCAGCGACGCCAAGCGATGCCTGCTGAAAATCACACGCAATGCAGGTCAGGTCACACTGACCCGGCATCCCGATAGTTTGGCCCGTTCCGATTACGCATTGATCCTGAAAAATAGTCAGGTTACGGCAATCGAGCTACCGGTCGGCAAAGGCTGGGAGCTGGAATATGAAGTCATTGATCAGGCCATCTATTTGCGGCGCGTCGTCAACCCGTTGCGCGGTGTAGAAATCATTCGCTACAAACGACAAGGTCACCGTTTCGTGAGTGGCGTCGAACAGACACTGCCATTTGTCATCGCTCACGAGATTTATCCCGGGCGCGATCAACCCCGGATATGCAAGGCCTACTCGTATTCAGACCATAACTTTCTCGGGCAGGGTCTCGTCCCGACCAGAAGCAATGATGGAGACCCTCTCTACCTGGCACCCGCCAACTATGTCTATTCCTCGGACGAGCTAATGGTGGTCAACGGTAAGGTGCACACTCGCATCCGCCGCACTTACAACAAATTCCATTTGTTGATCTCGGAGGTCACGACAAGTGGCGATGCCCAGACCTCAACGACTATCGAGTATCACTGTTGCGTCACCAAGCCATTCAATGAGCAGCCTGCCCAGTTCCGCATGCCAAAAGTTCAGAAGGTGACTTATCTCGACCGGCGCACCCAGCACAAACGTGAGGAAATCACCGTCACCGAGTTCGATGGTGAAGGCAACTTGCTGAAGATTGTCGAGCCGAATGGAGTGACCACTGTGTCGGAATTTTATCCGGCAAGTGGTGGGGACAACTGTCCGGAGGATCCGCTGGGTTTCGCCAGGTTTCAGAAAAAAAGGACAGTCATTCCTGCAGCGGGGGGCGCAAACTCGACGGTTACGCACTACGACTATGTTCTGCATCCCGCGCTGAGCGGTGCGGAGCTGGCCTTCGTCCTGCCGGTTGAGGAACGTTTTTTCGAGCTTGTGGAAGGGGTCGGAATCCTGCGATCGAAGACCGAAAAGCGTTACCTGAATACGCCAGAGGATCCGCTCAAGCACGGGGCCATGAAAGAGCAAAGCATCACTCTGGCAGATAAAAAAAACCGTACCGAGTTCTCCTATGAGCTCAAGGGCACCAGGCTGGAGGTAAAGTCCAGTACTCACGGATTTGATGGCGCGCTGCAGACCAGTGAGAAAGTGCTCTCGACGTTGAGTGGATTACAGGTCGCGAGCATCGGTGTCGATGGTGAACGCATCGAATATGAATACGACGCGATCGGCCGGCCAGTGTCCAAAACGCTTGCCCGGGGTACCCCCTACGCCGCCTTGACCCGATGGGCCTATTTGCCCGCCAGTAAGCAGCAGCCCGCTACGATAGTGACCACCGATCCAGCCGGTGGTGAGCAGCGCGCGACGTATGACGGCCTGGAAAGGGTTATCACCGTTGAGGAAAAGGACTGTGACCATCCGGACAAGGACGGACTCATTCACAGTCGCACTCTTTATTCCGCGATTCATGATTCGGCGGGTCACAAAGTGAAAGTCACGCTGACCGATTGGCGTGATGGCAAGCCTTATCCAGTTGCGACCGCCTACGAATTCGATCACTGGGGCCAGCTCAGCAAGACCCTCCATGCCGATGGGCGTATCGAATACAACGAGGTCGATCCGGTCGCTCGCCGGCAAACGAATTGGCTTCAGGGGATGGGCAAGACCGTCACTTTCGTCAACGAGTTTGGTAAACCGCTGAGCGTCGAGAGCTTCAATCTGAGGCGCGAGAGTCTGGGTAAAACCACTTATACCTATGACGGGTTCGGGCGCACGGCCAGCCAGACCGATCCGGTTGGCAATACCACTCGATATGAATACGACGTCTTTGATCGCATGATCCGAAGTGTCATGCCCGACGCCAGTGAGGTAGTCACCGAATACGCGGATCACACTGACGAAGCGCTGCCGGTCGGGATTCAGGTCGATGGCAAGGTATTGGGTCGGCAGATCTATGACGGTTTGAATCGCCTGACGGAAAGTACGGTGGGTGGGCGCCAGTCGCAGACTGGTTACGAAGCGGGTTTCAGTCAGCCTCAGTGGTACAGGAGCGCTGAGGGCAAGAAGACCGAATTCACTTATTTGCGAGACCTGGGCGGTTTACTGACCGAGCGCAAGGCGGGGGCTCTGCTCACGACCATGACGTACGACCCCGTCAGTGGTCAGCCGTTGACCTGCACCGAAAAAGACCGAGAACATCGTTTTGCCTATTATCCTTCCGGGCGCATCAAGTCCGAAACGACGACCTTCGGTGATATCAGCAAAGCAACCTCCTTTACTTATTCCCTCGAGGGGCGACCGCTCACTTATGTCGATGTTCTCGGTGGCGAGCATATTTGCGAATACGATGAGCACGGCCGCTTGTTGGCAACTGTGCAAGGGACGCTGAAAACCGAATTCCACTACAGCACACTGACCGGGATGCTGGAGTGGACGAAGACCGAAGACACTTCGATCAAGCGAAGAATGATCACTCGGTTTGCCTATGATGATATCGGTCGTGAGACTTGCCGTACTTTCGAGATCAAGGGCCAGCCCGACCAGACGCTGGTCTCGGCTTACACGCTTGCCGGCAAACTGGCGCAGAAAGTGTCCATGCGCGGTACGCAAATACTGCGCGATGAACGATTTGCCTACGATGTGCGTGGCCGGCTGATCCAGTACGACTGTGCGGGTACCCAAAAACCCCGGGATCCTTATGGCAAGGAGATTGTTCAGCAGACATTCACGTTCGATGCGCTGGATAACCTTCTGAGCGTGCAGACGCGGTTCCCGCTGGGTGTGAATCTGACCACCTTCAGTTACGACAATCCGGACCCTGTACAACTCAGTGCAGTCAGGCATTCACACGTCGACTATCCACCGGCAGTCACCCTGGAATACGACGCCAACGGCAGGATGATCAAAGATGACCAGGCGCGAGTCCTGGCCTATGACGCATTCGGGCGTCTTGAGCAATTGACTGGTGCAGGAGGCTCGGTCATTCGCAATTACCATTACGACGGTTTCGACCATCTGGTTGAACTGTCGCAACCGGAAAATGCACCTACCCAGCGTTATTACCACGAAGGGCGTGTCATCCATGAAGTCAGTGGTAAAAGTTCATCCAGTATCGTGCGTCACGGTGGACTACTGGTGGGGCAGCAGCAACTCGGACCGGGCAGCGGCACACAACTGTTCGGCACCGATCAGCAGCACAGTGTGCTGGCAGAGCTGGGTGAAAAAAATCTGACTGACCGTGTTTACAGCCCGTACGGGCACCTTCCTGCCGAAGGCGGGGTGTTCAGTCTGGCGGGGTTCAATGGTGAGCAGCTTGATCGGGCAACCGGCCTTTACCTGCTGGGCAATGGTTACAGAGCCTACAGCCCGACGCTGATGCGTTTTCTCGGCCCCGACAGCATGAGTCCGTTTGGCGGGGGGGGATTGAATGCCTACGCTTATTGCCTGGGCGATCCCGTCAATCGTGTCGACCCGACAGGGCATATATCCTGGCAATCGATTCTGGGCATCGGAATGGGGGTGCTCGGGATTGTTGCCAGCGTGCTGACGATGGGCGCTGCCACGCCGTGGGCGCTGGCGGCGCTGGGACTGACTGTCGCTTCAGGTTTGACGGGTATCGCCGGTGAAGTGCTCGATAATTATGCACCGGACTCTCAATTGGGAGAGGTATTGGGCTGGATCAGTGTCGGCCTTGGACTGGCTTCGCTCGGTGCCGGTCTGGCGGCTGGCGCCAAAGCGGGTGTCAATGCCGGCAGAAAACTGGCTTCGGCCTTTGAGCAGGGACTCAGTTCAAAGGGGACGATGAAAATGGGCAAGGTGCTTGCCAAGGGCAAAGGCGCGAAGGCCGCGGCCAGGAAAGCCAATGCGCCGGTTGAGGAGCAGGTCGAAAAGCAATGGACGCTGGTCAGGCCCAAAGACAAGTTGAACTTTCTCAGGATAGAGGCGCGCAAGGCCTCGGAGGACAGGGCAGAAGAGTTCATGAAACATGTTGAAGCGGGTAACTCCCCGACCTCCGCCGCCAGACTCATCCATGCCGAATATACGCCAATGTATGGTCCGTCCAGCACGACATCAAAACCAATGCATCTTTACTTGTCGAAGGGAGACCGTATTTATCTGACGGAGAACACCAAAGACCGGATCGTCATCATCAAGCAGATGGGTGGCCACTATAACGAAAAAAAATAGGCATCAATGATCAGACCGGGCAGTACCGGCATGCGCCAACAGCACTCAACTACGATTTGAGCACATTATCTGCCGGTTCTGCCTGCGCAGATCCGGCGTGCTGTTCCAGTGCCCACTCCACATGCTCTCTCACCAGCTCGGACGGATAATCCCGTCGCGCCTTCAACGCTTCCAGCACCGGAATCGTTGAAGGCGCATTCCCCAGCCCCACTGCCAGATTGCGCAGCCAGCGTTCGTAACCCGCCCGGCGCAGTGGCGAGCCTTCAGTGCTGCTCAGGAACTTGTCTTCATCCCACAAAAACAGCTCGGCCAGTTCGGCATTGTCCAGGTTGTGCCGTGGCTTGAAGTCGCTTTCACCGGACGGACGGGCGAAGCGGTTCCACGGGCAGCAGATCTGGCAGTCGTCACAACCGAACACGCGGTTGCCGATCAGTGGCCGCAAGTCTTCGGGAATGGCGCTTTTCAGCTCGATGGTGAGGTAGGAAATGCAGCGTCGCGCATCCAGCACATACGGGCCGACGAAGGCGTTGGTCGGGCAGATGTCGAGGCAGGCGGTGCAGCGTCCGCAGTGTTCGGTGCTGTGGGGGGCGTCCACTGGAAGCGGGAGGTCGACGAACAGTTCGCTGAGAAAGAAGTAACTGCCGGCCTTGCGGTTCAGCACCAGCGTGTTTTTGCCGATCCAGCCCAGTCCGGCCTGTTCGGCGATGGCTTTTTCCAGCACCGGGGCGCTGTCGACGAAGGCGCGGAAGCCGAACGGGCCGATTGCGGATTGAATTTTGTCCGCCAGTTGTTGAACGCGTTTACGGATCAACTTGTGATAATCGCGGCCCAAGGCATATCGCGAGATGTAGGCTTTTTCCGGATTGGCCAACAATTGCGCCATTTGCGTGTCACCCGGCAGGTAGTCCATGCGCAGCGACACCACACGCAGGGTGCCCGGCACCAGCTCTTCGGGGTGCGAGCGTTTGCTGCCGTGGGCGCCCATGTAATCCATTTCGCCGTGGTAGCCGGCCTCGAGCCAGCGTTGCAGATGCTGTTCATGCTCGGCCAGATCCAGACCGCTGATGCCGACGTGCTGGAAGCCCAGCTCACGCCCCCAGTCCTTGATGGATTGGGCGAGGGCAGGCAGATCTGTGGTGATGGCGGACAT
>Ga0157370_10008830_pt1 | contig 10832 bp, 8 predicted proteins | sample C35metaG_FD_113463 | JGI IMG/M metagenome (GOLD analysis project Ga0157370, IMG submission 113463) | Corn rhizosphere microbial communities from Kellogg Biological Station, Michigan, USA - C3-5 metaG | ecosystem: Host-associated > Plants > Roots > Rhizosphere > Soil | place: USA: Michigan... | reverse complement strand
GTTTGCAATTACCAGTTTTTATATTTTACTTTATGATATCAAATTAATATCAATCATGTATCAAGAAAAAATCATTAATCCGCCATCAGGCTATTTAACATTCGCCTTATTTTTAGCGCTTTTGGGTGCAGCTGTCTTTTGTTTTGTTAGCGAAAGCTTTATTTGGGGAGGCTGTATCCTGGCTTTCAATTTCTTTCTGGTTTTACCGGGATTGATCATCAATAACCCCAATGAATCGAAAGTATTAACCCTTTTTGGTAAATATGTAGGAACAGTTAAAACCGACGGCTTTTTTTGGGTAAACCCCTTAACCAGCAAGAGAAAGGTTTCGTTGCGCGCCAACAACTTAAATGGGCAACAATTAAAGGTAAATGATAAACTGGGTAACCCCATTGAAATTGCTGCTGTTGTGGTTTGGAAAGTAAATGAAACGGCCAAAGCTATTTTTTCGGTAGAGAATTACATGCAATATGTAAATATCCAGAGCGAGGCTGCAGTAAGGCATTTGGCCAATATTTTCCCTTATGATCACGCTGAGGGTGAAGAAAGCACCATTACCTTAAAGGATGGAGCCGAAAAGGTTAGCGAGCTTTTAGAAAATGAGCTGAACGAACGCTTGTCAAGAGCTGGTATTGAGGTGTTGGAAGCCCGTATTTCGCACCTGGCTTATGCACCCGAAATTGCCAGCGCCATGTTGCAACGCCAGCAGGCTACAGCAGTAATTGCTGCCCGTAAACTCATTGTTGAGGGCGCCGTAGGTATGGTAGAAATGGCTTTAGAGAAACTATCGCAAAAAGGTATTGTTGAACTGGACGAAGAACGCAAAGCGGCCATGGTAAGCAATTTATTAGTGGTGCTTTGCGGCGACCGCCATGTGCAACCCGTTGTAAATACAGGTACCTTATATAATTAGGAATAATGGAATTTGAAGAAAAACACGGTTTAAAAATCTGGTGGCTATACCTGATAACAGCAGTAACGGTATTACCAACATTGCTAATCTTAATTTATTATAAAGATGGCGTAGCTTTGCAGGAATTTAAAAAAATGTATTTCGCACCGTTTTTTGCTATCCTCCTGCCGTTTTTAATTATTTTTTTAGTTCAGCAAAATAAACTAACCTTAAAAATAAATGCTGAAGGCGTTTCTTTCCGGTATTTCCCCTTTCATTTTAAGCCAAACCATTTCCGCTGGATGAGCATTGAAAAGGCTTACATCAGAAAATATGATGCATTTGCTGAATATGGTGGTTATGGGATAAAAACCCGCCTTTGGTTTAAATTTAAAGATAAGGCTTACTTATTAAACGATAAAAACAGGGGCTTGCAACTGGAATTTAAAAACGGAAAAAAGCTCCTGTTCAGTTCGAACAGGATAGATGAAATGGAAATGTTCCTCATCAACTTAAAAACCAGGTACAATATACAGGCAATACAATAAAGATGGCGGAGAAAGATAAAAAAGCTTTTGTATTAAGGATCAGTCCTGCTTTATTAAAAGAAGTAGAAACCTGGGCTGCAGATGAATTCAGGAGTACGAACGGGCAGATCGAGTTTTTACTTACACAGGCTATAAAATCGCGTAAGAAAGGTAAGGCAAAAGAGGAATGACCTTTTAAACCTCGCGGGTTTTCGAAACCTGAGGGGTTGTTCATTCTAAAAGACTACAGGTTTTGCCCCATAAAGCTGATAGAACAGAAAGCCCGGAATGAAGTATGAGTGAGGACTTGCAGGGATAGCAGGACTACCGGCAGCCATGAACGCCGGAGCACAGATTTTCAAAAAAATATTTCCTATTTAACAAACCTATGAGGTTTTCGAAACCTCATAGGTTTACTCAGCTATTTCCCATGCCAAAGAAATCAAGTTTTACAGGCACAGCGCCGGTTTAAACTTGGCTTCTTTTATTATTTAGGGCGCGTAGGTTTTGCAAACCTCTAACGTTTAACTAACTTAGCGGCCTAACCAAAAATTCATAAAAAATTTAGTTTACATGAAAGAAGTTGTAATCGTATCGGCTGTTAGAACGCCTATCGGCAGTTTTGGAGGTTCTTTAGCACAATTTTCGGCTACTGAGCTAGGTGGTTTTGCTATTAAAGCGGCTATAGAAAAAGCTGGATTAAAACCTGAGCAGATCCAGGAAGTGTATATGGGCAACGTTTTATCGGCCAATTTAGGGCAGGCACCTGCTACACAAGCAGCCAAGTTTGCCGGCCTACCAGATTTACCAGCAACCACTATCAATAAAGTATGCGCATCGGGTACTAAAGCCATTATGCTGGCGGCACAAAGTATTGCCAATGGCGATAATAATATTATTGTGGCCGGTGGAATGGAAAGCATGAGCAATGTTCCTTACTACCTTGATAAAGCCCGCAATGGTTACCGCCTTGGTCACGGACAAATAACTGATGGATTGGTAAAAGACGGTCTATGGGATGTTTACAACGATTACCACATGGGATCTGCAGCAGAACTTTGTGCTACCGAATGCAAGATTAGCCGTGAGGCACAAGACGATTTTGCCATTAACTCGTACAAAAAAGCTCAGGCGGCGCAAACTGCCGGAAAATTTGCCAGCGAAATTGTTGCCGTAGAAGTTAAAGACCGCAAGGGCGATATTACTTTAATAGATACCGACGACGAGCCTACAGCTGTTAAATTTGATAAAATACCTGCACTGAAACCTGTTTTCAAAAAAGACGGAACGGTAACCGCTGCAAATGCCTCTACCCTGAACGATGGAGCTGCAGCTTTGGTTTTAATGAGCGCCGATAAGGCAAAAGCACTGGGCATCAAACCCCTGGCTAAAATATTAGGCTATTCCGATGCCCAGCAGGCACCGGAATGGTTTACAACAGCCCCTTCAAAAGCAATTCCATTGGCTTTACACAAAGCCAATATTGATATTAAAGCTGTTGATTTTTTTGAGATCAACGAAGCTTTCTCGGTAGTTTCTATTGCCAACAACCAACTCCTCGAGTTAAATGATAATCAGGTAAACGTTAATGGTGGCGCAGTGTCGCTTGGTCACCCACTGGGAGCCTCAGGCGCGCGGATTGTTGTTACTTTACTTTCTGTGCTGACCCAAAACGATGGCAAAATCGGCGTTGCTGGTATTTGTAATGGTGGTGGTGGGGCCAGTGCACTGGTTATAGAAAAAATATCATAACATATAAATATAATAGCTGTAAAAACTCTAGATCAAGCATGATGAAGAACATAAAGTTGCCTGTCCTGTTGTTTATTGGCCTGCTGGGCTTTAATGCAAAAGCACAACAGGTACCCAGTAAACTTAATGTTTTTCAGGATTCACTGATTAAGATTTCAACAGTTACGGCAGCTGCATCAAGCGACAATGAGAAGCTCGAAAATAACGGCAAATTTGTTAAACTATTAGTAGAAGCCTTAAAAACACCCAATTCTTTCGCCTACCCTTTCGATTCGTTAAAAAATGTATCGGTAATCAAATCTCCCGACCAGGCTTTCAGAACTTTAACCTGGTATGTACAGCTCGAAAATGGCAGCTATCGCTATTATGGCACGATACAAATGAATACCAAAAATGGTCCGTTAAAGCTTTATCCACTGATCGACCAAACGGAGAACATGAATGATCCGAACATTGTAACCAATAACCAGAAATGGTTTGGAGCCAGGTATTATGAAATTGTGCCTGTAACCAGCGGAAACCGTTTACCTTATTATGTATTGCTGGGCTGGAAAGGAAATACCCAGGCTACTACAAAAAAGGTAATCGAAGTACTTTCATTTGATAAAGACAATGTAAACTTTGGCGCAGCTGTTTTTGACGGAAAAGAGCTGAAAGGAAAGAACAGGGTTATATTTGAGTATGCCAAATCGAATGCCATGATGCTTAAAACCGACGTAAAAGCTGGAATGATTGTGTTCGATCACCTGGCTTCTTTCGATCCTGAAGTAAAAGGCAAGTTTGAATTTTACGGATCGGACGGCACTTTTGATGGTTTCAGAATCATTGGCGGCAAATTAAAGCTACAGGAAGAACTTACGTTAAACAACGACCCAAATTTGAACGATGAACTTTATGCAGATCCGAAGAAAAATGTTAAACCCATCAGAAAGTTTTAATTTTTAACAAAACTTAACAACTTCATTATCTGACACATCATTTAAAAATTTGTGAGTTTGGCATCCGCTGACTATATTGCGCCCTGCTAAACTAGCTTAAACAACACACAAATTCTGAATTCATAAACCAAAACCAACAAATGTTTTATGCAAAAATCTAATGCAACCATTAGTATTGACGATAACAAGGAACTTGATATCCATTTAGAGAGTAACAGTGTATCAAAAGAAAAATTATTTAGTCACCCGGTAGGCCTTTTTGTACTCTTTTTCACCGAAATGTGGGAAAGATTTAGTTATTATGGGATGAGATCTTTACTCGTTTTATTCTTAGTAAGCGAAATGAGTAAAGGTGGCTGGCAATGGACAAGACCAGAGGCTTTACAACTTTATGCATGGTACACGGGCTTAGTCTATTTAACCCCAATAATTGGTGGCTTAATTGCAGATCGATTGACCGGATATAGAAAAGCTGTTATTTTAGGAGCCTTAATTATGACCCTCGGTCACATATCAATGGCCTTAGAAGGTGCTAATACCAATTTCTTCTATCTTGGATTATTTTTATTAATTGCCGGAAACGGACTATTCAAACCAAATATTTCTTCTATTGTAGGTAAACTTTATCCATCTACAAGTGATAAAAAAGATGCCGCTTATACCATTTTTTACATGGGTATTAACTCTGGTGCCTTTTTAGGTATGCTAATGTGCGGTTATATTGGCGAAAAAGTGGGCTGGCACTGGGGCTTTGGATTAGCGGGGGTATTTATGTTTTTTGGAATGCTTCAGTTTTACTTTGGGCAAAAAATATTCGGTGTTTTAGGTGCGGCGGTAAATAAAACAGAAAAAGTAATCGATCCAACTGATGAAGTTTTACCCAAAAATGTAAGTAATCAACGTTTAGCTGTAATTGCAGTATTTTCGATTTTCACGATCTTCTTTTGGATGGTATTTGAGCAGGCAGGTGGTTCAATGACTATTTTTGCCAAAGATTATACCCTTAGAAATTTAACAGGAAATGCAGGCGCAGCCTTTAAATGGGTTGATGCGATACTTACTATTTTTCCGCTTATTGCTGTAACGGTGGTTCTGGTAAGCCTGGCGGCAAAAATTGCAAAGAAGTACCCTGCCACAATCATTTTCACTGCAATAAGTTTTATTATTATCTGGGGATTAGCCATCTGGAAAGTAGAAAAGGAATTTACCTCATTAAATACAGAAGTTCCTGCCTCATGGTTTGGAATTTTAAATTCATTCTTCATTGTTTCTCTTGCTCCATTTGTATCTAAAGTCTGGGAAACTAAATTTAATCCAAGTGGTCCGGTAAAATTTGGACTGGGTTTAATTTTCGTTGGTATCGGTTTTGCAGGATTGGCATATGGAGGTATGGACATTGCAAAAGGTGCCACATCAGCACAGGTAAGCATGTTCTGGTTAATATTCGCTTACTTCTTCCATACTGTTGGAGAGTTATGCGTTTCTCCTGTTGGTTTATCGTATGTTAGTAAGTTAGCTCCTGCTAAACTGGTAGGTTTAATGTTTGGTGTATGGTTTACCTGTACTGCCATCGGTAACTGGTTAGCGGGTACCACCGGAGGCTTAATCGATAAAATTAGTTCAGAATACTCTATTTCAATTTTCTTCTTAATATTTACGATCATTCCTATTGTAGCAGGGTTTATTATGTTTGCATTAAGCCCGTTATTACGCAAATGGATGCATGGTGTTCATTAACAGAAAAAAATAAATTTACTTAAAGCCCGGTTCCTGATCGGGCTTTTAATTTTTAGACCAATTTCATGGAAAAAACAATTTCAATAGAAGATATCCAGAACTTTGAGGGCAAATACCCTAAACAGCTTTGGCACCTGTCGCTGGTAGAAATGTGGGAACGTTTTTGTTTTTACGGCATGCGTGGCGTACTGGCTTTTTTTATGGTCGACCAGCTCGGACTTAGCGATCAGAAATCGAATTTACAATATGGTGCTATACAGGCCTTTGTGTATGCTTTTACTTTTATAGGCGGTATTTTTGCCGACAGGATCCTGGGCTTCAGGAAATCGCTTTTCTGGGGTGGTTCGTTAATGATTATCGGTAACCTGATCCTCGCTTTCTCTCCTCATGATTTGTTTTATATTGGCATTACGCTTTCTATTATTGGTACAGGTTTCTTTAAACCCAATATCTCATCGATGGTTGGCGAACTTTACCACGAGAAAGATAACAGAAGAGATGCTGGCTATGGTCTATTTTATGCAGCAATTAACGTAGGTGGTCTATTTGGTGGTGCCATGTGTATTTATTTGGGTAAATATTACAACTGGCATCTGTGCTTTTTATCGGCTGCCCTGGTTATGATGTTTGGTTTGGGCACCTTTATTTTTACCAAAAAGCATTTAGGACCAATTGGGATTTCGCCTTTGCTACACCTTAAAAAAGCAAAGCAGAAAGTAGCCGAAATTTCGGTTTACATCGGTTCTATCCTGTGTATCCCCTTAATTTACATCATGGTAAAAAATACAGCCTTTACCGATTACTTTATGTATACGATTGGGGTAATTGCCATGATTTACTTTTTGTATGAAACTTTCAAAATAAAAGACAAAAAGGCGCAATACAAACTGCTTGCAGCATTTGTGTTTATCTTCTGTTATTTCATTTTTATGGCCATTTCTGAGCAAAGCGGTGGTTCATTATCGCTATTTGCAAAAGATAATCTCGACCATAAAATCCTCTTCTTCAATATCGACCCTAATGTGGTAAATAATAGTGTAAACTCTTTCTTTGTTATTGTTTTTAGCCCGATAGTAGGTATTTTATGGCTTGGCCTGTACAAACGCAAAATAGAGCCCAACACTGTGGTTAAATTCGGCATAGGCTTTCTTTTATTGGCTTTAAGTTTTTATGTGTTTTACGCCACCCGTTTCTTTGCAAATGCACAGGGCATTAGCTCTCTAAATGTATTTACGCTGGCCTATTTACTGTTAACGCTGGGCGAACTTTGCTTAGGTCCGATTGGTATGTCGATTATTACCAAACTTTCGCCTAAAAAGATGTTTGGGATGATGATGGGGCTTTGGTTTTTATCGAGTGCCTTTGGCCAGTTGGCTGCTGGAAAACTTGGTGCAGAAATGTCGAGTATCGATAATGCTTCTTTAACGACCAAATTAATGGCATATACCGAAGGCTACAAAGCGCTTGCCCTGTATTCGTTAATAGCTGGGTTAGCTTTAATCCTCTTTTCGCAGTTGGTTAAAAGATTAATGCAGGAAGTTAGATAGGCTTAATTTCTGAACCATGTAAGGCATGTAAGATTCATATAACTTTAAACCTTAAATGTGCTTATGTGTCTTATATGGTAAAAAGCAGTTGATTTAAAGCGTCCACAATTCAAGGAAAAATCGTGGTGAATTCATATTAAATCTTTACTTTCGCCTTTTGAAAGCAAAGGGAAGCCCACAAATAAGTGCAGGGCATAAAATACAAAGCTTCTATTCATAAAAACACAACGACCGTGCCAGATAGTTTAGTCATCATACCAACGTATAACGAGAAGGAAAACATTGAAAAAATTATCCGTAAGGTATTTTCTTTGCCACAACCTTTTCATGTTTTAATTATTGATGACGGCTCGCCAGACGGAACAGCTGATATTGTAAAATCGTTGCAGGATGAATACCAGGGCCATTTGTTTATCGAAGAACGTTCGGGTAAACAAGGTTTGGGCACTGCCTACATTTATGGTTTTAACTGGGCGTTGCAAAAAAATTACGACTACATTTTTGAAATGGATGCTGATTTTTCACACAATCCTGATGACCTTGCGCGTTTGCGTGATGCTTGCGTAAATGGTGCAGATGTAGCCATTGGCTCGCGTTATGTTAAAGGGGTAAACGTGGTAAACTGGCCAATGGGCAGGGTTTTAATGTCGTACTTTGCTTCGATGTATGTTCGCCTTATTACCCGCATTAACATTCAGGATGCTACCGCTGGTTTTAAATGCTACCGCAAAATAGTGCTTGAAACTATTCCGCTAAACAAAATTAAGTTTGTAGGCTATGCCTTTCAGATTGAAATGAAATTTACCGCCATAAAATTCGGCTTTAAAGTGGTTGAAGTGCCGATTATCTTTACGGATCGTACCGAAGGTACTTCTAAAATGAGTACGCGTATTTTCAGGGAAGCCTTTTTGGGGGTAATCCAAATGAAGATGAACAGCTGGTTCAGGAATTATAACCGATAAGCCTTAAGCTTGGAGTTGGGAGTTTTAAGATACCAAACCGTTCCAGTTATATAGGGGCTTTGTATCCGTTTATTTTTTTTGTGCTTTACTATTCCAAACTAAAAACTCTAAACTCACAACTTACTCTCCCTCATCATTGCTCCAAAATCCTGTCCTTTATCCATCGCTTTAACAGTCATTACAATTCTTTTGGTGCGAGTAGGTTCTGTTTTAGCCTGATTAATCCAGTTGATATAATAGTTCTGGTGCGATTTGGGTTGTTTTAAGAAATTTTGGATCAGGTGCTCCTCTTCCGACAAGCAGATCTCGAGATCTTCGGGCATTTCAATTTTAAAATCTTTATCTTCTGTTAAAAACAATTCGATAGCTGCTCCGGCTTCTTTTCTGAGTTTTTTACGCAATGGGCCATTTAAGGCAATGATAAAATCACCCTCTCCCATGGGTATGGTAGCCAGTCCGGAAACTTCGAGCTGATCTATTTTGCCCTTTACCCTAAAACTCTTTTTACAAGCGGATTTAATCTCGTTTGCTAAAGCCGCCGGGATAAAAACATAGCTCCAGCCGGTTTTTTCGCCCATGGTTTCGAAACGCTCTATTTCTGCTTTGAAGTGAATCATGGATTAAATATAGAAATTATGTTGATGAAAAAGTTGTTAAACGATGGAATCGTTGGGCTATTTATGCACGCGTTAAAAACGCGCGCAAGCGTCCACAAAGTATATTCGGCTCAAAAACTACCAGAATCATGAGCCAATTAACAGATTTAATCGGCTCATCATCTTAACAATGCTAATCGAATAACGAATATTGACTGGCAATTAAAGGATTTTCTAAAAATTTAAAGATTTTGATAACTTCGAACTGCCTTTTGGTTTCATCGAACTTCCTTATGGCAACCGTATCGCAATTAAACTTTAAGCTAACATTGTCATATAAATTTTCTGCCAGATCAATTTGAGCGGGACTTAATTCACGACCAATTGAAATATGTGCATTGCTCCCATTTATGGTTTGGCTTGTTTTAAGCTGCCTTCTAAGCCTCTTTAAAAGATCACTTAAATAAGGTTTTGATGAATCATTCGGGAGCATAACAGCTGCATGACTAAATTTCGATAAACTTAACTGATCAAAAACTACTTCTTGTTGTTTTTGGGAGTAACAAAATTTCTCAATCTGTTTGATATAAAAAGCAAGTTCATATCGATCTGCCATAAACGCAATAACCGTAATATGCGCTTTTGAATTTCTGCTTGCATACCATCCAATTTTAGCAGCATACTTATCTTTCATTACTGCTACTTCATCAATAACTTCTGCTTGAGGGTAAACAACTATTGAATACCAGTCTCTGTTAAGTTTTATATTCATATCATTATTTATTTTAATCAATTGCTACAGGATTCATCTGAATATCCAGTTTGGCAAACTTCAGCACCTCGATGCTTTGAAAGCCAAAATCTTCGACTACCTTGCCCAAAATCAGGTAACAGCCCTTCCCTTTAAAAGGATACATAGGGGTATTATTAGGGAAATGGGTAGTATCGAAAAATTCGCCGTTAGCATCTAAAAATGTACCGAACCACATTTTGGTGTTTTTAATGGTATGCACCGTTTTCTCGCATACGTAATTACCCACCATCCTGATGGTCTTACCTAAATGTTTATGCAAATCGGCAGCCATTACATCACCACGGTAGCTGGTTTTCAGAAAATCGAACATTTTATAATTCAACGGATAACCCAGCAATTCTAATTCTGTATAGGCATTTTCGAGTTCCGAATCTATCAGCTCGGGTAGCTGGTAGGTCTTATAATTCAGCTTAAAAAGCTCAGCTACGTTCACTTTCTTTTGTTTATAGCCGAGGTAATTATGTACATCCCAAAGCAGGGTTTTGCGGTCTTTACCGGTAAAGCGCAGGCTACCCAAACGGATTAGAATAATGGCCTGTTCTAACGAAATATTGGTTCGTTTCACAAAATCTTCCAGATCGAGATAGAGCCCATTGGCCCTGCGTTCGGCAGGAATGATCTTTATATTCTTCTCTTCCAGCCCCTGCACCCCAATAAAGCCCAGATAAGCATCTTCCCCCTGTATACTCACCACCTCATCGCTGTGGTTTACACAAGGTAAATGCACGTGCGCACCGGTTTTTTGTAGTTCGTTAACGTACACCCAGCGACTGTAAAAACCACCATAATTATTGAGCACGGCAACCATAAATTCCATGGGGTAATACGTTTTAAGGTAAAGGCTCTGATAACTTTCTACAGCAAAGGAAGCCGAGTGTGCTTTCGAAAAGCTGTAACCTGCAAAAGAGGAAATCTGCCGCCACACTTCATTAACCAGTTCTTCAGGATGGCCCTGGTGCCGGGCCGAAACCTTAAATTTGTTTACCAGTTCATCAAAAGCCAGTTTCGACCTGTATTTGCCGCTCATGGCCTTGCGCAGCACATCAGCATCGGCCAGATCGAGGCCG
>Ga0157370_10008828_pt1 | contig 10833 bp, 7 predicted proteins | sample C35metaG_FD_113463 | JGI IMG/M metagenome (GOLD analysis project Ga0157370, IMG submission 113463) | Corn rhizosphere microbial communities from Kellogg Biological Station, Michigan, USA - C3-5 metaG | ecosystem: Host-associated > Plants > Roots > Rhizosphere > Soil | place: USA: Michigan... | reverse complement strand
GGTCACCCGCCACCCCGGGTGCGGCGAGGCGCTCGCGTCGACGTGGATCGAGTGGCGCTGGTCGTACGGAGACGGCACCCACAGGCCGTCCACCTTGTCGCGCGACGACGCGAGCGCATAACTCGCGAGCCACTGCACCGGACCGCGCGTCGAGGACGCAGAAATCTCGAGCCCCCTCGCGTACCCGCTCACCGGATCGATGAGCACGCGATCGTTCCCCGCCTCGGGGAACACGTCGAACGAGCTCTCGAGATTCACGTACTCCGGATCCAGGCGCAGCAGCTGGCGGTCGTACGCGTCCACCTTGAGGGTCACGCCGTTGAAGCGATGATCGACGCCGAATTCGCGCTGTTCGTCGCGCTCGGCGCGGGAGAACCGGGTGACCCCGTCTTGCACCTGCAGCTCGTAGAGGGCCTGCGGCTGCGCATAGAGGCCCCATGCCGCGTGCAGCGTGGTTCGGCTGCCGAGCGCGTACGAGGCGGCGACCCGGGGGCTGCTCATGTGCTCGCCGGTGTAGCTCTGGCGGTCATAGCGCACGCCCGCCTCCACGCCTAACGACGGCGTGAGCTGCGCGAATTGCGTGGCGTACGCGCCCATCGTGGTGCCCTGCGCCGAAAAGCGGGTGCCGAGGTCGTTGGAGTCCGTCACCCACGCACCCGCTTCGACGACCGGCAGCGCCTGCTGTCGTGCGTATGTGTACTGCGCCTCGAGCGAACGGTACTGGGCGCCGACTTCGGTTCTCAAGCGCGGCGATTCATCGATCGTCACCGACTGCTGGACGGACTGCGCCTGGAAGCCGCGCCGGTCACCCACCTCGAGAGCCAGCCCCGTGTTCGACGTCTCGCCGCCCGTGCGGTCCCACGTCAGCTCGGCGTCGGACACCATGGTGCGCGTGGTGAGCCACGTCGTCGGCATCGACGTCCACGTCGCCCAGACGTACTGGCTGCCGTACTCGCTGGCCAGCGAGGGCTCGTCCGACGCGTAGAAGAACAACCCGTCGTTGGAGCGCAGGGCGCTGATCGCCAACTGGTTCGTTGCGTTAGGCCTGATGCGGATGCGCGCATAGCTGTCGTCGTAGCGGGGCGCGAGGGTACCCCCATCGCCTGCCAGGTCGAGGGCCGTCGCGAGCAGGCCTTTGCGGGCCGACACCATGATGTCGGCGTGGGAGCCGTCGACTGGCGCTGCCATCTCCGCGCTTACACCGCTCACGCTTGCGTTGAGCGAGCCGTGCGCGCCGGTGACTGCATCGTCGCGCGATTGCAGCGCGAACACACCCGTCAGGTGATCGCCGTAGCGGGCGCCGAACCCACCCGTACTGATGGTCGCGTTGCCAAGGATCCCCGGATCGATGATCGAGATCGCGCCGTCGAGATCTTTGAGGTGGAACGGCTCGTAGAGCTCCATTCCGTCCAGCGACAGCAGCACTTCGCGGTTGGCGCCGCCGCGTACACGAAATCCCGCCGAGAGATCGCTCGCCGAAACGCCAGGCACGCGTGTCACCGCGCGAAATGCGTCGTCGGCGATCTGCGGGGTACGCGCGATGTCGTCACGCGTGAGCTCGACCGATGGGACCGCACCCGTGGCTGCGATGTTCGTCGCAACGGAAGGCACGGCGACCGTGTCGAGCTTCGTCGTGAGATGGACGAGCTCCGCTATGACCGGCGTCGTGGACGCCGGCGGTACGGTCACGCTCGTGAGTGTATCGGGTTGAAAGCCGATGCGGCGTACGATGACGACGTGCTCACCAGCGGCGACTGGCGCCACGATGAAACGTCCATCGCGTCCCGAGCGGGCCGTCTGCGTGACGCCCGACACGGTGACTATCGCATCTGGAACCGGTGCGGCCGAAGCGGCCGCGCGAACGACCCCGCTTATGCTACCCTGAGACCAACCTGGAGCAGAAACCGCTGCACATAACAGCACTGATAACGGCACCGCAGTTCGTTGCGGTAACCAGCTTGCGTGGCGACGTCGCCACATGAGGCGCCTCCCCTGCCTGTACTTCTCGCGCCTCAAATGTAAGCGCGTCGTGCGTTATGCACACCTCCCCTTCGAAATTCGGAGACGCATTTCGCGGCAGCGGCGTCACTCCGCGCGCCGGCGCGAGGACGGGATCGACCCTGGGGAGCCCGGCGCCCACAATAGCGAGCCCAAGCATCACCGCGGCAAGTCGAGCGCGATTGCGGCGAGCGCGTGCGCAGGTATCGCCGCATCCGGCAGGATCGGGTGTCAGACCTTCGTCAGAAGACGCTGATGAGGACAGCGCGTTCGCCACCCACCGCGTTGTGTATGAAAGTCAGTGTCAGTTCCAGCCCCAGGGAGGCCGGATGCCTAACGGAATGTGCGCGCTCGTCGCCGCCGCCGTGCTCATCGGCACGAGCCTGCGTGCGGATCCATCGTATGCGCAGGCAACCGGCGCGCGAGCGGACAGCGACTCGGTGATCGCTCTCGAGCACGCATGGTTGGATCACGAGGATTCCACGACCTTGGAACGGATCCTGGCGCCCGATTTCGTGCACGCCTTGCCCAGCGGAGAGATCATCGACAAAGCCGAGCACGTCGATTACGTGGCCAAGCATCCGCGTCCCGCGTCGGTGCATTCGCGGTTCGAGCGGCTCGACGTCAGGGTCTATGGGTGGGCCGCGATTGCGACGGGCATTGTCGATGCGACGCGCGATGGACAGCCGGGGGTGCGGCGCACGGTGTTCACCGATGTGTTCGTGAAGCGCGACGGCCGCTGGCGGGCTGTGAGGGCGCAGGAGACCAACGTCGTCAAGCACTGACGGCGTTGCGCGTTCCGTGGCGACAGCGCTCGATGCGAGCGGGCCCGCCCCGGCATCTGCGCCGGAGCGGGCCCGCTCCATTCGTGTCGCGCCTTCCGTTAGAACGTCAGGCCGACCAGCATCGAGAAGTAGCGGTTCTTGATGTTGCTGCCCTCGAAGGTGTCGCTGAAGCCGTACGAGTAGCGCGCGCCAACCGACATCTGCGTCGCGCCGACGTTGAAGCCGAGACCCGCACCGGCGACGCCGAGCATGTCGAACGACTTTTTCTGGACGCCCGCGTCGTCGCAGCTCGCGCTCTCGCCCGACTGTGAGAAGTCGCAACCGACCTGGTAGGCCGCGGCCGGACCCGCGATGAAGAACGGGTGCACGGGGTTCTTGGCCATCACGTCCCAGCGGAGCAGCACGGGCACCTGAATGTAGTTCATCTTCACCGTCATGCCGTCAGAGCTCGCGCCCTCTTGCGTGTACAGCGCTTCGGGCTCGATCGACCACGCGCTGTTCATGTGCAGCGTGAGGAAGAGACCAGCCTGGAAGCCGGTGCGGTTGCTCACGCCGGAGATGTCGCTCCCACCCAGGGTGGAGAGGTTCAGCCCACCGAGTACACCGATGGCCGGCTTGGGCGTCGCGAGCTGAGCCGTCGCGGTGTGGGAGGCAGCGGCCAGAGCAAGTGCGGCCGCGGAAACCATGACGAATCGCTTGTGCATGTGGATCTCCGAAGAAGTCCAGTCGACCGGTCAAGGAGGCGGGGCAATCGCGACAGGGAGGAGTCGCTGGTGCCGCCGCTGACGCGCCAGACCTGGCTAACTGCGTTGGGGCGCGTGACCTGCTAGAAGACGGTCGACCGGTCAAAACGTGACATTCCCCGCGGTGAAACATGCGTTGGCACAAGCCACACCGTCACTTCGACGACTTTGCTTTCGCGTTAGTCGTACCTGTCAGAATGCCAGTTCGCATGCGCACGGCCTGGCCATGGCGCCCGGGATGTCTTGAAGACGCACGACGATACGAGCCGCGCGTCGATCCGGCAGAGTGAGGGACAACGTGCCCGAAGCCCGCTTTACATCGCGGCGTTCTTGCGCAATCACTTCATGCATGACCAACGCTGCGTTGTCGAACCGGTGGCGCGCCACGTCGCGTGCCCGCGTGCGGATGTTCGGCCTGCTCGTCGTTGCCGCCATGGGACTCTCGTGCTCCTTTGGCCCGGCGCAGAAGCAGGAGCTGTTCGCATATACCCATAACCGCGGCACGCTGGCCACCGTGACGCTTACGCTCTTGCCGTCGCGCGGGCGGTACCAAACGCATCGCGTCGGCTTGACGAGCACGACCGGCCTCCGCGCGCAGGGCATTGTGATGGAACCGGTGCCCGACACCGGCCATCTGCCGGCCGTCCTGTTGGAGGATGGGCGCGACGAAAACAGCAGCGCGCTCGAGCACCTGCCGCACGAGTTCGGCGATGTCGTGGTCCTGTCGCTGGACTACCCGCGGTCGCTTCCTACGAGCATTTCGCTGTCCGATGCGCTGTTCCATTCGGGCGCGTTGCGGACGACCGCGCAGCAGATCCCGCAGATGTTCTCGTTAGGCGCGTCGTACCTCGCGTCGCGGCGCGATGTCGACCCGACGCGCATCGCCATCGCGGCCACATCGTTCGCGGTGCCGTTCGCGACGATTGCGGCGGCGGCCGACACGAGATTCCGGAACGTGGCGTTGATTTACGGCGCGGGCGACCTCTCGAAGGTGGTGGCCGCGAATCTGGACACGCGCCCGGCGTGGCTGCGGTCGCCGCTGGCGTGGCTGGCGACGCGCCCATTTCGCAGTCTGTCGCCCGAACGGTTCATCGGCGCGATCGCTCCCCGTCCCGTGATCATGGTGAACGGAATCGACGACCCGCAGATGCCGGCCGACGCGGCACGGCAGCTCTATGACGCCGCGCGCCAGCCGAAGACGCAGATCTGGCTCGAGACCGGCCATCTGATGCCGACCGACAGCGCGCTCATTCGCGCGCTCGTCGACACGGCGTTGTCGCGCATGCCGGTGCTGCAGCGACCGCGATAAGGCGCTTGCGCCCTCGCGCTGGTCCACCGAAGTTCTCTCGCCATGCCGGTGCGAAAACGAGCCAGGCGCGCGCGCCGTCTGTCGTGGGACCGGTTGCCGCGCCCCGAGCTGATGCAGGTGCGGTTGCGCGACCTCGGCGTGTCGATCGAGGGCTCATGGCTCGAGCCGCAAGTCGAGCAGCTGCGGCGCGAGCTGCTCGACCGGGCGCTGGTGTTCCAGCCGCACATCTGGCTCTCCAATGAGTGGTTCTCTCCGTTGGGCATTCCCGGGTTCGCTGTGCCGTTCTATCTGGCCCATCCGCGCCTCATGCGGCTGGAGCGCTCGCAGATGCTGGACGTGGAAGGCGGCACCCACGGCGAATGCATGCGCATTCTTCGGCACGAGACGGGACACGCCATCCAACACGCCTATCGCCTGCACCACCGCCGCCGGTGGCGCTATCTCTTCGGGAGCTCTGCCCAACCGTACCCGGATCAGTATCGGCCGAACCCGGCGAGCAAGCAGCACGTGCAGCATCTGCGGCTCTGGTATGGACAGAGCCATCCCGATGAGGATTTCGCCGAGACGTTCGCCGTGTGGATGCGTCCCCGCCGCCGGTGGCGCGCGCGCTACGCTGCCTGGCCGGTGGCGCTGCGCAAGCTCGAGTACGTGGACGAAGTGATGGCCGAGGTGGGCGGACAGCCGCCGTTAGTCACCTCGCGCGCGGTCGTCGAGCCGCTGCGCAGCATTTCTACCACGCTGGGCGAGTACTACGAAGCGCGGCGACGCCGGTACGTGGTCGAGGTGCCGAACACGTACGATCGAGATCTGCTGCGCCTCTTTTCTCGCGACCCGGCGCATCGTTCGCACCCGACGGCCGCCGCCTTCCTCAGGCGCCACCGGGCCGCGATTCGCCAGCTCGTCGCTCGCTGGAGCGGCGAGTATCAGATCACGTTGGACGCAGTCCTCTCCGACATGATCGTGCGCTGCCGCGAGCTCGGCCTGCGCGCGGTGGGACGCGAGCGCCCGCTCGTCACGAACTTTGCGGTGCTGCTCGCGGTGACCATCACGCGCGTGCTCTACAGCCGCCGGCGCGAATGGATCGTGCTGTGAAACGGCTCCGCGTGCTGGCGCTCGTGTACCCCGACCACGTCCCGCCCGACTCCTTGGACGGCTTCGACGAGCAGGAGATTCTGTCGTGGCGCGCCGAGTACGACGTGATCACGTGTCTGCGAAAGGCGAGGCACGAGGTGCTCGCGCTCGGGGTCCAGGAGGAATTGCAGCCGATCCGCGATGCGGTCGGGTCGATGAAGCCGCACGTCGTGTTCAATCTGCTCGAAGAGTTTCACCACAACGCGCTCTACGATCACAACATCGTGAGCTTTCTCGAGTTGATGCGCGTGCCGTACACCGGCTGCAATCCGCGCGGCCTGGTGATCTCGCGGGACAAGGCGTTGGGCAAGAAGCTCCTCGCGTACCACCGCATCCGCACGCCGGCGTTTGCGGTGTTTCCGTTGGGCCGGCGGCCGCGGCGGCCGCCGAAGCTCGGGTTCCCGCTGATCATCAAGAGCCTCACCGAGCACGCATCGTTAGGCATCGCCAAGGCATCGCTGGTGCACGACGACGCCGAGCTCGAGGACCGCGTGCGGTTCATCCACCAGAATCTCGACACGGACGCGATCGCCGAGCAATTCATCGAGGGACGCGAGCTCTACGTCAGCGTGTTGGGCAATGCGCGCGTGTGGTCGCTGCCGGCGTGGGAGCTGGTGATCGAGCACAGCGCGCCGAACGAACCGCTGATCGCGACGGCAAAGGTGAAACACGATCTCGAATACCAGGAACGGCGCGGCGTGCAGCTGCAGGCGGCCAATCTCGACGAGCCGTTGGCATCGCACATCGGGCGGCTCAGCCGCCGCATCTATCACATCCTCGAGATGTCCGGCTATGCGCGCATCGACTATCGTCTCGATGCACAGGGAATCCTGTGGTTTCTGGATGCGAATCCCAACCCGGACATCAGCGCGAGCGAGGAGCTGGCGTCGGCCGCCAAACGTGCAGGCATGAGCTACACGAAGCTCCTGCATCGCATCATGTCGCTCGGCCGTTCGGCGCACGGGCATCGTCCGTAAGGATCGCGGCGCACTCTTCCGCCCGCAATCCGATCTGCGCTAATTGGTGGCAGAGCCGGCCTATCCACCCCACCATCGGAGCTCCCGCATGAACGCCATGGTCTCCCTCGGTCAACTGTGGCTGCCGATCATCCTCTCCGCCGTCATCGTGTTCGTCGCGAGCTCGATCTTGCACATGGCGCTGAGATATCATCGCGCAGACTACGGAGGGTTGTCCAACGAAGAAGCCGTGCGTGCCGCAGTGAATGCGGGACGGCCTGCGCCCGGGCAGTATTCGATTCCCTACTGCGCCGACCCGAAGGAGCTCGGCTCGCCCGAGAAGGTGCAGCTGTTCACCGAGGGGCCAGTCGGCATTCTCATCCTGCGGCCGACAGGCCCCATGAAGATGGGATCGTTCCTTGGCACGTGGTTCATCTTTCTGCTGGTGATGTCGTACTTCACCGCCTACGTCGTGTCGCGCACGGTTCCGTTAGGCGCACCCTATCTGGCCGTGTTCCGGATCGCCGGCACCGTTGCCTGGATGGGATACGCCGGCGCGGAGATCACGAATGCCGTCTGGCGGTCGCAGCCGTGGAGCGTGACGTGGAAGAACGTGCTCGACGCGCTGATCTACGGACTGCTCACCGCCGGCGTCTTCGGCTGGCTCTGGCCGCGGTAGCTCATGGAGCGGCGCGCGGCTGATGGGTCGCGCGCCGTAACAAAGGATGCGTCGGCGAGGGACAGATTTCCCATGCGCGGCCGCGCGTCGTAACGGACTTCGCCTGCGTTCGACGTGGCGCATTACAACGCCCTGATCGAGCGTGACCGTGGTCGAGGAGGCCGAGTCAGGTGTCGGTATGGCGTCCTCACAGCGACTCACCGCCGGCGCACCACGCGGTCCCTGGTTCTCGCATGCGCGCACGATCGCAGCCATTGCATCGGCCGGCGCGGCGGTCGTCTCGCTCGTATCCGCGCTCTACACGTATGGCGTGATCGGACGGGCCGACGCGCACGAGACCATCGGCAACATCGGAGCGGCGTGGGTCGGCGTTAGGCCGGCGGCCGACACGGCATGCTCGGTGGGCGACACCCTGCACCTCGCGGCGACGATTACCGATCGCAGCGGCAGCGTGCTCGTTGGCGCGCACCCGATCTGGACCACGGACGATCCGCGTGTCGCCACGGTGCTCGGCGATGGCTCCGTCGTGACGCGCGGGCAGGGGTCGACGACGATCGATGTCATCGTCGGCGGACTGGTCGCGCGCGCGCGGATCGTGGTTGCCCAGCGCGTTGCGGCGGTCTCGGTGGAAGCAGCGGCGCTCGACAGCACGGTGACGGTCTCCGAAGATGGACGGATCGGGCTGACCATTGTCGCGCGCGACGCACGCGGGTATACGATCGCGGGCGTGATCCCGCGATGGCACATCGACGACTCGACGGTGGCGACTGTCGATTCATCGGGGCTTCTCGTTGGGCGAAGCGCCGGACGCTCGATCGTCACGGCAGCGGTGGGCGCGATCGCCGGGCGGGCAGCGGTCACGGTCGTGGCGACGGCGGCCGCCATCACCGCGGTGTCGGGAACGTCGCAGCGCGCGCTCGCCGGCCGGACCCTCGCGCAAGCCATCGTCGTGCGCGTGACGAGCCGGCACGGCCGGCCGATCGAGAATCAGCTCGTCATGTTCGCTCCGGCCGGTGGCCAGGGCATGGCGTCTCCCGATACGTCGCGCACCGACGCCGACGGACGCGCCCGCACGACGTGGACGTTGGGCGGTCTGCCGGGGCGGCAGCTGCTGCTCGCATCGGTGGACCATCTCGATACGGCAGTGCGCGTGGCGGCGGAAGCGGATCCGGCGGCACGCAACACGCGCGTCGCTGCGCTCGCAACCGGGCTCGCCGCCGAGGCCGGCACTGCGCTGGGCGACTCGGTCGGCGTGCGCGTGACGGATTCGACGGGTCGTGCGCTGAGCGGCGTGCCGGTCGTGTGGACGGCGCTGGACGGTTCCGTTAGGCCATTGGATGCGCGGACGGACTCGCTCGGGCAGGCGCACGTCCGATGGACGCTCGGCGATGCGCCCGGCACGCAGCGCCTCCGCGTCCAGGTGGGCGAGGCGGAAAGCGCCGATCCCGTCGCACCGATCACGCTCAGCGCCGCGGCGCGCGCCGGGAAACCCGCGGGCATTGCGATACTCGCCGGCGATGATCAGAGCGGCGCGGTCGGCAAGACGCTCGCGGCGTCGATCGCGGTTCGCGTGGTGGACGCGCACGGCAACCGCGTGGCGGGCGTGCCGGTGGTGCTGTCGCCGTCCGGCGGCACGGTGCCCGATACGGCGCTCCGGACCGATTCGTTAGGCGTGGCCCGGACGCGGTGGACGATGGGCCGCACCGCCGGCCGCCTAACGCTCGCGGTGCACGTCGACGGCATCACCAGGCTGGTCGCGGTGCATGCGCACGCGACGCCGGCCGCGCCGGCAAACCTCGCGTTCGATGACGCGCAGACCGCGCGCAGCGCCCGCGGCGTTCGGCGTCTCGTCGCGCTGGTGACGGATGCCTACGGCAATCCCGTCGCCGGCGTGCCGGTGCGATTCGCAACGCAGAGTGGATCGGTCTCGCCGGCGCGCGCGGTGACCGACGCGGAAGGACGAGTGGCGCTCGCATGGACCGTGGGCGGCCGCACCGGCGAGTTGACCGTGTCGGGCATCGCGAAGGGACGCGACGTGAAGGGCACGTACACGGCGCACGTCGCCTCGATCCACGCGGCAGCGCATACCCGGCGCTGATCGTCCGAGCGTTCGCCCCGTTGGGCTTGCTACATCAAGTTCCTTGCTGTAAGGTCGTGCCGATCGATCCCACCTGTTGGATCTCCGTCCATCTCCCTCGGCACACGTATGCTCAGAGCTCTCGGTGTGTTCGCGGCCGGCACGGTCGCTGTGGCAGTCGTCGTGAGCGCTTTGGCCAGCCAATCGCCGTCCGCGACACCACTCGGCTACTACCGGTATCCAGCCATCCACGACACGACCATCGTGTTCACCGCCGAAGGCGATCTGTGGACAATCGGGTTGGGCGGCGGCGTCGCGCGGCGGCTCACGAGTGGCCGCGGCGAAGAGGGCGACGCGTCGATTTCGCCGGATGGCGCGACGATCGCGTTCACCGGACAATACGAAGGACCCGCGGAAGTCTACACGATGCCGATTGCCGGCGGCCTTCCCGAACGGCGCACCTGGGACGGCGCACGTGACGTCGTGGTCGGGTGGATGCCCGACGGCCGCGTGCTGTATTCGACACGGCAATTTGCGACGCTGCCCATCGACCAGCTCGTGACGCTCGACACGGCGACCGGCGTTCGCACGCGCGTGCCGCTCGAGCAGGCTTCCGATGGCGCGTACGATGGCGGGACGCTGTTCTTCACGCGCTTCGGCTTTCAGGGCAGTCACACGCGCCGCTACAAGGGAGGCACGGCCCAGCAGCTCTGGAAGTGGAGCAGCGCGATGCCCGAAGCGGTGCCGCTCACGGGCGACTACGCGGGCACCAGCAAGACGCCGATGCCGTGGAAGGGCCGCATTTATTTCGCGAGCGACCGCGACGGGACGATGAACATCTGGTCGGTCGATGAGAACGGCCGCGATCCGCGACAGCACACGCATCACACGGATTTCGATCTGCAATCGCCGTCGCTGTCCGATGGGCGCATCGTGTACCAGTTGGGCGCGGACGTGTGGGTGCTCGACCTGTCGACGGGACAGGACCGTGTGATTCCCATTCGCCTGGCGTCGGACTTCGACCAGATGCGCGAGGAATGGGTGGACACGGCGATGAAGTGGGTGAGCGCGGCGCACCTTTCGCCTAACGGCGACCGCGTCGTGTTGACGGCCCGCGGGCAGCTGTTCGTGGCGCCGGTGAAGGCGGACCAGGGC
>Ga0157370_10008827_pt1 | contig 10833 bp, 11 predicted proteins | sample C35metaG_FD_113463 | JGI IMG/M metagenome (GOLD analysis project Ga0157370, IMG submission 113463) | Corn rhizosphere microbial communities from Kellogg Biological Station, Michigan, USA - C3-5 metaG | ecosystem: Host-associated > Plants > Roots > Rhizosphere > Soil | place: USA: Michigan... | reverse complement strand
TCCAGAGGGCAGCTTCCGCAATGCCAAGCGTCGCACCCAGTACGACGAGAACTTCGGCATGGTGTTCCAGAACGCACCCAAGATGATCGAGCAGGGCATCCACGAGGATGTCCCGGTGAAGATCAGCGACTTCCTGGAGAACAACGTAGAGCAACTGTTCGGTCGGTACGAGCGGTCGATGTCCGGTCACATTGGCTTCGCCAAGATCGGCGTCAAGAGCGAGGTGGATCACCTCAACCGCATCGGCCGGATTGAGGGCGCCCTGGAGGGAAACCTCAAGGAGCTCAAGAAGGTCAAGGCGACCGCGGATATGGTGCGCAAGCTCATCACCGGCCAGCCGATCGAGGACGCCAATGCGCTGACGAAGTACACCCGCCTGATCCGTGACTGGAACTACGCCACCACGATGAACCAGGCCGGCTTCTCGCAGACGCCCGACTGGGCTGCCCTGCTGTCCAAGGGCTACATCGGCTACACCCTGACGCACCTCCCCGAGGTGGCCGCCACGGTACGCCGAGCTCGTAAGGGTGGTGTCCTGAAAGACCCTGTGGCAGCGATGCTGGAGGAGTGGAATGGCACCGGCACCGACCTCTACAACAACTCGGTGTTCAACTCGTTCGCTGATCGCTACGAGGAAGGCGCGGATGCTGCCGTGGGCAAGATCGAGCACGGCCTCCGTGTCGCCGGTCGAGTCACCACGAAGATCAGCGGCCTCGGCTTTATGAACGACGTGGCAACCCGGATGGCCGCCAAGGCTGTCCTGTGGAGGCTGACGAAGGAGGCCCGCGAGGGTGGTGCGATCAGCTCGAAGCGGCTGGCGCAGATCGGGCTGGATCAGCCGATGATGGAGCGTTTTTTTTTTCATGACACCGCGACCACCGAGAACGTCTCGGCTGACTTCGTGGGCAAGTCCCGCATCCTCAACTTCGCCAAGTGGACCGACGTAGAAGCGCGTGATGCGCTGCTCTCGGGCATCTTCCGTGAGTCCCGCCGCATGGTGCAGGACGAGGACCTTGGTGAGACGTCTGCCTGGATGCACAGCACGCTGGGCAAGGTCATCATCCAGTTCCGGCGTTTCATGATGGTCAGCTTCACGAAGCAGATTCTGCACGGCGCGAACATGCGCGATGCCGAGGCCGCCACCACGTTCCTCGTGGGATCGGCTCTGGCTGCGATGTCCTACTCCGTGCAGTTCGGGATGAAGTACGCCGCGATGGCTGACGGCCCGAAAAAGGACGAGTTCGCCAAGACCTATCTGACGCCCGAGGCAATCGCCCTGGCCGCCTGGTCCCGCGGCAACTTCTCGTCCTTCCTGCCGGGTGCCATCGACACCGTGAGCGGCATCACCCTGGGCCACCAGTTCTTCAACAACCGCGGCTCAGGCCAGCAGAGCAGCTTCATCTCGGGCAACCCGACGTTGAGCAAGCTGACCGCCCTCAATCGCGCTGCAGGTTCGCTGATCCAGCCGCTCCTACGCGGCGACAAGCAGTTCACCCAGAGCGACGCCCAGGCGTGGAAGCAAGTGCTGCCGTTCGGCAACTTCATCGGATCGGACATCCCGTTCCATGCGTTGACCGATGGTCTGCCGAAGAACAACAAAGACCCAGACCCCGATCACATCAACATGATCTGGGAACAGTAACCGAGGGGGCCGAAAGGCCCCCTTCCCTATTCTGGAGAGCCCATTGAGCAGCCGTGCACTTTACGGCGGCGACGGTGTGACCAAGACATTCTTGGTTCCGTTCCCCTACATCAAGCAACCCGACGTGCGGGTAAAGGTAAACACGCGCTTTCTGTCCTTCCCCTTCGACTACATCTTCATCGACGACACCCACGTTCAGTTGAGAGTCGTCCCGGCCCCGGCCGATGCGGTGGAGGTGATTCGACAGACGGACTCGGCCACGGCCCTGTCCCAGTTCCACGACGGCTCTGTGCTCACCGAGGCCGAACTCAACCTCGCCGTGCAGCAGCTCCTCTACCTGATCCAGGAGGCGCAGGACGGCCTGGAAGTCGGCATCAACACCGGCCTCACCCGCGTCGCCACCAACACTGGCATCTCCGACGATACGGACGTCCTGGCCAACGTCACGGACTCCATCCTCAACAGTCAGCTCCTCGCGGACCTCCAGCAGCGCATCACCGACATCGACACCAACGCCGCCACCATCGGCGACCAGGTGGATCGCGTGAATACCCTGGCGACCACCGTGACGGACCTGGCGAACATCGACGGCACCGACCTGCACACGTTCATCACGAACGAGCAGACGGCCCGCATCGAAGGCGACACCGCCACCAACCAGACGCTCTCCTTGATGGGCGCCGCGAGCCCTGACGGCGCGAGCTTCGTGCTCGACATGGCCAAGGTCGAAGTCGCCCCCGGGGAATCCCTCGGCACTCACCTGACGGCTATCCAGTCGTCTGTGGATGGCAACACGTCGACCATCGCGTCCAACGCTGCGACCAATGCGACGGCGGATGCCGCCCTGAGCGATCGCATCGACGCTGTGAGCTCGTCCGTGGATGCCGCCACAGCGTCGATCACCTCCGAAGCGTCGACCCGTGCAACCGCCGACAGCTCGCTCAGCGATCGCCTGGATGTCGTGACGTCCTCGGTAGCCGACAACACCTCGGCCATCACCAACGAGGCAACCGCCCGAACCGACGCCGACAGTGCCCTGAGCACCCGCGTGGATGGCGTGCTGGCAACTGCCAACAACAACGCCGCCCTGATCCTCAGCGAGCAGACAGCGCGCGCAGATGGCGACTCGGCCAATGCGTCGAGCATCGTGACGCTGCAGTCTGCCGTCAATGGCAACACCTCCTCGATCTCGACCCAGCAGAACGTCATCAACGGTCTCACGTCCGAGTACATGGTCAAGACGGACGTCAATGGCTACGTAGCCGGCTTTGGCGTCTACAACACTGGAGCCACCTCCGACTTCATCATCCTGGGGGACCACTTCGGGATCGTGTCACCGTCCGGTGGTGCGCGTCTCGAATGGAGCAACGGAAACATCCGCGTCTATGACGCCAACAACGTCCTGCGCGTGGCCTTGGGAGTCAACATCTGATGTCCATCGGAGCCAAGGTATTCAACTCCGATGGAAGCCTCCAGTTCGACAGCGCGGCGCACCTGAGTCGCGTCCTGGGAATCGTTGCGGTTCCCGCGGGCTCCACTGGATCAGTGACGATCCCCGCGGACGCCACCGGATCCATCTGGTGGGTACTCCTTCCGACAGACGGGAGTTGGTACATGCCTAGCACGTCGCTGTCTGGGCGGACCCTTTCATGGGGAACAAGCACGCTCTACACGCCAGCGGACGTCACATTGATCTACGGAGTTTACTGAGTGGCCGTCCAATTCCGCGCGCTGAACGATGACAACACCACCGTCCAGATCGACACCAACTATCGAAACCTGTTCCTCCGGCAATCCGGTAATGCGGTGACGGTATCGGGGGGCGCTTTCTCCTACAGCGCATTCAACATCGCCAACATGGTAGCCCCCGTCATCGCGGTGGGTGGAAGCACCCCCGCAGTGGCCTACTGCTCGAAGCTGGATTCGACCACCGGGCAGTTCCTCATCATGTGCTCCGGGCCGGCTGGAACATCCGTCCCCTACTACATCTTCGATACCGCCCCATCACCCACTGGAACAGTGGGCCTCAAGCTCTTTGATGCCTCCGGTCGCTGCATCTTCGACAGCAACCAGAAGGCCATGCGTGTCGTGGACATGCAGCTCGTCACCGGAGCTCCTGGAGGCACATACCCCGCTGGTCGGACTTACGCGTGTGTGCACTCGATCTTCGGCTACCGCGAGGTCACCCGCGAGAACCTCCAATTCCGACTTGAGGGCACCTCGTTCTCCGGAACCACCCTCAGCTCCACCTTGTTCACCCATCACACCATGCCATCAAGCCCCATCGTCACCAACATTCGCTTCGGCTCATACCTCGTGCTGGACGTGACCGGCTACTAACCAATCCAGGAGACTCCTATGGCTGACCCTACGATTCCTTCTGTAGTCAGCAAGATGTCCTCCCTGGTGGACGCCTGGCGCACCTACATCACCCAGGTTCGTGACTGGCTGGCTGGCACGTCCACGGGAGGCCCTGGCAGCGACGGCAGCTACCCCCTGACCGACGACATGGGCACCACCATCTTCGTCCCCTCGCCAGCCGCCCAGGCTGCCCGTGTGGACGCGGTGGTTGACTCTGCGCAGAGCTATGCAACGGCCGCGGACACCTCGGCTGCCGCTGCGGCCACCTCGGCGATGAACGCCGCCGCCAGCGAAAGCACGGCCGGCACCCACCGGGACGACGCCCAGACCTCCGCCAACACGGCGCAGATGTACGCCACCACGGCCGGCAACAACGCCGCGGATGCTCGTACTGCTGCAACGGACTCGCAGACAGCCCGAGATGCGGCTGCAGCGTCAGCAGCGTCGCTGGATGCCGCGGTTACTGCCGCGGAGGACTCTGCCACCGCTGCGCACAACAGCGAGGTCGCCTCGGCCGCCAGCGCGACGGCCAGCGATGCCAGCGCTACCAGCGCCGCGGGAAGTGCAACGGACGCCTATGCGTCCGCCCTGACTGCGCAGACCTACGCAACCGGCGTGTTGCGGTACATGGGTGCGTTCGATGCCTCCACTGGCTCCTTCCCCGCGAACCCCACGAAGGGCGACTTCTGGAAGATCAGCGTGGCCGGCACGGTCGGTGGCGTGGACCTCGCAGTGGGCGACCAGATCGTCTATAGCGGAACCGGCTGGGACAAGATCGACAACACAGAGACCGTGACGGCTGTCGCAGGCCGAGTGGGTAACGTGGTCATCTCCATCGCTGACCTTGCGGGCCTACAGACCACGCTGGACGCGAAGGCAACCAGGGACGCGCCCTTGTTCACTGGAACAGTTAGCGTGGCACAGGAGATAGCCTGCAGAACGGGAGCACTAGTTCTTGGTACTGGCGTTGGCAGCGGCATCAACGGGACTGTGTATATCCGTCCTGACGGCACGGGTGGCAATGCAGGCTCGCTCAACGTATCCGTTGGCGGAATCAACTGGAACAACCAGACCTTGTGGCACGCCGGCAACTTCACCCCATCGTCCAAGGTGTCATCCGCACCTGGGTATGTGACCTCTGATGCGAACGCATTGGTTGGCACCACTCCCACCGTGATTGCCGCTCCAAGTACCAACACCCCGCAGGGAAGCTGGACGACGCTGCTACAGGTGACGGGCTTTAGCTCCAATGACAGGGCGTTCCAATTGGCGACCTCTTGGAGTGACGCCACTGGGAACCTCTACTACCGAACCAACGGTAGCGGCGCAGGTTTCGGGGCGTGGCGCACGGTGTGGGACAGCTCGAACTTCAATCCTGCCAACTACGCCACGCTCAGTGGGCCGACGTTCTCCACCGCCTACTTCGGTGGTGATCCGAACAATGGTGGGGAGATCGCCTGGAACGTTGCCCAGATCGAGTGGGGCGAGATGTCCTTCATCAACAGCAAGGGTGGTGGTGGTGGCGGGTTCGCCTGGTACAACCGGGCTAACGCTGCATCGGCCCTCGGCTCTCCCATCATGACTCTGGGATCGGCGGGCAACTTGGCTGCCACAACGATAGCGCCAAACAACACGGGTGGGGCCTACTTCTCAGGTAATGGCTACGGCATTCAGTGGAACGGCGTGGCGTACCTCGCCTCGCAGGTATACCAGTTGAGTGCTAACGGGTCGACTTGGGTTCGCACACCTCGCATCTTCGTGCAGTCCAACGATCCCGGCGCTAATGCTGCTGACGGCGACCTCTGGTTCTGGTGATCTGATGACTCCCCAACGCACATCCGGAGGGTCACGGATCACCCTCACAACCGTCAAGAGAGCTTCTGGTGGAACCCGCGTCAACGTCCAGAACGGCTATCGGCGATCGGGCGGATCGTGGGTGAATATCTACTCCGCCCTCTCGGTGGCCATGTCCAGCACTAATGGTGCGACACACTTCAATCCCGCCCCTGGGACCTACAGCACAACCGCACCGGGAACCGCTACGGCAACCCCCTCGGGTGGCTCTGGGTACACCTATGCGTGGTCATTCGTGTCGAACTCACCCGGCTTCACCCTATCCAACGCCAGCAGTCAGACGGTTTCCGTCGACTGCGATCCGGATGTTGGTCCTGGAACCGCAACGCTCCAATGCGTCGTGACGGCCACGGGCGGCTCTACGGCGACCGGCACGGTCAACGTGACGCTCTCGTAGCGAACCCGGCGCTCTACCCTTAATCCAACCTGGAGACCTCCTATGGAACCCTCTAGCTTCACCCCTGCGGTGGTCTGGAAATGATCGTGCAGGCTTCCCTAATCCAAAAGGTCGTCGTCGCACTTGCTTCGGCCAGCCTGCTGGGTGCCGGTGGCCTGCTGGCCACAAACACCAAGACGATCGTCAACCACGAGGCTCGCCTGCAGAACGTCGAGAAGATGTCCGCGCAGATCGACACGCTTTCCGCCCAGCTCAGCGCAACCAACGTGAACCTCTCCGCCCTGAACGCTCACCTGGAGGACCTCCGTCGTGACCAAGGCAAGTGAGGACACCCTCGACAGTCTGCACAACCTCGTGGCCGACTCGCTGATCGAGGAGATTCGATCCTACAGGTGCCACGTCGGCGAGGATGGCAAGCTCGCTCCGATCACCCTGCCCCCGGCACTCCTGGCCCAGGCCATCAAGTTCCTCAAGGACAACGGCATCGACTCGCCCGTTCGGGCCAAGAAGCTGGCCGACACACTGGCCGGCAAGATGCCCGACTTCGATCCCGAGGACGCCGACGTGGTAGCCATGCGGAGGACCAACTGATGCCCCTGTTCGACTACCGCTGCAGCGCATGCGGCAAGACCGTGGAGCGCCTGGAGAAGTTCAGCGCTCCCAGCGAACGTCCCTGCGACTGCGCGCAGCTCGGCGTCCTCAAGCGCCAGCTCTCGGCCGGCTCCTTCCGCCTCAAGGGCACCGGGTGGTACGCCCCAGGCTTCTCGGGGAAATCACATGAACAAGTCTGATCCCGTCGACATCCTGGCCCGCACCATCTGGGCCGAAGCACGCAACCAGGGACGCCCCGGCATGACCGCGGTGGCCTGCGTCATCCTGAACCGGGCCAAGAACCCCGCCTGGTGGGGCCATGACATCCTCTCGGTGTGTCTTGCGCGCCAACAGTTCTCCTGCTGGAACACTTCCGATCCGCAGTACGAGCGGATCCGCAACGTGTCGACCAGCTCCAGCACCGCCTTCCGGGTCGCCCTGGAGATCGCCACGGTTGCCGTTGAGGCTGGCCTGGCGGATGTCACCCACGGTGCGGACCACTACTGCACCACCGCGGTCCACCCGAAGTGGCAGCAGGGGCACACCCCTGTGTACCAGTGCGGGACCCACCTGTTCTACGCCCTGGGCTCCCACTCCTGAGAGCTCCATAGAGGCCCTACACGGGCCTCGGGGTTTGCCCTAGGCAACCCTACCTCCCCATCCCTGAAAGTTCCGCCTGCGCAACTGTGGGCGGCCTGAGGACTATTCCATGCGCTACTTCTTGTTGCGGGTCGCACTGCGGCTGTCTCGACTGGCCGAGGTGCTGAATCTGTGACCACTTACCCCGAGTGGATCGCCTCGGACAGCGAGAAGAAGCTCTACAACGACTTCCGGGCGTTCCTCTGGCTGATCCTGGACCACCTCAAGCTGCGCGTCTCCCCACGTCAGCTTAAGATCGCGCTGTACCTGCAGAACGGCGATCGACGCCGGATGATCCAGGCGTTCCGCGGTGTGGGCAAGTCCTGGATCACGGCTGCCTATGTGCTCTGGCGCCTCTACAGGAACCCCCAAGAACGCATCCTGGTCGTCTCGGCCAACGAGAACAAGGCCACCGAGTTCGCCACGTTCGTGCGTCGACTCATCAACGAAGTGGAACAGCTCCGATTCCTGCGGCCGAAGAAGGATGACCGAGACTCCGTGCTGTCTTTCGACGTGAGTCCGGCCGAAGCCTCGCAGTCACCCTCGGTGCGCGCTACGGGCATCTTCGGGCAGATCACGGGTGGCCGTGCCTCCCTGATCGTCGCAGACGACATCGAGGTGCCGAAGAACTCCCTCACGGAGATTCAGCGCGAGCGCCTGGCCGAGGCCGTCAAGGAGTTCGATGCCGTCATCACCCCAGGCGGCGAGGTGATCTACCTGGGCACGCCCCAGACCGAGCAGTCGGTCTACAAGATCATCCGAGGCCGCGGGTACGACTGCCGCATCTGGACAGCCCGCTTCCCATCCCCAGAACAAGCCGGCAAGTATGCCGGGGCTCTGGCCCAGGACATCCTGGACGAGCTCTATGCCAATCCCAGCCTGGTCGGTCACAGCACGGAGCCCACACGGTTCAGTGACCTGGACCTGGCCGAGCGCGAGGTGTCCTACGGCAAGTCCGGCTTCGCCCTGCAGTTCATGCTCGACACCACGCTGTCGGACAGCGATCGCTACCCGCTCAAGTCCTCGGACCTGATCTGCCTCGACGTCGACATCAAGACGGCCCCCATCTCGATGGTGTGGACGTCCGACCTACGCAGCGCCTGGCCCGACATCGCCAACCTCGGGATCAGCGGAGATCGCCTGCATCGCCCCATGCACTACTCCGAGGATCGCAAGCCGTACCAGGGCAAGATTCTCCAGATCGACCCCTCGGGCCGTGGCAAGGATGAGACCGCCTGGACAGTGCTCAAGGCACTCGAAGGCTTCATCTACGCGCGCAACTGGGGAGGCTTCCGGGAGGGCTACGACGACAAGACGCTCACTGCCCTGGCCAACATCGCCAAGACGGAGGAGGTCAACCTCATCCGGATCGAGTCCAACTTCGGCGACGGCATGTTCTCGAAGCTGCTGGAACCCCATCTGACCCGTGTCGGGTATCCCTGCACGATCGAGGAGAATCACAGCACTACGCAGAAGGAATTGCGCATGATCGACGATCTTGAGCCGGTGATGAATCAGCACCGATTGGTGCTCGATGCCTCGGCCTGTCGACGGGACGTCAACCAAGACGATCACCGCTACAGCCTGCTCTACCAGATGACCCACCTGACCAGGGATCGAGGTAGCCTTCGGCACGATGACCGCCTCGATTGCCTGGCCCAGGGTGTGCGATACTTTCGTGACCAGTTGGCCCGAGACACGGCACAGTCCGAAGCTCAATTCAAGGCCAAGGCCCGTGAGGCTGCTCTTGAGGAGTTCCTTCGGGGCTGCGGTGGTCGAGTTCCAAGGCATCGGTTCCAACAGACCAATCGCGCTTCACGTCACTGAGTTCGACCCAGCCCCCTTAGAGGTCCGTTTGATTGGTCTCTCTCTGCCCTCTAGGGGGTGTCTGGTTGGTGTCGACACAGAATGGTTGACAACTCACACTCATCTATGCAACGCGTATGCGCGCCCTCGGGTGCAACTGATGCTCTAAGAGCATAAGAGCTCTTAGGGGTTACCTAAGGGACTCCTGTAGGCTTTCCTGTATGTGTTGGTGTATGTGTAGTAAGGTTGCTTCCCCTAGGGGACACTTAGGGACAGGACGTCTATACGTTTAGCCGTCCATACGCATCTCCCCCAGGAAGGCCCTCAGAGGCCCTTCCAGTACCCACCCCGCTACACCTATACCGACCCCTCTACAGGATCGCCTTCTAGGGGCCTTCATGGCGGTCTCAGGGGCATCCCGAGGTGGGAGCGAAGGTGGTCCCGGGGTTTCCACAGAAAAATCTGAGCCCTCCTCGATTTTCGATCGCGCCTGGAATCCCCCCGTGCCGGCCTGGCGCCTGGCTCCTTTCCTGCCCTGCAAGGCCGCCGCGGCATGGCACCTGGCCAGCCTGCCGGCACACTACGGCACACCATCAAGCGCAAGTCCTTGATTGCACAGTGGCGTGCAATAGATACATGGACTGACGCAGGCCAGCATGGGCCGCACTAGGTGGCCTGCAAGTGATTCGCATGGTGCGGTATGGCGTGGTGCTGGTGCCCTGTGGTTTGCGCATGGGTTTGCGGTGCCCTGTTTTTTTTTCTGAGCCGCCGCGGATCACCAGCGGATCACCTGTAGGCCACCAGCGGCACACCAGCGGACCGCCCACAGATCACCAGCGGATGCCCTGCGGATGCCCTGTGGCTCACTCCGATTGTTCCACCATCGGCACTGTACCAAGCGCGGCACAAAGTGACGCACAACGGCACATGAAGTGACGCTCTTGGTCACACTTAGGGAACTGTTCCGGCTCTGTAGACTGTTCCGCGGCTTGGCACAGTTGCTGCATAGGTATCCGCACACTCACCAGAGAGGGACCGGACCATGAAAGCCAATGCATACGGAATCACCACGAAGCGCCAAGCCATCGCCTTTGTCCGCGCGGAAGCGAACGGCATCATTGAACAGGCAGAACGCCAAGCAAAGGGTTGGGATCAAGGCGCGTACCGCGATGATGACACCCTGCGCTCCCTGACCATCCGCGCGCGGCTGGAACTGTCCGCGCGCGCTGCCTTCAACGTTGCAGTAGCTGCGGCCGATTGATTGGCACGCTTGCTGCATTAGTTCCACTTGCGGCACTGTTCCCCATCACAGAGAGAGAGACCGAGACCATGAATCGTCAAGACCTGCGCAATCCATACCCTTTCCACAATCCACGCGCTGCCGTGCGGTGCTGCAGCCGGCATGCCCATGCCCATGCCCATGCCGTGGCACGGCCGCCGTTCGATTGGTCCAAGCTCGCCCGTGCGGCTGCCTTGCTGGCGGTCGTGCTGGTGGTCGTCAAGGAGACGTTCTAATGAAAAGGTTCGAGCTGATTCCGCGGCT
>Ga0157370_10008819_pt1 | contig 10837 bp, 14 predicted proteins | sample C35metaG_FD_113463 | JGI IMG/M metagenome (GOLD analysis project Ga0157370, IMG submission 113463) | Corn rhizosphere microbial communities from Kellogg Biological Station, Michigan, USA - C3-5 metaG | ecosystem: Host-associated > Plants > Roots > Rhizosphere > Soil | place: USA: Michigan... | reverse complement strand
TGGCCGTGCATCGACCTTGTCGCCTGATGCAGGGAGCAAGATTTCACGGCGGCGCCTGGACGGCTGCTTCTGCCATGGCACCCGGATGAGGTCACGAGGATCGGCCGAATGTGGTTTCGTGTCACCGCCGATCTGGACTGTGATTTCGCGAGGGTGGACGGTGATCCGGGGCGAGTGAGCCGTGATGATACTCCTGTCGTCGACGGCTAGGACGCCGCCGACGTGCTCTCGAATAGCGCGTGCGACCAATGTCTCAAGCTCGGCGGCAGGCACACGCGGTATCGAGCCAGCCTCCTCGGGACGCCCATCAATAAGGGCTGAGGAGACGTAGTAACGATATTTGATGCCGGCCTTTCGAGCGTGGCTCGTTCTCATTGGGTTGCCGCGATCGTCGAAGATGCGCCCCATCAGCAGCGCCTCGGAATCCATCCGCGCCCTAACGTGATTGGTCATCTGCTCGGAGAGCTTGGCCTGCACGGCGTCGAACACGCCACGGTCCAGAATCGGAGGCTGCTCTCCGGGCAGGATCTCACCCTTGAACAGCACCTCGCCGATGTAGAATCGATTGCGAAGCAAATGGGCGAGGGGACCTCGGGTAAAGGGGATGCCGCCGACGTTCTTCCCAGATTTGAGGACGCGCTGCTTCGAGCCGATCCCTTGCCGCCTGAGATCCGCCAGCAACGGCCCCAGACTTCCCAGTTCTATGTAGCGCCGAAAGATGGTCCGGACGGTCTCGGCCTCGGGCTCATTGACCGTGATCTTCCGATCTTTGGCATCGTAACCGAGCGGGGCCATTCCACCGACCCACAGCCCCTTGCGCTTGGAGGCCGCGATCTTGTCCCTAATCCGCTCCGATGTGACCTCACGCTCGAACTGGGCGAACGACAGGAGCACATTCAGTGTTAGTCGCCCCATCGATGTGGTCGTGTTGAACTGCTGGGTGACCGACACAAACGAGACGCCGTGCTGGTCGAACAGCTCGACCAGCTTGGCAAAATCGGCCAGCGATCGCGTCAACCGATCAACTTTGTAGACGACGATCACGTCGATCTTGCGGGCTCTAACGTCGTCCAAAAGCTGCTGTAGCGCCGGGCGGTCGGTATCGCCTCCGGAGAAGCCGCCGTCGTCATACCGAGCCTTGACCTGCGTCCAGCCGGCATGGGCCTGGCTGCGGATGTAGGCCTTTGAGGCCTCATACTGAGCATCGAGCGAATTGAACTCCTGGTCGAGCCCATGATCGGTCGATACCCGGGTGTAAATGGCGCATTGCACGGCTTGGGTCTTCTTGACGGTCATGGCCTCGCTCCAGGAGGCGCGCCCTTGTCACGGAGGCCAAAGAACCGGGGGCCATTCCACCGGGTCCCGGTAATCGCAAAGGCAATCTTCGACAGGCTGGGATAGGTCGTGCCATTCCAGGCAAAGCCCCCCGCCAGAACGGCCACGCGATGCATCTGCCCATTCCATTCGCGTCCGAGCACCGTGCCCGGCCGGAGGCTATTGCTGCTACGTCTGCTTTCCTCCGCTCGTTTCGAGGCATCCTCAGGCGAGGCCGATTGGTCCAGGATGCTTTGGCTCTGGGAATCGAGATCGCCGAGCGCTTCGGCCTGGAGCCGATATGCGAGCAGGCGGAACAGCAAATGGCGCGACAGGTGGGTTGGCCCCTTCCTGCCGTGGACGGTCTCCCACCTGCGCCGCAGACCCTCGACATCGAGATCGCGCAGACGCGCGACCTCGACGTCGATCGACACGGGATCAGCCGTGCTCGCGGCCACCGTCACCTTTGGCATGACAATCAGGACTCGGCGCGAACGGCTTGCGGCTTTGCTGGCTTGCCACTAGCTCCGTCAGTGATCCGATAGATCCGCACCCCTTCTTCCAAAGCGGACTCCAGACGGAGCTTAAGCCGCTTGCGGACGACGCCGGACAGAAAGCCGCGGACCGAGTGCTGTTGCCAGCCGGTGGCCTTCATCAGGGCTTCGATGTTTGCGCCGGCAGGTGTGCGCAACATCTCAATGGCAGTCGCCTGCTTCGTGTTTGCGCGGCTCGGCGTCTGATCAGCCGTCTTTCCCAGCGTGCTGGTGTGGGGCAGCTTCTTCGGCTTTGCCGCCGCGCGGACGGTACGCTGCTTCTTCGTGGATTTGGCCATCGGGATCTCCTCGGTTTACGCGGCCTCTTGGCCGCACCACCGAAGCCCCGCAGTGGCCATCAGGCCGGCGAGGCAGGATCCAGGAGCGTTTCAAACGCCCTTGAAGCGAGGACAGTACCGCTCTGACTGAAACCGAACGCCAGTCCTTTGTGGATCACATTCTTGCTCATTTAGCGCGTTTTGCAGCGGTCAAGGATCGCAAAGAGACGAAATCGGCAATTCAGCGGTTCGAATCCTGGCGCCCCGGCCAGCCACAGGGTGCTCTCGCTTCACGGCCGAGAATACGTGGAAAATTGCGATTGGCAGTCTTCCCGTTTTGCGGAGCTTGACGCCGGAGACAGGCGTTTGCCGACAATGCCCTTATCCGAGACCCTCCTCGGGTATCGTAAGTACAGACAGCACTTCTCCATACGGCAGCGGAAATGACTGTTCAAATAGTTCGAAGCGATCAACGTTCCTAAAGTCGAACCATGCTCCCGCTCCGTTTTTGCGGGGAAATCCATCCTCCGCTGCTCCACCGTGGAGAATTCCAAACGCAAACGAATCCGAATCCAAGTCTTCTCGGGGAAACCACCACTCTGGGATCATAGTGGCTCGTCTGAACCAACGCCTCTTATCCTTTCCGTGGCACACCAGGACGATCGGGAATCGATTTTCGTTCAATATCCGTATGAGCGTCGCAGTCATGCTCGCCTGAAATTCTTGTGCGATCTCGCGCGTGTTTGTGAGCGTTACCCTTTTCAGCTTGTTCATTAAGGGGCGCACGAGGTAGCCCGGAAGAATGAGGTCGGAGGCGAACATGTCAGCTTGCCGCTCACGATTGAGTGGGCCGCTGGCGAAGTTTTCGATGTCCGAACTCGCGCAAAACAGAATCTCGCCACGGTGGTAGTGCCAGTGGCCGAGCTCGTGCGCAAGCGAGAAGCGTCGTCGGCTCGGTCTGTTCGAGCAGTTGACCGCGATTACCGCGCGGGTCGATGACCCAATGATAGTTGCATCGGCCGAATCCATATGGCGATATTTGACGGCCGCACCGAGATGCCAAGCGATGGCTTCCAAGTCGATGTCTTGCGCCTTACTAATGCCGAGCTCCATCAACAGTCGTTCTGCAGCGGTAACACCGCTCATTCCTTGGGCTCCTTGCCGTCGAGACGCTGCAAGTCTGCCCAATCGTCAGCCATGCCTGCTATGTCTGTTTCCGACGGTGACTTACCATTTCGGGCGGCAAGCGTCAGCTTTTGATTGAGCTCTGGATCGCCACGTCGAATTTTTTCAAAGAGATCACGTGCCCTCAAAGGATCAATTGTGCGTCCATCTTGTGCAAGGGCGGCACCCCAAGCTTCGTGTTGCGACTTTGCTTTGGTGAGGAGTTGCCTAGAGATATTCATCTTCACTTCGACAAAGAGTGCTCGGGCGCGCTCGATATCTGCACTGTCAATCTCAGCAACAATATCTACATCCGGCGTCTCTAAGATATCCTGCAAGATTGCGTCAGCAAGCTGAGCGAGCTTCTCGCGAGCCGTTTTATCTTGGCTCATGACGTCACCCTCGTTTTCGCCGCTCGAAGAAGCCGCCGCAATCTCGTGCGCACCGTGGCCAGTCCCTTTTCATCAACACCCAGAAGTTCCTGAAGCTTCTCGCCGCGCATTCCGTCGTAAATTCCCTCGATCAGGAGCTGGACTTGCTCGTCGCCAACCGCAGCGGCTTCGATTTCGGCCAGGAGTGTCCGGTCGTCAACGGCTGATATCACTGACTGCTCCGGGGAAGGATCGTTCGCCGGCAAGTCGGGAAGAACCGGTTGTCCATCCCGCACCAGGACCGTTGGGCGAAATCCGGCTTTGCGGGCCTCATTCTCTTGAGACACGAAGCTTTTCATGACCCCGCAGATGAACGGGACGAAGGAAGTGCCGCGCTCGCACGTACGCGTGCCTTCGAGCGCACGCGTCAAGGCCTCCTGGAGGAGGTCTTCTGGATCGAGGCCGCACAACCGTGAAAAGGCTTGTGCGGCGGTTACGAGCCGAGCCGTATCGGCCTCGGACATCGCTGCGATCGAATCGTGAATTTCGGCGACCGTCATGCGGTCGCCGATCTGTCCTCCCGGTTGGTCGCCTTCTGTCCGCATCGGGCTGGCGCCGCCTCCTAATCCCTTATGCGGGCGGCCGGGGCGACTCGGACACAGAAAATCGTGTCCGAATGCTGCTGCTCATCCGCATGTACCTATAGGAGCAACGGTATCCGAGCCGTCGCAATTGCGGCCTCACGATATAGTTGTACACTTTAACTAAGGCAACCATTTTATCGGATGCCCGCAATCGGAGACTAATATGGAAGACCACAAGCACAAGTTTATCTACAGCACCCACAAGGAGGCGCTCGAATCGCCGACCGAGCGCATCAAGGTGTCTGAGCTCAAGGCGATCATCGGCAAGCACGTCGAAGGCTTCAACCCGGACTACACGCTCGTCTTGGAGGAGCACGGCGACCACGCCGACAAAGCGCTCAATAATGACGACGAGGTGCACATCCACAACACCCCGCATTTTTACTGCCAGCCGCCGGCGAATTTCGGATGCTGACCGTCGTGAGCAAGTTGACGCCCAAGGCTACGCTCGATTTCAAGGCCTTGCAGGCGCGTCATCCGAGCGCAACGCTGCTCGAACTGCCGAGCGGCACCGCGTTGGTGACGCTCGATTTCGAGCCTCCCGCCGGCTGGTCCGCAGCGAAGGTCGTACTGCGCTTTATGATGCCGAACGGGTACCCGGTCGCGCCGCCGGACGGCTTCTGGGTCGAGCCGGCGCTCACGGTGAACGGTAAGGTGCCGCGCAACACCGAGGCGAAGCCGCAGATTCCGGACACCAATATTTCTGCGCAGCGGTTCTCCTGGCACATCGAGAACGGCCACTGGTCTGCAAATAGAGACGACCTATTCACCTGGCTTCGCTCGTGTCGCGAGCGGCTAGAGAAACTTGAATGATAAAGCTTATTTTTCCGGATAGGACGCTTGAGGAATTAGCCGAGACGTTCAGACGAACGGATTTGGAGAGCTTCGCCTTGGTGCTGGCGCGGCCGGCGCCGGTAAGCAAGCAGAATACGCGGCTGCTGGTCGACTCCATTCATGTTCCCAAGGACGACGACTACGAAGTCCGTTCTCGAACCGAGGTGCGGCCGTCCGCCGCCTTCAGGCTGCCGCTCGAAAAGCGCGCGCGGCTGGAGGGTCTCTCGCTCATATACTGTCACAGCCATCCGGCGCAGCGAGGCGTCCCGACATTCAGCGCGACGGACACCCGCTGGGAACGCCCGCTCTCCGCGTATGCGACGGAGCGCGTGCCGGACGTACCGCACGCGGCACTTCTCGTCGGCGCTGAAGGTTTTGCCGGCCGCGAGCTCGGCACTTCGGGTGCTATCGAGGTGTGGCAGGTCGGCCGCGAGGTGCGGCGCTACGTTCCTGCCGTAAAAGGCGCTGTTAGTGCCATGCACGACCGCCAAGTTCGCGCCTTCGGGAAGACAGGACAGTTGGCGATCCAGTCTCTGCGCATCGCCGTTGTCGGCTGCGGCGGGACCGGCTCAATCGTCGCGCAAGAGCTTGCACACCTCGGCGCGACAAATATCCTTCTCATTGATCCTGATCGCCTTACGAAGACCAATCTCAACAGAGTGGTCGGTGCGACATCGGCTGACGTGGGCCGGGCCAAGGTCGAAATCGCGCGCCGGATGATCCGGCGCATCGCGCCCGGCGCGATAGCCCAGACGATAAAGGGGGATGTTCTCAAGCCGTCGACGGGCAAGTTACTCTTGGATTATGATTTGATCCTTTGCTGCACGGATTCCGACGGCAGCCGCCACTTTCTCAATCAGCTCGCGTACCAGTATTTCATCCCCGTTATCGACATGGGGGTGAGCATCACGCCGGACAAGAGCGACAAGATTGTCAGCATTGACGGTCGGGTGCAGATGCTTGCGCCAGGGCTTGCGTGCCTCATCTGCAATGACGGGGTCCTGTCGCATCGGCGCGTGATGTGGGATTTGCAATCTGCACGGCAGCGGCGGTCGGACCCGTACTTTCTTGAGGTCGCAGGCATAAAGCAACCGGCGGTCATTTCCCTCAACGGCATCGTCGCCTCCCAGGCGATCACGATCTTCCTTTCTGCTGTCGCGGGCGTGCCCGTTATGTCGCGGTCGATCAGATTTCGCTTCATGCAGGGTGATGCGCGCCGCATGAATACCGATCCGCGCCCAGGTTGCGTGAACTGCTCGGTCGAAAGCGGTTTCTATGGTAAGGGGACTCTGCACCCGCTCCCAGGGCGCGCCCGGTGATCATATGAAAGCGATGACCTACAACGTGCTCGGGTCCGCCTCCTACCACAGCGAAGCTGTGGAACGGCTTCGCGCGCCGGGCGACTGTGTCATCGTGGAGCGAGGCGGCGTGACCCGCCAGTTGGTCATGAAATGTCCGGACGGCTGCGGAGAAATCATCTCCGTGAACCTGGATCGCCGAAGCGGTCCGGCATGGCAGCTCTACAAGCGGCGCGGAAAATGGAGCTTGTATCCATCGATCGATAAGCCGACCGGCTGTGAGAGCCACTTCATACTTTCATACGAGAAAATTATTTGGACGGACTCCGATTGGGCAGGCGCTGAATGGGAGGCCGACAGGGTGGACGATGTGAGGCGCTACCTCTCCGGTCGCGGCATGACCAGCTATGTCGAGATAGCCGAACGTATCGACGCGATCCCATGGGACGTTTTGCGGGCGTGCAAAGCCCTCGTGCGGCAGGGTCTTGCTGAACAAGGCAAGGGGGATCTCCTTGGCTATTTCCGCCTCACGGGTAAGGCAGACTAACGCTAGGATATGCATTGGCCCGCCAAAATATTCCATAATGGCGCATATCGGAATCGAGCAGCATTCCCGAGTTATATGTCTCAAAAGCGGCTGTTAATATGGCCGCAACTCAGTATGCGGACACACATTAGAGAATACGTAGCGCAATGCCCTGATAGCAGGATTAATAAATAGTGGCCCGCCAATTTCTAAAGACGGAAAGCATACAGCCTGACCGGACGTCGGATAGCGACCTCGAAAGGTTTTTGAATCATGAAATCGTGTGCAGACCGCAAGCCAGCGACCAGGAACGTGTAAGGTAACGTTGCCCGAATAATCCGGACGAATAGTGTATTCTGCGGCCAACCGGTCGAACGCGATCATTGCTTCCCAAACTTGATCATGACTAGAGAGAATGTACATGCATTTGTCGGGACCGCCGATTGTCCGTTCAATGAAGTACTGACCGTCAATCGTCGCAGCCGGCTCGCCGACTTCTTGATCGTGGTTCGTCGGCGAAATAGAAACGCAAGGTTCCAGCTTTCCGGGGATCGCAAATGCGAGCTGGAATATCCGACCCACCGTCATAATCGGCGTGAATCGATCTGTGATTGGTTTGTTGCCGCCGCATTTGTAAAGCGTGTGTTGCTGTGCCGATGGCGGTTCTGTTGCGTGCGAGGGCCCAACTTGCACGACCAAAGTGGCGAAAATCAATGCCAGATTGAGAGATGCTCGTGCGGTTTGTAAAGGTGTCACGTTCGGTTCGTTGCGTCGCGCTCCGTGAGAGCGGTCTAAAGTCATTATTTGACAAGGTCGAAAGCCTGGGCCGTGTGGACTTCGGCCTGTCGACCTCAGTCGCGAGTGAGGCTGATGCTGATTGCGCCTGACGATCGGAAGCCGTCGATATCTTCCATCGGCAGCTCGATCTTTAGCGCTAGCTGCACCACAACACGCCTTCGTTCGTTGGAGCTCTGCTGGTCGAAATCGAATGCTGGAAAGCGGTCATTAGCGCCGGCTGGTGAGACCGCGCGAAGCGCTCGGGAGCTCACGCGAATCAGTCTTTGCATCATGGTGGTGCGTCCTTTCCGCACCAGTGACGCTCCTGACTCACATGAAGTCGAGCACATTCTGAGCAATCTTATGGCTCATTCTGCTCGATCTGGATCATCTTAGGATCGGAAGCTAACTGCCCTTGAGGGAGAGGCTGGAAGACGGGACGGATGAGGTGGATCTTTTCCACTCGATTGCGAGCAGGTTGACAGTCGGTCCAGCAAGAGAGTATGAGATCGCTAGTTGGGGCATTTTGTGAGCTGCCGAGCTTTTGGGGCCGGCGGCTTTTTTGTTGTCCGCTCCCTAGCGCGCGGCGGTCTCCTTGGCCGGGCCGACCGGGACGAGCTGACTCACATAAGCTGCTTTAGATGGTGTTGGCGCTGAGAATGCCACACCGCTGGCGCGCCGGTTGCACCTCTTCGACGATCGCCGCTCCTTCCTTCATGTGCCTGTAGCCGAAGCCGAAGTCGGTAGACGGTTGCTGCTGTACGCAGACCTGCGGCGTTAGCACACCGCCGTTCCCCCCTGCACGTCTGGCGCCCACCATCGATAGCCATGCCGCATCGACGTCCGAGCCGGACGCCGCGCGCATCCGCATTCACCCCCCATCCATCACATTGGAGAAACCTCATGGATGAACTACGCCTGCAAAACACTGACGCCCACTATCAGAACATGTGGTCCTCGGCGCCTCTCTCGGTCGCCTATCGCCCGGTAGACGATCTCAAGCCCGACCCAAAGAACCCCCGCAAGCACAGCGCCAAGCAAGTCCGTCAGATCGCTGACAGCGTCCGCCAGTTCGGGTTCGTGTGCCCGATCCTGGTAGACGCGGACGCAAGCATCATTGCCGGCCATGGCCGGCTGCAGGCCGCCCGCCAGCTCGGCATGACGACGGTGCCGGTCGTGCAGGTCGAGCACCTCACGCCGGCGCAGGTGAAGGCACTGCGGATAGCTGACAACAAGCTCACAGAGAACGGCGAGTGGGATCAGCTCCTGTTGGGCGAGGCCTTCCAGGAGCTCTCCCTGCTTGAAGTCGATTTCAGCCTCGGCATCACCGGCTTCGAGTTGCCGGAGATCGACCTGGCGATCCAGTCGTTGAGCGAGACCGAATCCTCGGAGCAGGACGAGGCCGACGACGTGCCGGCGACGGTCGCGACGGCGGTCAGCAAGCCCGGCGACCTTTGGCTACTGCGCCATCATCGGCTCCTCTGCGGCAGCGCGCTCGACGCGGCCGCATACCAGACGCTCCTCGACGGCGCGCTGGCGGACTTCGTCCTCAGCGACCCGCCGTACAATGTCCCCATTCGCGGGCACGTGTCCGGCAACGGCGCCGTCCAGCATCGCGAGTTCGCGATGGCGTCCGGCGAGATGTCCGAGTCGGGGTTCACCGGATTCCTGACGCAGGTCTGCCGCTTGTTGGCCGCCCACAGCACGCCGGGCTCGGTCCACGACCTGTCCATGGATTGGCGCCACATGTGGGAGCTGCTGCAGGCGGGAAAAGCAGCCTACTCCGAGCTCCTGAACGTGTGCGTCTGGGATAAAGGCCGGGGCGGGATGGGCTCCTTCTACCGCAGCCAGCACGAGTTCGTGTTCGTGTTCAAGAACGGGCAGGCGCCGCACACCAACAACGTCCAGCTCGGCAAGTTCGGCCGGAACAGGACCAACGTGTGGAGTTACCCCGGCATCAATGGCTTCGGCCGCAACTCGGAGGAGGGCAATCTCCTGGCGATGCACCCGACCGTGAAGCCGGTCAGGATGCTGGCTGACGCCATCCTCGACTGCACCAACCGCGGGGCGATCGTGCTCGATTGTTTCCTCGGCAGCGGCTCGACCCTGATCGGTTGCGAGCGCACCGGCCGCCACTGCCGCGGCATCGAGATCGATCCTCTCTACGTCGATACGGCGATCCGCCGCTGGCAGAAATACACCGGCGACCAGGCGATCAATGTCGCCACCGGCCGCACCTTTGCCGATCACGAAGCGGAGGTGGCCCATGTCTAAAAAGAACGGAGACGGCCAGGACGGCAACGAGAAGAGCGGGGACGATTACGAGATCGGTTACAGGAAGCCGCCCAAGCACACACGCTGGAAGAAAGGGCAGTCCGGCAACAAGAGCGGCCGCCCGAAGAAGAAGCTCGGCATCTCCGACTTCGAGCGCGCGTTCGATGCGGCTTTCGGCGACTCGCTCGCAGTCAACGACAACGGGAGGACTCGCAAGATCAAGAAATTGACGGCCTTTGCGATCCAGACCGTCAACAAGGCGCTCAAAGGCCATCACCCGTCGGCAAACTTGGTCATGGCGCACTACGCACGCCGCCCCGTGGGTGGCGCAGAGGAATCAGGTTCCAGCTCTACGACCGAGGAGTTTAGGGCGGAGCTGGAGGCGCAGTTCAGGGAGATGGCGGCGAAGTCACAATCCGCCGCGGCAGCGTCCGGCGAAGCCGAGAAAGAAGGCGACGGCGACAGCGACCCATGGCCGCCGGACGATCCGTCGCCGGACACGAAGCAGTAGCCGCCGGATTCATCCTCCAATCGTCAGCCTGCGCCCCGACGAACATCGTCGGGGCGCGCACCCCTCAAAGCCATCATGAACAAGCAGCAATCGAGAGCAGAAATCATCGCGACCCAATGGTCTCCCGAACAACGGCAGACCTTCTACACGCGCTACAGCACGCCCGATAAGCAGAATTATATCCGCTTCGCCTGGGAGTTCTGGGCGCGGCCGCATCAGTTCGCCCCGCCCGGCGACTGGTCGAACTGGCTCATTCTCGCCGGCCGCGGCTTCGGCAAGACCCGCACCGGCGCCGAGTGGGTCCGCGCCAATA
>Ga0157370_10008818_pt1 | contig 10837 bp, 6 predicted proteins | sample C35metaG_FD_113463 | JGI IMG/M metagenome (GOLD analysis project Ga0157370, IMG submission 113463) | Corn rhizosphere microbial communities from Kellogg Biological Station, Michigan, USA - C3-5 metaG | ecosystem: Host-associated > Plants > Roots > Rhizosphere > Soil | place: USA: Michigan... | reverse complement strand
ACCAAACCAATTTTCAGCTCCTAATCCAAAGGAAGCTAAAGAAAGACCTGCCGGCAATAAAGAAGAAATAATGCCTTTCTGATCGTTCAGTAAGCTGGAAATACCAGAAGCACCCAGATTATTGTCTGCTGCATATTTCCCGACTGTACCTACTGTAGCTCCAGTCACCAGGTTTAACAAAGAACCTGCAGTCGTGTTGCTGACTCCTGAAAAACTGGCAATGGAATTGACTAATCCACTTACTTTATCTCCAAAAATTGAAGATAACAAAGTAGAAATAATAGGATTGCTAGACGATCCGCCTAATAAATTTCCTAAAATTCCACTTGATGAGGCTTGTGTAATAGCATCCACAACGCCAGGCTTATCTGCACTATTGGCTAATCCACCCACTACAGCAGGTAATAATCCACCAATTGCTTTAGAAATACCGGATTCACTTTCTCCAAACTGCGATGCAGCCTGTGAAACTAAAGCGGGACCTAATTGTCCTTTAATTAAATCAATGACATTTAAAGACATAATAAATAAATTTTTTTGATTAATGTTGACATAAATTTAAACAAAAATCTCTCCAAACGTCATTTTTTTTTGAATATTTCTTTAAATTTTAATGATTTTGTTCTAAATAATTAAAATTTTTAATAAGCTTTTGCGAATAATACACGTCTCTTAGAAGGTTTTCCAGAAATCAAAGAAATTCCTTCTTCTGTGTCATTATCCAGAGGAATACATCTGATAGTTGCCTTCGTTTCGTCCTTAATTTGTTCTTCTTCTTCAGCTGTTCCATCCCAGTGAGCATAGATGAAGCCACCTTTCTCTTCCAGAACTTTTTTGAATTCTTCGTAAGTATCTACTTTCGTGATATTATTTTCTCTGAATTCAAAAGCTTTGTTATAGATATCCTGCTGAATAGTTTTCAATAAATCTTCAATATAAGAATCCAGACCTTCAATAGAACGAACTTCTTTTGTCAGATTATCTCTTCTTGCAATTTCAACAGATTTGTTTTCGAGATCTCTTGGTCCCATTGCAATTCTTACAGGAACTCCTTTCAATTCGTATTCTGCAAATTTCCAGCCCGGTTTATTCTGGGTGTCATTGTCAAATTTCACAGAAATACCTTTTGCTTTTAGTTTTGCCTGAATATCTAAAGCCACTTCACTGATTTGCTCTAGCTGCTCTTCTCCTTTAAAGATCGGAACAATTACTACCTGAATCGGTGCTAAAGTAGGAGGCAGTACCAATCCGAAATCATCGGAGTGCGTCATAATCAAAGCACCCATCAGACGAGTTGAAGTACCCCATGATGTAGCCCATGCATGTTCAATTTTTCCTTCTTTGTTGGTGAATTTTACATCAAATGCTTTTGCGAAATTCTGTCCTAAGAAGTGAGACGTTCCTGCCTGTAAAGCTTTTCCATCCTGCATTAATGCTTCGATACAATAGGTTTCATCAGCTCCAGCAAATCTTTCAGATGGAGTTTTCAATCCCTGAATTACCGGCATCGCCATAAAGTTTTCAGCAAAATCTGCATATACTTTATTCATTTTTTCTGCTTCTTCAATCGCTTCATCTTTTGTAGCGTGAGCAGTGTGACCTTCCTGCCATAAGAATTCTGCAGTTCTTAAGAAAAGACGTGTTCTCATTTCCCAACGAACAACATTCGCCCATTGGTTGATCAATATCGGTAGGTCTCTGTAAGACTGAATCCAGTTTTTGTAGGTATTCCAGATAATAGCTTCTGAAGTAGGACGAACGATAAGTTCTTCTTCCAGTTTCGCATCCGGGTCTACAATCAGTTTTGATGGATTGTCCGGATCGGTTTTTAGTCTGTAGTGGGTAACAACAGCGCATTCTTTTGCAAAACCTTCTGCATTCTTTTCCTCAGCCTCAAACAAGCTCTTGGGTACAAAAAGCGGGAAGTATGCGTTCACGTGACCTGTTTCTTTGAACTTTTTATCCATTTCATCACGCATTTTTTCCCAGATCGCATAGCCATACGGTTTGATCACCATACATCCACGCACGCCTGAGTTTTCAGCTAAATCAGCTTTTACAACCAGCTCATTATACCATTTGCTGTAATCTTCGCTTCTTGAGGTTAATTTTGCCATTATCTTTTAAAATTTTTTTAACTTTTGCACATTATTGTTATCTAAAAATAAAAATCTATTTTTGATAGATTTTTTAATCAGTATTGGTACATTTTTGGTACAGATTGCAAATATAATTTAAATTAAAAATTTTTACGTTATCATGAAAAGAAATATACATAAAAATTTGCTTGGTCTGCTAAGATCCAAAGGGATATTGGCTATATCGGGCGGATTATTACTTGTGTCTTGTGGTGCTCAGATGGGAGGGTATAGCGAGACAGACGGGGTGTATTACGACCCCAATAAGGATACGCTACCTGAAGGAGTTATCATTAATGATAGCGGAAACAGAGTAGGAGAATATTATGACTACTATCAGGATTCTAATGTCATTCAAAATGCACAAACGAATTCCAGAGAGCAGCAAAACAGATATAGTGACTGGAGTGGAACCAATACCAATTGGAACTCTAATGCCACAGATTCCGACTGGGGACTTTATGCAGGTTCTCAAACCAACTACTATGACAACTCATGGGGATGGGGATCTCCTTGGGGATGGTATGGTGGTTACAGCCCATATTGGGGCTGGGGTATGAATCGCGGCTGGGGCTGGGGTGCAAGCATGTCCTGGGGTTGGGGCGGATCATTCGGCTGGGGCTGGGGAGGCTCTTACGGATGGGGAAGTCCATACTGGGGATATGGTTATGGAGGATATTATGATCCATTCTGGGGTGGCTACGGAAACCCTTACTGGGGATATGGAGGAGGCTACTGGGGTGGTGGATACTACAACAGACCTGTTTACAGAAGAAGCGGCATCAGTGGAGGAGGATTCCAGAATACTGGGGTAGCAAATGCTGTATACAGAACGAATACCAATAATTCAGGTTTCAGAAATAGTAATGGAAATGGCGGATTCAGAAACACCAATAACGGTGGCTTCAGAGACTGCAATTCAAATGGTGGTTTCAGAAACAGTAATGGTGGCTTCAGAGATAGCAACTCAGGAGGATTCAGAAACGGTAATTCAGGCGGATTCAGAAATACACAATCCAATGGCGGATTCCGTAATTCTGCGCCACAGACAAGGCCTAACTATAATTATCAGCAGCAGTCACAGCCGAGATATAATAACAATAATGGAGGCTTCAGATCTAATGATTCCGGAGGTTTCAGATCTAGCGGAGGCTTCAACGGCGGCGGAGGCGGCGGCTTCAGAGGTGGTTCTTCTGGCGGCGGTGGCGGAATGAGATCCGGCGGCGGAGGCAGAGGCGGCTTTAGATAATTGTTCAAACTAATAAACTATTAAAAAATAATGTTAAAAAAATCTTTAGTATTAATGAGTATTTCTGCTGCATTTTATGCGCAGGCTCAGGATGTTTCTGTGATAAGAAATACTGTGGATGTTTACTCAAATACTCCTATGGTGGGATCTGCTAAGTTTAATGCAATGGCTGGATCTAATGGTGCGCTAGGTGGTGATGCAAACTCTTTGCTTACTAACCCGGCAGGTTTAGGGGTTGCTATTTCAGGAGAGGTTTCAGGAACTTTATCTATTTTAGGAAATAAAAACAGCAGCTCTTTAGGAGGATCTACGATGAACTATAGCAAAACCAAAGGAGATCTTGGAAATGCAGGAGGAATAATCGCTTTTCCTCTGATGACGGAGACTAAATGGAAATTTATCAATATCGGTATCAATTTTTCCAATCAGCAGCTTGATAATGTAATCCAGTCGCCGGGAAATAATAATATCGTGTATGCTTTTGATAAAGCTGATGTAACGAAAGATGCTGCAATGGCAGGGCACATGTATGAAAGATACGGCAATTTGTCAAAAATGAGTTTTGGGGTTGGAGCGAATTACAATCATAATTTATATTTAGGAGCTGGTTTCAATTTTTTCAATGCTTCATTGGATCAATATGATACCTTATTTTATAGAAATCTAACGAACAATTCTACAGAAGGATTCAGTAAGCAGGATACTCCTTATTCAGAAAGGTCTTCAGGTTTTTCTGCTTCATTAGGGGTAATTGGAAAGCTAAGTCCTAATTTCAGATTGGGAGCATCTATTGAAACGCCTACATTCTGGAATATAGACAGAAATTATTATTTCTATAACGATCCTACTTATGGGGATGATATGGGGGCTGAAAACAGAAAGTTTACTTCACCGCTTAAAGCAACGGTGAGTGCTGCATTTGTAGCAAGTAAAAACTTCTCATTGAACGTAGACTATACCCTTGGACTTACAAAACCTGACTATAAAGTTTATGGAGGTGCAGAAAGAGAGTTAAATGACTTCTTTAAAGACAACTACAAGAATCTTTCAGAAGTAAGAGTTGGTGCTGAGTACAGAGTACAGCAATTCAGATTGAGAGGTGGTTATTCTTACCAGTCAAGTCCTTTTGATGCGCTTACGATCAGTAGATTTAATGATGCAGGAAGTGTAGGAGATCAGTCTTACAGCAATCTGATATTAAGTGACAGAAATACACTTTCATTCGGTATCGGATATGATTTCAAATCATTCTATGTAGATGCTTCTTATCAGAATATCTCTTCCAAATATACCAATCCTTTCATGAGAGGATATATGGGAGATAATTTTGATTCATCTTATTATTCTTCAAGTAAAATCTTCGAAAGTGATTCTTATGCAGTAAGTGATGTAAAAAGCAACAGAAACAACTTCTTCCTTACATTAGGATGGAAATTCTAAGCTTTTAAAACATTAAGCTATATATAACAAAAAGCTCCGGATTCCGGAGCTTTTTGTTTTTTAATCTGGATTCTGCACCAGATTCGGCTGGATCTGAATCTGCTGTTCAGGAATATATTCTACCACTCTGTTATGGGTATAAGGTACTGTATAAAAGGCATTGCTTCCACTTAAATGGGTGCCCGGATATTGTCTGTCGAGATCAAGTTTGTTTCTAAAGACATCGTATCTTCTATGTCCTTCAAAAGCCATTTCTAACCTTCTTTCCTGTAGAACTGCATCCAGAGTAGTTTGTCCTGCAGGTACTGAATTATATACAGGTATTCCGGCTCTTGTTCTGATGGTATTTACATCTGCGAGTGCTGAAGCGGTATTCCCTTTTTTGGCATTGGCTTCGGCTCTGTTCAGATATATTTCGGCCAGTCTTATAACAACCGGAGACCACAATTGTGGAACACCTTCCTGTAATGAACATTTTAAAACATAAAATTTAGGGTATCCATTTCTTTTATCCATATCGTTATCCAGGTAAACATAAGTTTTTCCACCTGCTGCGTTAACAAAATAATAGTTTGTTTTATTAGGTGTTACTTCAGATTGTACCTGATAATTGATATTATTCATGGTAAAATAAGTATTTCCATTCTGCTGGAAGGTCTTTTGGAATTGATAACTGTAGGTTGCAGCACCGGATGAGTTGGTGCCCTTTTGTACCCAATATGCTACAGGAACTGCCGGACTGCTGTATTTTGGAGAAATAAACTTCAGCCTTGCATCCTGAGGATTCTGATTGATAAGATCCAGATAAGAGGAAGAAGCATACATTTCACCCCAGCCCACATTCTGTATGGTGGCATACATAGAGCCTATAGTATACCAGCCATCACTATAGTCTCCATCTTTATTATATTTAAATGCAAAAATGGTTTCTGTATTGGTTTCGGGAGTTTTGGTGGCATAAGCAGGCAGTTCTGTTTTAGACAGAAGTGAATATTTCCCGGAATTGATGACTTTATCTGCATATTCTATTGCTTTATCATTGTTTTCTATGTATAAATAGACTCTGGAGAGTAAAGCCTGCGCTGCTTCTTTAGATGCATATATGTTATCTTTATTCAGGGTCATCAGTTTTTCAGCTTTCAAAAGATCGATTACCACTTGATTGTATATTTCTCCCACAGTGGCCCTGCCAGGCAAATCGTTGACGTCGTCAGATAGCTTTAAAGGTACTCCGGAATTGCCTGTCCCTTGATTATATGGTCTTCCAAACACATTAACCATAGAAAAGTATACATAAGCTCTCAAGAAATAATTTTCGCCTATGAGCTGATCTGTTTCTGTATCTTTTCCTTCGGCAACCTTTGATATTACTCTGTTACACCCAATAATCGCCTTATATCCGGAGTTCCAGATGGTATTGGTGCGGGCATTGTTTTTAATACTTTTGTAATTATAATAATAGAAGAATGAATCGGTGGTAGTTCCGCTGATATCGATATTATCTCCACCATATTCACTGATCCTGTACAGGTTGTTGTAAAACCCGCCACCATCAGCATCCCCTTTAAGCAATGCATAATTTCCCAGCGTTATGGTCTTCAGTCCTGTTGCGTCCGTCAGAATAACATCAGACTCCATTGAATCATAGGGTGAACGGTCTATGTTACATGCCGTTAATGATATTATGAGAATGGGAATAAGTATTTTTTTCATAATTATTTTTTTAAAAAGAAAAGTTTAAGCCTAAAGAAAATCTTCTCGGAATAGGGTAGATCGCTCCTGCATTGCCAGAATAGGCGCTTTGATTATCTGCATTACCAACTTCCGGATCCACTCCGGAGAATTTGGTGATGGTAAATAAATTTTCACCCATAATATAAATATTCGCTGATTTTATTTTCATCTTTTCTGTTAGAGCTGCCGGAAAATTATATCCTATTCTCAGGGATCTTAACTTGACAAAGCTGGCATCCTCAAGATAACGTGATGAAGGCTTATTTGTTAATGAATTATTGTTGTATACAGCAACCGGGTGGGTAGCAATATCTCCCGGCTTTTCCCATCTTGTCCATCCATCTTTTAAAGCCATCTGGTTGTAATAAGGATAGGCACCGTCTGAATCAAATAATTCTCTGTACGAGTTATACACTTGTCCACCCTGTGAGAAGTAAAGATTCGCGGCAAGATAGAAATTTTTGATATTCAGATTAGTGCTTACAGAGCCGTAATAATCTGGCGTGGCTGCTCCTACTACCTGTACAGTAGCCAGGTTGTATTTTGAGGTTGCACTTCTGCTTCCATCCGGATTAATTACCTCCCATTGTCCTTCACCATTGTCCGGATTTACACCCAGCCACTTTCTCATATAGAAAGAGGTAACGTCATATCCCTGTATGGCTACATGATAATTGTCTAATACCTGTGTACTGTTGTTTCGGGTTGAAAGTACGCTGTTTTTATAGGTGCTGATATTGAATCCCAGATCCCAGCTGATATCTTTTGAGCGGATAATGGAATAATTTACATTGAATTCCCAGCCTTTGTTTTTGACGTCACCTATATTCAAGTACTGTCTGTCAACACCTGTCAGTGATGGCAGAGGGACAAGCACCAGTAAGTCTTTCGTTTTATTATTAAAATAGTCAATATTTAAAGTCAGTCTGTTGTTAAATGCCCTGATATCCGTACCGATATTATTCTGATAGATAGATTCCCAGGTTAGCCCAGCGTTTCCGAGCTGAAACCATGTTGCTCCTATCTGTCCGTTATATTTCTCTGTAAGCCTATATAGATCCTGCCATCCGTAATCAGGGCTTGGGGTATTTCCCACAAGTCCTCTGCTTGCTCGTAATTTCCATTCGTTAACAGGTTTTACGTTGAAAAAATTTTCTTTATGAATATTCCATCCTACACTATACGCATAGAATAAGCCATTTCTTTTGTTGGCTCCAAATGCAGAAGATGATTCGCTTCTTAAGGATCCCTGGATAAAATATTTTTTATCATATACATACTCGGTATTAAAGAGGAGGGCATTATAAGCACGGTCAAGCTTTCTCCCTGTAGGCTTTTGACCTGTGGTTGCACCGGTATTAAAAATATCTGTACCAGGTACTACGCCATAAACACCTGCACGTGATTCCTTATAGAACCTGTCAGTATATTCATACGCAGCTAATGCGTTGATGTTATGATTTCCAAAATCTTTATCAAACCTCAGCATCTGGTTGAAAAATTTGCTAATATCTCTTTGATAGTTTTCTGTTAGCTGTCCTTTATTACTTGTTCCGCTGATCGATCTGGGATCGGTATAGTACATGTCATCATAGTTTTTGTAGGTAACATTGTTTGTACTGATGAATTTGAGATAATCGGTAAACTTGATTTCAGCATCTATATTTCCTATGAGATCCAGCTGATTACTTTTACCATAGTTCCATTGAAGGTCATAAAGGTAATTGCTTTTATCCCTTCCATACCAATCTGTGTAATCCTCATCAACCCGGATCAGGTTCCCATTGGCATCTCTGGGATTATCCCATGGCATATTAAGGTACATTTGATAAAGTGAAGCCTGTGTATCTTTTCTCGTGGTATATGATAAACTGACTTTAGGTTTCAGTATCAACCATGGTTTTATGGTTTGTTCATGATTGATTCTGAATGAGAGCCTGTTAAATTCATCTCCTTTAATAGTTCCGGTTTCATTATAATAATTTCCTGAAATATAGGTTTTGGAATGGTCTGACCCGCCTCTGAAATCAATAGTGTAATTTTGTACGACTCCTGCTTGTGTGCCATCTTTCAGCCAGTTGTAGCCATCGTTTCTGAGTGTTTCGGGGATGGCCGGGGCTCCTTTTAATGAGGTGAAATAATCATACAGCTGCGTTCCGTTCATAAGCTTGAAGCGCCCGTTGTTAAACACATTAAAAGAATTAGTAAGAGATGCACTTAATGTTCCTTTTCCTGAATTTCCTGATTTGGTAAATACCTGTACAATACCATTTGCAGCTTTAGAGCCATACAAGGCTGTAGAAGCAGCATCTTTTAAGATGTTAATACTTTCAATCTGATTGGGATCCAGGTTGGGGGCATAGGGCATTACTACACCATCCACCACCCAAAGGGCATTACTTGGGCCATTGATAGTGGAAGTACCCCTGATTTTTACAGTGGCTACAGAGCCTGCAGAACCTCCGCCAGGCAAGATCTGAACTCCGGCAGCTTTTCCCTGCAGAAGACCGGATACGCTGGAGGTGTTGGAATCCTGGAGTTTTTTGTCTGAAATAACAGAAACAGCTGCTGTAAGGCTGGATCTTTTCTGGGTCTTGTAACCGATAATTACAATGTCATCAATCTTTTTTTCTTCTAAAGAATCTGTTTTTTTCGTAGTCTGGGCCGTTATGAAACCGGTCATTAAAAAAAAACAGACTGATGTTGTTAAGTTTTTATGTTTCTTCATACATTATTAGGTGCTGTTGATGTAGCTAATGTACAAAAAACAATGTATTGTTATTATTTGTTTGTTAAAAAATGTTAAACAATGTGTATTTTTCACTTTATAATGTAAATGTTTAATTTTTATTTATTTTTTCATGTAAAATATTTTAAAAAAAACAAATTTTAACTTATTTGTCTAAAGTGTTATGGGTAAAGATTAACGAGAATGATTGTGGAAAATATGTATCATTAAAATAAAAATAGCTCCGGATTCCGGAGCTATTTTTATTTTAATGAGAATGGGCAGTGGGATGTTGATGGAAAACATGCATCATCAGTGCAAGTGAAACTCCCAAAACAACGAGTCCGATCTTTACCCAGTCTATATTGTGATTTTTATTGCTTTCAAAAATGATCACGGATGAAATGTGAAGAAAAATTCCTCCTACAATAGCCAGAAAATAAGGCTGAAGATCAGGGTTGAAATAATTTCCTAGCAACATCCCCATTGGAGAAGCCAATGCAAATAAAGCTACAATGAGAATAGACGGATAGGATGAAGAACTTTTGGATTCTCCTTTTCTGTTAAATAAAAATGCTCCCAGAATAAATGAAATCGGAAGATTGTGAAATACAATTCCCCACAGGTAAGGTGACATCTCATGTGTTTCATTGGCAAGAGGAATTCCTTCAATGAAAGCATGGATGAATAAACCTACCATTAAAGCAGCAGGAAGAATATTATGTTCGCTATGATGGTGGAAGTGTCCGTGTTCGAAACCTTTGGTAAGCGCTTCCAGAATCATCTGAAGAAGAACTCCTCCGATCACGAATATCCCAAGATTATTGCTTCCGTCAGAGGTATAAACCTGCGGAAAGACTTCATTAAGACAGATCGTAATCAAAAAACCGGCACTTAATATCAGTAGATTTTTAGCCAGTTTTTCTTTTTTACCAAAGTGTTTTCCCAGGAATACTCCTGTTACGACACTTAAAATCAGTAAAAGTACTGTTGTCATTATTTTTTCTTAAATAAATTGATGCAACGCGGGGAATTTTCTTTTTTAAATTCATTCAACTGATAATCTCCCCAGATTTTTATTCTTTCAAAACCACATTCAGAAGCATAATTATGGATGGCTTCCAATGTGTGAAGCTTTACCTTTTCAAAGAAATGAAACGGCTTACCGTCGGCTTCAAAACAGATATCTTTGATGATGTGTCTGCCTTCAATCTTCTTCAGAATCTTAAAATCAATATCACCACGGGTTATTGTTGTTTCAGGAACTAAAGTATTTCTTACAAACTCTTCGTTTAGATAATCCAGTACAAAATATCCTCCGGGCTTCAGAGCGTTATAAACGGATTGGAATACTTTTTTATCGTCGCTTTCATTATCAAAATACCCAAAGCTTGTAAATAAGTTGAATACTGCATCCATAGGATCCGCATCAATTGGGTTTCTCATATCATGAACTTCAAAAATCAGAGTTTGATTTTCAAACTGTTTGTCGGATTCAATACTTTGTCTTGAAAGGTCCAGCCCCAAAACATCATACCCTAATTTATT
>Ga0157370_10008817_pt1 | contig 10837 bp, 11 predicted proteins | sample C35metaG_FD_113463 | JGI IMG/M metagenome (GOLD analysis project Ga0157370, IMG submission 113463) | Corn rhizosphere microbial communities from Kellogg Biological Station, Michigan, USA - C3-5 metaG | ecosystem: Host-associated > Plants > Roots > Rhizosphere > Soil | place: USA: Michigan... | reverse complement strand
GATGATATCGCGCGTGTCCTGCGTGGGCAGGGTGAGTTTTTCCCCGGCCGTATTGCCGTAGAACGTCTCGCCGACCGCATGAGGCGAGGTCCGGATGAATACGCTGATGTGCCTGCAGTACTGACGTTCGCCCCGAAGCTTCTCCGCGGCGCGCGTGGCGTACTGGCAGAGCGCCTGCTGCATGGCCACTTTCGTGGTGATGCGTGAGCCGAAGCTCCGGCTGCAGACAATCTGCTGCTTTGCCGGCGGCATTTCTTCGAGCGGAATGCACGCCTCGCCGTTCAGCTCCCGCACCGTTCTTTCCAGCACCACCGAAAAGTTCTTCCGGATGAAGGCGGGGTTCGTTCGTGCGAGCTCGAGTGCGTTGGTGATGCCGAGCAGGTTCAGCTTTTTGCCGATGCGTCTGCCTACGCCCCAGATTTCCTCCAAGGGCTGGCGCATCAGCAGCGCCTCGGTCCGCTTCGGGTTTCCGGGCGTCAGCGCCAGGACGCCGTTAAACTGCGGCCACTCTTTGGAAGCCCACTGGGCTGATTTTGCTAAAGTCTGGCTGGGACCACACCCGATCCCGATGGTCAGCCCGGTTCTGGCCAGAACGTGGGCACGCAGGCGCCGGCCGAAATGCTCAAAGTCCTCACTGCCGTCAATACCGGTCAGGTCAAGGAAGCATTCATCGATTGAGTACTGAACTGCGCGGGGGGCCATTTCCTCCAGAGCAGACATGGTCCTGACGGATAATGAATGGTACAACGGATAGTTAGAACTGAAAATATGCACCTTTTCAGGGAATTGCTGCGATTTTAGTTGAAACCATGGCACGCCCATTTTGATGCCCAGGGCGCGGGCTGCTTTGCTTCTTGCGATGACACAGCCGTCGTTGTTCGAAAGGCAGACGACGGGTTTGCCCCGCAAATCAGGCCTGAACAGGGTCTCACAGGAGGCATAGAAGCTGTTGACGTCAGCCAGACCAAACATCGGCATGATTACCTCCGGCGCGCCTCGGTATTGTGGAAGAACCAGGTGACCACGCCCAGCAGGTGCAGCTCCTCCGGGTAAATCACCGGATAGGCCGGGTTCATCGGGCGCAGGGCAATCTGTGGGTGCAGCTGCAGGCGCTTGACGGTGAACTCCCCGCCAACCTCCGCGATGACGATGTCTCCGTGCGTGGCTTCCTTCGCGCGATCAACGACCATCACGTCCCCGTCGTAAAGGCCCAGGTCTTCCATGCTGCTGCCGCTGGCGCGCACGAAAAACGTGGCGGCCCGGTGGGTGATGCAGAGCTCGTTCAGGTCCAGTTCAGACTCGACATAGTCTGCGGCAGGGGAGGGGTAACCGGCGGCGCAGCGCTCGGCAAACAGCGGAATGCGCATGACGGGGTGGATATCGGCAGGCCTGAATATGGTCAGTCCGCCCGGGGAGGATGTTATTTTCATGACGCCGCTCTCCGGACTGTACGGCCTGAAGCCGGTGCGGTTATGAATAATTCTGACATGATAAACTCCCCTTAAATATTACTGTATATAAAAACAGTATTATTGGGCCGGAGCCGCAAGGCAAGGGGAACCAGACGGCAGGCGGCTGAAGGGACAGTTATCTTACTGAGCAGGCTAATAATTTTTTTGTCAGGCAGTTTCATTCAGGGGAGCGCGTAAGCAGTCTTTGCCGGAAAAGGTGAAATGACGCTTCCTCGGCATGGCTGTTCGTTCCTCGCTCCGCTGCGGTACGCCTCAGCCTGGCCTGCGGCGAGCGTTGCCACCTCGCGTTTTAAGGGCGGTATTATCTGGCTGTGTGAATGTTGAACAGGGCAGGTGCGTGTTTTATGCTCGGGTGAAAATCACGGACGAAGGAAGCTTTTATGGATGAGCAGGAATCAGTGGGCCGTTTTCTGGCGGCGCTGCTGGCCGAATACGACATGAGCGTGGACAAATTCTGCCGGCGTTCGAGGCTGCGGGAGCATGAGGTGCGGCTTATTCTGCGGGACATACTGACTGTCACACCTGCCGTGGCGGAAAAACTGGGTCGCGTGTTTTACTCGCCCGGGTTCTGGATGGTGCGTCAGGCGATGTCGGAACTCAGTAAACTCAGTCATGGAAGGTAAAAAAGCCCGGGTAACCGGGCAATAAGGACCAGTAACTACCATCATGAGGCTTCAGGAAACTCACAGCGCATTCATGATAACCAACGTACCGTGCAGTAGTGGTACTCAGAAAATTTGTCAGTCTGTAAGAAGGCGTTACCGTCTGCACCCCAGACCGCTCCTGAGAGGGCCGGGTTAAGGCTTCCGGTCCGGAGGGGCATCCGGGTCAGTTGCGCAGTTCAGTTTTTTGTCTGAAGTATTCCGTCTCATTTTAAAGCCTGCCGGTAATCAGAAAAAAATCACTGACGAAAAGCGCACGGCAAATATCGCGCTCAGGATGAAATGCGCCAGAAAAATGGCAAAAGCCACGCCTCCGAGCACGACTCCCGGAATGGTGTGCTTCTCTTTCAGGATGAACGTCAATCCGGACAGGACCGCGAGTGAAAGCAGAGCCTGCAGTACATGACTCACCGGGATCACCCAGTAATGGCCTGCATATGCACCAGCCTTGCTGATGGCCACAATCAGCGCGGTTCCGCCGAATCCCCATCCCCAGAATGTCTTCGCCAGACTCACTTTTCCTGTAACAAGCGCCTTAAACATCGTCATTTCCCTGTCATAACCTGGTTCGTTTCAGGAAATTTAACATTACGCGACAGGCTCAACCAGAAACTTTCCTGACATTCTCACTGAAGACACGCTTCCAGACCGAAAGGATGCCACGTGTGCATGAGGCCTGTCTGGAAGATGGTCGGGGTAGGAGCGGGCCGTTTATTTTATCCGCCATCAGTCACCGGACAAAAAAAGCCCGTCAGCATGAAGGCGACGGGCCTGCCCGGAGGCGAGGACATCTTTCAGACAACGAACACATCACAGCGCCAGACAGTAAACCCGGGGGTTATGACATGCAAATGTCAGGTGAGGTCAGATTTTACCGCTGTCTGCCGCCTGCCGCTCCAGGCACCGCATAAAGTTCTCAATGATGCCTACGGCGTGCGTCATGGCCAGCAGCTCCGCCGTGAGCCGCACGTCAGTACGCAGCAGCGTCTCCGTGACGCCGGGCTCACTGAGTACCGGCGTCATTTTTTTGACCCGGTCCATCAGATGCGTCCAGTTGTTGACGAAGGTGTCCGGATCAGCATAGGTTCCGTCCCTCAGCTGCGTGTAAATCGCGTCAACATCCGCTTTCATCATCCTGACGGCCGTTATCAGTCTTTCCTCATGAGATGGGTGTTTACCGTCAGACACGGAAGGCCTCCACCATCCCCCGCAGCGCGTGCGCCTGCTCTGAGAGTGAACGGGAAGCCGAGGACGACTCCTCAACCAGCGCCGCATTGTTCTGCGTCACGCCGTCCATCTGGCTCACGGCCACGCTGACCTGCGAAATGCCCTGCATCTGCTCTGAAGATGCAATGGAAATAGTGTCCATCGCCTCCGCCAGCTCGCCGACCAGCCCGACCACTTTCCTGATGCTGTGCCCGGTGGACGCGGCAACGGTGACGCCGCTTTCAATCTGCTCAACGGCCTGCTCTATCAGCACCTTGATATCCTTCGCGGCCGTCGCGCTGCGCTGTGCCAGCGTACGCACCTCGCCGGCCACCACGGCGAAGCCGCGTCCTTCTTCACCGGCCCGGGCCGCTTCCACCGCAGCGTTCAGCGCCAGGATATTAGTCTGGAACGCGATGCCTTCAATCACGGCGGTGATGTCGCGCACCTTCGTTGCGCTGACCGAGATGTCCTGCATGGTCACTGACATGCGCTCAACGTCAGACCCGCCGGCGTGAGCCATCTGCGCCGTACTGCGCGCGGACTCCGCGGTCTGCTGGGCCCCGGCGGTGTTACTTTTCACCGTGGCGGTCAGCTGCTCCATGCTGGCGGCCGTTTCCTGCAGCGCGGCGGCCTGCTCCTCTGTCCGGGACGACAGTTCGGTGTTGCCCTGCGAAATTTCGTCGGCGGCCAGCGCCACGGACGAGGCGGTATCCTTTATCTGCGACACCAGACCGCGCAGATTGGCCTGCATGCTGTCCAGCGAGGCCAGCAGGCTGGTCGTGTCGTTACGGCGGAGCGTTACGGGTGACGTCAGGTCACCGGCCGCGATGGTGGCGGCCAGCGTCTGCGCCTGCGCGGGTTCGCCGCCCAGCTGGCGCATCAGTATCCGGATGACCACAAAGCAGGCGCCTGCGGCCACAAGTACGGAGGCGCCCGTCAGCAGCATCAGAATGAGCGAGGCGCGATCGGTGGCGCGACTGTTCTGCTCCACCGCAACCTGACTGTTGCGCTCCTGTATCTCGGCCATATCTTTCAGGGCCGCGAGGAGCTTACCCTGAACCGGGCGTAGCTCCCGGATGAGATAATCCACTGCCTGCTGGTCAAGGTTGGCCAGCCCGAGCTGAAGGCCTTTATCCACGGCTGCAAAGGTGGGGCCTTCAGCGTCGATGATACGTCTGTAGGTTTCCCGGCCAGCAGGTGTCGAATCGGTCTTCATGATGTCGGCCAGGGCCTGGCGGTTGGCGAAAAACAGGGCTTTCTGTTTGTTGATGCGCTCAACTTCTGGCTTCATCAGCGCCGGTTCACTGAACATAATGACGTTCCTGACCGCAATGGCGATGTCCCTGTTTTCGCCGAACATCGCCTGGGCGAGCTGGTATTTCTTCATTTTAATGTTAACGGCGTCGTCCATGCCCTCACGGGCATGGTGAAGCGACCGCAGTGCTGTGCCGGTGCACAGCGTGAGCAGGACAATGAGCAGGCCGAAACCTGCGATAAGGCGGGTGGAAATTTTCATAAACGTTCTCTTTTTTAAGTTTTTTCTGCTGTGTTTGCGTCTGCTGACGACAGGTTACTATCGGCATGCGTTATCACTTGTTCTATGTCTTTATTGGCAAATATTTCTTATCACTTGACGGCCTTTCATCACCGTCTCCTGCGGACGTCGCTGCGCTCCGCTTTTCACCGGCGTGGCGGCTTCGCCTGACGCCGGACTTCACCGCCTCCTCTGACGCATTTCTCTCTGTCTCTCTTTTTCAGGGCCTGCACCGTGCCTTCACGTTAGCCGGGCCGCTGCACAGTCAAGTGCCGCTGGCGCTCGTTCGCTCACCCGTTCCCCGCCGTGCGCGGGACATTCAGTCCGCTCCGGCGGCGCGTGCGGCTTCGCGTCCGCCCGTGACTGCTCCGCTTTTCGCCCGGCTGCTGTGGCGGCACGGCGCAGGTGAGGCCGTGCAACCACTGACTGAGGAGCAAATCATGCCGAACTGGTGTGCAAACAGGCTGCGTTTGACCGGCCTGGCGGAGAACGTGAGTAAGGTGCGGGCGCTGATGCGGGGAGAGGTGCGCCCTCTCTACGCGCGGGCGGAGGCGGAGGGTATCCAGCTGTTTCTGGCGGGCTGCGCCGGGCTGCTGCGTCCGGTGACGGACGAGACGTATGCGCCGTATCCGGCGCTGACGGCGGCGGGGCGGGGAGAAAACACCCCGGCAAACGTGGCATTTACGGAGTGGCTCACGCAGCTGCGTGACGGCGTGGCACTGACGGAGGAAAACTGCGACCGGCTGCACGACCTGTGGCTGGCCACCGGTCTCAGCAGCCGGACGTGGGACTCGCTGGACGGTGACGCGCAGGCGGTTATGGCCGACATCTGGCGGAAAAAGCATTTCGACTGGGCTGGTCTGAGCGGGACGGGCCTCAGCGAATGCTGGAACCGGATATGCCGTGATGACGGTGAAGGCACAGCAGAATTTGACATGCGCCTGCTGCTGCCGACGCGCCTCGACGTGGAAATCAACGGCTTCAACGGCGGGCTGCTGGCCGGTGTGCCGGGCGGTTACGAATTCTACATCGCCCGGTACGGTGTGAAGTGGCCCTGCGGTTACGCGCTGGAGATGAATGACGGCGGGCCGGAGTTTCTGGAGGTGGACTTCGACACACCCTGGTCTCCCCCGGATGGGCGCGTATTTGCGGCCCTCAGTGAGCGGTTCGGCGTGGCCATTGAGCACTGGTACGCCGAAAGCGGCTGCGACTTCTGCGGGTACGATGCGTACAGCCACGGCGAACTGACGGACAGACTGAGCAGTTCGCTGGAGTGGGGTGAAGAGGATGAGGACGGTTTCGCCTGCGTGACCGGCCCGGACTGGATTGTGAACAACGTCGGACATTACGGCGGCTGACAGGAGGCGGCGGGGCAACCCGCCGGACAACGACATGAGAGAAATGACGGTACGTGAATTTAAGGTGCGCCTCGATGCCATCGGGGATGACGAGCTGTGCTGCGGCACCTTCTGGCTGGCAGATGACTTCCTCAGCATTGACCCGGCTCTGACACGAGAGGAAATCGCGTCTGCAATGGCGATTGCCGAAGACAGGCATGATGCGAATGAGGGGTTCAACTGGTGGCATCTGGAGCGGGCCATCAGTGAAATGAAACAGGATGGTGACGTATGAATACCTGGCTGTAAGCGTCTCATCCAGACCGTCTTCCATTTTTGCCCGTGTTTCCTACCATGGACACTTTCGCGAACATGGACACTACCGTGGACAGAAACACGCCTTACACCAGCCGACCCTGGATCACCACTGCACTCAGCCTGCGGTTTAACGACGCCCTGACCTACCGTGAAATCGCTGAGCAGCTGAACGTCAGCACTTCCGCTACGCATAAAATGTTCAAGCGTTTTCGCCGTACGGGTATTAACTGGCCGCTGTCCGAAGACTACACGCCGGAACGGCTTGAGGAGGAGCTTTACGCCTTCAATCTGGAAACGAATCTGCCCGTTAAAAAGCGGCGTCCGGACTGGCCGCTGGAGTTCAAAATCCGCATGGCGGAGCTCAGCCTGCAGCCGGACGCCTGTGTGGCACAGCTGGCCCGTGAACACGGCGTTAACGACAATCTGGTGTTTAACTGGCGCAACCTGCACCGCCAGGGCCTGCTGGACCCTGCCACGCGCGCCGGGATGATACCCGTCACGGTTGAGCCTTTTCCCGTTCCGGTCAGGCAAAACGGTGGCACTCCGGATTCGCCCCCCGTCATCAGCTGTAAGCTGACGCTGCCGGGCGGCACCCTGAGTCTGACCGGCCCCGTGACGCCGGAACTGCTGCGGGCGCTGGTCAGTGAACTCCGGGAGGGCGAACCATGATTAGCTTTCCGGCGGGCGCACGCATCTGGCTGGTTGCCGGCGTGACAGACATGCGCTGCAGCTTCAACGGGCTGGCGGCGAAGGTGCAGAACACGCTGCGTGCCGACCCGTTCAGCGGTCACCTGTTTATCTTCCGGGGACGGCGCGGCGACACGGTGAAAATCCTCTGGGCCGACGCGGACGGCCTGTGCCTGTTCACCAAACGCCTGGAGCGGGGCCGCTTTGTCTGGCCGGTGAACCGGGACGGCAGGGTGCACCTCACGCAGGCCCAGCTGGCGATGCTGCTGGAAGGCATCAACTGGAAGCATCCGCAACGGATAAATCCTCCTGGCCTGCGCGTCTGAACCGGCGTAATGTGGACGCATGGAACGCTCACTTTCTGCAGAAAATGCCCGGCTCAGGGCGCTGCTGGACACGCAGCAGCGAAGCCTTGAGCAGATGGCCGAATATAACCGCCTCCTGTCGCAGCGGGTGGCGGCGTACGCCAGTGAAATCAGCCGGCTGAAGGCGCTGGTTGAGAAGCTGCAGCGCATGCAGTTCGGCAAAAGCTCCGAAAAGCTGCGGGAGAAAACGCAGCGTCAGGTGCGCGAGGCTGAGGAGCGCATCAGCGCCCTGCAGGAAGAGATGGCGGAGGTCCTGGGTGAGCAGCATGACCCGGTACTGCCGCAGCCGCTGCGCCAGTCCTCCGCCCGGAAACCGCTGACGGCCTCACTTCCCCGCGAAACCCACACGCTGACTCCGGAAGAAACAACCTGTCCGGCGTGCGGCGGAGAGCTCAGCGCGCTGGGCTGCGACGTGTCGGAACAGCTGGAGCTCATCAGCAGCGCCTTTAAGGTTATCGAAACGCAGCGGCCAAAACTTGCCTGCTGCAGCTGTGACCACATCGTACAGGCAGCCATGCCCTCAAAACCCATCGAGCGCAGCTATGCGGGGCCCGGCCTGCTGGCACGCATCGTCACGGCAAAGTACGCTGAGCACACGCCGCACTACCGCCAGTCGGAAATCTACCGCCGTCAGGGCGTGGAGCTGAGCCGGGCCACGCTGGGGCGCTGGTCCGGCGCGGTCAGCGAACTGCTGGAGCCGCTGTACGACCTGCTGCGCCAGTACGTGCTGATGCCGGGCAAGGTGCATACCGACGATATCCCGGTGCCGGTTCAGGAGCCGGGCAGCGGTAAAACCCGCACGGCCCGGCTGTGGGTGTACGTGCGGGATGACCGCAACGCCGGTTCGCAGCTGCCTCCTGCGGTATGGTTCGCCTACTCACCGGACCGGAGGGGCATACATACTCAGCAGCATCTGAGCGGTTACAGCGGCATCCTGCAGGCAGATGCTTACGGTGGCTACAATGCCCTGTACGAAGACGGCCGCATCACGGAAGCGGCCTGCATGGCGCACGCCCGGCGAAAAATCCACGACGTCCACGTCCGAACCCCTACAGACATCACCACCGACGCGCTCAGGCGCATCGGTGAACTGTATGCCATCGAGGCGGAGATACGCGGCAGTCCGGCAGACGAGCGGCTGGCCGCCAGAGAAGCCAGAAGCGTTCCTCTGATGCAGTCGCTGTACGACTGGGTGCAACAACAGATGACAATACTGTCGCGCCATTCCGACACGGCAAAGGCATTCACGTACCTGCTGAAGCAGTGGGACGCGCTGAACCTGTACTGCCGTAACGGATGGGCGGAAATGGACAATAATATCGCGGAAAACGCATTGCGGGGCGTTGCCCTGGGGCGGAAGAACTGGCTGTTCGCCGGTTCAGACGCGGGCGGGGAGCGTGCAGCGGTGCTGTACTCCCTTATCGGCACCTGCCGTTTGAACGACGTGGAGCCGGAGGCGTGGCTGCGTTATGTGTTGGGTCATATCCAGGACTGGCCGGTAAACCGTATACGTGAGCTGCTGCCGTGGAAGGCTGAACTAACCTCTCCCTGAATGTTAATACGGGCGGGATGTGATGTCTGCCGGTAGTCCGCAGTGGTAAAAAAACGGCCTGTGCGCTAAAGGGACGGACATGACGCGCTTCCCGGCAGACACGGCAGACAGGATTAAGCACCACCTTTTTTCCACGCGCAGGAACAGCCACAGGTGACGGCCTCCAGAAGGCCGCCTGCCTGACATTTTCTTAGCTGAATCTTCAGCGCCCGGGACACCTCCTGCTCCATCAGGCGCAGGTCGTCAAACCATGCGCCGCCCTCATCGTGAGTCCACAGGCACTCTCTCAGCCTGGACCAGATATACAGCAGTTCGCTCTGTCCCGGGCGTTCACAACAGAGAACATCCAGAAAACAGACCAGCGAACTGCACTCCGTAAAGCCATAGCGGGAAAGTCTTTTCCTGAGGCTGCGTCGGTTGATGTTGTCACCGGCCCGGGGACCGTCAGTGTAATTCGTGTCGTTTATTTCATTCGCCGGTTTAGTCCTGTCGCAGGTGTCCTGGCCCGCGTCAGGCACCTGGTGCATTGCGGGGTTCAGGCTCGCAGATTAAAGACCTGTCCCGGTTGATGAAAGTGGTGCATGGTTAAGCTTCCGTTAACTTTCCGCAAAGCTGACGGCGGCAGCGTCAGAAGGCCGCATCTGAGGGTGGCCGTTCCGGCGTCGTTCGGTACAGTCCCTGCTGCCGGAAAAGAGCCGGGTCCGTTGCGCGCGGGGCCGCCATATCAGCGGGTCCCGCATGCCGTGGTTGTTGTCTCTTCTCGTCCTGCCCCCCCTGCTCATGCAAAGCCCGTGCCGGCCGGCTGCTACATTTTTGGCAAGCCTTTCCGGAAAGTTAACAGGGCTTCAACCACTGACCCGTTTCGGAGCTCTCCCCAAGTTTATATCATGCCCGCCCTCAATCCGGCAGCACAGAAAGACTTCCGTTTCTGTTATGTACAGAGATTTGCGCTGCGTGATGAAGACTCTGACAGGACTATCCATGACCAGCATTACACCTGAAATTAACCCTACACTCCCTGCCCCGTCTGCATCGGGCAATGGCCCCTTTCCGTTCCTGCTCCCGCCTGAGCGACCGGTCATGAAGGGACCGGCGGGCATTCTCTGGGACTTCAACGACGGCGCCCGCGTGCTGCTGCCGGAGGGGCGCTGGCGCGTGGCCCTGCTGGACGACGACTCCGGCAACGTCCTGTTCCGCTGCGAAACCGGCGCAGGCTGGGTAACTTCCGCCAAAAAGTACTTCGTGCGCTTCCGTATTCAGGTGTGGCGCGGGAATGAGACCGCTCCCCTGCTGGACGAAACCCTGTCACTGAAGGACAGGAACGTGCTGATTGCCTTCCCCACCGGCACGCTCGGCGACCTGCTCGGCTGGTTTCATTACGCGGAGCGCTTCCGCGTGCTGCATGGCTGCCGGCTTGAGTGCAACATGGCACCGAACATCATCGAACTGCTGGCAGGGCAGTATCCACACATCCGCTTCTCGGCGCCTGATGCCGTCCGGAATTCTGCACCTTATGCGACTTACCGCGTGGGGCTGTTTTTTGGCGGCAACGACACTCATCAGCCGGTGGACTTCCGCCAGGTGGGCTTCCACCGCATTGCGGGATACATCCTCGGGGTTGACCCGCGGGAGGCACCCCCGCGCCTTGACCTCAGCGCGCCGAGGGTTATCGAGGAGCCCTACGTCTGCATTGCCGCGCAG
>Ga0157370_10008816_pt1 | contig 10838 bp, 9 predicted proteins | sample C35metaG_FD_113463 | JGI IMG/M metagenome (GOLD analysis project Ga0157370, IMG submission 113463) | Corn rhizosphere microbial communities from Kellogg Biological Station, Michigan, USA - C3-5 metaG | ecosystem: Host-associated > Plants > Roots > Rhizosphere > Soil | place: USA: Michigan... | reverse complement strand
TTGCTTTGAGTTCTACACCGCAGTTCAACGTGGAGCAGTTGGCGGCCGCGCGCAGTGAGCGATGGCATCAGAGCGGCGATGCGCTGCTGACACTGGAGGCGGCTCGTGAGTGGGTGAACGAGCTGGGGATGGTGCTGTTTGCGCCGCACGCGCACCAGTTGCCGGCGCCCGCGCCGTCGCTGGTGGAAGCGACGCTGGGACGCGCGGTGAGCGCGCCCACGGCATTGGAGAGCGAGGCTGCGCGCGGGCTGGTGGCGCGCATGGTTGCGGAAGGTACGGCTCTGCCGCTGAACTTGCTGGGCGGGCCGGGTGATGTGGCGGACTTTGTCGTGTCGGCGCAGGCATTCAGCTATGTGTTTACGCTACGTGGAGACAAGAACTGGAAGCAGCCGCCGACCACTTCGGGGGCGGTGAAGGTTTCGCCGCTGGCGCTGAAGGTGTACGAGGCGTTGGCCGCGGGCAATGCGTTGACAGCGGGTGAACTCGTGTCGGAGCTGGGGCGCGAGGTGACGGAGAACGCGATTGCGCGGGCGCTGGGTGAGTTGTGGATGCAGTTGAGAGTGATTCCGCTGCTGCAGCAGGACGGCGGTGCGACGATGTGGGAGCTGACGTCGCGGCGCTTTACGAAACAGATCAAGGCAGGAGCGAATGCGGGGCAGCCGACGGCGCTGTCGGCTGCGATTTCGTTTTATCTTGCGCAGGTGCATGCGGCGACCGACGAAGAGATTGAGACATTTCTTTCGCCGCTGGCTGCGCGGTCGAAGGTGCGCGATGTGTTGCATGGGCTGACGGCGGCGAGGCAGCTTGAGAATGCGGTGCTCGTGGGCAAGACGCTGCAGTACATTCCGGGGGCGCTGCCGGAGTTTCCTGAGATTGCTCCTGCGGAAGCTGTGGTGGAAGTGGCGGATCTCGCGGCTACTGCGGTTTTGGGTGCGGTGGGGGCGGAGAGAATTCGTAAGTTTGACCGTCCGCGCACGGCGCGACCGCCGCGAGAGGAGCGCGGGGAGCGGCCGTTCCGCAAGGCGGGTGGCGAACGCGGAGGACCGCGCAAGCCGTTTGGCGAGAAGAAACCTTATGGTCGCTCTGGCGGCAGGAGTGAAGGCAGGACTGGCGGCAGCGCTGGCAGCAGGGCGGGGGGCAAGAGCTTTGGAGAGCGCGAGCGACGGCCGTTTCAGCGTGATCGCGCAGAGGGTGAGAAGCCGAGCTTTGCGCGTCCGTGGGATGAGGAGCGCGCATCACGACCGCGACGCGAAGAGGGTGAGCGGCCTGCGGGCAAGAGGCCTTATCGCAAGGACGAGGAACGGCGCGGAGGCGAGAAGAGAGAGTTTCGCGGAGGTCCGCGCGGCGATGCGAGGGGCAAGGGGGGGCAGGATCGAGGGCCGCGGCAGGAGCGCCCGTTCAGGCCACGCAGTGAAGGGGAGCGCGAAGGATTTGCAGCACGGCCGAAGAAGACGTTTCGTCCGCGGAGTGAGGGTGAGCGCGAAGGATTTGCAGCACGGCCGAAGAAGACGTTTCGTCCGCGCCGTGAAGGTGAGCGCGAGGGATTTGCGGCGCGACCACCGAAGACATTTCGTCCGCGGCGCGAGGGTGATCGTGAGGGGTTTGCATCGCGGCCTTCGAAACCGTACCAGAGACGCGAAGAGGGCGGTCGAGAGGCTGGCGAGAAGCGGCCGTTCCGCGGGGAACGGAGTGATCAGCCTCGGGGTCGTGGGGAAGGAAAGCCAGGCGCAAAGCGGACTGGCAAGCCGGGCTTCGCAGGAAAGAAGAAGTTTGGAGAGAAGAAGTTCGGTGGAGCGAAGAAGTTCGGCGGTCAGCGGAAGCCGGGTGGGAAGGCTCCGTTTGGGGGTAAGCCGAAGCCGGGATCGAGAGATCGCAACGTGAGAGCGAAGGATATGAGGGGCAAGGCTAAGGGTGAGAGAGCGCGCGGGGCGGAGCGACGGCCGCGGCCTGAGGCGGAGGAGTAGCTGCAAAGCATGAGTGAGACAGCAGCGGAGAGCAGGGTGGTTCGCGAGCGCCCGGTGATTGCGATTGACGGGCCGGCGGGCGCGGGCAAGAGCACGCTGGCAGCGCACCTGGCAAGGAAATTCGGGTTCCTGAACCTGGAGACCGGGGCGATGTACCGCGCGCTGGCGCTGAAGGCCATTGAGCACGATCTGCCGTTTGATGATGAGGCAGTGTTGATGGATCTCGCCGAGTACACGCGGGTGGCGCTGGAGCCGCAGGCTGAGGGCAATCGTGTGTTCCTGGACGGTGTGGATGTTTCGCGAAGGGTGCGAGATACGGACGTGACGGAGGCGGCGTCCAAGGTCTCGATCCATCCAGCGCTACGGGCGTGGATGGTGCTGCAGCAGCGCAAGCTGGGGGAGCGCGGCGGCGTGGTGATGGAGGGGCGGGACATTGGGACCGCCGTGTTTCCGGATGCCGAGGTGAAGATCTTTCTGGATGCGGCGCCGGAGGTGCGGGGGAACAGGCGTTTTCGGCAGCGGGGACCCGAAGGTAAGGTTACGGAAGAGTCAGTGCTGAAGGAGCTGCGGGAGCGGGATGCGAGGGACCGGAACAGGGCGGAATCGCCGCTCCGACCGGCAGCGGATGCGGTCATCCTGGACTCGACGGCGATGACGTTAGACGAGGTTCTGGCGGCGGCGGAGTCGATCGTTCGCAGCCATGTGGAGGCGGCTAAGTTGCACTAAACACGCCGCTAAGTTGCACTAAACACAGTGCAATTCGCTAAATGACTGAAATTTTTGGTGGAAAACTAGGCCGTCGTGCTACCATTCCGACATCGTTTGAAACAGATTGGTTTTCCGCAGGTTTCAACCGGCCGAAGCCCCGATTTGGATTCAGCGTCAAGTCACAACACGAAGGATTTGCGAGACATGGAACAGGGAACAGTGAAGTGGTTCAACGACGCCAAGGGTTTTGGCTTCATCAGTAGGCAGAACGGCGAGGACGTCTTCGTACACTATTCAGCGATCAACACGAATGGCTTCAAGAGCCTGCAGGAAGGTCAGGCCGTTCAGTTTAACGTGGTGAAGGGGCCCAAGGGCTGGCAGGCGTCTGACGTACAGCCGCTGTAAGTATCGATCAGCTGGTGTCGGGACAATTTCAACTTTTTTAGAGGCTTGTAGGGACGCTACGAGATTGAGAAGGGACAGCGAATGCTGTCCCTGTCTCTTTTTAAATTGAATCGCGTATCGACCAGATTCAGGGTTGTGGTTGAACTGGTGGGGACGGTTTCGGTTCGGAGGCGGTCGAGGGCACGGAGGGTGGGGTGTTGCTCTGTGGATCGTCGAGAACCTGAGTACCCGGCAGGATGGTGACTGAAGTTCTAAGTTTGCGGTAGTCGGAGAAGGTCTGCCGGCCGTCGCCGTTGAAACCTTTCAAGAGCAAGAAGCGGCCGTCGACGTGGGCGGTGAGCTCCGCGGGGAACCAGATTTCGCTGTTGACCAGCGACTGGGTGAAGTTGAACTGGCTTCCCTTTTTGATGTTTACGAGAAGGCCGCCGCCGATGTGGAAGTTCTGCTGAAGGGTTCCGTTGAGGCGAACGATGGCGTCGTCGCGCTCGTCGATCCACAGCGTTCCGGCGAGCTGGCGCATGATCTCTTCACCGATGTTGCCGGCCTTCGCTTGTGGATTTCCTTTGTAGTCGAAGACGAGCGTGGGCCGGCCGTTGATGATCTCGCGGCGCGGATTGGTGAAGGTTGCGACGTTCCAAAGGCCAGTGAGGTGGAATTCGTCTTTATCGGGTTTCTTTTCGCGCGACTTCAGTTTGGCTACGAGCTTGTCGACGCGTTCCTGCTCTTTCTTCGCGTCGTTGGACGCGAGTGGTTTGCCGTCGTGGGCGATGTGTTGAAGGACCTCAACGTTGGCGACGTAGAAGGCCTGGTACTGGTCAGTGTGGGTCTTTTTGCTGCCATCGGAGGAGAACTCATCGGCGACCTGGGTCATGGTGCAGATGTAGTTTTTGCGCAGGGATTCAAGAGCGATGTAGCGGGCGCGAACGCGCGTGAGCAGCGTCTGGATGTCGGGAAGCGGAGTGGAGAGATCGGGGGATGGGTCCGATGCTGCTGGAAGTGGGACCTGCGAGGTCGCGGCGAGAGCGCAGAGAAGAAACGTGGCGACTCCTGCGAGGACCCGGCGGCGCATAGGCCTCAATATACAGAGTGGAGCATCACGGGCAGGGAGGGTCATTGCGTGTGTTGGAGTTGCGGCGGTCGCGCGAACGGCGGCGAAGCCAGTGAACTCCACCCATGCCGAGGCCGCCGGCGAGCGTGGCGATGAGGGCAGCGAGCACTGCGAGCGCGATGAACACGATGATGAGCAGAGAGAAGCCGGCAAGGAGTGCCGAGGCTGCCGTCTGCAGGATCGCGTGGATAACAGCGATGAGTGCGTGAAGAAGAATCACCTGGCGATAGGACGCCGGAATGCAGGGCGGGAGCGGTTCCGTTCAGTTTTGAGTTGTGAGTTTGTCAGTGGCGAGTGGGTCGAGGCGGCTGACAAGAGTGAAGCCGAGCGTGCGGAGGAAGTGCTGAGTGGCTGCGAGCGTTTCAGTGGCGGAGTGCGCGGTGTGGATGAGTTCGGCGGAGTTTGCCGAGAGGAAGCGAAGGGCGAAGCAGAGCTGGGGACGGTAGGTGCAGGAGGCGAGGTCGGCGATGCTGAGTGTGCTGGTGGGCGTGCAGAGGATGGTGCGCGGCGGGGCCATGCGGTCGAGCATCGAAAAGATCTCGAGCTTGGACTCGAGCTCGTCGGGGACGAAGTCGATGGCGAGGTCGGCATCGCGCACTGCGTCCTCGACAGTGGAGGCGAGATGCAGTGTGCCAGCGGGTGCTTCGGAAGCGAATGTCTGTTGAGCGCCACGCAGGCGCGAGGGCATCACGTCTTCGAGCGTGACATCGAAGCCTGAGCGAGCGCAGCGTAGTGCAAGGTCGCGGCCAGCAGATCCTGCACCGATGACCGCAATGCGGCGCAGCTCGCGGGAGGGTTGCATGGGTGGTGGGCGGTTACTTTGCGGTGAGGGCGGCGAGGACGGACTCGTAGCTGGGCTCGGCGTGGCGGATGTGATCTGCGACGCGTGCCTTCTCCTCGTCGGAGAGCACCGGCAGCACAGAGAGGATGCGGCGCAGGGTAACCGAGATGTCGTCAACGTAGTTCATGGTGCGGATTGCTTCGCCGGAAAGAGGCACTGCGGAATCTCCTGATGGGTCTGGTGTTAGTTTACGCGGATTCTGGCATGTAGGGTGTGCGTTACGGGAGAGATCCTGCGAAACGCTTTGTGCTATCAGTTTCCAGTTTCCAGTTGTGAGTTAAAGCAGATTCTCTTTGGAAATGACAAAAAGAAAGGCAGGGCGGAACTCAGCGGGTCGCGCCTTCCTGGATGCGGAGAGAAGCGGTGTCCGTGGGGCTGCCGGCAGTTTCGCCTTCGACAGGTTTCTGGTAGCCGTCGCGGTCGCACATCTCGGTGATGGCGCAGAGACCGGCGGAAAACTCCGGCTTGAGATCGTCGAGGCCGACGCGCCAGGTCCAGTTGCCGGTGGTCGCGGCAGGGGTGTTCATACGCGCCTCGCTGCCGAGTTCGAGGACATCCTGCAGGGGATAGATGGCGATGTTGGCGACAGAGCCGGCAGCGGCGCGGATCATGTTCCAGACGATCTCGCGGTCGTCGTGCTCGTAGATAGGGCCGAGATAGGTTTGCACGTTGATGCGCTCGTCGAGCGTGGTGTCCTCACGCCACCAGCCGAGCGTGGTGTTGTTGTCGTGAGTACCGGTGTAGACGACGGTGTTGGCGATGTAACGATGCGGAAGATACGTGTGGCCACCTCGTTCTGCGAAGCCGAACTGCAGGATCCGCATGCCTGGCATGCCGAAGTATTCGCGCAGTTCATCGACTTCAGGAGTGATGAGGCCGACGTCTTCAGCGATGAAGGGGAGATTGCCGAAGATTTCTTTGAGGCGATTGAAGAGTGCCTGGCCAGGAGCTTTGACCCAGTGACCGTTCACGGCGGTCGGCTCGTCGGCGGCGATGGACCAGAAGGCTTCGAAGCCGCGGAAGTGGTCGAGGCGGATGAGGTCGTAGAGCGCGAGCGAGCGACGGATGCGCGCGACCCACCAGTCGAAGCCGCGCTCTTCAAGCAGGCCCCACTTGTAAAGTGGGTTGCCCCAGCGTTGGCCGGTGGCGGAGAAGTAATCAGGCGGGACGCCGGAGACACGGGTGGGTTGACGCTTGTCGTCGAGCTCGAAGATCTCGGGGTGCGTCCAGACGTCGGCGGAGTCGTAGCTGACGAAGATGGCGACGTCGCCGAGGATTTTGATCTTGCGCTCGTTGCAGTAATTGCGGAGTGATGCCCACTGCTCGGAGAAGAAGAATTGGATGACCTGCTCGATGGCGATGTCGCGGCCGGATTCGTTGAGAAGCGCCGTCATAGCGTCGGACTGGCGGAAGGCGTATTCGGGAGGCCAACTGATCCAGCTGGAGTAGTTGAAGCGGTGGCGCAGGACGGCGAACATCGCCCAGTCGGTGAGCCAGGAGATGTTGTCCTGGGCGAAGCGCTGGAAACGGGCGCGTTCGTCGGTACTGGCGCGGTCGAGGAAGTTGGCGGCGGCCTCTTCGATGAGCGGGCGCTTGGCTTCGAAGGCGCGTTCGAAATCGCAAGGGCCATTGTGACCGGGGAGACCTTCGATGCGATCTGGGGCCAACCAGCCTGCGTCGACGAGCCGCTCTACCGAGATGAGAAGCGGGTTTCCGGCGAAGGCAGAGAGAGCGGAGTATGGGGAGCTGCCGTAGCCCGTCGGATTGAGGGGAAGAACCTGCCAGAGCCGTTGCTTGCCCGCAGCGAGGAAGTCGACAAAAGCAAAGGCGGCAGGGCCGAAGTCGCCGATGCCGCCGTAAGAGGGAAGCGAGGTGATGTGCAGTAAGATTCCGGAAACCCGTTCAGACGTCATCGCGTTCCTTCACTCCCTCCGGACCTGAAGCGTAGGACGTGTCCATGCGCGGACGGGATGCCGGACCCCGTCTCACACATGCGATGAGGTTATGGGAGGCCGGCGGGCTGCTTGCGGCTATAGACGACAGCACCGTTCTGTTGATAGCGCTGTATCAGTGAGGCGGCGAACAGACCGAAGGCTTCCGAGCGCTGCTGGTCGAGGAGCTTCTCGCGAGTGGCGGGGAGATTCTTCGCCAGATCCTCGGCGGTGGGCTCCTGCTTGTCGACGACCTGAGCGACCGTTCCGTTGGGGCCTTCGTTGATCGGGCCGGAGATGCCGTTCTTAGGCAGCGAGAAGAGAACGGAGGCGGGGCCGCTCATGGATCCGATGTCCGGCAACTGCGCGTCGCGGCCGACAAGGTCGCTGGTCTTGACGGGGAGCTTCATCTCGGCGGCTGCCTTGGGAAGGTCATTGAGGACCTTGGCGCGGTCGGCGAGCTTGATGAGCTCCGCATTCAGCAACTCGGGTGCCTTCTGTTCCCGGTAGTCGTCCAGGACGTGCGATTTCCACGAGGCAAAGTCGGGCGCGTGTGCAGCTTTGACGTCGACAACCTGGAAGACCGCGTAGCCCTCGCCGGTGGTGGCGCTTTGCGGGGCTGCGCCCTTCGCGGCGCCAAAGGCGGCGGTCAGGAGGGCGGTGGAGTCGGGGAGGCTGGGGATGACGCCATCACGCCCGATGAAGTCGGTGGTCGTGACGTGGAGGTTGTGTGCCTGCGCGGTCTTGTCGAGACCGTCCTTGCGGGCTACGGTGACGAGCTGGTTGGCGTAGTTCTGGGCAGCGGCGGCTGCCTTCTGGCTCTCGAGCGCGGCGACGATCGAGTCGTGCGCTTCGGCGAGAGTCTTGGTGTGTGCGGGCTGCTTCGCGATGGTTTGAATGATGTGATAGCCGAACTGCGAGCGAACGAGGCCGGAGGTCTGGCCAGGGTTGAGCGCCATTGCGGCTTTGGCGTACGCGGGATCGAGGCCGCTGGTCGGCATCATCGGATATGCGCCACCGTTGTCCTTGGAGCCGGAGTCATCCGAGTACTTCTTGGCGAGTTCTGCGAAGTTGCCGCCGGACTGAACCTGCTTCAGGACGTCCTCAGCCTTTGCCTTTGCAGCAGCGTCGGTCTTGGCGTCAGCGCCCTTGGGAACCGAGATAAGAATGTGACGAGCCTGCACCTGCTCCGGAGACTTGAACTCACTGAGGTGCGAGTTGTAGAAGGCCTGAATCTCGGGTTCGGTGGCCTGCTGTTTGCCACCGGGGAGGCTGGCGTCGTCGAACGCGATGAAGGTGATCTTGCGGGTCTCGGGAACTGCGTTCGCGTAACGAGCTGCGTTCTGCTTGAAGAAGGTCTGGAGATCGGCGTCTGACGGGTTGATGGACTTCTTGATGTCCTCGCCGGAGACGACCGCGTAGGTGAACTTTACCTTCTGGCCCTGCTCGAGATATGCGGTGCGGACGGCGTTGTCGGAGACGGTTACGCTGCCGGTGACGAGCGCTTCGAGGCGTTGAAGTTCGAGGTCTTCCTTGGCTTGTCTCTCAAACTGCGCCACGCCGACACCCCACGCCCGCTCGACGAAGTCCATGTAGGCCTGCTGGCCGATGAACTTGCCCTCGGGGAAGAGATACTGCGAGAGTGGACCGGTGCTGAGCTCGCGGCGGAGATCGTCGTCGGAGACCTGCAGACCGAGGCGGTCGGCCTCGCGGGCGAGAACTGCGCGCGCCACCTCCTGCTGGCCCACGCGGTTGATGAGGAAGGGCATCGCGTAGTCCGGCAGGTGCTGCTGCTGCATCTGACGCTGGGTCTGCTGCTGGACCTCCTGCATCGTGATGGGCGTGCTTCCGCCAAGGAGCCTGCCCCAGATGCCAGGAGTGCGGACGGTGGCAAACAGTGCAGCGTTGTTGCCGGTGTCGTCATTGAAGATGCCGGGCACGAGGAAAATAACCATCAGGACGATGGTCGCGGCGATGATGACGCCGAAGAGGATCTTGGTGGCTTTGCTGTCCTGCTGAAAGAGACGGATCATGCCTGGTTGACGACCTTCACTTCAAAACGAGCCGTGGGGCGGTCTCGTGTGCCCGGGATTTTTGCGCAGAATGTGCGAGTCTCGCGGCGAGACACATCACTCCTGTATGCAGGGGCTTCCTTTTGAGTATAAATCAGCGGCGCGGCTTCATCTCGGGGGAAGAAGGCGGTTCCAAGCGGTTGTTGGCGAAGGCTTTGCAAAGTGAAGGGGCTGCGAAATCGCAGCCCCGGTGTTGATCTGGGAAGGCCGTCAGCGGCCGTAGTAGGGAGCGTAGTAGTAGCCGTAGTACGGGCTGTAGTAGCGGCGCATCTGCGGCTGTTGCTGCTGAGGGTTGGGACCGGCAGAGTAGGCGAGCCGCGCCATCTCCTGCTCGGAGACAGTTTTGACGAATGCCGGCTGCGCAAGCTGGAAGGCGATCACAGCCTCGGGTGGAACGACCACGCGCCCGCTGGGCGATGCAGCCGAACCCGCTACACCAATGCCGGCGCCTGCAGCTGCGCCGACAGCGGCACCTGCGCCACCGCCGGCGACAGCGCCGATGATGGCGCCGAGCGCACCGAGTCCGATGGCGCTGTTGACGGTGGTCTGGGACTTATCGCGGCCCTGCTGCTGCCAAAGCTGCGTCTGCAGCGGATAAGTGACGCCGCCCAAAGTAACGCTGTTGATCTCCAGGCTGAGTTCGCCCTGACCTTTGAGAGTGCCGGCCTTTTTGGCGTCGACGACAGTTCCTTGTACGGCGGCGCCGCGCGGGATCGCGACGGCTCCGTCGGCAGCGACGTCGTTGAGGACCGTGCCGTCAAAAGGCGTGCCCGGCTGAATGTGGTTTGAATCGAGGCCCCGGTTGATGCGGATGCGAAGCATCGCTCCGGCGGGGATGGTGACCGGTATGCCGGCCTGCTGGCCTCCTGGAGGAGCGTAAGCCTGCTCCTGGCCATTGCTATAGAGCGGTCGACGCTGTGCGGGCGGACCGTAGGGCTGAGGCTGGCCTTGTTGGGGCTGGCCATAGGGCTGCGGTTGGCCGTAGGGTTGAGGCTGCCCTGGATAAGGCTGCGCTTGAGACTGGTCCTGCGGTGGACCGTAGCCGCCAGGATATTGCTGACCGTATGACGGGGGCTGGCTCTGTCCCTGCGGATATTGCTGCGGAGCCGGGTTGCCGTAGGGGCTTTGGCCTTGCGGTGGACCGTAACCTCCAGGATATTGACTGCCCTGTGACTGCTGCGGAGCGGCGGAGGGCTGCTGTTGCTGGCCGTAGTCAGGCTGACCCTGGTTTGGGATCGGAGGCGGCGTGTTCTCAGCCTGCTGCGAGGGCTGTGAAGATGGTGCGCAAGTGCCATCGGACTGTAACTCGCAATTGGGCGGCTGCGAGGCACTTTGGTCGGCTGTGGATGCCTGGTCGGCGGGAACAGGTGAATCGCCTAGCGACAGCTCATCGACCACCTTCTTGACGCCCACGGCGCGAGCCACCAGATTCTCCGCCTTGGTACGCATCTCTTCGTCGTGGACATTACCGGTCAGCGTCACGGTGCCATAGACAGTCGAGGACTGGATGTTCTGCGTAGAGAGTTCGGGAGCGCCGGCGAGTGCGCGAAGGACATTGGCCTCAACCTGGGCGTCGGACAGATTGCCAGCCTGTTGATTCTGGGCCGCGGCCGCGATTCCAAACGCGAGGCTGCCGGCGAGTAGGGAATAACCGATTCGAGAGAAGCCGTGGCGGCTCATAGTTTGTGTGCTCCTGGTGGGCGCCGAAGGCTCCGGAGACACTTCGGGCAGGCGCCACTGTCCATGAGAACAGACGCGAACCTGCGAGAAAAGTTCCGGTGGAGATTCGGCACTGTGGTAACGGTCAAC
>Ga0157370_10008815_pt1 | contig 10840 bp, 6 predicted proteins | sample C35metaG_FD_113463 | JGI IMG/M metagenome (GOLD analysis project Ga0157370, IMG submission 113463) | Corn rhizosphere microbial communities from Kellogg Biological Station, Michigan, USA - C3-5 metaG | ecosystem: Host-associated > Plants > Roots > Rhizosphere > Soil | place: USA: Michigan... | reverse complement strand
GGAAACCGTCGCCAACAACGCCGGCTACATCCTCGCGACGTCGGCCGGCTTCGTACAGAGCTTCGTCTATGGCCTCAGCGGCCTGCGCATCGAGGACGACGGCCTGGCCGAGGCGTATGCGCCGGTGCTGCCGCCGGGATGGAAATCGCTGACGCTCAGGCGCATCACCTTCCGCGGCAATCACTACGACATCCGCATCGATCGCGGAGCCGACGGCAAGGCGAAGCTGACCCGCACGGCGTTGTGACGGAAGGCAGGCACATGAAGCGGCGACACAACCTACTCTGCCGGCTCATCGCGTATGGCGCCTGCAGCGTCGCCGCGATAGCGCACGGGCAAACCGATCCCGCTTTCCTGCTGACCGCCACCGCGAACGACTTCACCAGCTATTTCCCGGGCCAGCTGGCCAACGGTTACCTGTCCACGTTCACCGCGCCGCGCGGCACCGAGGGCAACCTGGCCTACATGGTCGCCTTCATGGATTACACGAAGGACGACATCGCGCGACCGGCCGCCATCCCCGGCTGGACCGAGATCGACTACAGCACCGGCCAGTCCGCCGCCGGGCATTTCTGGATGAACCAGGTCGACCTTTCGCCGGCGCTGTTCCAGGACTACCGGCAGACGCTGGACCTCCACGATGCCACGCTGACCACACGCTACCGCTACCTCGATCACGGCAAAACCACGGCAGTCGAAGTGACCACCTTCGTCAGCCAGGCCTCGCCGCACCTGGCCGCCACGCGGCTGTCGCTCACGCCGGATTTCGACGGCGAGGTCGAGCTTTCGTTTGCGCTCAACACCTGGGCGCCGCATCAGCCGCGCTTCGCGCTGGGCAAGCTGAGCGGCGAGCAGATGCAGGAACAGGTCGCCTCGCGCAACCTCAGGCTGCAGGCGATTCCGCCGGCCACACCGGACCGCGCGGCGCTGTGGTACCACGGCGACACGCACGTGCTCGCCAGCGACGGCGATACACACGACCTCACGCTCGCTCTGGATGGTCGCGCCGAACAGGGCCTGGCCATGGCCGAAGCCGCGGCGATCCAGTTGCCGGAGGGAATGAAGCCGAGCGAAGCGCGGTTCTACCGCAGCGACTACCGCCTCGCCCTGAACCTGCGCGTGCCGGTGCGCAAGGGCATCACCTACACCTTCACCAAATACGTCGCCGCGTCGCGCGAAGGCTGGGGCGGCGATGCCAAGGCCGATCTCGCACTGGCGAAGACGGCGCGAGGCGAAGGCTTCGCGACGCTGCTCGCCGCGCACCAGGCGGCGTGGCACCAGCTGTGGCAGACCGACATCCGCATCGAGGGCGATCCGCAGGCGCAACGGATCGTGCACTCCGACCTTTATTACCTGCTCGCCAATTCGACCCGCGACGCGGCGTGGCCGATCGGCGCCTGCGGCCTGACCACCGGCTATGCCGGGCATGCGTTCTGGGACAGCGACTCGTGGGTGTTCCCCGCACTGTTGCTGCTGCATCCGCAACGCGCGAAGTCGCTGGTGATGTTTCGCGACCGCACCCTGCCGGCCGCCGAACAGCGCGCGCGCGAACGCGGCCTGCGCGGCGCGATGTACCCGTGGGAGGCCGATCCGCAGAACGGCAGCGAGCAGACCCCGCACTTCGCCTACGTGCTGGGCGAGCGCGAGATCCACGTCAATGCCGACATCGCGATCGCGCAATGGCAGTACTACCTGGCCAGCGGCGACAAGGCCTGGCTGAAGCAGCATGGCTGGCCGGTGATCCGCGCGGTCGCGCAGTTCTGGGCCAGCCGGGTAACGTACGACGCGCAGCAACGGCGCTACGAAATCCTGCACGTCACCTCGGTCGACGAGGATTACAACGACGTGCCGAACGACACCTTCACCAACGTCTCGGCGGCCAAGGCGCTGCGCATCACGACCGCCGCCGCGAAGGTCGTGGGCGCCACAGCCGATTCACGCTGGGCGGACATCGCCGCGCGCATGGTCGTGCCGTTTTCCGCGCAGCAGGGCCATCACTTGGATTTCGACGCCAGCGTGCCGCACGACATCGACTCCTGGGGCGGCAGCGCCTTGCCGATGCTGGCGTACCCCTCGCTCGACCTGCCGATGGATGCGGCAGTGCGCCGGCGCGATTTCGATTACGCGCTGGCACCGATCACGCGGTCGCACCGCGACCCCAACAGCATGGGACTGGCACCCACCTCGATCGCCGCCGCCACGCTGGGCGACAGCGCCGCCGCCAGCGCGTGGTTCCAGCGCAACATCACCGCGAACGTGCTGAAGCCGCCGTTCAACGTGCGCACCGAGACCGCGGGCAACAACACCGGCTATTTCCTCACCGCCGCCGCGGGGCTGCTGCAGAACATCGTCTACGGCTTTTCCGGATTGCGCATCGAACAGGATGGACTGGTCGAGGCGTACCCGCCGATGCTGCCGCCGCGATGGACATCGCTGACGCTCAGGCACATCGCGTTCCGCGGCAAGCTCTACGACATCGCGATCACCCGCGATGCCCACGGCAAGGCCAGGCTGACCCGCACCTTGCGCACCACCCCATGAATCGGGAGAGCAGACAATGACCCACACACCCGACCCGTCCCGCGAAAAATCCGCTGACGCCATCCACCGGCATGCACACCGGATGAGGAACTGGCTGGCCATCCTGCTGCTGATGTCCGCAGCCGCATCATCGGCCCTGGCGGCGACACCGGATCCGGCGAAGACGCGGGCCTATATCGACAAGGCCTGGACCACACTGACGCGTTCGATGGACGACTGCGCTTCCCTGGCCGATACCAAGGTAGCCGGCCATCCGGTGCTCTACCTGCCGGCGGAGCTGCCCATGCCGGCACCGGTGGCCGATGTCGGCAAGCGCTGCGGCGTCGACGTGCAGGCGCTGCCGCGCGTGATCGACCGGCTGGGCGACATCGACGCCACCAAGCTGCCCGCGCAGGGCCTGCTGTACCTGCCGCACCCCTACGTCGTGCCCGGCGGCTTCTTCAACGAGATGTACGGCTGGGACAGCTACTTCATCGTGCTCGGCCTGGCCGCCGACCATCGCACCGCGCTGGCGAAGGACATGGTCGACAACGCGCTGTTCGAGGTGGAGCACTACGGCGGCGTGCTCAACGCCAACCGCACGTATTACCTCAGCCGCTCGCAGCCGCCGTTTCTCAGCGCGATGATGGCCGTGGTGCTGGACGATCCGGCGAGCTTTCCCGATGCCGAGGCCAGGCGCGCGTGGCTGGCCCGCGCGTATCCGCTGGCCGTGCGCAACCACGATATCTGGACGCGGCCCGAGCATCGCGCGGGCGACACGGGTCTCGCGCGCTACTACGACCTGGGCAGCGGCCCCGTGCTGGAGGCGCACGACAGCGGTTACTACGTCGGCGTCATCAAGTGGCTGCGTGCGCATCCCGCGGACGACCCCGGCTATCTCATCAAGGCGTCGCAACGTCCGGACGATGCCGAGGCGGCGCGCCTGCAGCGGGGGAGCTGCGACGTGCGCGCCTCGAAGGTGTGCGCCGGCGCCTGGTTCGACGGCTATCGCCTCACCGCCGACTACTACCACGGCGACCGCGCCATGCGTGAGTCGGGTTTCGACACCAACGCGCATTTCGGGCCCTTCGGCGGCTCGACCCACCATTACGCCGACGTCAGCTTGAACAGCCTGCTCTACCGCTACGAACGCGACCTGCACGACTTCGCCCTGCAGCTGGGCAAGGCCGGCGACGCCGAACGCTGGACCAAGGCGGCCGACGACCGCAAGGCGGCAATGGACAAGTACCTGTGGCGTGCGCAGGACGGCATGTATCGCGACTACGACTTCGTCGCCGGCAAGTCCTCGCCCTGGCCCTACATCACCACGTTCTATCCGCTGTGGGCCGGTGCCGCTTCGGCGCAACAGGCCGCTGCGGTTCGCGGCAAGCTGGCGGTGTTCGAGCGCAAGGGTGGCCTGAGCATGGACAACCGCGCCGCCGGCGTGCAATGGGGCGAACCGTTCGGCTGGGCGCCCACCAACTGGCTGGCCGTGTCCGGGCTGGATCGCTACGGCTTCCACGACGACGCGCGACGCATCGCCGGCAAGTTCAACGCCACGATCGACCGCGGCTTCGCCGACGACGGCACCATCCGCGAGAAATACAACATGGCGTTGGGCAACGCGGATGTGAAGGTCAGCGCGGGCTACAGCCAGAACGTGATCGGCTTCGGCTGGACCAACGGCGTGTACCTGAAGATGCAGGAGATCCTGCACGGCACCGGTGCCAAGGCGGTGCCGGCCGCCGCGGAGAGCAAGGTGAAATCTGATTAGCGTCGAGCCTCACCGTTCGCGCTGAGCGTAGCTCGCTTCAGCGAGCGGAGTCGAAGCGCGGTCTCAGGCGTGCCCTTCGACTTCGGCCTTGCGGCCTACGCTCAGGGTGAACGGTCGACGAAGCAATTCCGGCGGTCCATCGCACTCCTGATCGCAACGCTTGATAAAGGAAGAAACCATGCACGCACGTCATGCACATCCCGCCGGAATGCTTCGGCTCCGCACCGTGCTGCTCGGCCTGGCATTGCTTTCCACGACTGCGCTCGCGCAGCGCGCACCATCCGGCGTAAAAGCCGACGGCAGTGTGACCACCGCCGCGGCGGCGATCCCGTTCTCGTCGTACGCCTCGCCGCAGGCACGCGCCTTTTTCCCGAAGATGATCGCCGCGGGAAGCAAGGCGCCGCCACTGGGCGCGCCGATCGCGCAAAGCCGCGCCTTCTACGACCGCCTCAACAGCGCCCGCGCGGCGCGCATGGAAAAGCTCTACCCGGTGACCACCCACCGCGAAACCATCGGCGGCGTCGGCGCCGATGTGGTGCTGCCCGCGCAGGGCATCGCCGCGGAGAACCGCCATCGCGTACTGATCAACCTGCACGGCGGCGCCTTCCTGTGGGGCGCGCACAGCGGCGCACTGGTGGAGTCGATCCCGATCGCCAGCCTTGGCCGCATCAAGGTCGTCAGCGTCGATTACCGGCAGGGGCCGGAATACGCCTTCCCCGCCGCCAGCGAGGATGTCGAGGCGGTCTATCGCGCCCTGCTCAAGCAATATCCGGCGAAGAACATCGGCATCTACGGCTGCTCGGCCGGCGGCGTGCTCACCGGCGAGGCGGTGGCGCGAATCATCACCAAGAAGCTGCCGGTGCCCGGCGCGATCGGCACGTTCTGCGGCTCGATCAGCGAGATGGGCGGCGATTCCGCCTATACCGCGCCGCTGCTCAACGGCGAAGCGCCATCCGCGCGGCCCCTGCAGCTGGTCGACCTGCCCTACTTCAAGGGCGCCAGCGCCAGTGACCCGCTGGTGTTCCCGGCCAACTCGCCCGCGCTGCTGGCGAAGTTTCCACCGACCCTGCTGATCACCGGCACGCGCGACTTCACCATGAGCGCGGTGCTGCACAGCCAGGCGCTGCTGACCGCCGCCGGCGTGGACGCCGAGCTGCGCGTGTGGGACGGCATGTGGCATTCGTTCTTCTCCGATCCGGACATGCCCGAGTCGCGCGAAGCCTACGCCGCGATGGTCAGCTTCTTCGAACGCAAGCTGGGGCCCTAGCGGTCTTTGCCCCGCGACGCCGGGCCGGGTATTCTCTGCCGTACCCATCGCCACGCGCCGTGCCATGAATCCACAGACCGTTCTGGTCATTGACGACGAACGCGACATTCGCGAGCTGCTGACCATCACCCTGGGGCGGATGGATTTGCAAGTCGACGCCGTTGGCACCGTGGGAGAAGCGCGTCGCGCATTGAGCGAGCGCAGCTACGACCTCTGCTTCACCGACATGCGCCTGCCCGACGGCAACGGCCAGGAGGTGATCGAGCTGATCGCCGCCAGCCACCCGGACATGCCGGTGGCGATGATCACCGCCTACGGCAACGTCGACGCCGCGGTGAACGCATTGAAGGCGGGCGCATTCGACTTCGTTTCCAAGCCGGTCGACATCCAGATGTTGCGTGGCCTGGTGCGTACCGCGTTGCGGCTGGTCGAGGAAAAGCGCAATGGCGGCGCCGCCGCGAAAACCAACGATTCCAGCGACCGCCTGATCGGCGACTCCACGGCGATGCAGCAGGTGCGCGCCACGATCGGCAAGCTGGCGCGCAACCAGGCGCCGGTCTATATCGCCGGCGAATCGGGCGTGGGCAAGGAACTGGTGGCACGATTGATCCACGAGCAGGGCCCGCGTGCGAGCGGACCGTTCGTGCCGGTCAACTGCGGCGCGATTCCTTCCGAGCTGATGGAAAGCGAGTTCTTCGGTCATCGCAAGGGCAGCTTCACCGGCGCCAGCACCGACAAGGAAGGCCTGTTCCAGGCTGCCCAGGGCGGCACGCTGTTTCTCGATGAAGTGGCCGAGCTGCCGCTGCACATGCAGGTGAAACTGCTGCGCGCGATCCAGGAAAAGGCGGTGCGCCCGATCGGCGGCCGCGACGAGATCCCGGTCGACGTGCGCATCCTGTCCGCCACCCACAAAAACCTGGGCCAGCTGGTCGAACAGGGCCAGTTCCGCCAGGATCTGTTCTATCGCATCAACGTGATCGAGCTGCGCGTGCCGCCGCTGCGCGAACGCCGCGGCGACGTGCCGTTGCTCTCGGCTTTCATCCTCAAGGCGCTGGCCGGCAAGAGCGGCGACAGCGTGGGCCAGTTGTCGCCGGCCGCACGCGATGCGCTGGAAGGCTACGATTTCCCCGGCAACGTGCGCGAGCTGGAGAACATCCTCGAACGCGCGATGGCGATGTGCGACGGCAGCACCATCGACGCCTCCGACCTGATGCTGCCCCAGCGCGGCGCCCGCGCCGAGGCCACGGCGCCCGCGAACCAGGCCGCCACGGCGGGCACACCGGCCGCGGCCAGCGCCAACGGCGGGCTCGACGACTACATCAGCCAGCTCGAGCGCACCGCCATCGTCAAGGCGCTGGAAGAATCGCGCTACAACAAGACCGCCGCCGCCCGCAAACTCGGCATCACTTTCCGCGCGTTGCGCTACAAGCTGAAAAAGCTCGGCATCGACTGAAGCGACGGCTTTACTCCCTCCCCTGCTTGCAGGGGGAAGGGAAACACCGGAAAGCTCTCGGCGCGAACCGCGGGTGTTCGACGCCAGCCACATCACACCGAGCGCGTCGCTTCCACTGGCGGCACGGCTGCTGCACGACGCGCGGGACCGAGCACGGCCAGTTGCCCCAGCGCCCACAGCAACAGCGCGCCGACGCCAAGCACCCATAGCGGCATCCTCGGCAATTCGTAGCGCGTCATCAGCGACAGGTTGCCAGCGATGCCCAGCGCCACGCCCAGCACCACGCCGATGCCGACGATCAGCGCGTTCTCGGTCTGGAAATAACGCAGGATGTCGCCGCGCGTCGCGCCCAGCGCACGCCGCACGCCAATCGATCGACGTCGCTGGCCGACCCAGAAACTGCTCAGACCCACGATGCCGCCGGCCGTCGCCAGCAGAAGCAGCACGCAGACTGCCGCCATCATGATCGCCACGCCGCGATCGGTGGCATAACCCTTCGCGCGCGCCTGCGTCAGCGTGACCACACCGTCTTCCGGGCTGATCAGGCGCATGCGGTTTTGCGCCATGAGGGCGGCCGGCGCCGTGCGCAGCAATGCGTCCATCTGGCCCGGTTGCACGCGCACCAGATAGACCATGCTTTCGTCGGGGCTGGTGTAGCGCGCCGGCAGCAGCACCGTGTCCTCGTCGATCGAGCGCGTGCTGCTGCCGGCGTAGGAACCTTCCAGGCAATCGACCACGCCGATGATCGTGCTCGCATGCGCATCGTCGAGATAGACGTGTTGCCCCACCACCGCCGCGCCGTCGGGGAAAAGCTTGTCCGCCAGGTGGCGCGTGATGATGATCGCCGCCGGCGCCGGCTTGTCGTACGGGCCGAGGCTGCCGATCTCGTCGGCGCGAAAATTGCGGCCGGCCACCAGCGTGGTGCCGAACGTGCTGAGCGCGTGCTCGTCGGCAAAGTAGGACAGGGCCAGTTGCGCCTTCGTCGTCTGCTCGACCCGATGCTTGATGAACACCAGTCCGCCGCCGCCGCTTTCCAGCGGATAGGCCTGGCTGGCAAACGCATCGCGCACGCCCGGCAGCTGGCGCAAGGTGGCCACGTCGGCACGGATCTGCGCATCGATATGCGGCAGGTCCGGCTCGCCGATCCACTGGTTGTTGATCGCGAACAGATGCGCCTCGTCGGTGCCGGACGGGCGCGACAGATGCACGACGCGCGTCTTGACGACGAACAGCGCGTTGCTGACCACCGCCAGCGTCAGCGCGATCTGCAGCACGATCAGCAGCGTGGCCATCTTGTGCCGGCGCAGCGCGGCGAAGATCGGACCTATCTGGATCATCGTCCTTTTCATCCGTTCGACTTCAGCTGCCACGCCGGCTGTACCTGGGCGGCGCGCCAGGTGGGGTAAAGCGCGGCGATCAAGGTGGTGGCCACCGCGACCAGTACCGTGAGCGACAGCAGCGACGCATCCAGCGTTGCGAGCCGTGCAATTTCCGGCTCGAAGACGTGACCGATGCCGGCCATGCCGACCGCCGTCAGCAACAGGCCGAGCACGCCGCCGGCCAGCCCGACCACCGCCGCCTCGATCAGGAACTGGCCATAGATCGCGCCGCGCGACGCGCCCAGCGCGCGGCGCACGCCGATCTCCGGCGCGCGGCGCATGAAGCGGGCCAGCATCAGCCCCACCACGTTGACGAGGCAGATCAGCAGGAAGCTGATGGAGACGATCATCGACAGCGCCGACGCCTTCGGCACCACGACGTTGCCAGGCAAGGTTAGCCACTGCATGACATCAGGCAGACCCACGCTGGGCGGCCAGTTGAAACGGCCGAGGCGCTGCTGCTCGGCCGCGTAGTTATGCAGCCAGTCGCGGTAATGCGCCACATCGGCGTGGGTGGGCAATTCCACCCAGGCGTTTATCCAGTCGCATTCGCCGTGCAGGATGTTTTGCCAGCTCGACAGATCGGGAGGGGGCGCATCGGCGCTGCAAAAGAAATTGCCGCTGGCGCCCTTCCGCATGTCGATGGCGCGACTGAACGGGACATAGAGCTGGCGGGGATGGCTGAAGGGAAACCACACGCTGGCCACGTCGAAGAAGCGCGGCTGGGGATTCCAGTCATCCAGCACGCCCGTGATGCGGTACGTGTGCGCATCCAGGATGATCTCGCGGCCCACGCTGTTGGCGCCACCGAACAGCTTCTGGTTGAGCGCGCTGCTGATCACCACCACCGCGGCGCGCTGGTCGTCGTCGCTGGCCGACCAGCCACCACCGTAACGGAATGGCGCGTCGAACATCGCGAAGAAATCATGGCTGACCGCATCGCCCTCCTGCGACAACGGCTGCCGCTGCGCGCCGCCCGGCATCACTGTCCACCGGCTGCCGTAGACCAGCGTCTGCCGCCGCGCCTGCTTCGCGTGCAGCAGCGCCACGGCATCGGTATAGCTGAGCATGGTCGGCGGCTTGCCGTCCCAGTTGTGCAGCGGCCCGTAATTGTCGATCTGCGGCGCAAACAGCTGGCCCGACTTCCACGGGATCGGGTCGGCCGAGGCGGCACGGAACACCGCGAAGGTGACCATGCAGGTGGCCACGCCGCAGCCCATCAGCAGCACGATCAGCGCGGTCAGCGCCTTGCTGCGGTGAACGCTGCGCCAGGCGAGGCTGCCGTAATACCTCAGCACGCCGTGCCCGCACGGCATGCTGGCGGAAGCCTGCGCTCCATGATCGGCCTACTCCTGCGCACCGCTCGCCCCGAGCGCCTTGCGCAGCGTGCGCAGCAGCGCGTGGGTGGTGAAGGGTTTGTCGACCAGGTAGAGATGCTCCAGCGGCGGCAGCTCCTGCAGGTCCGGCGCGGCGCCGGGGCGGGCCAGCAGGATCACGCCGCCGGCATAGCCGCGGTCGACCAGTTCGGCCAGCGTGCGCACACCGGTGAACAGGTTCATGTCGGCGTCGAGCACGACCAGGTCGGGCAGGCCGCCCGCCTCGATCCACTGCAACGCGGCGGTACCGCTCTGGCTGGCGTGCGGCTGGTAGCCGTAGGCGTCGAGCATGTCCGCCAGCAGCGACAGCTGGCCGGCTTCCTCCACCACCACCAGCACGCGTTCGGCGGCACCCTCCAGCTCGTCGCGCATTTCCGGCTCGTCGCTGACCGGTTCGCCCAGCGGGATATACAGGTCGAAGCGGCTGCCGCGCCCGGTGCCGCTGTCCACGCGCATGACGCCGCCATGGCCATCGATGATGCGCTTGCACGACAGCAGCCCCAGCCCGGTGCCGGTTTCCTTGGTCGTGTAGAACGGTTCGAACAGGTGCTCCAGCACGTTCTCGCTCATGCCCGGGCCGCTGTCGATCACGCTGATGCGCAGATAGAGCCCCGGCCGCGCCTGCTCGTCGGGCAGGAAAAAGTCGGCGGGCAGCTCCACCCGCGAAGTCTCGATGCGCAGGTGGCCGCCTCCGGGCATCGCCTGCACCGCGTTCAGGCACAGGTTGAGCAGACATTGCTGCAGTTCGGTGTGGTTGCCCTCGAAGGTGAGCTCGGGGTCGTCCAGGTCCAGCTCCATGCTCACCGTGCGCGGCACGCTGCCCTGGATCAGCAGGCCGAACGCGCTGAACAATGCACCCAGCTGCACCTGCTCGGCGCGGCGCGCGCCGCGCGCGAACGACAGCATCGAGTGCACCATGTCCAGGCCACGCTTGCCGCAGTCACGCACCAGCTTGCCCAACCGCGCCAGGCGCGGGTCGTCCTGGTAATCCTGCAGGCTGTCGCCGGCCAGCAGCAGCGGCTGCAGCAGGTTGCGCAAGTCGTGGCTGAGGCCGCCGGCCAGCATGGCCAG
>Ga0157370_10008814_pt1 | contig 10840 bp, 9 predicted proteins | sample C35metaG_FD_113463 | JGI IMG/M metagenome (GOLD analysis project Ga0157370, IMG submission 113463) | Corn rhizosphere microbial communities from Kellogg Biological Station, Michigan, USA - C3-5 metaG | ecosystem: Host-associated > Plants > Roots > Rhizosphere > Soil | place: USA: Michigan... | reverse complement strand
CGAACTTGGCTATCGGTTGATCGTCGTGACCAACCAAGCGGGCATCGCGCGCGGCTACTACACGGAGGCTGACTTCGAGCGTCTGATGGAGTGGATACGCGGAGCACTTCGCGCTGAAGGCGTGGAGCTTGATGCGGTCTACTACTGCCCGTTCCACCCGGAGCATGGCATCGGCCAATACAAGCGAGAACATGAGGACCGCAAACCGGGCACTGGGATGTTGCTACGGGCCGCGCGCGAGTTCGGAATCTCGCTGGCGGAGTCCGTCATGGTGGGCGATCGCTGCAGCGACATCGCCGCGGCCAATGCATCCGGGCTGCGCAAGGCTTTCCTCATCCGCGGCACCGAGGCTGGCAGATGTAATGGAAGTTATACGGAAGCTGACACGCTGGCTGAAGTCGAGCGATGGCTGCTTGCGCAGGGGTGAACAGCTAGTTAACGGCTGCAAAGACACGTGTGTGTGATCGGAATGGTTTTCCACATCGTCCGGCACGGACCGTCCGTAAAAACACGCAACCAACCACAACATCTCTTCATCGAAAGACAAAAGGGCGCTGATCGTGTCATGCCCTTTCTCTGCCAGCTTCACTCCGCTGGAGGCAACTCCGCCTGAGTGAAGAGAGAGCCTTGAGCGTCTTTGGCGCTCACCATCGGCTCAATTCCGTTCAGCGGCCAGTCGATGTTCAACGTCGGATCGTTCCACAGGATGGTGCGCTCCCCTGCCGGGTGGTATACGTCCGTGGTCTTGTAGAGCACCTCAGCCGATTCGGAGAGAACCAGAAACCCATGCGCAAAACCTTCCGGAATCCAGAGCGACTGCAACTCGTCGGCACCGGTCAAAGGCTTGAGATGAAACCCGGCCCATTTGCCGAAGTCCGCCGAGCCCGGACGAAGATCAACGGCAACGTCCCAGATGTGACCTGAAAGGACGCGCACGAGTTTGCCCTGCGGCCTGCCCAGTTGGTAGTGGAGACCGCGCAGCACCCCTCGGGTGGAGAAGGATTGGTTGTCCTGGACGAAGCACGCAGGCAGTCCGGCAGCGGAGAAAGTTGACTGATTGAATACTTCTGCGAACCAACCGCGACTATCTCGGAAGAGTTGGGGTTGAACCAGTTTAACCTTGGACAGCGGGGTGTCGAAAACTCGCATTTCAGCAGTTTAACCCGATGGCCGTTCCATAAAAGTTGTAACCAAAAATATCCCAAAGTGGGACGAAGAAATGACAAATTCGGGCGATGATTCCCTTGATGATTGAAGTAGGCCAGTAGACTAGAGAAAGAGATGCACCGATGCGACTGAAGTTTCTTCCCAGGATGTCGATGAAGTAAGAAGCGGCCGGAGAAAGCCGCAGACAAAGAGCAGGAACAGAAGACAGGAAGAACTGGGAGCGCGGACGTTCCGGTGACAAAGCCGGGATGGGTACATGATTGTTCCGCCGCGAAACTGAGTGAGCACGAACAACGGTATGGCCGGTGTGACGCTGGACAAGCGCACGCACGAGCCAGACAGATATGGGATTCACATGGTAACGGAATATCAATCTCTCCAGACGCAAGCCGCGGTTATCGAAGCACCTTTCAGCGACGACCTTCTCTACGTCAAGCAGGAGAGCCTTCAAAGGCGGCTTGCGCGGCGAACGTTGGATATTGCCCTGGGATTGATACTTGCAGTGATTACAGCGCCTGTCTGGCTTCTGGCTGCGCTTGCGGTGCGCCTTGAGTCGGAGGGAAACCCGTTCTTCGTTCAAACGCGAATCGGGCTCGGCGGCAAGCCCTTCAAGATGATCAAGCTGCGCGGCATGTATATCGATGCGCGGCAGAGATTTCCGCACCTGTATGATTACGCCCGGTTTGGCGGACTCAACTTCCATTTTCATTACGAAGAAGACCCACGCATCACGCGCGTCGGAGCGTTTATCCGCAAGACCAGCATCGACGAACTGCCTAACTTCCTCAATGTCCTGATGGGCACCATGACGCTCATTGGCCCGCGGCCCGAGATTCCCGATGTGCTTGACTTGTATGGCGCCAGCAAAGCCGAATACCTCTCGGTCAAGCCGGGTGTGACCTGCCTGTCGAAGATCACCGGACGCGACAGGCTGACCAAGGGCGAGACGATTGAAATCGACCTCGACTATGTTCGCCATGCTTGCTTCCGTCTGGACAGAAGTATCTTCTGGAGAACGCTCAAGGGAGTGATGCAATGCCAGGACGTTTTCGACGGTGCGCTGATGGATGGCGGCATCATCGACATCGAATCGCTCGAGCAAAATCCGGATTAGGCTCGCCGGGCTTCGCGCTCCGGACGCGCACTGGATACATCCGGGACTGCATCCACACCCGCATGACAATGCACATCACGCTTTACGCGCCGGATGCGGTGTCCGCCTTTGCGGTGAGCATCCGCTCCAGCCCCGCCTGAATGCCGATCATGGGCCTCCAGTTCATCTCGGCAGATGCAAGCCTTATATCAAGTACATTCTGGGCAACGTCAAAGCCTCTGCCCGGCTTGTAATTAATCTTCAACGCATGGTGAAGCCGTCTTTGGATGAGTTCAACAAGCTCATTCAGAGACGTGCCGACGCCGCTGCCGATATTGAAGAGAGTGTGTGTGCCGGAATACGTGGCGGCGTTCAGCAGCGCACCGGCAACGTCATCCACATGCACATAGTCCCGAACGATGGAGCCGTCGCCCCAGATTTCGATCGGCTCACCTTTAAGCGCATGATCGCTGAAGTGGGCGACCGCCCCGAGTTGCCGGGCACAGTCCTGTCCTTCGCCATAGATATTCGAGACGCGGAGGGTGATGGAACTCAGACCGTATAGATGCTGAAACAGGTTCAGGTATTTCTCGATGGCCAGTTTGTGAATGCCGTATGCGCAGAGCGGGTTTGTTGGATGGCTTTCCGGAATGGGATTGCACTGAGGGCTCCCGTAGACCGTGCCGCCCGAGGACACGAAGATCAGCCTTCCAATCCGCATCCTCGCCGCGTTCAGCAGACGAAGCGTTCCCAATGTATTGGCCTGCAGGTCAAACGACATGTCGAGATTGGACGTGGAAGGAAGGGTCGAACTGGCCAGGTGGTAAACAACGTCCGCGCCCTCCAGGGCACGGGCCGCGTGGTCGGAATCGATCGAAGCGGCGATCCATTCAACATCGGAGTGCCAGCTCCGCACTGCCGTGCGTGGATGTCCCGAGCGCGATACGGACCGGACGGCATAGCCTGCCTGGAGGAGCCGGGAACAGAGGGCCTGTCCTAAAAAGCCGCTACCGCCCAGCACAACACATGTTGAGCGTTTACTCATGATGGGCGTTCGCGTTACGAATATCAGGCTCCTGCGCACAGAGTTGGCATTCGGCGATGTTGATTCCTGAGCAAATCCAGCAAGCGTAACCGGCCAGACGTCTGCGCGTCAGGATAGTGTAGCGCAGCGGCGGGGATGAAAACGAGACGCTCCGATATGCCCCTTCAAAGCCGAAAGCGCATTCGGCTTTTTCAGCGGGCAGGTGTCGCTACAATGAGATCATGCGGAGAGGCAGTAAGAAAAACAGGCTGGTGGATTTCTGGCTCGGGATTCCGCTGCTGAATGGTGCGGCCGTATGCCTCAGGGCCGGACGCAGACGGAAGTGGCCGGCACCAATCCGCAAGATTGGCGTGATGTGTTCAGCGGCGCTTGGCGACACTCTCCTGTTCTCCGGAGTGCTGCGGGACCTGCGGGAGTGGTGCAATCTGCAAGGCGGGGCCGGAATTGAGATCGTCCATTTTTATATGAAGCAGAATCGCGCAGCGGCGGAGTTGGTCGCCGGAGCGGACCGGCACGTGCTGATTGACATGACGCAACCGTTGAAGAGCATCCGGACGATACGCGCCGAGAGCGTCGACGTTCTGCTGGACTTTACCTCGTGGCAGAGACTGACAGCGCTTTACAGTCTGATGTCGGGAGCACGGCTTACGGCAGGATTTCGGACGCGAGGACAATATCGCGGCCTTGGCTACGACGTTCGCGTCGAGCACCGCGCAGACCGCCATGAGATGGAGAACTTCAGGGCATTGTTGCAGGCGGTGCATGTCCCCACAGGCCTTGCGCCGCAGGTGATTCTTCCCCCGGAGGCGACCGAGCCGCTACCGGGTGTCCAGGACATTGTTGTGTTTCACCTGTGGGCGTCAGGGGCACTGAGCCAACTGCGGGAGTGGCCGGAAGAGCGTTGGATCGCGCTCGCAGAGGGGCTGGCCAGGCCGGAGACGGTCTTTGCGATTACCGGCGCGCCAGGCGACCTGGAGCGAATCGAACCGTTTGTCCGGCGCATGAAGGAGAAGGGACTGAGCGCCGTGCCGTTGGTTGGATCGGACGGTTTCATCTCGCTGGCGCATCTGCTGCGGCGGGCCCGCGTCGTGGTCAGTGTCAATACAGGGGTCATGCACCTGGCGGCGATACTGGGCGCGCCAACTGTTTCGCTGAACGGCCCCACCAACAACCAGCGATGGGGACCAATCGGGCCTTATGCCGTGGGCGTATCGTCCAGCGGAGAAGGCTGCGGATATTTGAATCTGGGATTTGAATTTAACGGCCAACCGACCGACTGCATGGAAAAGATTTCTGTCGAACGTGTACTGGCCGCGGCCCTTGAAGTGACCGGCCGCCCCACGAACGAAGCGCGGTGGGCAAAAGAAATGCTTGCGCACGAGGAGCAATAAAGATGGAAGGAATGCGTGAGGTGCTCAGGGACGAACTGAGACATAGTATGCGCGCGATGACGGAGCAGGACAGACTGGCGGCCGCATGGCTGGTGGCCTGCGGCAAAATCCTGGCCGAGCATGGAGCCGTATCAGGCTATGCCGATGAAGTAGTTTACGTGGCGGTCACTGATGAAACATGGTTGCGGCAGATGATGGCGATGCGAGGACGCCTCACTGAAGAATTAGGCAGAATCGCAGGGATAAAGGTGCGCGAGATACACTTTGAGATGAAGAGGATGGAAACGCGATGAGCGAACATACAGGCGTGTCGGCCGACGACGTGCGGCGGGTCGCGGAGTTGGCGAACCTGGAGCTGACTGCGGACGAAGAGCCGCGCATGAGGCGGGACCTGAGCGCGATTCTGAAGTACGTCGAGCAACTGAATGAGCTGGCCACCAGCGGTGTGCCGCCGATGGCCCAGGTGGGAGAGGCGCTGAACACGGATGCCGCGACTGCCGAATCGGCATTGCGCATCGACCATGTCCGCAGTTCAGTGGACCGGGCAGCAGTGATGGCGGCCGCTCCGGAGACGAATGGACGTTTTTTCAAAGTCCCCAAGGTGATTGAAAGGTGAGTTCAGGTCCGGTGGACATCAACAATTTGACAATCGAGACGACGCGGGCGGCCATCGCCTCCGGCAAGACCACGGCCACAGCTCTGGCTGAGGCGCACTATGCGCGCATTGCGGAACAGGATGGCGCGATCAACAGCTATCTGGCGCTGAGCCGCGAACGGGCGCTGACCCAGGCGGCGAAGATTGACGGGATGGCCGCGAAGGGCGATCCCCTGCCGGTCCTTGCCGGAATTCCCGTGGGAATCAAAGATGTGCTGGCTATGCAAGGCGCTCCAGCGACGGCCGGGTCGTTAATCCTGAAAGGATACAGACCGCCCTACGACGCGACCGCAGTTAAGCGGTTGGAGGCGGCGGGCGCGGTCCTGCTTGGCAAACTGAACTGCGATGAGTTTGCCATGGGAAGCTCGAACGAAAACTCAGCCTACGGCCCGGTGAAAAACCCGCGTGCGTTGGACAGGGTCCCCGGGGGATCGAGCGGCGGCAGCGCGGCAGCGGTAGCTGCGGACTTTGCCGTGGCAACGCTTGGGACGGACACGGGCGGATCGATCCGCCAGCCGGCGGCGTTCTGCGGGGTCGTTGGCCTGTTGCCGACCTATGGACGAGTCAGCCGGTATGGGTTGATTGCGTTTGCGTCTTCACTGGATCGCGTAGGCCCGTTGACGAAGAACGTGAAGGATGCGGCCACGCTGCTGCACGTTCTGGCCGGGCACGACGAGATGGACGCTACTTCTTCGGAGCGCCCTGTTGCGGACTACGTGGGCGAACTCGACAAACCGGTCGAGGGGCTGCGCATCGGGGTCCCGGCAGAGTACTTTGGCGATGGTCTGGACGCGGAGATACGGACTGCAATCGAAGGTGTGCTGGCCGGCCTGAAGGCGGCGGGATGCGTCATTAGGCCTGTCAGCCTGCCGCATACAAAGTATGCGATTCCAACCTACTACGTGATTGCCACGGCGGAGGCATCCTCGAACCTGTCGCGCTTTGATGGTGTCCGGTATGGGCTGAGGGACTCCGAAGCGAAGACGCTTTCTGAGATGTTCCGCAAGACGCGGGACGCGGGGTTCGGAGCCGAGGTCAAGCGCAGGATCCTGCTGGGAACCTATGCTCTCTCCGCCGGGTACTACGACGCTTACTATCGCAAGGCCCAGCAGGTGCGGACGTTGCTGACGCGGGACTTCCTCGCGGCCTTCCACGAGGTGGATGCACTGGTGACGCCGATCACGCCAACACCGCCGTTCAAGCTGGGAGAAAAGACAGACGATCCGGTACAGATGTATCTGGAAGACATCTATTCGGTCGCGGCCAGTCTGGCGGGCATTTGCGGTGTGAGTGTGCCGTGCGGCTCGACGAAGGGCGGGCTACCAATCGGGGTCCAGGTCATGGGCCGGCACTTCGATGAGCAAACGGTTCTGCGCGTGGCCCAGGCGGTGGAGACCAGGCAGCGCGGCGCCTGAGCGTTTCGCCTCCCTTCGGACGTCCATCGGCCGCGAACTCAATTTGGTACAAGGCCCGCTACGGCCGCTCGACTTTCCGCAATCCGCGATTGCATTCGAGTTATGCTTGGACATAGCGATTTCCGAGGACATTCGGCGTCCGGGCGAGTGCGGAGGCGTGGTTTGAAGCGGGCCTCTTCGGCAAATACATGCGGTTTTGACAGCAATCAGTTTACGAGGATAACAGCAGATGCAGTGCAGCAACTCCCCTGGAGTCTTCAAGTTTGGATATGTGCTTCTGTTCGCCGTGCTTGGAGCAGGCACGGCGTTCGCTCAGTTTGTGGACTACAGTCAGGCCCTCGGAAGTATCTCGGGGCAGGAACAAACCTGTAGCCCGACGGATCCTGCGTGCCAACCTGCCTCCGGACAGGCCAATTATCCGGCCCGCAATCAGACCAACCAGGTGCAACAGCCTGCCACAGTCCGAGGGATTGTCATCCCGGTACCTGCCAGCGAACGGACTGTGAACACGCAGAGTGCCTCGCCAGCACAATCTCAGAAGGCTCAGCCGCTGGACTCGCCCACGGAGTTCCAGCAGATGATCGCCAATTCAATTGGCAAGATGCTGCCCATCTATGGAGCCAACCTCTTTCGCAAGCCGCCGTCTACGTTCGCGCCGCTGAACCTGGTTCCGGTAACGCCTGATTACATGATCGGGCCGGGCGACGAACTGGTGGTCCAGGTGTGGGGACAGGTTACGCTCAATGGCCGATACACAGTGGACCGCTCCGGCAGCATCTACATCCCTCAGGTCGGCACATTGAACGTCGCCGGGCTGACGTTCGCACAGGTCCACGACTATATGAAGGCACAGATGGAGCGTGTCTTCCGCAACTTCGACCTGAACGTTACGATGGGCCACCTGCGCTCCATCCAGGTCTTCGTCGTGGGACAGGCACGGCGGCCAGGCAGCTACACCATCAGTTCGCTTAGCACGCTGACGAACGCGCTGTTTGCGACCGGCGGTCCAACCCCGGCCGGTAGTATGCGCCACATCCAACTGAAGCGAGACGGCAAGGTTGTGGTGGACTTCGATCTGTATGACCTTCTCGAACGTGGCGATAAGTCGCACGACGTGCAGCTACTGCCGGGCGATGTGATTTACATTCCACCCGTGGGCGCGCAGGTCGCTGTTGCGGGCAGCGTCAATGCACCGGCAATCTATGAATTGAAGTCCGACAACAGCACAACGGTGGGCGATGTGCTTGAACTTGCGGCTGGCCTGACGAGTGTGGCATCGGGTGAAAAGGTCCGGCTCGAGCGGGTAGACGCCAGCCGTATGCGCAGCATCACCGAGCTGTCGCTGGACGCGGCGGGACGCTCGACCGTGCTGCACGACGGCGACCTGCTGGAGGTGACTGCGCTGGTTGACCAGTACAAAAACGCGGTCACGCTGCGCGGCAACGTGGCCAACCCCGGGCGCTATACGTGGCGCCCCGGAATGCGCGTGCTGGATCTGATCCCCAACAAAGAGGCGCTCATTACGCGGGACTACTGGCTCAAGCAGAGCCAGCTTGGCCAGCCGGGGCTGACCTATATTCCCACATGCCCTCCGCAGACGACCTATGGCGTGCCGAGCCTTCGATACGGCATACCGGTAGGAGACGAGGGCGAACATCCGAACTGGCGATACTCCTCAACGAGGGACAACCCAGACCTGGTTGGCCTTCCCTTCGGCAGCCCGGAAGGAACCAGCGATGCGGCGCCGACCATGGACGAAAACGGTGAGCCAACAAGTGACGGCGGATTGAACTGCACGCCGATTCCGTTGTCATCCACCTCATTGAGTGGCATCAACGACCGCTATACTCCCCCATCCGGCAATACAAACACTCCGTATCCGGGCAATGGCTCAACGATGTTTCCCGGCGGCATGACACCCAATGCCGGAACAACCGCAAACTCCATGAGTTCGGCCAATGCCAGTGTTGGCGTAACCAACTCGAATACCTTTGCGGGCACGTTCCGGCCACGGAATGACGTCAAATTGACCGAGCCGGACATCGACTGGAACTATGCGGTCATTGAGCGTCAGAACAAGGAAGACCTGACGACCTCATTGCTGCCTTTCAATCTTGGCAAGGCCGTCCTTGAAGGCGACTCCTCGCAGAACCTTGAACTGATGCCGGGAGATGTGGTCACGATCTTCTCCAAGGCCGATATTCGCGTACCGCAGTCGCAGCAGACGCGGTTTGTCCGGCTGGAAGGCGAGTTCGTCTCGGCTGGAATCTACAGTGTGCGTCCCGGCGAAACGCTGCGGCAGTTGGTGGAGCGGGCAGGCGGGTTCACTCCCGAAGCATATCTCTACGGCTCTGAATTTACCCGCGAGTCGACGCGCCGCGTTCAGCAGCAGCGCCTGAACCAGTACGTCGATCAGATTGCCCTTCAGGTCAGCACCACAGCAATCAACAGTGCGAACAGCGCCATCAGCGCGCAGGACAGCGCCGCCCTCGCCGCCGCGCAGCAGCAGAACCAGAACGTGATCAACAGCCTCCGCCAGGCCCGAGCGACGGGTCGCATCGTGTTGGAACTGCCTCCCGGAAGCCACGACGTGGCCGATCTGCCCGATCTTCCCCTCGAAGACGGAGACCAGTTCATTGTGCCGCGTGTGCCCTCAACCGTCGCCGTTGACGGGGCGGTCTACAATCAGAACTCCTTTGTCTACGACCCCGACAAGAGGCTCAAGGACTATATCCGGCTGGCGGGGGGCGCAAACCGCGACGCGGACAAGGGCCGCGCCTTTGTCATACGGGCCAGCGGCGCGGTCATCAGCAGGCAATATAGCTCATCTCTGCGCGGCAACAGCTTCGATTCACTGCGCCTATATCCTGGCGATACCGTAGTGGTCCCGCTGAACCTCAACAAGGGCAAGACCCTGCGGCTGGTCGTCGATCTGGCGCAGATCGTAGGCCAGTTCGGAATAGCGATCGCCGCAGCCAATGTCGTGTTCTGACCTGAAGCGTGTTGCAAGGGTATGAGCGCGCCGCTGCGTGCGGTTCACATCCTTGCGACACGCCTGGCGACGCGCACCAAATCGCCGCGCTCCTGCTGGCCCAGAACGCCGAACCAGGCAATAAGAAGTGTGCTGGCGCCCCAGACGATGGTCCACGGTCCCAGAGACTCAGCCTTCGGAGAATATCTCCAGAGCGGGACGAACAGCAGGCAAGGCAGCACAATCATCGCCGGCCTGAGAAGGCCCGTCAGCAGCAGCTTCGTGCGGGGTATCGTCAGGGTGTTTCTGGTCAGCTTCATGCTGACGAGATAGTGCAAAGTGACGCTCACAAAGGAGCCGATCATGGTCCCAAATGCCACGCCGATAGCGCCAAACCGGCGAGCCAGCAAGATACTGCATGTCAGATTCACAACTGCCTCGAGGACCGGAGACGCCGTCGCCTCTCGAAGCTTCCCCGTGGCCGCCACCATCGTTGCGTAGGGCGTGCAGAGGTTGCGCACGATATTTGCCAGTACTAGTATCTGGAGGTAGCGAAAGCTTTTCTCCGCGTACACCGGACCAACCCAAATCCGCAAAATTGGCAAGCCATAAACTACGAGGGGTAGTCCAGTCAGCAGGAGAAACATCGTGGAATAGCGGGTTGCGCGGGCTAGAAGGTGACCCATCTCCACAGGTGAACGTTGTGTGCTGAGCGCCGATGACGCAGGCATCACCGGGCCAAGCATCGCCGCCATAATGACCAGCATAAAATTCGTCGGCAATACCGCAATAGAGTAGTACGCCGTCTCGCCATAAGCGTAGTGACCGACCAGGGTCACATCGAGGCCGCTCACGCAGACCATGCCGACCGTCCAGACTGCAAGCAGGAAGCAGTAGCGAGCCATTTGCCTGAGCACCGGAGCGTTAACCATCGATACAGAGAGGCGAACCCGCGCTATCAGCTTCTTCCACGCGACGAACTGAAGCAGCGATGTGGCAACGTTGACCACGGCCACTGCAGTTCCCATGGCAGCAAGACTGCCATGCAGAAAGACCGCGGCGAGGACCGCGCCCGCGAACGAGAACCGGTTGAGGATGGCGAT
>Ga0157370_10008813_pt1 | contig 10840 bp, 11 predicted proteins | sample C35metaG_FD_113463 | JGI IMG/M metagenome (GOLD analysis project Ga0157370, IMG submission 113463) | Corn rhizosphere microbial communities from Kellogg Biological Station, Michigan, USA - C3-5 metaG | ecosystem: Host-associated > Plants > Roots > Rhizosphere > Soil | place: USA: Michigan... | reverse complement strand
TGGCCGAGGAAATCCGGCGCGACCGTTCCTGGATGCTGACCATCGGCACCTTGCCTGCCGAGCAACGCGTGGCGGCGTTCCTGCTCGACATCGCCACGCGTCTTGCGCGCCTCGGATTCAGTGCCAGCCATTTCATCCTGCGCATGGGGCGTGCCGACATCGCGAGTTTCCTCGCGCTGAAACACGAGACCGTGAGCCGGGCGTTGTCGCACCTCGAGCAGCTCGAATACATTTCGGTGCTGCGGCGCGAGGTGAAGCTGCTGAACATCCCCAGGCTGAGCGCCTGCGCCGGCGTGTCGCGGGCGCTCCAATGACCCGGAGCCTTTCAACCCGATGCCGTGCGGTACGGGTTGGCGGGTCCCGAATCAAGCGTGGTCGAGCAGCCGCCGGATGGCACCGGTGAGTTGCTCGCGCTGGTACGGCTTGCGTAGCAACTCGTAGGTTTCGGCGGCCTCGTCGCGCTCCCGGTCGCCCGGGCCCTGGTAGCCGGAGGCAAGCAGTATCGGGAGTTCCGGCCGGATGCGGCGCGCTTCGCGCGCCAGCTCGGTGCCGTCCATGCCGCTGCCCAGTACCACGTCCGAAAACAGCAAGTCCACGTCCGGATTGGCAACCAGCAGATCCAGCGCTTCGCGCGCGTTCGCGGCGTCCAGCACATGGTATCCGACGGCCTGCAAGAACCGGGTTGCGACGGTGCGGACTTCGGTTTCATCTTCGACGACCAATATCGTTTCCCGCGCCTTCGCCCGCCCGCCGTCGTGGGCCTGCAGAACGCCCTCCGCCTTGGTACTCGAGGACGCAGCGGGCAGGACGAGTTCCATGCGGGCCCCATAGCCGAGCCGGCTGTCGATCGTGATGGCGCCGCCGGACTGGGTGGCAAACCCGTAGACCATGCTGAGCCCCAACCCGCTGCCCTTGCCGGATTGCTTGGTGGTGAAAAAGGGTTCGAAAGCGTGGGCGAGTGCGTCCGGCGACATGCCCGTGCCGGTGTCGCTGACGGCGATGGCCACGTAGCGGCCGGCGGGCAGCTTCCATTGATTGTCGGCGTTGTCCATTTGGATGGCCCGCGCGCTGATGCCGAGGCGCCCGCCGCGCGGCATCGCGTCGCGTGCATTCAACGCAAGATTGACCAGCGCGGTATCCAGTTCGTTGGGATCCACATACAGGTCCGGTATCTCGGCCGGGCATTCGACCTGCACGTGAATCGATTCGCCCAAGGTGCGCCTGAGCATGGAGCCCAACTCTTCCATCAAGAGATGCGGCACGACCGCACGCGGCCGCAGCGGTTGGCGGCGCGCGAAGGTGAGCAACCGGCGGGTGATGTGCGAGCCCCTGTCCACGGCGCGCAATGCGCTGTCGATGATCTCTTGCAAGTCCAATCGTCCGGGCAGCTCGGTCTCCAGCAGCTGCAGGTTTCCCGAAATCACGGTCAGCAGGTTGTTGAAGTCGTGCGCGACGCCGCCGGTAAGTTGCCCCAAGGCATCCAGTCTTTGCGCGTGCGCCAACCGTTCTTCCGTTCGACTGCGCCGTACCGCCGAAGTGAGCAGACTGCCTATCGACTGCAGGAAACTTACCTTGCTATCGTCGAAACTCCCCGGCGCAGTGGCCAGCGCAAGCAGGAAGCCCAGGGTCTCTTGCTGCGTGAAAAGTTGAACCAAAGCGACATCGTGAAAACCAGCCCTGGACAGTTCCGCACGGATGGCCTCGATTGGGCCATTGCGCAGCATTTCGGAGGTGATCACGGCGTGTTCCCGTGCCTCGAAGGTGCTTCGAATGGCATCGGCATCGCCGAGCATGGATGTCACCGTCCGGGCGGTCCGCTCGGAAAGCCCGGTGGAGGCGCGGATTTGGAACGTACGGTGGCGCCAATCGGCTGCGAAAATGGCCGCGGCGGGCAGTTCCAGCGCCGCCACGGTCAATTCCAGGATCCGCCGGACCGCGAGCTCGTAATCGGGCGATTCCAGCGCCAGCCGGCTGATCGACGCGATGTAACTGTCGCGCTGGGCGCGTTCCAGCGCCTGCCGTACACGTCGCGTGTCGGAGATGTCGCGCACCGAAGCGATGGCGACGACGCCCTTGTCCGTGGCGATCGAGCTCAGGCCGATCTCGAGCGGGAACGTTTGGCCGTCCCGTTTCAACCCCATCAATTCATAGCCGATCCCCATCGGGCGAATGCGTGGCCGGGCCATGTAATCATGCCGGTGCACCCGGTGCGCCTGGCGCAGCGCTTCCGGTACCAGCGCTTCAAGATTCAATCCCTGCAGGACTTCGCGTTCGTAACCGAACATGCGTTCGGCCTGCGCATTGGCCAGCACGATGGCGCCTTCCCGCCCCACCGCGATCATCGCGTCGGGCGCAATGTCGAACCACATGCTCAACATCATGAAGCTGACGGCGGGGAGATCCGGCTGGTTCATCCATGTCCCTGCCTGGAAACGCGGGCCGAGAAGAGGTACCCTGCGCCGCGCACGGACTTGATCAGTTCCGGGTTGGCCGGATCGGATTCGACCTTGCGGCGCAATCGCCCGATCTGCACGTCGATGGCGCGGTCGAACGGACCGGCGTTACGGCCATGGATGTGTTCCATCAGATCGTCGCGCGACAACACGCGGTTGGGATGCTCGACGAATACGCACAGCAGTTCGTATTCGCCGGTCGTGAGTGCAATCGCTTCACCGTCGTTGGTGCGAAGAGTGCGTGACTGGGGGATGAGAAGAAAATTGCCAAACTGCAGCGCGACCTGATTGGTCACGTCACCGGGGGCGGTGCCAGGTGTGGCGCGCCTCAGCACGCTGCGCACACGCGCCAGCAACTCGCGCAGATCGAAGGGTTTGGTGACGTAGTCGTCGGCCCCCAGTTCCAGCCCCACCACCCGGTCCACCGATTCGCCACGACCGGTAATGATGATGAGCGCGCCATTCCAGCTTTTGCGAAGCTGGCGCATCAGCTCGAAACCATCCTCGCCGGGAAGGCCGAGGTCAAGCAGCACCAGATCAACGGTTGCTCGCGTGAGCGCGTCGCGCATCTCGGTGCCGTTTGCCGCGGTGCTGACCTCGAAACCCTGCCCGGTGAAATAGCGGCGGAGCAAGTCCAGGACACCGACGTCGTCATCCACGACCAGCAAGTGCATGCCACCTGGCATCGATCCGCACCCGGCAGGAAAGCAGATGACGGATTTTATACCCATCGCGCTTTCGCGGCAGGCCGGCGGCGCATTCCGCATGTCTGTCGCCATTCCCGAGGACGCGGGCGAAATCGCCTGCCAGCAGTTGTCTACAAGCTCCTGCAGACATCCGCCCGCGCAAGCTGGATCGGACAAATCGATACGGCGTTGATCCAGATCATCATCGCCGAAGCGATCGCGCCGATGCTGTCAACCGCCACGGACAGGCTGCCGTGGGTGGATTACTGTAATGAAAAGCGGGCGGCGCATCCCGCAGGAGCTGATCCATGACCATTCTCGATAGCCGGGACGTTACTGTCCCTGCGGGCACCGTTTCTCTCAAGGGGACGCTCGCAGTCCCTGCCGGCGCTTCCGGTCTCATCGCTTTCGCGCACGGCAGCGGCAGCAGCCGTTTCAGCCCCCGCAATCGCAACGTGGCGCGCGCTTTGAACGGAGCGGGATTCGCCACCTTGCTGCTCGACCTGCTGACCGCCTCCGAAAACGAGCGTGACGAGTTGACGGCAGAATTCCGCTTCGACATTCCGCTTTTGGCGCGGCGCCTGACTTTCACCATGAACTGGCTGGCGGCGCAGCCGCTAACGCGCCTGCTGCCGATCGGCCTGTTCGGAGCAAGCACTGGCGCTGCTGCCGCGTTGATCGCCGCGGCCATCTGTCCCGAGTTGGTGCGCGCAGTGGTGTCGCGCGGTGGACGCCCGGATCTCGCAGGTGCTGCACTGGAAGCGGTATGCGCGCCGACGCTGTTGATCGTGGGCGGCGACGACGTACAGGTGATAGCGCTCAACCGGCAGGCGGCGCGCCGACTGCGCTGCCCGCACGAAGTAGCGATCGTCGCCGGCGCCACCCACCTGTTCGAGGAATGGGGCGCGCTGGATCGCGTGACGGAGTTGGCGGCGAACTGGTTCCAGCACTACCTGCCCGAACGGGCGCCGTTGGCGGCACCGGCGGCGTGAACGGGAGCGAGTGAGATGCAAACCTACATCATCCTGACCAAGTTCGCGCCGGGTGCATTCGAGGCGGCAGCGGCTTTCAAAAAGACTTCCACCGACCTCACCGAAAAGCTCAGGCGCGAGTGTCCCGGCGTGCGCTGGAAGACGGGCTTCGCAACACTCGGACGCTATGATGCCGTGGACATCGTGGAGGCTGATGACCCGGTGGATGTCCATCGCGCCGCGGTTCTCATCAACACCGAAGCGCACGCCTCCACGGAAACCATGCTTGCGACGCCGTGGCGCGAGTATCTCGCCGAACTTTGATTGTCACTCGCGTTCCCACGTTTCGTTGATTTCGATCAACAAGCATGGGGCGGCGGACGACAAAGTATGGATAAAACGTCTGGTGGTTTCGGCATGGCTGTTTGAAAGTGACCGCGCATCAGGCTGAAGCAAGGAGAGCAACATGTCTGTCGCGAAAGTCATCGAAATCTGCAGTGAGTCACCCGAAAGTTTCGAGGATGCCATCGAAACGGGTATCCATCAGGCCCAGAAGACGCTGAAGAATGTGCGTGAAGCCTGGGTCGAAGGACAAAAGGTGAAAATCGAGGATGGCAAGATCGCCGCGTATCGGGTCGATCTGAAAGTCACCTTCGTGCTGGAGTGAGTCGCCGTGATGATGGAAACGGTCCATGGTGGCCGTTGTCTGTATCGCGATGCCGGTCATGATCAGAGCCCCGACAGGGGTCTGGCAGCGAGCCGAAGGCAAGCGTGGCCGGCATCGGCAGACAGCGGCCATCACCACCTCCCCGCCCAATTCGAGAGGCACGACACATGATCTGGCGTTTTCTCGACCGACATGACGCGGGCCGGCAGCTCGCCGCAAAACTGGAAGCCTACGCGGGACGCGACGATGTGATCGTGCTTGCCTTGCCGCGTGGCGGAGTGCCGGTGGGGTATGAAGTAGCGCACGCACTCGGTGCGCCCTTCGACGTCGTGACCGTACGCAAGCTCGGCGTGCCCGATCAACCCGAGCTTGCGATGGGGGCCATCGCCTCTGGCGGAGCCATGTTCTTGAACAAGGGCGTCCTCTCGGCGAAGCGCGTGACCGATGCCGCGCTGCACAAGGTGGAGAGCCGTGAACGAACCGAACTTGAGCGGCGCGAAAAGTTGTATCGCGGCACTCGTGCCGCGCTGGAAGTCCATGGCAAGACGGTCATCCTCGTGGATGACGGCATCGCCACCGGAGCTTCGATGCATGCCGCCGTCATGGCGTTGCGCTCGCGGCTCCCCGCGCGCATCGTCATCGCCGTGCCCGTGGCGCCTGCGGACGCCATGGCCAGATTGGAGCAGGTTGCGGACGAGTTGGTGTGCGTACTGACCTCGATCGAATTCTTTGCCGTCGGACAGTTCTACCGGAATTTCGACCAAACCACGGATATGGATGTGCGCCAGCTGCTCGACGAAGCCCGCAAGGCACCCGTGTGAGCACTCTGGCACGCACGCCTTCCCAAGCAGTACGCGGGCTGGCGCAACGGCTGGACGGCGATGATGGCGATTACGACGGTGTCTTGGCCCTCGCCGAGGACAAGACCTTCGTGCTGCTGGGCGAAGCCACGCACGGCACCCGCGATTTCTATCGCCTGCGCGCCGACATCAGTCGCAGGCTGATCGTGGAGCAAGGCTTCGACGCCGTGGCCGTGGAGGGCGACTGGCCCGATGCCTGGCGCGTAAACCGCTTCGTGCAGGGTGGCGGTGACGACACGGCGGACGCAGCGCTTTCCGATTTCGAACGTTTCCCCCAATGGATGTGGCGCAATCGCGAGGTGCGCGAATTCGTCGATTGGTTGCGCGAGCACAATCGCAATCTGCCTGCTGATGCCCGCGTGGGTTTCTACGGGCTCGACATGTACAGCTTGTACCGCTCCGCCGATGCGGTGATCCAATACCTCGCGAGGGTTGATCCAGACGAGGCGGTATTGGCGCGCCGGCGTTACGCCGCGCTCGACCATGTGCGCGAGCCTCAGGTCTACGGATTGCAGGCGGCCTCCGGCCAGCGCACCGGCGGTCGCGAGGGTGCACTCCGGCAATTGCATCTGCTGCGTGCCGCGGAAGCCGAATACCTGTCGAAGAACGGACTCGCCACGTTCGACGAACAGTTCTTCGCAGAGCGTAACGCGGCGCTGGTGGTGAGTGCGGAAGCTTATTACCGCGCGATGTTCGCGAGCCGCGCGAACACCTGGAACCTGCGTGATGCGCACATGCGCGACACCCTGTTTGCGCTGGCCGGCTACCGGCATCGGCGCGGTGGCTCGGGGCGGGTGATCGTGTGGGCGCACAACTCGCACGTGGGCGACTCGCGAGCCACCGAGATGCATGAGCGCCGCGAATGGAATCTCGGCCAGCTTGTCAGGGAGCAGGCAGGTGACGACGCGCTGCTGGTCGGCTTCACCACCTACACCGGTACGGTGTCGGCGGCATCGGAATGGGGTGGCGAAGTCGAATACAAGCGGGTACGCCCGGCGCTTCCTGAAAGTTGGGAGCACCTGTTCCACGCGACGCGGCTTGACCGCTTTTTCCTTCCACTGCGCGAGGCCGCCGCCGAGCCGCTGCACGAGCACATGCTGGAGCGGGCGATCGGCGTGCTGTACCTGCCGCACAGCGAGCGTGCCAGTCATTACTTCGACGCATCGCTGGCTGCACAGTTCGACGCGGTATTCCATCTGGATGAAACCGAAGCGGTCGAACCACTGGGTTTGCCGCGCCCGTGGGGAGCCGCGCGCGACGGCATGCTTGCCGTGCATTGACACAAGCTGTTTGCGGCAGCGTGTACGGTACTTGTTTCGGCAGGCCAGCGGCTGGCGGTGCGCAGCGTCTCGCCGCGGCGTCTCAACGGTCCGTCCTGCTCGCCGGAACCAGATCTCGGAGATTGCGGCCATTTCTTCCGAGTAAGCCCTTGATCCGAGTAGACGTTCCGGGAATTCCACAACATCCAGCCATTGGTCCCGGCATCCTCGGCGGCGCGTATCTGTTCTCCGATCTCGTCGGCATCGAATTGCCGTTGATCGAACGCGTAGTCCCGGAACGCCTGCAGCCAGGGCCGGATGCGCCTCGGCGACGCATGTGTTCGTTCCAGCACGCGCGCTAGCGAGTCGTGAACGATCTTGTAGGGGTGCGCCACCGGATTCGTGCAGTCGGGAATGCCGGAGGTGAACCCGGAGGGATAGAGCATCGGCGAGAGATAGTCGACCCGCGGCAGGATATCCTCGAGCAATTGTCCGATCCGCATATCTTTCGGATTCCAGCAGACATAACCGAAGACATCGACGGCGAGAAACACGTTGTGACGAAGGAGCTGAGCGCGTGCGGCATCGAGAAACGCGCCGATCGCATTAACGCGCGCCTCTTGCGTGTCCGCTTCAGGCAGCTGGACATTGTTGTCGTCGGGAAAGCGCAGATAGTCGAACTGGATTTCATCGAAGCCCGCCGCGGCCGCCTCCACGGCGATGGCGATGTCGTAATCACGAACCTCGCGCCTGGCAGGATCGACCCAGTGCACACCTTCGCGATCGCGATAGATTCCGCCATCATTTCGCCTCATCGCAAGATCAGGGCGCGCAGTGGCCAGCAGGTCGTCCTTGCACACCACGATCCGCGCGATGGCGTAAATCCCCCTCCGGTGAAGCATGCCTGCCAGCGCACGCAGGTCGGGAATCGTGATGACGTGTTGGGCGCCAGTGGCGGTTGCGAGCGGCACGGCACTCGGATAGGCAACCATCCCGTGGTCGCCCTTGACGTCGATGACGACAGCATTGAGCGGGGTTCGCGCGATCAGCTCCAAGGCTGCGTTGCGAAGCTTCGCGTTGCCGATTCCGTAGACGGAAAGATAGATGGCCCTGGGCGTGAAAGGCGCAAGGCGGATTTCGATTGGCGATCCACTCAGGGATTCGACTGCGACATCCTTGCGCGAATAGCCGGGCGCGCGCACCCGAAGGACGTTCCCGGCTTCGTCGACCCGGAATCGGCCGTAATGATCCGTGGAAACTGCGTGGTCACCGGTCGTGACGGCGGCGCCGGGAATCACCTTGCCGGTAACGGCATCGATCACCTCGCCCGTCAGCTCGTGCGCCGCGAGCAACCGCCCGATCCCCATTGCGAGGACGATCGCCATGGCCACCCGGACGAAAGCGTGCCTCATGGTCGGCCGGTGCGATTTACGCCGCCTTCGATCATCGCCGCGAACTGCGCGTGGCGATCGCGATCGGTGACAAGGTAGCGCGGCAGAGCCAACAGGCTGTCATCGCGGCGGGCGGCGCGCCGTACCAGGGTGAAAGCCGCAACGTAGCCCGCGCCGGAGGCCCAGCGTTGCAATTCGGGATCGTGGATGCCGTAAGGCCATGCCAGCATGTCGATGTTGCCGCCAAGGTGCCGGTGGATGAGTTCCTTGGAGTGCAGCAACTGCGTCATCACGAAGGCACGATAGGCGTCCTGCGAAAGCCGCGCGCGCTCGCGATTGAAATTCGGGTGCCACCAAGTGTGCGACTGCACATCGACCAGCCCCGTCCGTTTCATTTCGGCGAGCTGATCCCACGTGAGCGCATATTTGGCATTGGAGATTGCCGATGGGTAGACAAAAAGCGTCACAGGGATGTGGCTGCGCCGGATCAGCGGGAACAATTCGCGGTAAATGGATTCGTTCCCATCGTCGACAGTGATGGACACCGCGTGCGAGGGAAGCCTCTTGGCCGGGTTGTGCAGCCCTTCAACAAGGTCGCGAAGCTCGATGATTTGGTAGCGGTGCGTTTTCAACCATGCCATCTGTTCCTCGAAACCGGCTGTCGTCATGGTCATGGCATCGGTCGCGCGGGAACCGAAGCGATGGTAGACGAGGATCGGAATTCCACTCTGTTCCGGCGTAACAACGTTCGATGATGCTGTGGAACCGATGCTGATTGCGACGAACAGGAGAGCGGCAATGATCCGCAGGAAAATTGGCATGCTGCTTCCCGATCGCTTGCACCGACAGTGACGTCACGCTGCCGGCATTCCGCAGAATAGATTGTGATGCAAGTCAGTCGCTTCGACTCTGGCGTCGATGGAGTGCCATGCCGTCTCCAGGCCGCCTGGCGTTTCGTTGAAATGCAAGAACCTTGATCCACGTCACCATCGCTTCGGATGCGCGGCCCATGTTGTCGTCGTTGGCGCGATGCGCCGAATTTCGGGTGAACGGCAATGTCGCAATCCGGCTCGGCATGCATGGTGATCGTGGACAACCGGTTGACATTGACGCCGGCGATCGTGCGCGCTGCTGCGTTGGCACGCAAGAGCGGCGACAAGTTGCTGTTGGTGCTGTTCGAATTCGATCGCGCGATGGCGCATGCAGCGTCGCGCGGTTCCGACCTGGATGCCTACAAGCGCGGCCGCCGCGAAAAGCTGGATTCCCTGGCCGAACGATTGCGACGCGATGGTTTGACGGTGAACACCCGTCTGTTCTGGGGCCGGCCGATCCTCGCCCGCACGTTGCTGGCGATACTGGCCATGCAGCCGCAAACGGTGATCAAGGACGTGCACACGGAAGGCGCTCTGAAGCGGATCCTGTTCACGCCGGAAGATCTCGACCTGCTGCGTCAATGTCCGGCGCCCCTGATGCTGGTGCGAAGCGGCGCCCACGGGTTGCCGAAGCGCATCCTCGCGGCGGTGGATCCGCTCGATGAGAAAGTGCAGCCATGTGACCTCGATGCAAGGGTGCTCAAAGCCGCCAACCGCCTTGCAATGCAATGCGGCGCGGAACTGGACGTGGTGCACGTCTTCGAATACATGCCTCCGTTTACGGTACCGGGAATGCTGACCGGCGCGCTGCCCAACATGGGGCTGGTCGAACAGTTCCGCACCATGCATCTCACCGCGTTGCAGGAGCTGGGCAAGGCGTTCAGCGTTCCGTCGGAGCGGCTGCACATGCTGGACGGCGCGCCCGGCCCCGCCATCGCGGGGTTCGTCGCGGAGCACGGGATCGATGTGGTCGTAATGGGTTCGATCCGGCGCAATTTCCTGCAGCGGATTTCGATTGGCAGCGCGGCCGAGGATCTGCTGCAGCGTCTCGACTGCGACGTTCTGGTGCTCAAGCCCGAGGGCTTTGCGGAGCGCTTGCGTACCGATCTGGAAAAAAGCGATCGATACGCCTTGCGGCAGGAGTCATTCAAGGAGGCAATGTGAATACCACTGACACCGAAGGGCGAGAAGATCCTGCGACGGATGCAGGAAGAATACGGCATCGAGAAAGGCAACGCCGTTTTTCATGCATCGCGCGACAAGGGGCGGATCCGCGGCGTGGATCTGCCGCGGGAGCAGGCATCGGCGCCGCCGGACCGACACAGGCGCGCATGACGGCGCCCGCTTTGCACGGATCGCAGACGCTTGGGCGGAAGCCGCATGAACGCGCGCGGCGGCGCGCCATCTCCATTGATCTGCCTTGGGTGCTCGTCCTGGTGCAAGCCGTGGCGCTGATCGTCTCCGGCATGATCGGCCTGGCCGCCGCGCTGTTCGTGTGACGACGCTTGCCGACGCAATCGACGAAAGGTGTTTGCGTTGACGCGCGTCAATATCGGCAGCGCCCGGATCGGTAGCGTTGGATTATGTTGCAGTGTGGCCTGTGGGTCGGAGGAATCGACATGAATCTGCAATGGTATCGACGGTCCCGGATGGTGGTTCTCAACCCGGATAGTGCCGCGTT
>Ga0157370_10008812_pt1 | contig 10840 bp, 10 predicted proteins | sample C35metaG_FD_113463 | JGI IMG/M metagenome (GOLD analysis project Ga0157370, IMG submission 113463) | Corn rhizosphere microbial communities from Kellogg Biological Station, Michigan, USA - C3-5 metaG | ecosystem: Host-associated > Plants > Roots > Rhizosphere > Soil | place: USA: Michigan... | reverse complement strand
GGCTGCCGGCCCGAGGCGGTGCTCGGGCTCGGCGTTACAGCTGGTCGAGACGGCGTCGCTGCACGACTAGGTATGTAATCCAAGTCTGTGACCTCTTACAAGGGCATGGTCTATCTCGTCGGCGCCGGCCCGGGCGACCCCGGTTTGATGACACGCCGCTCGCTCGAGCTGATCGCGAGCGCGGACGCGATCCTGTACGACCGCCTGATCCCGCCCGGCGCGCTCGACGGCGCGCGGCCGGACGCCGAGCTCGTGTACGTGGGCAAGCAGCCCGGCGGCCACACCATGCGCCAGGAGGAGATCAACGAGCTGCTCCTGAAGCTCGCGAAAGAGGGCAAGCGCGTCGTGCGCCTCAAGGGCGGCGATCCGTTCGTGTTCGGCCGCGGCGGCGAGGAGGCACAGGAGCTGCGCAAAGCCGGCATCGCGTTCGAGGTCGTGCCCGGGGTGACCGCCGGCGTGGCGGCGCCCGCCTACGCGGGCATTCCCGTCACGCACCGCGACGAGGCGTCGGCAGTCGCGTTCGTGACCGGGCACGAGGACCCCGAAAAACCGGACAGCGCGATCGACTGGTTCGCGCTCGCCGCCTTCCCCGGCACGCTGGTGCTCTACATGGGCGTCGGCAACATCGAGGGCATCGCGCGGCGGCTGATCGAGGCGGGCCGCCCCGAGGACGACCATGTGGCGGTGATCGAGCGCGGCACCCTGCCCGGGCAGCGGACCATCACCGGCATCCTGGCCGACATCGACAAGCGCGTGGCTGAGATGAAGGTCCGCCCGCCCGCGATCACGCTGATCGGCCCGGTGGCGAAGCTGCGCGAGCAGCTCGCCTGGATCGAGGAGCGGCCGCTGCACGGCCGCAGCGTGGTGGTGACGCGCGCGCGAGCGCAGGCAAGCGGCCTGGCGGCGCGGCTGGCCACTCTCGGCGCCGACGTGGTGGAGACGCCCGCGATCCGGATCGAGCCGCGCCCCGTGGCAGGCGAGGTGCGGGCGGCGGCCGAGGCGATCGGCGAGTACGCGCTCGTATGCGTGACGAGCCCGAACGGCGCGTCGCTCCTGATGGACGCGCTGGACGAGTTGAACAAGGACGCGCGCGCGCTTCACGGCGCCACCGTTGCGGCCATCGGCCCGGGCACCGCGGGCGAGCTGGCCCGGCGCGGCATTCGCGCCGACATCGTGCCCGAGCGCTCGGTGGCCGAGGCGCTGGTGGAGGCGCTGCAGGACGTGCCGGTGACAGGCCGCCGCGGGCTCGTGGCCCGCGCGGCAGAGGCGCGCGACCTGCTGCCCGATGCCCTGCGCGAGCGCGGCGCCGAGGTGGACGTGGTGGCCCTCTACGACACGGTGGCGGAGCCGCTGTCGGACGGCCAGCTCGAGCAAGCCGCGGCCGCCGACTACGTGACCTTCACGAGCAGCTCCACGGTGCGCTTCTTCACCGACGCGGGCGGCACGGTGGGCAACGGCGCGCGCGTGGTGTCGATCGGCCCGGTGACGAGCGAGACGGCTCGCGAGCTCGGCCTGAGGGTGGACGTGGAGGCCGAGCGGCACGACATCGACGGGCTGGTGGAAGCGCTTCTCGAGGACGCCGGCAAGTGATCCTCACGCTGCTCACCGACTATGGCCGCGACGACGACTTCGTGGGCGTGTGCCATGCGGTGATCGCAGGTATCGCGCCCGACATCCCCGTGCTCGATCTGACCCACGGAGTAGCCCGCCACGACGTGCGCGGCGGTGCTCTGATCCTGCGCAACACGCTGCCCTACGTGCCGCCCGGCGTGCACGTGGCGGTGGTGGATCCGCAGGTGGGCACCGAACGCCGCGCCGTCGCGCTGCGAACCGAGGACGGGCGCATGTTCGTCGGACCCGACAACGGACTGTTGAGCCTGGCGTGGGAGAAGGCGGGCGGCGTGGTCGAGGCCGTGGACGTGACCCGCTCGCCACATCGGCTTGAGCCCGTGTCGGCCACCTTCCACGGGCGCGACGTGTTCTGCCCCGTGGGCGCCCACCTGGCACGCGGGGAAGACCTGGCCGAGGCGGGCGAGCCACTCGACCCGGACGCGCTGGAGACGCTCGAGCTGCCGGAACCCCGGCGCGAGGGCGAATCGCTCGTGACGCACGTGCTTTCGCTCGATCGCTACGGCAACGCCGCGCTGAACGTGTCGCACGAGGACCTGGCCGGCACCGGCATCACGCTCGGTGGGCAGGTGGAGCTGCGCGGCCCCGCCGGCGAGCGCTTCCACGCCGTTGTGGCGCAGACCTTCGCCGACGTCCGGCCCGGAGACATCCTCGTGTACGAGGACTCCTACCGCGCGCTCTCGGTCGCGATCAACCGCGGCGACGCCGCGGCCACGCTCAAGCTCGGCCCCGACGCCGAGGTGTGGATCACCCCGCGATGATCGGCACGCCGCGCGTTCACCACCGCGTGACCGATTCGACCAACGAACGCGCCAAGCAGCTGGCGCTTGACGGAGCGCCGCACGGGACGCTCGTGACGGCCGAGGAGCAGACCGCCGGGCGAGGACGCCAGGGCCGCCAATGGGTGGCGCCTCCCAGCAAGGCCCTGCTGATGTCCGTGGTGCTGCGTGAGCTCGGCGCCGCCCAGGCGCATCTGCCGCTCGCCGCCGCGCTTGCCGCGTGCGAGGCGAGCGAACTGAGCGTGCCCCACATCCACTGCACCATCAAGTGGCCGAACGACGTCTGGCTCGACGGCCGCAAGCTCGCGGGGATCCTGGTGGAAGGGCGGCCGCAGGAGGGCTGGGCCGTGCTCGGCATCGGGCTGAACGTGGCGACGACCGCGGACGAGTTCCCCGCGGAGCTGCGCGAGAACGCCACGTCGCTGGCAGTGGCGGCCCACGAAGAGGGACCGCCCGCGATCGAACGGGTCCTCGCCAACCTGCTCGCCACGCTCGACACGCGCCTGGGAGACAACCCGGACACGATCGTCGCCTCCTGGCGCGAGCGCGACGCCCTCAGCGGTCGGACGGTCCGCTGGAGCGGTGGCGAGGGAACCGCTGCCGGGATCGACGAATCAGGTGCCCTAATCGTCGCCACACCCTCCGGCCGGGTGACACTCGACGCGGGAGAAGTGCACCTTTTGCGTTGAAAATCAACGCCATTCCTCCGCCGCAGAAAGAAAAGTGGCGCGAAGGGAAGGTCGCGGTTACTGTAGGCGCAGGCCGAGGCTCCCCTCTGATCCGGCGGGGAGCCGAGGCGAACATGGGCTCGGCACAGGTCTCGTCAATTCCCGCTTGCCCCGGAAGGCGGGCCCTGGAGGCGTGTCACACGCATACACGGATGGCCGTAATGAATTTCCACATTGCTGAGGAGTCCCTCGCGGGGGACCTGATCATCATCAGGCTTGAAGGCGAGGTGGACCTGTACGCGGCTCCTGAACTCAAGGACCACGTGAACGGGGCCATCGAGCGCGGCAAGACCAAGCTGATCCTCGACCTATCCGAGGCCACGTTCATCGACTCCACCACGCTGGGCATTCTGGTCAGCGGGATGAAGCGGCTGCGGCCACGCGGCGGCATGCTCGCGGTGCTGTGCCCCGACCCGACGATGGCCCGCATCTTCGACATCACGGGCCTGAACCGGATGTTCTCGGTGCACGAGACGCTCGATGGCGCAATCGCCGCGCTCGAGGGCGCCGTGCCCGGCGGCGCTGACTAGTTCCGTCTAGGCGGCTGCGGACTCGTCGTCCGCGTCGTCCGAATCATCCGGCGCGGACTCTGACTCGACGGGGGCCGGCTTCTTCTTCGCGCGCGACCGGCGCTTGGGCTTGGGCTTCTCCTCGGGCTCGGTGCCGTCCCCGCCCGAGTCGACCTCGTCGGCCTGGCCCTCCTCGAGCTCCTCGGCATCCACCTTGCCCTCGCCGTTCTGCCGCGCGGCCTTCTTCTGCGAGGCGCCCTCGTCGCCCTGGCCGCCCTTGCCACGGCGGCGCCTGCCGCCACGACGGCGACGCCCCTTGGGGAAATTGCGGAGCAGCTCGCGTGCCAAAGCGGACGGCTTGCGTGCCATCCGGGTGCGCGCGCCGCGCAGCACCTCTTCGGCCTCCGGCGTGTGCGCCAGCGCCGCCGCCAGCAAGGCAGCGGCCAGGCGACGGTCCTGCTTGCGCGACGCATGCACCAGCCGCCGCGCATTCCGCGCGTGCGCTCCGCCAGAGGAGTTGACGAGCAGGCCCAGCAGGCGCTTGGTCTCCGGCCAGCGCTGCACCGCGTACTCCTCATGCACCTCGCGCGTGTACTCGGCGAGCCGCCAGAGCCAGGCACTCGCCTGATCGCGCCGCCCGATCGAGCGCTCGGCCAGCGCCTGGAGCAGCACCTTCACGCCCTCCCTGCGCTCGTCGCGCGACCAGCCGCCCACGATCTCCACCGCCTCGTCGAACGCCTCGGCGTCCCGCGCGGCGGCGATCTCCTGCAGCGCGCGGACGCGCAGCTGCGAGTTGCGATTGCGCTGGAGACAGGTGATCAGGAACCGGCGGCGCAGCTCGCTGGTGTTGTCGAAGTGGATCATCGCCTTCGCGCGGCGCCAGTTGTTGGACGCGACGCGGGCGCCGGCCAGTGCAGCCCACACGTGCTGCTCGGACCAGGACAGGTTCTCCACGGCGATCCGCCACAGCTCGCGCTCGAATACGGAAGCGCGACGCTCGGGATCGGCGGTGACCGGCAGCACGCGGCGCTCCACGCGGATGCGGCGGCCGCGCCCGCGGCGCACCGGGCCGACCACGATCGCGCCGCCGCGGTACACGTCGCGGTCGAGCAGCGAGTGCAGCGTCACGACGGGATCGTCATGGGTGGTGGCGGGGTGGACGAAGTCCACGACGATGCCCGCCTCCTTGCCCGGATGGCGGCGCGTGACGCGGCCCACGCGCTGCTGGTAGATGCGCTTGGAAGCGGTCGGGGCGAGGTGCATGCACACGGTCGCGCGGGGCGAGTTCCAGCCCTCGGCGAGCAGCTGCGCGTTCACCAGCACGTCGATCTCGCCGCGCTCATAGGCGGCGAGGATCCGCGCCAGCTCGCGCTTGGGCGTCTCGCCCGATACTCCCTTGGCCTTCATGCCCGCGTCCTGGAACGCCTTGGCCACGTTGTAGGCGTGCTGCACACCCGCGGCGTAGACCACGCCCGGCAGGTCCTTGAATCGCACGCGGTACAGGTCCGCCACCGCGGCGTTGAACGGCCCCTGGTCGAGCAGCGCGGCCAGCTCTTCCTGGTCGAAGTCCTGGTCCACCTCGCCCTTGCGGAGCGGCACCTTGGCGATCGTGCGCACGCCCACACCCGGCGGGATCCGGACGCAGCGCAGCGGAGCGATCACGCCGCGGCGGGCGGCCTGCGCGAGGTCGAAGCGCGAGGTCTGCGTCGGGAAGAGGTCGGTGACGTGGCGCGCGATCAGCGCGCCGGTGGCCGTCATGCCGATGAAGATCGGGCCGTCCCAGGCGCGGATTGCCGCCGACGTCTTCTCGCCGAGGGCGGTGTGCGCCTCGTCGCAGATCACGATCGTGTAGGCGTCGGAGATGTTCCCTGCGTTGCGGACGAACCACTGGTAGGTCTCGACCGTGACCGGGCCGATCTGCTTCGGGTCCTTGTCGCGGCCGAGCAGCGCCGGCGTGACGCGCTTCTTGTAGCCGCGATCGAACAGCTCGCCGTGGAACTGGTCCACAAGGTTGCGCCGGTGGGTGAGGATCAGGATGCCGCCGGTGCGCGAAGCCTCCACGAAGCCGAGCGCGGCGACCGTCTTGCCCGCGCCCGTGGCGTGCTCGAACCAGAAGCGGCGCGCGGAGTTGGGATCGTCAAGCAGCTGGTCGGAGGCGCGCTCCTCCTCTTCCTCCTCGGCCTCGTCCCAGTCGAGCGGCTCGTCCTCAGAGCCGATCTCCTCGTCGCCCTCGATCTCCTCCTCGCCGGAGGGAAGCTCCTCGAGCTGTCCGGGCTTGCCGTTGCCGTTGCCGTTCCCGTTGCGGAAGCCCTCCTGCGCCTCCGCCAGCAACGCGATGAGCGTGCCGGAGAGAGCGTCGACCTGATGCGCTGACAGCGTGGTGCCGTCCGCGAGGTGGGGCTCGTCCTCGGACACGAGGCGCTCGAGCCCGAGCAGCAGCGAGAACTCCCGGCGCCACTCGACCGATGGCCGCTCCCGGCCCTCGTCGATCTCCCGCAGCGCGGCGTCGAGCGCGCGCCGGCGGGGCGTGCCCTCGGCGAGCGCAACCGCCGCATCCTCGCCGTCGAGCAGGAACGGCTCGAGCGCAAACTTTTCGGCGCGCTCAAGATCACCGGACGCGACCGGCGTGGATGCAACGGCAGAAGTGCTGTCAGCCATAAAGAGGCTTCTCGGTCAAACGAGTCTTGAAATGGCGCCGTCTGCGGTGCGCTCCGCCGCGGGGTTCGGGCGGCGGACTTCCCGGCGTGAGCTGCTCAAGCGGCCCTTCAGCAGCGAGCCCGCGCCCTCCCTGCAGCGCGGCGTCTGCATGTATTAAAGCACCCTTAGCCAACGGCCGACCCACCGTCAGTCAGATGAGGGCTGTGCCAACCTATACCCGTTCCATGCGGCGCGGACTCGTGATTGCGATCCTCGTGGTGGGCGCCGTCGTCGCGCTCGCCATCACGCGTGGAGGCGGCTCGGACAAGAAGAGCGCGGCGCCGTCGCAGGCCGCCGAGACGAAGGCCTTCAAGGGCTCACCGCCGCCGCTCGCCGCGCTGCACGCGCAGCAGAGCCAGCTGCTCGGCGGCGGGACCGACGCGTTCAAGCAGCGGCTCGCGGGGCTCAAGGGCCACGGCGTGGTTGTGAACAAGTGGGCCGCCTGGTGCGGCCCCTGCCGGCAGGAGTTCCCGGTCTTCCAGAAGGTGTCGGTGCAGCTCGGCCGGAACGTGGCGTTCCTCGGCGTCGATGCCCAGGACAACGCGAGCTCCGCCAAGCGCTTCCTCGGCCAGTTCCCGGTGAGCTATCCCAGCTACTCCGATCCGAATCTGAAGATCGCCGAGCTGATGGACGCGGTCGGCGCCTTCCCCACCACCGTGATCTACGACTCGAGCGGCAAGATCGCCAACACCCACATCGGGCCGTACACGAGCGACGCCGCGCTCGTGGCCGACATCAAGCGCTACGCCAAGTAGTCTCGGGCGCTTGCCTGACCTGCGCATCGACCCACTCACGGGTCTGAAGACGATCGTCGCCGGCGACCGCGCAAGCCGTCCGGGAGGAGGGTTCAGCGCCGAGCCCGCGGCGCCGCTGGATCCGGAAACGGACCCGTTTCTCGAGGGTCACGAAGACCGGACTCCGCCCGAGGTGTATGCGCTTCGCGCGTCGGGCTCGGAGCCGGACACCCCGGGTTGGGAAGTACGCGTTGTTCCGAACCTCTATCCGGCGCTCGAGGCCACAGGCCACAGGCCAGAGGCCACGGACTTCGATCCGCTCGCGTCTGAGCAGCGGGGAGAGCCTGAGTTCTTCGCTTCGCAGCCCGCCGTGGGCGCGCATGAGGTGATCGTGAATACCCCGAAGCCGGTCACGTCGCTGTTGCAGCTCTCCCCGGAGGAGGTGGAGACCGCGATGGGTGTGTGGCGCGACCGGATCAACGCGCATGCGGAGTCGGCCTACGTGCACGTGATCGTGAACGAGGGCCGCGACGCGGGCGCATCGCTGCCTCATTCGCACTCGCAGCTGTACGCGCTGCCGTTCGTGCCGGCGCAGATCGCGCGGGAGCGCGAGCGCTTCACCGCCTACGCGCTTCGCACCCACGGACGCAACCTGCTGGGTGACCTGGTGCAGGAGGAGGTGCGGCTGCGTGAGCGCATCGTGGCGATCGACGACGAGGCGGTGGCGATCGCGCCGTACGCGTCGCAAGTGCCGTTCGAGGTGCAGATCGTGCCGCGCACCCCGCGCGCGAAGTTCGAGGCCGAGGGGCCGCTCGGCGCGAAGCTCGTGCACGACGTCCTCGGCCGCTTCGAGCGAGTGTTCGGAGCCCTGCCGCCGCTCAATCTGTGGGTGCGCACCGCGCCCTCGGGGGCCGAGTACTTCTGCTGGCGGATTGACGTGCTGCCCCGCCTGACCAAGCTCGCCGGGCTCGAGATGGGCACCGGCGTGAACCTCAACATCATGCCGCCGGAGAGGGCCGCCGAGCAGCTCAGCGCGGCCTGACGCGTTAGTCTCGCCCGCCGATGCCGCCCGACGAGCGACCGATCCCGCGCTACATCGCCGAGCACCCGCGTGAGGCACTGCCTTATGGGCGCTGGGCCGAGGCGCTCGGCAACCACTTCCTCGAGGCGTGCCGTCGCGTGGAGCCCGAGGACGACATCGGCGACCCGGGCGCGATCACCTGGTTCCCCGACCGCACCTATGGCGGGCGCACGTACGTGCCGGCAACGTCGCACACGTCGAACGGCTTCGAGCTGTTCGGCTACGTGTCGTTCCGCCGCGAGCACGAGGGCGCCGAGGCGCGCGACTTCGAGGCCTACGCCGACTACACGGACGAGACCGCCGAGGCCAACCCCGACTGGTCGCTCGACCTGTCCGACGACGTGATCGGCTCGTGGCGCGGCCCGCAGGGGCGGGTGGGCGAGATCGCGCTCGTGTGGGGAGTGGCCCTCGTACAGAACGGCGCGGTGGCCACCACCGAGCTCGGGCCGACCACGACCGACCAGTGCGTGCTGGCCGACGACCGCTTCACGCTCGTCTCGCTCGACAACTACACGGGCGACTACATCGAGGTGAAGCTGTGGGGGCCGAACGGTCGCGAGCTGGCGGGCGAGTCGCTGTACGAGGAGGACTAGGCGGCGGCCGGCGGGGCTATCGTTGGGCCGCCGGCCCCGATAGCTCAGATGGATAGAGCGACTCCCTCCTAAGGAGTAGGCCGCTGGTTCGAATCCAGCTCGGGGCGCTGAGGCTCACCGACCCCCGATCAGCGCGGGCGGCCGCCTTGCGCCGCGGCGGCTAACCAGCCAAGATGCCCCGGACATGATCGTCCCGCTTGGCCACATCGCCGGTGTGCCCGTCGAGGAGACGGCACTGGCGCTGGCGCCTGTCTGGGGCGGTGCGATGGTGGTCGTGGCGGTACGTGCGCGATCGCTGCGGCGGCGACTGCGCCGCAAGCGCTGAGTCGGGCGAGCTCAGCGCCGCGCAACGAAAACTTCACGAATCTTTCAGAACGAATTACGAACCGTTGAGGAGCCGCTGGTTTGATCGGTGGCCATGACGGCCACGATCGGCACAGTGGCGCAGCAACAGGCGACGCGCTACGTGGGCGTGGCCGACTGGTGGGGTCGTCACGTGTGGCTCGAACGAGGCGGCGCGCGTGCCTCGCTCCCCTACCGGGGCGAGGACCAGCTCGCGGCCTTCGCGTGGGGTCGCCGCGGGATCGGCGCGCGCGAGCTGTCGCGCTCGATCCTCCACGACGCCACCGGCAGCGTCGCCCTGGCCAACCGCCTTTGCCGCGAGTTCACCCACGACGTCGTGGCTGAGCTGCCCGACGTGGGCTTCGAGCTCGACCGTCGGCAGGTGCTCGCGTGGCTGGCCGATCGGCGCGCTGCCGCATAGCTCTCCCGCGAGGGCTCTAAACAAGAGGACCGCCCGCCGTCTGTGAGACTGGCGGGCGGTCGCTGAACCCCGTGTGGACTCGCAGCATCACGGAGGTGTGCTCCCCGATGATCCCTGGGAGGGTCTAAGGAAGCACTTGCCCAAGTGAAGCAGCGGAATCTAAGAGCGACCAAAAGATCTGCTTGAAATTGGGTAGAGGTTCAGGATGAGGACACGGAGCTTTGGCAATAGCGGCCCTGAATTGCCCGAGATCGGGATGGGCAGCTGGCAGACGCTTGACGTGCCGGAGCGCGAACAGCCGCTTGCCGACGAGGTTGTGGGCGCCGCGCTCGATGCCGGCACGACGGTATTCGACTCCTCGCCGATGTACGGCCGCTCGGAGGAGGTGCTCGGCCGCGCGCTCGAAGGCAGGAGCGAGGGCGTGTTCCTCGCGACCAAGACCTGGTCGCGCACGCAGGCCGCCGCCGAAGCGCGCTTCGCCGAGCAGCTGGACTTCTTCGGCGGGCACATCGAGCTGATGCAGATCCACAACCTCGTGGACTGGGAGGAGAGGCTGGCGTGGCTCGAGCGCGAGCGCGACGCCGGGCGCGTCGGGCTGATCGGCGCGACGCACTACTCCGCCGGCGCGTTCGACGAGCTCGAGCGGGTCATGCGCACGGGACGGATCGAGGCGATCCAGATTCCCTACAACCCGTACGAACGGGAGGTCGAGCAGCGGATCCTGCCGCTGGCCGACGAACTTGGCCTCGGCGTACTGGTGATGCGGCCGCTGGGAGGCGGCTCGCTGGTGCAGCTGTCGCCGGGAGCGGATGAGCTGGCCGCCCTGGGCGTGGACACCTGGGCGCAGGCGCTCCTCAAGTGGGCGCTGGGGGAGCCGCGCGTGCACGTGCTCATCCCGGCAACGAGCAAGCCAGACCGCGCGCGGGAGAACGCGAGTGCGGGCGAGGGAGCGCCGTTTGACGACGAACAGCGGCGGCTCGTGGAACGAATCGCGGGACGGGACGGGGGTTAGCGCAGGGGAGTGCTCCAACTCATCCAGCGACAGAGAAGCGAGGGGCCGCGCCGCGCGCGCTGGCGGTGGCGAGGACCCTCGTGGCGTCAGACCGGCCGCGCGCTGGGCATCGCCGCGGCGGTCCTGGCGCTGGCGGTCGGCGGGATCCTGATCGGTCTGCGAGTGTCCGGGCGCACCACGCGCGCAACCGCGATCGGCAGCATCTCGCTGAAGATCTCACCGTCGGTCCACGGCCAGGTGGATGCGTTCATCCCCATTGCCGACTGGGGTGTGCGCGCGCACGCGTTCCGGGCGCCGCTGAAGGTGCACGTGGAG
>Ga0157370_10008811_pt1 | contig 10840 bp, 6 predicted proteins | sample C35metaG_FD_113463 | JGI IMG/M metagenome (GOLD analysis project Ga0157370, IMG submission 113463) | Corn rhizosphere microbial communities from Kellogg Biological Station, Michigan, USA - C3-5 metaG | ecosystem: Host-associated > Plants > Roots > Rhizosphere > Soil | place: USA: Michigan... | reverse complement strand
TTGATTGCAGCCACTATCTGGCTTTCGGTAAACTTCCTTTTCATATTTGTAAAATTTAAAGTTAACAATCTATTGCTTTGTTAACTCTAATTGCAAGTGGCCGAATTTCGGGGAAGCCGACATAGCGATGCTGGTGTTATTTTTTCATTTGATCTTTCCTCTTCCACTTATACAAAGCTCAAGGATTTTGATTATACCAATGGTGGCTACCCTTATGGCAGCCTGGTGCAGGCAAGCAATGGAAAGCTATATGGAATGACAGTTTCCGGTGGAAGCAGCGGCAATGGTGTTATTTTTTCCTTCGATCCATCTACTTCCACTTATACAAAGCTGAAAGATTTCGATTATACCAATGGTGGTAGCCCTTATGGCAGCCTGGTACAGGCAGGCAATGGAAAGCTATATGGTATGGCAGCTTATGGGGGAAACGGCGGTTATGGTGTTATTTTTTCCTTCGATCCATCTACTTCCACTTATACAAAGTTGATGGATTTTGATAATACCAATGGTGGTAGCCCTTATGGCAGCCTGATTCAGGCAGGCAATGGAAAGCTATATGGTATGACCTACCAGGGGGGAACCAACAATACCGGTGTTATTTTTTCTTTTGACCCTGCTACTTCTACTTATACAAAGCTGAAGGATTTTGATTATACCAATGGCAGTTATCCTTATGGAAGCCTGATACAGGCAAGCAATGGAAAGCTATATGGCACGACAGGTTATGGAGGAAGCAGCGATGCAGGTGTTATATTTTCCTTTGATCCTTCTACTTCTGGTTATACGAAACTAAAAGATTTTGATTTTACCATTGGCAGCAATCCTCATAGTAACCTTATCCAAGCGAGCAATAGTAAACTTTATGGTTTGACGGTATATGGAGGAAACGACTATCAGGGGGTTATTTTTTCCTTTGATCTTTCGGCTGCAACTTATACAAAGTTGAAGGATTTCGATGGCAGCTCTGATGGAGGCAATCCTTATGGTAGCCTCGTGCAGGCAAGTAACGGGAAACTATATGGTATGACAACTTATGGAGGAAATAGCGGAGATGGTGTTATTTTTTCCTTTGAGCCTTCTGTTTCTGCCTTTACAAAACTGAGGGATTTTGGTATCAATGAAGATGGAAGATATGTTTATGGAGGCCTTATGCAAGCAAGCAATGGAAAGCTATATGGAATGACCAATGAAGGAGGAAGTAGCGATGCCGGTGTTATTTTTTCTATTGACCCAGCCACTTTCACTTATACAAAACTGAAGGATTTTGATTATATCAATGGAGGTAATCCTTATGGAAGCCTGATGCAGGGAACTAATGGAAAGCTATACGGCATGACAGCTTACGGAGGAATTAGCGATGCAGGGGTTATTTTTTCTTTTGATCCTTTAACCTCGATTTATACAAAGTTGATAGATTTTGATTATACCAATGGGGGCGAACCGTATGGCAATATGATGCAGGCAAGCAATGGTAAGCTATACGGCATGACAGTTTATGGAGGAATTAACGATGAAGGGGTTATTTTTTCCTTTGATCCTTCAACCTCGATTTATACAAAGTTGGTAGATTTTGATTATACCAATGGGGGTGAACCGTATGGCAATATGATACAGGCAAGCAATGGAAAGTTATATGGCATGACAGCTTACGGAGGAAGTAGCGACTATGGTGTAATTTTTTCTTTCGATCCTGCTACATCTGTTTATACAAAGCTCAGGGATTTTGATAATACCAATGGCGGTAATCCTGCAGGTAGGCTTTTATTAGCAAAAGATGGAAAAATGTATGGCATGACAGTTAACGGAGGAAGCGGTGACTATGGTGTTGTTTTCTCTTTCGATCCTGCAACCTCCATATACAAAAAGCTTAAAGATTTTGAGAATACGGATGGAGCTAATCCTTTTGGCAGCCTCATGCAGGCAGGCGATGGAAAACTATATGGCATGACAGGTTATGGGGGAATAATTGATGCAGGTGTTATTTTTTCTTTTGATCCTTCGACATTCGCTTATAAAAAGCTGAAGGATTTTGATAATACAAATGGGGCCAATCCTATACTCACTACATTTGTTGAGGTGCCGGAAGGAGGACCTGTACCTGTAACACTCATAAGTTTTACCGGTAAAAATAATGGCAGCAGCAATCAGTTAACCTGGAAGGTTGGGAATGAACTAAATCTTAATTATTATGAATTGCAGCGTAGTACCGATGGACAAAATTTTACTGCAATCTCCCAAATAAAAGCTGCAGGAATTAGCACCTATTTTTATAATGATCAATTAACTGCTGCTATATCGTCCTTATATTTTTATCGTTTAAAAAGCGTGGACAACGATGGTAATTTTAAATACAGTGCCATAATAAAAATCGGGACAGATCTTCATGGGAAGTTTGCTGTCGTTAATCCAAATCCATTTAATGACAGATTGGTAGTAGCGGTTGAATTCCCCATCGCTGTTAAAGCAACTTTTATAATTAGCGATCCTGGCGGAAGACAATTATATAAAGAGGATAGACAACTATCGGCAGGAACCAATGTGGTGCAGATAAACGAGACAAGCAGATTACCAAAAGGAACATACCTGCTTACAATTATTGAAGGATCACACCAAACGCAAAGTATTACAGTAATAAAGGGGAATTAAAATAATTTATTTTTTTCTCAGCAAGGCCTGTAGCACGAAAAGTTGCCTTCATTATACGCAAAACTTTCAAAACAATAAACAGCATATTGAAAGTAAAAGATGACGCTTGCAGCTTTTTGATGCATGCGCAATCAATCCTTGCACACATTCAATTTATTAACACAAAACTTGACGCAATAATCACTTATTTTTGCCCACCAATATTTGTTTATTTCGCCTCAACTATTAATTTTGATTAATTATTTAGTTATTAATTTAAACCCTCCTGATTGTTTATGAAAATAACTTTGCTTCCTTTTGCAATGGAAATTATTTTCCTAGTCTCCGGAATTTTTTTTGGCAGTTGTAAAAAAACCGGTACGGCTACGCCACCTACAGTTCCTACGCCTGTTATCACTAGTTTTTCTCCCACTTCAGACACTATTGGGGCTTCAGTTGCTATTTCAGGTACCAATTTTAGTGTCGTGGCGTCCGAAAATATAGTGAAGTTTAATGGTACTTCTGCAGTAGTCTCTGCCGCGGCGGATAAACAGTTAACAGCAATTGTACCATTGGGAGTTACGACAGGCCCGATAACTGTGACGGTAAATGGTAAAACTGCCACTTCTACAAATTTGTTTACTCCAGTAGGACCTTCAATCACTTCCTTTACTCCTTTACTGTCGGGTATTGGTTATTCTGTTTCCATTCGGGGTACAAACTTTAGTCAGGATTTGATGAAGGATATTGTGACAATAAACGGAGTGACGGCTGAGGTAACGGCTGCTACGACTATGCTATTGACCGTTACAGTACCTGATGGAGCAACTACCGGAAAAATAAGTGTTATGGTAAAGGGTCTTCAGGCAACCTCAGATAGTAATATAACTATAAGAAAGTTAGTCGTAACAACACTTGCGGGTACAGGAAATCAGGGTTCTGATGATGGCCCGGGTAATGCTGCGAGTTTCTATTCGCCCGAGGGCATTGTTATAGATGCGAATAACAATCTTTATATTACTGACTACGCTAATAATAAAATACGACAAATTACTCCCGATGGTGTTGTAAGTACATTTGCCGGTACAGGTGTAAGCGGTACTTCAAATGGCCCCAAAACCAATGCTGAATTTGCAACACCTGTCGGAATTGCGTTGGATAAGAATGGAAATTTTTATATTTCAGAAGGCTCTGGTCGTAACGACATACGTGAAATTTCCTCTTCCGGAATAGTAAGTACAATTGCCGGAAGTCCAATGGGGTCAGCTGGCTACTCTGACGGTACTGGGAGTAGCGCGCTATTTAGTAATCCGTTGGGGATGGCAATTGGCATCGATGGTAATATTTATGTGGTAGATAACCTTAATAATGTGATACGTAAGGTTACGCCGCAGGGAGTAGTCACAACCTTTGCAGGAAGTGGAACGCCGGGTTTTAATGATGGAGTTGGCACGGCAGCTAGTTTCAAATCTCCCGGTGCAATTACGGTAGATGCCGATGGTAACTTCTATATTTCGGATCAGTTCGGTAGTAGAATAAGAAAGATGACAGCTTCCGGTGAAGTAACCACGGTAGCAGGTAGTGGAACAGTAGGATTTGCCGATGGGCAGGGGAGCGAGGCCAGTTTTGCCGGCGCCGCAGGAATAGTAAAGGATCAATCGGGAAATTTGTTTATAGCAGATTCCGAAAATGGGTTAATAAGAATGGTAACTTCCTCTGGATATGTTGGGACGTTAGCAGGCACACAAGGTATGAGCACATACTCTTCCAATGGAACTGGTGCCTCCTCTGTAATTTCGAATCCGTTTGGAATTGCCGAGGCTACCGATGGAACTTTGTATGTGGTAGCTAATGGTTCGAGTCAGATTTTGAAAATTACGGTTCAATAAATCTTAATGAATTAAAAACTTGCGACATTTGATCAAAATAACTTTCCTTGCAGCGATTATTATTGACCAGAACAAATCAGACTGATTTATGAATACAACAAAATTTGCTTCGGTATTAGCTATTTCTGCTTTTTCGACATTTTGGAGTTGTAGCAAAGACCGGATTTCGAATTCATCTACAACGCCTATTAATAATTGCAGGATAGCAACAGCTATACGAACTTCAGGTTCCTCATCCGTAACTTACACATTTGGCTATGACGACAGTGGCAGGGTTTCCCGTGTGGCATATAATGGCTCAGATGCCTATACGAAGCATTTTACCTACAATAATAAAATGATCTATGTTTATACAGATGCAGGTGTAAATTCATCAACTGACACGATAACTCTCAACAGCCGTGGATTTATCGGCACTATTAAAGAAACTGTTCCTAACTCCGTTTATAACTCAGTCTATACATACGATGCAAATGGTGTATTGGTTTCCTCCAGTACCCAACAGAATAGCTATCCGCCAATAAGCGTTAATTATACTTTTAGTAATGGTGATCTTATATACAGTTCCGGTTCTGATGGTTCAAAGGATACAGTATCTTATTATAGTGATAAACCAGCTGTAATCGGCGATCTAAACCAGTTTTATCAATTTTCTTATTATGGTGCGTACTATTATAAGAATATACATCTCCAGAAAACATTAGATTCAGATCCCTTTCATTTTGTGTATTCCTATTTATTCGATGCTAAAGGTAATATTACCTCCGTTATTTCTAATTACGGTGCTTCTACTGATACATTGAGTTTTACATACACTTGTCCCTAAAGATTGCGCTATGATAAGAGGGCTACCTATTTACAACTCTTTACTTGTTTCTCAGCAACATTTTCGGCACCACTTCGTGAGACATTGCTCTGAAAAAAATACCAATAAACTAATAAACCAGTTAACCAATCAATCCTCCAACCATCACCCATTAAAATTATAGCACAGCCCCGCAGCGCCCATGATACCTGCGTTTTGAAGGTCGGATACTTCAATCTTTATGTTGGGTATGGCGCTGGGGAATCCGAATGTTTGCAACTGCTTCCACATCCTGGCGGAATAAAATGAAAAGGCTTTGCTAACGGAACCGCCCAATACAATAAGTTCCACATCGAGGCTGTATAAAATAGTTTTGATGGTATTGCCAAGATGCACGCCGAACTCATCATACATCTTTAATGCGTGTTCATCACCTGCACATGCGCTTTTAAAAACAGTCTCTCCATCAGTATTATATATGTGTTGAAAAAACTGGCCGCTGGTAAAATACTCCACGTTGTGGTCTAAATACTCCACCATGCCAAACTCACCGGCGCCGCCATTGCGGCCGGGATGCAGTTTTTTGTTGATGATGATGCCGCCGCCAACGCCCGTACCGAGTGTAAGGCCCACCATGTCGTTAACGCCGCGGCCTTTGCCAAAATAAAATTCACCCAATGCAAAACAATTCGCATCGTTCTCTGCATACACGGGCACATGGTAGCGGTCTTCCATCAGTTGCTGCAACGGTATTTTTGTCCAGGCAGGTATGAACACTACATCGTATACCATTTTTTCCTGTTGCCGTACAAGGCCGGGCACACCAATACCAATGGCAGTGACAGATGGATTGATGAGTTGATCGGTAAAAGCAAGGAGGTCTTGCAACACTTCATCTGCAGTACCCTTTGAATGAATTTTTTTGGAAAGGATATCGCCGGAAATTTTTTCATTTACAATGGCGCCCCGAACATTAGTGCCGCCGAGGTCAATTCCTATTACATTTTTATATTGCATACTACATTACGGGCAGCATGGATGCTGCTTCTTTATCTAAATAAACATTTAATGAGGAATGCCTGCGCAACAGGCTTGCAGGAAGCTTTTCAGAAATTTCACCTTCTATTGCCTGCCGGGTGATGGCCGCTTTTTTGCTGCCGTTTACCAACAGGAAAACATGTGATGCTTCCATAATGGTGGCAATGCCTAAAGTAATTCCTTTATTAATTGTTTGTTTGTTCGTAAAATATTTTTGCCCTACTTGTTGTGTTATGGGTTCAATTTCGCATAGCCGTGACCGTGAGTTTACAGAACTGCCGGGCTCGTTCATACCGATGTGGCCGTTCATACCAAGGCCAATAATGGCTACATCAATATGTTTATGCCGGGCAATGAATGATTCAATACGTTTGCACTCTTCTGCTGCATCGGCTCTTCCATCGAAAAAAATTATTTTATCTCCTTTTATATTGAGCGGGCCAAACAAATCGCGATCGAGATGATAGCGGCAGCTTCCTTCATCATGCCCATTCATGCCGGCCCATTCGTCGAGGCCAAGAAAATTCCAGTGAGAAACGTCAATATTTTTTTCGCGGATCATGTTGATGAGTGCGCGGTACATACCTTTGGGTGTATCGCCGGAAGCGGTGCATAGCAGCGGTTCTTTTATTTTTGTTACAATGTTTAGCAGATCGCGTGCTGCCTGTGCACTCATATCCTCGTAGGTATTACTTACGTAGATCATTTACAAAAATTAAACAATGATAAAGCAAATATATGAAACCTCACCCCTATCCCCCTCTCCCGCGGAAGAGGGGGATAGGTTCAGCGGATATTTGAAAGTATAGATTTTTTTAGCTATCATATTTATGATTTTATTCTTTTTGATTAGAAAGTAAACTGATTGCAATATCCAATAATGTCCCTCTCCTTTAGGAGAGGGGTTGGGGTGAGGTAAAATTTTTTTACCTTGACAAAAATTATTTTAAAATTTTTACGATGCCGGGCGATTCATTAAAAATAAATATCAATTCAAAAGGAACTGAAATAAATACATTCGATGCAATTGTTGTAGGTTCTGGAATCAGCGGTGGATGGGCTGCCAAGGAACTTTGCGAACAGGGATTGAAAACACTGGTGTTGGAACGGGGAAGAGATGTGCAGCATCTGAAAGATTATCCGACTGCCACGATGAATCCATGGGAGTTCAAACATCGCGGCCGCATGACGGAAAAGTTTATGGAAGAAAATCCATTGATAACACAGGCTGCAGGATTTGATGAATCAACGGCGCATTTTTTTATAAGAGATCATGATCATCCTTACGTGCAGGAAAAACCTTTTGAATGGATAAGAGGTTACCAGGTGGGTGGCAAATCTCTTATTTGGGGAAGAGCCTGTCCGCGTTGGAGCAAATATGAATTTATTAATCCGGCGCGATATGGTTATGGTATTGAATGGCCGTTCGGTTATGATGATATTGCGCCGTGGTATTCGTATGTAGAAAAGTTTGCGGGTATATGTGGTAATAAAGATGGAATTGAATCTATGCCCGATGGTGAATATCTTCCGCCATTTGAATTTAACTGTGCAGAAAAAGATGTAAAACAAAAATTAGAATCAAAATATAAAGATCGTTATTACATACAAGGCCGCTGGGCGCAACTAACGAAGCCCACTGCCATACATTTTGAACAGGGCAGGGCGCAATGCCAGGCGCGTGATTTGTGTATGCGCGGATGCCCGTTTGGCGGGTATTTTAGCTCTAACTCATCTACATTGCCATGGGCTGCAAAAACAGGAAATTTAACGGTTCGTCCTTTTTCTGTTGTACATTCTATTATTTATGATGAACAAAAAGGTAAAGCAGTTGGCGTTCGCATTATTGATGCTGCATCAAAGAAAGAGACAGATTATTTTGCAAGAGTGATCTTCATGAATGCATCTGCATTAAATACAAATTTGATTTTATTAAATTCAACCTCCAACCGTTTTCCCTATGGCTTTGGAAATGATAATGGATTGCTGGGTAAGTATGTTTGTTTTCAAAATTACCGGGGTTCTGTTCATGGTTCTATTGACGGTTATTTAGATAAATATTATTATGGAAGAAGAACTGCGGAATGTATGGTGCCGAATTTCAGGAATATTTATAAACATGACATGGACTTTGTGGGAGGATACATGGCATTCAGTGCATGCAATCGTTCCAACGATAACAGTGATACCGTTGCGGAAAAAATTGGTGGTGCATTTAAAGATGCTATGAGCGAAGCGGGTGGTTGGAGTATATATATGTATATGCAGGGAGAAACAGTTCCAAAAAAAACAAATCATGTTGCTTTAAGTAAAGACAAAAAAGATGAATGGGGAATTCCATTATTGGTAACGAATGTTGATTATGATAATAATGATGAGAAATTATTGAAAGACTTTTTAACGCAGGCAAGTGAAATGCTGGATGCGTGTGAGGTGAAGAGCATCAGCCAGGATGATAATCATTGGGCTCCCGGCCGCGATATACACGAAATGGGCGGATGCAGGATGGGCAAGGATTCCAGGACTTCTTTATTAAATGAATGGAACCAGTTCCATAATTGCAAAAATGTGTTTGTAACAGATGGTGCGTGTATGACTTCTACCGGCAACCAGAGTCCTTCTATTTTGTATATGGCCATGACAGCGCGTGCGGCAGCCTTTGCGGTGAGTGAGATGAAGAAGAGAAATTTGTGAGGACAAGGAACAATGAAAAATACAAAAGGAACAATATGAATTGAAATAATTATTTACATAAAACATACTTATAAAAAATATGAATAAAAATTTATCCTCCTTTATTTTTTTAACTACTCTGCTTATTTCATTACTGTCTAACGGTTATGCACAAACGAAAACAATTGATCAGAAAGTAGATTCTGTTTTAAAGCTGATGACCCTAAATGAAAAAGTGGGGCAGATGAATCAATACAATGGTGATTGGGATGCAACAGGCCCTATCACAGAAACAGGGGACAAGCAAGACCAGATAAGAAAAGGTATGCTCGGTTCTGTGCTAAATGTAACAGGAGTGGAGCATACCACCGAATTGCAAAAGATGGCTATGCAATCGCGATTAAAAATCCCTTTGTTGTTTGGACAGGATATTATTCATGGATACAGAACAGTTTTTCCAATACCATTAGGTGAAGCGGCAAGTTGGGATATGAATGCGATTAAACAATCTGCACGCATTGCTGCAACAGAAGCATCTGCAGCAGGCATTCACTGGACATTTGCACCAATGGTGGACATAGCCCGCGATCCGCGCTGGGGGCGGGTTATGGAAGGCGCGGGTGAAGATCCTTATCTCGGCTCCATGATTGCAACAGCAAGAGTCAAAGGTTTCCAGGGAAAAGGTCTTGGTCATACTGATGCATTGATGGCTTGCGCAAAACATTATGCAGCTTATGGTGCGGCAATTGGTGGAAGAGATTATAATTCGGTTGATATGAGTTTGAATACACTGTGGAATATTTATCTGCCACCTTTCAAAGCGGCTGAAGAAGCAGGCGTTGCTACATTCATGAATTCGTTCAACACATTGAATGGAATACCTGCTACCGGCAATAAATATTTGCAAACAGATATTTTAAAAGACCAATGGAAGTTTAAAGGATTTATTGTGAGTGATTGGAATTCGGTTGGCGAGATGATTCCGCATGGTTTTGCCAAAGATGCCTATGATGCTTCTGTAAAAGCAGCTAATGCGGGCAATGACATGGATATGGAAAGCAGAAGTTATATTCAGAATCTTGCAAAAGCAGTAAGAGATGGCAAAGTTCCGATGGCAAGAATTGATGATGCTGTAAGAAGAATTTTAAGAAAAAAATTTGAATTGGGATTGTTTAATAATCCGTTTAAATTTTCTAACAAAGAAAGAGAACAACAGCAATGGAATAATCCCAAAAACCTGGCGATTGAAAAAACCATGGCAGAAAAAAGTATTGTATTGCTGAAAAATAAAAATCAATTGCTGCCATTGAATAAAGAAAATTTAAAAGGAAAAACTATTGCATTGATTGGGCCTTTTGTAAAAGGTGTTCGTGATAATCTTGGTTTCTGGAGTTATACATGGCCCGATGATTCAGCAAGAATTATTTCGCCGTATGATGGAATAAAAAACAAAGCCGGCAATGATGTAAATATTGTTTATGCAAAAGGATGTAATATAAATGACACATCGCTGGCAGGCTTTGCAGAAGCAATTGATGCTGCTAAAAAAGCTGATATTATAATTATGAATGTTGGTGAAGCGCCCGACTGGAGCGGCGAAGCGAAGAGCCGCAGTAATATTCATCTGCCCGGTGTGCAGGAGCAATTAGTAAAAGTAATTGCTGAAACAGGCAAACCATTGATTGTAATGATCAGTGCGGGAAGGCCATTAATTTTTAACTGGATTGCCGATAATGTTCCGTCAATTTTATATACTTGGTGGTTGGGAACAGAAGCGGGTGATGCAATGGCCGATGTATTGTTTGGCGAT
>Ga0157370_10008810_pt1 | contig 10841 bp, 9 predicted proteins | sample C35metaG_FD_113463 | JGI IMG/M metagenome (GOLD analysis project Ga0157370, IMG submission 113463) | Corn rhizosphere microbial communities from Kellogg Biological Station, Michigan, USA - C3-5 metaG | ecosystem: Host-associated > Plants > Roots > Rhizosphere > Soil | place: USA: Michigan... | reverse complement strand
GCGGACGTTCAGATATTTTCCATCGGGCTTTTCGATACTTTTGCGCCTACGCCGGAAGAGCAGTACGGGCCGCAGCTCCTGTCCGATGTTACATCCGTGACTGGAGGACAGAGCTTTACCATCTCCAACCTGAATGACCTCTCTGATGTGGCGAACAAGATAGGAGTGGCGCTCCGCAACGAGTACATTCTGGCTTACCAGCCGATAGTCAAGCCACACGATGGTAAATGGCACAAAATCAGGGTGAAACTGCATCCGCCCAAAGGACTCCCGCCGCTGCACGTTTCCTCGAAACAAGGGTTTTATGCGTCTTCGGAGTGATGCCTAAATCAGGCAGACTTGCGGCTGTGAGCAGCGGAAACCGCCTTTGCCCTGGCGCCTGGGGCTGGGCTGGCTTTCTCAAGAACTTCCTGCAAGACTTCATCAATCTGGTCCACGGCGCCCCGTACTGAATCGGTGGCCTGGGGATGCGAAAGGTAGGTCACGCATTCAATTGTCTGGAGCGCGTTGCGGATCCTGTCATTCATCTCCAGGATCATCTGAAATCGCTTGACCATCTCCTGCTCGCGTTGGTAGACGGCGTGCTGCCGGCGGAGCACAAAAAAGAAGGTTATGAGCGTGGCAATTACCGTCCCAACAATGCGCAACGGGCCGGTCTTGTGCAGCCAGTCGTCATAAACCAGCCGCTGGATAGCGAGGGAGACAAACAGGACGAAGGAAGATGCCAGAAACGCATAAAGCACCAGTTTCAGCATTGTTCTGAAATGGCCAGGCGCCCGGCTTTGGATTTCCTGAGACCTCATGATGAAGAGAGCACCTGAAAGCATCTTATCACCCGAACCGCGAATCCTAACCGCGAATCCGGTAATGGCAGCACCTGCTGCGAATGCCCAGAAAAATCACATTCGGTGAAGCCTGCAAGGCGGTTCAGCGTTTATCCTGATCAGCTCACATGAATGCCATTGAATTCGCGCTGCTGGTATGGATCGCTTCATTTTTTGCAGGGCTCCTCGGGGCGCTCACGGGGTTGGGCGGCGCGGCTGTGCTGGTGCCGGTCCTGACACTCTGGTTCCACGTCCACATCCATTACGCTGCGGGGGCATCTCTGGTTTCCGTGATTGCCACGTCATCAGGAGCGGCAGCGGCCTACGTGAAAGAGGGCTATACCAATATTCGCATCGGGATGTTCCTGGAGATCGCGACCACTGTGGGCGCCGTGCTGGGAGCGTTTCTGGCGACGAAGACATCGGCGGAAGGGATCGCCATCATCCTCGGTCTGGTGCTTCTTTATTCGGGATACCTCTCCGGTCGAAAGCAACCGGAACATCCGGTGGCGACCAAACCGGACCCGCTTGCCGACGCGCTGCGGATGCATGGCAGCTATCCGACACTGGAAGGTCCTCGCGAGTATAAAGTTTCGTCCGTGCCGTCGGGCTTTGGCCTGATGTTCGGCGCAGGAACTCTTTCCGGCTTGCTCGGAATCGGTTCTGGGGCGGTCAAGGTGCTGGCGATGGACCAGGCGATGAAGCTGCCATTCAAAGTCTCCACCACTACGAGCAATTTCATGATTGGCGTGACGGCGGCGGCAAGTGCCGGAGTGTATCTGCGCAGGGGATACATCGATCCGGCGCTGGCCATGCCTGTGATGCTTGGGGTGGTGGCGGGATCATTTCTTGGAGCGCGATTGCTGGCGCGCGCAAGAACACAGTGGCTGCGGCGCCTGTTTGCCCTGGTGATAGTGGCCATGGCGATTGAATTGATTTTTGATGCGTTGGCGGGGCGGCTATGAGTTTTTCGTGGACAGATGAAAAAACCGAACACGTCATTGGTAACCTGCTGCGCGCGGGTGTGCTGATTGCAACTTTTGTGGTCCTCGCGGGCGGAATTCTGTACCTGGCGCACTATGGCGCCACTCCCGCCGACCATCATGTCTTCCGAGGCGAGCCGAACTATCTGCGCACAGTGGATGGCGTTGTGGGCAGTGCGTTGCAACTGGACAGCCGAGGCATCATGCAGCTTGGCCTGCTCTTACTGGTGCTCACTCCCATTGCCAGGGTGGTATTTGCCGCAGTCTCTTTCGCAATGGAAAGAGATTTTACTTATGTCGTCGTGAGTCTCATCGTTCTGGCAGTGCTGATGTATGGACTGATGGGACCAGGGTGATAATCGGCAGCTCAGAACCGTCTAACTAATGTGGCATCGCCTTCGCAGGCTGATTGTTCGCTGAAACAGGCGCATCTTTTTCCAGGATCTGGTATGCCTGGGCGAGCGTAAGGTCGTCCGGGACACGACGAAATTCGCTCTGGGTCTGGTGCTCTTTTACAGCAATATTCTTGAAGAGAATGGCATGGCCGGACATGTTCACATCCAGTGACACCATGTCCCAGTGCCCCGGCCCCACTTCTCGCATATTTACCACAAACGTCCCTCCCTTATTGAGGCGGGCGAGAAGCCCCCAACCAAACGTGACGTCCTGGAAAAGCTGGCCTGAAATCCGAAACACATGTTGCTTTACGGGATCAATCCACATCTTGCCGCTCAAAGCACGAAAGACACGCAGCTCGCGTGTGGGCGGATCATAATTCGGGTTAGGGAAGAACGCGAGGCGCACAAGGCCATTTTCCAGTCCGTCGTATTTGAAGATGAAGGCGTCAGGTATGGCCTTGAACATCTGCTGGGCCTTTTCGCTATCGTCTTTTTCACGCTTCACGCGCTTGGCTTGCTCGTCCGGGTCGGAAGCCAGCTTCTGCATGCGCGCCTGATCTTTTTGCCGCTCATCGGCGGTAAGGGGACGTCCATAGATGAGCAGCGTACGCGCCATCTCACCTTCCTTGGTCTCAATAATGTCGCGATCGGAGTTGCTCTTTTCGTCCTCGCGATGAGCGCGATACCGCCAGTGAGAATGATCATGCTCTTCAGCATCCAACTCGTGACGGATCACTTCACGCACAAATTGCGTAGCATCCTTGGGAAGGGGAGGCGTTTCCGGCTCGGCTGCACTCTCACCGTGCTGACCCTGCTGCCCAGGGGTGGCTTGACTGATTTGTGCGGCTACGCGGCCGGTGTGCTTCACATGCGGAGCCGCTGGATGCCGCATTTGCGCAGACAAGCCAAGCGGGAAAGTAGCCGCGCAAATGAACAGAAAGGCACGCAGACGAGTTTTCGACAACATACTAAATTTTAAAGCCAGTTACTCTCTTGTCTTTTTAGACGCGGCCAGCCTTGGGAGTAGTTGCATTTTAACACTGTCTTAACACCTCCAATAAGCTCCTTGAGCAGGGAACGCGAAACTTTCGGCACGCGAAACTTTCATAGAGGCTGAGAGGCATCTTCAGTGATCTCATTCGATGCAGGCAAAAAGAGAAGGCGGCTCGAAAAGCCGCCTTCCTGGAGCATCGACCATTTCGGAAAAGGCAGTCCCATTGGCTCAAATCGTCACGACTTCGTGAGGCCGCTGTTCCCCTGGTTTTCGGCCTCTTCCCGGGCCGTGACATTTTCCGTTCGGTCGACAGTTAACGGAATTGCAAATAGATGGCCAAACGTGAACCAGAATTCCTGGTTCAGAGTTGATGTAACTGGTTGATAAATCAGGGCTGTTTTTGGATGTTCATTCTAGTAACTAATTAGTAATCCTGCTGGGAGATTCGCTCCTGGAAAACTGAGAATGCGCGTACCGCGAATCGGCACTGGTTTACCTTTGGGGTGCAAGCCCCAGAGTAACTACTTCCCAAGCGATTTGCGGCGTACACTTACGGGCAATCCAGAGTTCAGTAGCAGCAATAGTGATCAGCAACCATTTTCCTGCACGCGGTGTTCTTCCGTCGCGTGCTTCAGCGGGGATTGATGATCGCTCATGCGAGCCGCGCGGCAAGCTTGCGGGCCAGGCGGCAGACCGTTCCTGAAAGAAGATATAGAGCTGTTGGTGGCTGGGAGCGGTGTGGAGCGCAAGCGCAATGTCTAAGAACAAAGGAACAGATTGTTATGTGGAAACCGAGACCTGAAGACAATTCGCCCACGAGCACGAACCAGCCGTCACCATCGGCTCCTGCCAATGTTGCTCCAACCATGATGGCGCCGCCGAAAGAGCAACCAAAACCATCAGCCGCTTCAAATGACCGCACTGACGTCGGGCATATTGGAAAATCGGTAGTCATTCGCGGCGAACTCACCGGCAATGAAGACCTTTATCTCGACGGCGAAATTGAAGGCAACATCAACCTGCGCGATCACAAACTGGTGATCGGGCCAAACGGAAAAATCAAAGCTTCAATTACTGCGCGCGACATCGTGCTGCACGGGCGCGTGGAAGGAAATGTCTCTGCCACCGAGCGCGTGGAGTTGAAGAAGGCGTGCACGCTGGTGGGCGACGTGAGTACGCAAAGGATCGTGATTGAGGACGGCGCTTACTTCAAAGGCTCCATCGACATCAAGGACAAGGAGAACCGCAGCGAAGGCCGCAAGCCGGTGGCGGTAGCTGCCGCAGCGGGTGCGGGAATGGGCGTGAGCTCTTCCACAACTTACAACGCGAGCTCCGGCTCGCAGGGTTCCTTTCTGGAACCGAAATAAGGTACGATTAGGGGAGCATGAACTCCCCCAATCACAATCTTTCGCGCTGGTTTCGCGGAACTGAGCCCGCAACGGGGCAGGCGGAAAAGACGAAAACCGCACCGCGGAACAGCAGGCGCTCGATTGGATTCGGGGAGTTCATGCGCAGCCTCCAGTCCGACCTTAAGGCGGCCGGCGAGGGAAAACTCGCCATTCTGGATCTGGGTTCCACATCACCGGCGAATATTTCGTACTTCACGGAACTGGGTCTGCGCGTTTCTACGGAAGACGTTCTGCGAGCGTCAAAAGATCCTGATTACATGGTTCGGCAGGAAGACGGTTCTGAGCAGTTCAGTGCGGAAAAGTTTCTGGCCGAGAATCTCACTTATTCTGAGGGCCAGTTTGACGCAGTGCTCTGCTGGGACATTACAGACTACCTGCCAGAATCGCTGGTCAGGCCTTTGGTAGAACGAATCTACTCTGTGTTGAAACCGCACGCCACCCTGCTCGCGTTCTTCCATGACAAGGATCCGGGTCCGGGTTCTCCCACATACCGCTACCACATCGCCCAGGCAGACACGCTGGAGATGGAGCCGAGGGCGAACTTGAGCCTGCAGAGAGTCTTCAACAACCGGCATGTGGAACAGTTGTTTGCCAGCTTCGCGTCGCGTAAATTCTTCCTGGGTCGCGACAACCTGCGCGAAGTCATCGTAGTCCGCTGACCAAGGTGCAAACGCAGCCTTAAGACATTTTCCTTCCGAAAAGTGGAATCAAAGTACTCTATTGTGGGCACCGCAGGCACTCCAGAGCTGGACCACTTCGTGACGATCCCTTGGACAAAATGGCGACCCGGTCATGGTTATCCGCTAATCCCTTTGAAATCAGCGACTTAATTTTCTATGCAAAACTTCATAGAGGTTACGTTCCATGGGCATCCAGATTGCATTACCAGCACTGCGTGCCACTTGAAGCGACAAATTTTGGACCCTCCCCCAAAAGGGCAGAAAAGAGGTAGATCGAAAATGGCAAGCAGCTTTCAAGGCGTACTGGGAAACCTGATGGTACTGGCTCCCGCCGCCAGACGAGAAAAAGCCGAATATAGCGAGATCTACAACGAGCACTGCCACAGAATTTATTCTTTGGCCTTCTATCTTACCGACAATGAATTGACGGCCGAACAAGTGGCCGCGAACACATTTCTGCGTGCTTTTTCAAGTGCGCGGAAGCCAGCGACGGAACACGTGGATCAAGCTTTTGTCACCGAGGCACGGGAGTTTATGCCGATTGGCACGCTCACGCTGAACCCAGTTGCCTCCAATGAAACCACAAACATTCGCGGGAACGTAAAGCGCGTTCACCTGGAGCGGGCTGTTGTTCAACTACCCGCGACAGAGAAGCTTGTTTTTCTGTTCCATGATGTGGAAGGGTACCAACACAAGCGTATTGCCGCACTGCTCGGGCTCAGCGAGGAAGAGTCTGTTCTGGCCCTCCACAATGCGCGAGTCCAGATTCGTGAACTGTTGGCGCAACAGATTGGCTGATCGCCTCATCTCCTCTCTCCTTATTGTCTCCGGCCCCTCCGTAGGGAGGGGCTTTTTCTTTGAGCTTCTTAATCGGAATTTGCCCGTTTACTTGTGAGAATGTTTATTTATGTTAATTTCAAAAGAATTGGAAACTTTTTCATTTGGATTTCGTCTATTTTGGTAACAACATACGCAGTACCCCCACGTGGGCGTCGCCCCTATACCGACGCCCACCTTCTTTTTTTGCGAATCCAGTTTTCTTTATCTCTTCGAATTCTCTTGCCGCTTCAGCTTTGTCGAAGAAACTCTGTTGCACCCCACATGCGTGCAAGTGAAAGCGTTTCTCAATTGGCTGATTCATCCTGTGACCAGATCAGATTTATGAAATCAAGCAATGATTATCAGGGAGCGTTGTTTCAGGTGACTTGCCGCCGAACTGCAATTCTCGGTGAGGCAAGTGCGATCCGCCTGAACGGTACGCTGGGAGAAAGGGCAACAAAGGAGCCGAAGCTTTGCTCTAATATGTGGGTGTGAGATTAGTCCCAATTATGGAGGGTCGGGATGGACTGGAAGAAGGTACTGATGTACGGCTCGTTTGCTGCGGGGGCAATTCTTTTCTTTACCGGGCGCCGGCCGGTCGGTTTGGCGGTAGCGGGAATTGGAGTGGCAACTCTTGCATCCGAACATCCGGAGAGATTCGAAGAAATCTGGGAGCACATGCCGGAGTACATTGAAAAGGGCAGTAAGTTCGTGGATATGGCGGCCTCGTTCCTCGAAAAGATCGGCGAGCGCCAGGGTGGCGGAGTGCGCAATATTCCTGTCGCCGGTGGGGGACGGTATTAGTGAAAAACCGGGCTTGATCTCTCGCGCAGCGGTGATGAGCTCCCGATATCAAGAATGATCTGCTGGTGTTCGGCTTCACTAATCTCTTCAGAAAAGCCACGGAATTTGGGATAGCTCTGCGCCTCAATTAGCTGCACCGGGATGTCAAACTGGCGCGCCACATTGAGCTGCCCATCCGCAAGTGAGAACTTCACGGCGTAGTCGCCAAATTCAGAATGAATCGCAAAGTCACGCGGCAGAGCCGCCACGGTCACTCCTTGCGGAAGATGCAAGTGAAAAACCGTGTTTTCCGAGAATGCTGATTCCAGCAGCAGAGGAGAACGGCGGGTCGCAGAGTTTGTAAACGCATTGCCCAAACCGAGCGGTGGCGCCAGTTGCCCTATTTTTTTACGTCCGTGCTGCATGTCCACATATTGCGGAACATCGCATTGTAAGACGATCTCCAGCGGCTGCTCCGGATTGCTGAGATGGAGAATCTGGCCGTGAATGTGTGTTGCGCCGGAGAACAGGCGTTGGGCAAACTGTTCCAGAAGGCTGCGCCGCTCTCGATCACTCCCTGACCGCAATGAGGCGCGGATTTCCTGAGACCGGGCGGATCCCGGCCTGATATGAATAGCAGCCGTTAAATCACCGCGACTGTCGAGGAAGAGATCACCTTCGCCCACACTCCGCTCCTGCGCAGGGCTGGACGACACGGCGACAATTTGAGGCGTGTGCGGCATCTGGTCTGGAGGATGCAATGGAAAAGAGATCAGCAGAGCCTTGCTGCGATCCATTGCAGGAGGCACAGCTCCAAACGCGAGGCCGTCAGCTTCCGCATCCGTATCAACCACTTGGCCATCCAGCCAGAGGCGCACAAGGGGTTCGGTGTAGCAGGCCAGGTCCTCAGTGCAGCCGGAGCCAATCTTTCGGGCCAGAAGCAGAGCGGCTTTTATTCCGGCGGCGCGCGCCAGAGCCAGGAACGTAGATGTTCGGCTGCCTTCACCGGCAGCCAATGAGTCCTCAGCCGGAGTGTCCATAAAATCGGGACCGGTGGATTCGATTTTCGAAGTAACGAACCTGTAGAGCCGGAGGGCCTTCTCGCGATCACTTACTGCAGCTTGAGGATCCTCCTCAAGAAGAGTTTCCGTAACGTGCGGCCCAATCCGCGTTGAGTCCACTAGCGAGTCGAGCACGCGGTCTATAGCATTCTGAGCTTCCCTCACTTGCACCGCAGGCAGCGGCGCAGAGGGCGAGAACGGCTCGGCAATCCATGCAGGCAGGTGGTCCATTTCCCACGTCAGGACCACGCGATTATCCTGAGTTTCAGTCCTGGCGGGCTGCGGCGCACCATTTAGCAGCTCAAACTTCAATTCCTCCGGCTCGGAAGCTATCACCACCAGCCGCGTTTGCAGCACAGGAGCACCAACAGCACCCAGTTGAAACAGCAATGATGACGCAGGCAGATGTCGCCAGTCCGGATAATGCGTTACAAATTCCTGCTCGATGCTATCTCCAGGTTCCAGTGCGGGCATGGAAATATCCGGCTTTTGCTGCGTGAGTTCCGGTTCAATCACACGGCCATCCCTTTTTATGGTTCGCAAGTGGAGGAGGTCGGCTCCACGCGGGATGGTCACTTCACCATACTGGCTGATTGCCTGAGGGGTGAGAAGCCTGGTTACGCGATGAGAATAGAGTGAGGCGGTCCCGTTCTTGCGCACGTCCAAGACCTGGTCGGCGAGCAAGACCAAAGTGGAAATTTCAGTCCCGTCCGCTGCATCTGCTGAGCGGCGAACGGCCACGATGCCGTCGCGGTGGTATTTCGAGTAAAACTCGCTGCCGGCTGCAAAGCCCTCCGCGCGCTCACTGCGGCTGTCGAGCACAGCAGCGGGGTCGGAGGCCAGGCGGGCATAACTGGCGCTGCCAGGTGCCATCCTATGCAATTGCAGCGCCTGATTTTTTGCTTTCCGTAGATCGCCCGCGAGCACCAGTTCCTGCACCAGCATGTGGCGCGCGCTTCGGTTAAGCGGGTTGTGTTTCAGCCGGCGCTCCAGAAAGGCAATTGCAGCACGGTGGCGGCCGGAGTCAGAAAGAACATGGGCGTAGTCCAGCGATTCCGGAGCGCATCGCGCCAACTGCTGTTCTGTTGCTTCTGCACTTGCCTGAGCGCCTTCCGAGTCGTATAGCTTGAGCGCTGCCGAGAGCGAGGCGCACGTGGGATGAAGCCGAATCAGCCGCGCCAATGCCGTTGTCATTGACTCCGGATTCGCACGCGAAAGATTTACAGCGAGCTGGGTCACTGCTTCCGAATCAGGACGCAACTTCTGCAACGTAGCCACCTCACTTCGCGAATGCTCAAAATCCGGGTTCTCCGGCGAGGAATCGGCGGCCTTGATGCGAGCGAGAACCGCCGAAGGCTGTGCCATGGCCAGGGCCTGCCATGCGGCGTGGGCGCGAGGAGAATGATCGTCCGCCGTCGACCAGAGGAGCGCACGAAGATAGAGAAGCGTGTTGCTGGTACTGTCCCGAGCAGGCGCAACCACCTGAGCGAGCTGGTTCAAGTCGCCACGAAACCAGGCAAGCAGGCCGCGAATGTAGTTTTGTGCGGGCACTGAGAGCGCCAACGGTACCACTGCGCGCCGCTTTCGTGAAAATACGGGATGAAGGTCAATACTGAAAGGCGCAGCATCAGATGTGAACTTTACAGTTAGGCGGTGCGGGCCTGGCTTTAGACTAACTTTAAATGACTGGCGGTTACCAGCGGCGCTGGAACGGGAATCATTGGCCAACACTTCTCGACGGTCCACGAGGACGGTGTACGGCCCCGGACTGAGAACGTCAAGCTGAGCGGTTTGACTGTATTCGATTCTTAACTGCGACTCGGCGTAGAAGACTCCTGGGCCTGAGAAATAGTCCGGAAGTGCAACCATGCCATCGCGGAACCAGAACTGCTCGGCAGAAGATGGTGCAATCCAAAAGTGTGATGATTCCGCGGGCCACCTGTGCTCGAAATCGAGGTTGCTGAAGTGCCCAAAGGGTCCGGCAATGCGCCACCGTGTGAGAAGACCGGCTGACTCGGCAGTTTTGTCCAGATCCAGGTGGGAACTGCCATCCGCCGCGGCGGCAACCATGGCAAGCCGGAGGTTGAAGGTGCATGCGTTTGGTACCTCCATGGCCAGACCCACGCGGCGGAGCACGCCCGCGAAAACACGGGAATTACCGGCGTTCTCAAGAATGCGGCTGGAAGCAATTTCCTGAACATCGGCTGGCGCAGGCATGGTGCAGAGCCGCACCGCCGAATCGAGAACGTCGTCCGTCCGTTGTTCAAGGGCCGCCGTTTCCATTCGTACGAAGAGCGCGAGTACGTCACCCGGGTGCTTGATCAAAATTTGATCCGCTTCCGCGGCTGCAGAGGCGATGTGGAAGTCAGAGAAGAATTCCTCCTGCAGATGTTCGTCAGCATTCTGGTTGTGAGCCGGCACGGGCTGGGCAAAAAGGCTTGCGCCAAGGCAGCAGGCAGCGCATACGAAGAGGACACGCAGCCCTGATTTCATTCCGGCATCTCCACCGTGACTTCCTCCCGGAAGCTGCGCTCCATCTGCAGGCAGAACTCACGAAATTGAACGTAATCTGCCGCAGCCACGCGCGGCCTGTCGAACTCCACTTTGCTCTGCACAAGAACTGCGTCGGCCAGCTTGCGGTAGCGAAGCCGCATAAAGCCGAAGGGCGTGTTGATGGCTTTGTCGCGGGGAAGTTGGAGTACGCGCGCGCCGGATGGAAGCGCGATGTGAATCTCCTCCTCTGTCGTCCAGGGCGCAAAGAGCATCAGGTCCTGCGTACGTGAGCTGGAGGTCGCCAGGACGGCCGTGTAACCGCGTGGTATCCAGCTTGAGCCGAGCGCAACGACGTGCTTGTGAACAAACGAGTTGAAACTGCCCCGGAAATCAACGT
>Ga0157370_10008809_pt1 | contig 10842 bp, 8 predicted proteins | sample C35metaG_FD_113463 | JGI IMG/M metagenome (GOLD analysis project Ga0157370, IMG submission 113463) | Corn rhizosphere microbial communities from Kellogg Biological Station, Michigan, USA - C3-5 metaG | ecosystem: Host-associated > Plants > Roots > Rhizosphere > Soil | place: USA: Michigan... | reverse complement strand
GGTGTCGGTGATGCCGCTGATTTGCCCGTTCGGGTCGAAGGCGGTTGCCGAGGCCACCCCGTTGCCGAAGACGGTAGTTGCTGCGTTGCCGTCCGCGTCAGGAGTGAAGGTGGTGGTGTGGCCGGCCCAGTCCGTGACGCCGGCGAGCCGTCCGGCGGCGTCGTAGCTTCGGGTGACGGACTCGCTGTTCGGGTAGGTGAGCCCTGTGAGGTGCCCGGCCAGGTCGTAGGAGTACGCGGTGGCCTGGCCGGGGCCATTGGTGGAGGCCGTCAGCTGGCCGAGGGAGTCGTAAGTGTTAGTTGTGGTCCCGGTACCGTCGGCCATAGTGGCCCGCTGCCCGGTGGGCGTGTAGGTGTACGTGGCGTTGGGCGTCGTGCCATCGGAATAGCTCGTGCCGGTGAGCTGTCCGGCGGCGTCGTAGCTGCTGGTGGTGACCCGGCCTGAGGCGTCCGTCAATGTCACCAGGCGGTTTGCTCCGTCGTAGCTGTAGGCGGTGGCCCGCCCGAGCGGGTCGGTGGCGGTGGTGATGCGGTCCAGGGCGTCGTAGACATAGGTGGTGGTGTTGCCGGCCTGGTCGGTCTGGGCAGTTTTGTTGCCGTCCGGGTCATAGGCGGTGGTGCTGGCCGTGGTGTCAGGGGCGGTGACCGTGGTGGGACGGTTCAACGGGTCGTAGGCCGTGGCCCTTTCTCAGACTCGGATCCGTAAAGCATGCGGTGTTCGGCGCAATGCAACGTTTAAGGACGCTTGGGTTACTGCTCGCGCTGAACGCGGCGAACTTCCCAGCACGGTAGGGGATGCCGCACCAACTTGGTCATCTTGATCCTTAGTACTACTTTTCCGCGCAGTGGTCCTCGATCGCGGTGTCGTCCTCTTGGCCGCGGGCGAACGCGCAGACTGGCGCCCTCTGGATGCTGCCTTTGATTGGCAACTTGCGCTTCTTCGTCGGGTCGGATTCGCCCATGCGGCTGATCTCTCTTTTGCCTCGTGGGTCGCTTCAAGCAATTCGAGGCCGATGTCTGACTGGCAGTTGGGAGAGGCAATGGTGTCGATGATCGACCAGTCGGGGCTCATCACTGAAATCTCGTTCACGCGTTCGACGAAGCGGGCGGCATTCTCGGTCATGGGCAGCATATAGACGGTGCCTCTGGTCCCGGGCACCGGCTGGGTGGGCCACGGTGGCTCGAACGTTGGGTCGAGCCGGTCTTCCACTGCCCAGGCGCCGTCGGCGAAGATGACGACTTCGCTTCTTGCGTTTACCCATTTCCGCTGGGATAGGAGGCAGTGGGGACTGTTATGTCGTTGCCGCAGGCCATAATGGGAAGTTGACATCACAGCAACTCTGAAAGGGGCCAAAATGCCCAAACCGCTCTACATCACGCTGCTCATTGTGGCGCCCCTCGTCCTTATCGGAATCACCGGTAGCGGCGCCGTCGGCTTTTTCGCAATCGTGCTGGTCCTGGTCGCCAGCCCGATCATCTGGAAGGTCCGCAAGGACCGCTATTTCAAGTCGGAGCAGTTCCAGGCGCTGCGGGCTGAGGTAGGCGTCGTTGTCGCTGAGCACAACGAAGTCGTGAACTACGTGGCCGAGATCCGGTCGCAGGGTTCGTTCGAGCTGGGGGCATCCTCCACGGGCCAGTATGCACACCTGGCCACCTTTGAAAACACCTCGGCCTGGAACAACCGCCGCGACCGCAACGTGGCTGAGTATGCACCGCACGTACACAATGCATCCCTGCAGGTGGTGCGCAACGCCAGCGTCGACCCGATCAAGTACCTCATGAAGTACTTCTCCATCAGGGCCGACCAGGAGACCCTGGCCGACGTTCAGCGCGTTGCCGAGGACATCTCGCGGCTGGAGGAGGCGGTCGCCAACGTGAAGGGCCGCGAGGCGGCAATCACGGTGAGGATCAACCCGCCGGCTTTCATCCTCAAGCGCTATGCCGGCCAGTTCTGGAACCAGATCGGCGTCCACCTGTCGCCCATTACGGTGCCGTACCCGCATTACAAGTTCCAGTACACCTCCGCGGGCGGCAACAGCGGTCAGTCGTCGAGCATTGCCCTTGACTCCCCCACGCTGGAGGCATTGTCGGCGACCCTGGTCGACAGAATCCGCTGGGCCAAGTCGGCGGCCGGACAACGTGCACTGATGACGGCCAGCCTGCGCGGCTGGATCAAGGACCGCGACCATCACACCTGCCAGAACCCCGAATGCGGGATCTCAGTCGCCGTCGAACCACATCTGCTGCTCGAAGTCGACCACATCATGCCGGTGTCCAGGGGCGGCCTCAGCACGCCCGAAAACCTCCAGACTCTTTGCTGGCGCTGCAACCGCACGAAGGGCGCAAAGATGGTCCCCTAGCACATGCGGGCTACGGGACCCCAAGAAAGTCTCGGGTTCCAGACCGGAGGGACATTGTCATGCCACCAGAGCTGCAGGGGCCCGTATTCGTCCGGGGCGTCGTGCTGGTTGATGCTTCAGGGCTGTGCCGTGAAATCGACCGTACAGCCTGGCCCAGGACGACCAGATCAACCCAACGAGCCATGGGCGTAATGTGAATACCTGTGTAAAGTATGTATAAACAGAATTCACAACAATTCAGTCCATGGAGGCGCTGTGAACCATGACCAGAATCCCTTCCGGCCCACGTTCGGCAGGACCCCGGCGGAGCTGATCGACCGGGAAGACACCCTGGAAGAGTTCGAGTACGGGCTGAGCATCCGGTCCGGGGTCCTGGGCCTGCTGAGCATCATCACTGGCGCCCGCGGCGTCGGAAAGACTGTGATGCTGAACGAGGCACAGGACCTGGCCCAGGCGCAGGGGTGGGCCGTCATCTCGGATACTTCAACGCCGGGTTTTCTGGCGAGGATCGCCGACGCTGCGTTGCTCATTGATCAGGAACTCGGTGACGGGCCGCCGGCACGAAAAGTCATCGCCTTTGTCGCCGGGGGCATCGGCGTGACAACCCAGCTTCCCCCGGAACGCCAGGTCGAGTTCCGAAACCTCGGGGCCCGGCTGCTGGGCCGCCTGGACAGAAACGGCACCGGCCTGCTCATCACCCTGGATGAAATCCAGGACGCCGACCGTGGCGAACTCCTGCAGCTGGCTGCGGTGATCCAGCACTGGGTTCGCGACGGCCTGCCGATCAGCTTCGTCTGTGCCGGGCTGCCGGCGGCCATCTCGGACATCCTCAATGAGGGCGTCGCAACGTTCCTGCGACGGGCTGACAAGATCGACCTGCACTCGGTTGCCGTGCGGGACGTCCAGGCATCCTACGAACGGCAGTTCGCCGCAGCTGGCTTTATCCTCCCGGACGGGTGCCTGGCCCAGGCGGCGGCAACAAGCTTGGGCTATCCCTTCCTGGTCCAGCTCATCGGCTACTTCCTGTGGCGCGAGGCAGAGCGGGGAGAAGGCACAGTCAGCCAGGATGCCGCCGGCAAGGCAGTGTCTGCGGCGCTCAAGCGCAATATCCGCATGGTCGTGGGCCCCGCCATCTCCAAGGCCTCCGGCCGAGACATGGACTACCTCCGGGCGATGGCCATCGACGCAGGCGACTCAAGCACAGCAACCGTGGCCAAGCGGATGGATGCTTCACTGCAGCTGGCCGCGAACTACCGTGCGCGCCTTGTTGAGGCCGGGCTCATTGAGGGGGCCGGCCGCGGAGAGGTCCGGTTCGCCATTCCTGGACTGCGTGAATACCTGGTCAACGAAAAGTAGGGGTTCCTGGGACCCTGCCGATGGCTACCCAATTCGAGCCGGCTGGCATATTTGGTGTCCCAGGCCAGCGGGGCATCCGCATGCCACCAGCGCTGCAGGGGCTCGTATTCGTCCGGGGTGTCGTGCTGGTTGACTGTGCTCACGGCGTCGGCCAGTGCCTCGCGCTCCTCGGTGGACAGCTTCAGGATCTCGAAGCGGCCGATGTACAGCCACAGTGTCGCCAACGCACACCCTGTGCCGCTCGGAGGACCGGGGGGAGGTCTGGGTGGCAGGTGTATGTTCGGTGCTCATGGGTGCCTCCAGGGTTACTGTGGCCGGCATGCTGAATGGCCGCTTGTGGGGATCAGGAAAGACATAAACAGCTCCAGCACCTGAAATGGTGCTGGCGCTGTTTTGCCCTCGGACGGCGTCACAAGGCGGATGCGTGTCAGAGCCCGTAGTCGCCGCTCCCTGGCTCGGCTTGTCCGGCTTCGTCGTCCAGCTCGTACAGGTCGAGCTTCATGTTCCGCAGTTCGAGGAAACGCGCGTCTTCGGACTTCGGCTCAGCATGGGACTTTTTGGGTCCGGCGGCGCAGGTGGCCGTGAACGCCATCAGCTGCGTGGCATCGTCGTGCTGGAAGAGCTCGTCGAGGGCAACGTTGAACTCCAGCCGGCGTGAGTTGGGGATGTTGGCGGCGTGAAAGCCGTGGGCCATCAGCTCGCCGGCCATCATGAGCCTGGCTGTGCGCTTGTTACCGTCGAAGTAATACTGGGTCCTCGTCGCCGCCGCGTTGTAGACCAGTGCCCGTGGCCGCGCGTCCGGGATCTCGGCCAGGCGCTCCATGAGCAGATTCCAGCGCCCCGGCAGCTCCGCCTGCGGGACGCCGTCGACGTAGCCGCCGGTCGTGAGCCGCACGGTGCCGCCGCCCTGTACGGTGCCTTCGCCGCGGAAGTGGCCGGACTCGATGGCCTCGTGCCGGGCCACACGGGCATGAATACTGTCGGAGGTGGCCTTGTTGAGCCGGAAGGCGCCTGCACCGACCAGTTCGGCGACCAGGTTGTATCCGCGGCTGAGCGCTAGGACCTGCTGTTCGTCGTCGATATTCTGGCCCTGGACCTTGGTCCCGTCCAGGAGGGTCCGCACCTCCGGAAGTGATAGGGCGTTCCCCTCCAGCGCCGCGGCGTTCCAGATCAGGTCAGGCAATGCAGCCCGGAAGCTCTGAAGTACTTCGTCTGTTCCGATGTGTCTGATGCCCGCAAAATCGACCCTGGATGGATCCCACTGGATACCCGTCCACTCGCGCATGTCGCCCGTCATTGTCCAGACCACCTTCGTGCTGTCTTGATTGCTGCGTGTTCAAATTATCCGCCTTGCTGATGCAGTCCAGATACGCCCGTGATGAGGGCCCTATTCGCGCATTGGGACAATGGATTACGGAACCCACCCCCGGACTGCTTTCGATGCGTTCATCAGTGGCTATGAGCGGCGCAACCTTAGCGGACTCGTGGGTGACGTGCTGGCCAAGGAACGGGCCGACTCCGTTGGCCTTGGCCAGCCGGAATGCGGACGCCTCGGGAGTGGACCATGAAATGGGGGCACCAGTCGCCCCGGTACACCATCGAATGGGACGCAGGCCGGTCGCCAGGGCTGCCCCGACATGACAAAGGCCCTGCAGGAATTGGGGGACTCCTGCGGACCTTCGTGGCTAAAAGCATAGCAAATGGATCACCGGTGATCTAATTAAATTTTTCTGCTTGCAAACCATGGCAAATGTCATGCTCCGGAACACTCGGACGCTGACAATTCCGTGCCTCTTAGACTGCCCTGGGGAGACCTGGGACGCTCCGGAGCCGGCACTACCTTGCGCCGCCGTAGTTCGGGCGCGAGCCTTGCTTTCCTCGGCTGTGGGATACCCAGCCGTCGCGGCAGGCTACAGGTGAAACTCATGTGTACGGACGCCCACAAATACCTAACCGCCGATCAAACGCGGCAGCCCAAGCCGCTATCCCCCACCTGAAGGAAGGGGTTTGCGTGGACCAGAGCCTCGGTCAATCAGCTTCCCGCGGCGGTATTTCGTCATCGGAGATTATGTGCTGATCAATGATCTTTCCCGGATGTAGACGTTGGCGCTGGCGAGCTCGGGTGGTGTCTCCCTGGTCGACAAGTCCTTCCAGGCTTCTGAGAGGCCACGAAAGCCGTACGCGAACCAGGGTGAACGAAGTGCCTTCGGGGCCGGCCACGGGCGCAGGTCACCGTCCTTGCTGCCCAACGCCCAGCGCAGTCCCGCCAAGATCAAGGTGTCGACCTTCGGGTTGCCGGTGGGTTCCGGCCGCCTCAGGAATGGGGTCTCGTGGCCATCGCCAGCGTCCCGGGCTTCGGTGAAGAGGTCGACGGCAAGCCGTAGGGCGAAGTCGTGATCGCCGTGCGCCAGCTCCCTGCTGATGCTGCGCGCTTTGTCACCGATGAGGGCTTGGAGTGTGCGCTGCAGTTCCGTCCCGTGCCCCGTGAGGCCGATGCCCAGTGCAGAAAGGACCATCAGTGCTTTGCCGAGCTCGGCCCGCTGGTGGCCGGCTTCAAGTTCGACGATCAGCTTTCGGGAGACCCGGGCCGCTGTCGCCAGCTGTTGCTGGGTCAGGCCAGAAGCGAGGCGCGCTTCCCGTACGGCGCCGCCCAGGTCCTCGGAGGACTTGATGTCCATCAGGGCTCCTCAAAACGTCAAAATGTGTAACCGTTCGGATACTCAATTGTACGTCACGTGTGCGGCAGTGAAGGCTCCGATCACTCAGCCTGTCCAGAACTTGCCGGTGGTCTAGTGCGGTTCCGGCTCGACGCCACGATGCATCAGTCGTCGAGCCATCCGCCGCGTCCACCGGTGGGAGTGCGGCTCGGGGCAGTGGAGGACGGTCCATTTTCTGGCCATCCTTTGGCACCTTACCGGCTGGCGGCGAGCCTCGCCTGCCGCGCCGGCCCCGGTGCCGCCGGTAGTCGCTGTGGTCATGGTGTCATCACTAGGATTTAAGGTGTCAGCGCACGGGCGTGCACGCCCTTGACGGCGAGAATAACCAGGGCCCGCAACCCACTGGATGGGCGATGCCCCACATTGATCAGATGCCCGCCGATCAGAAGCCCGCCTGCGTTGAGGCTCGGGGTCACCAGCCTCGCCTCGACGGTGAAGCGGCCGAGGTAATCGTTATGGAAGGTGCCGCCAGCCAGGCGCCCTTCGCGGACTGTGGCGACTGCCAGCTCCAGACCCGGCAGGCCGGTGAGGTCCGGCCCGAGTGCGGCGGCCTTCCGGCCCGGACCGCACTACGGCGGGGTTCACACCTCGGCTCCCGTTCATGTCAAGGGCGAACACCGAAATCGGGCCCGCATCGCCGTGCCGGGCATAGCCGACGCGTCGCTAATGCCAACGGCCGCAGAACATTCTTCGAGGCTGCAGTACATTGACGGCATTATTGATCAATTCGCCACTTACTTGCGCTTGCACCTCAATTTCGGGCGCCAAGTCAAACGCGCCATCCATGAGGTTCATCAAGCTGGACGGTACTTCGTTGCTGAGTAGGAAATCGCTGGGACCGCCCGCAATTAGCATTTCGACGTCTCATTCCTGTACTTCTTCAATGCCGGGCCACCAGTCCTTGCCTTCTGCCCGCCATTCGCAATCGACCGAGAAGGCCCCTCCCAGCCCGCCAGCAGTCCATCAGTGATGATCGTTCTTCCCTCTCGCGGGAGGTTATTTGATATGCGGGTCACCCTCGCGAGGCCACCGGCCTCAACTTGGAGGAGTCGCAAGTCAAGATGGTCGTGGTTTCTGTCGATGAAGATTGAATCCAAGCCGCAGAGCGCAAGACTTCGTTCGAGCTTCGTTTCGAATCGTCCCTTATTGGCGCCAGACCATAGGACCCCCAGGATGCCAACGTGAAAAGTCTTAGTGGTGCCCCTGGTTGCGGTTGCTTCAACAATCGTGACTGCCCAGCTGAGGTCGCCGTGCCAGCCTCCAACCACCACGAATTGATGGTCGCCAACATTGCTCTGACCGCCTGACGCCCGCCACTAGTGGGAGACGAAGGGGTTGTGTTGTTGGCAGCTACTGAGCCCGGTCCTTCTATCGATGCATTTACCGATTCATCGTATTCGATGCCCGCCGCCCTTGATTGATTGGCAGCCGTCATTTCGGCTGAGATGATTGTGGGATGTACCAAACCAAAGACGACGTGTCGGGCTCGCAACGATTTGAAGCCAGCACTCGTTTCCGATACTCCGTTTTCCTATTCGAGCCGCGGTATTTCGTCCGACTGCCCGGCGAAGTGGAGCCAGCAGTGGACCACGAGGCACTTTCCGCTGGTAGGTCAGAACTACGCAATGACTGGGCGGCCCTTCGGCTCTCGAAGGCTGCCAACCTGAGTTGGGGGAGCTGGATCCTTTGTCTTGGATTGTGTCCAAGATGGGGGCGTATTTTACTGTCGGAGGCGTCGGACAAGTCGTCGAGATTACGGAGGTTATGAGCGAGCGATGAAGGAGCACGAAGATGTCCGGGCCGTTGCCACACACCTGGTGGCCCGTCTGGGCCCAACGCTGATTGCCGCACTTTCCGGGAGCAGCAACCGTCGGATCAGCTACGACTGGGCACAAGGCAAGGGGCTAGGGCCTGGCGACCCAGCCGTGCCGCGGCTGCTTCTGGCTCAACGGGTGTGGGACGTGGTGTCGGATGCCGAGGGAGATAATGTGGCGAGACTCTGGTTTATCGGCGCGAACCCATGGCTGGGAGATGTAACACCGATCGGGGCCATTAGGGAGCTGAGGGTGGACGAGGTCATGAACGCCGCCAGGGCCATGGCAGAGGATCAATTCCTGGCCTAGCCATAGTCCGGTGACGAAACGTGGCTGGTGCCGCGACTAGGCTATGCGCAGTGGATCAAACTAAAGTGCCAGTCCACGGGCCGGACGAGCACAGCGTTACCTTCGACCGAACAGCCCTGGTCCAAAACTACGACACGGGTGGAGCTTCTGTTTGTATTGATATAGGTCGGTGGTGAGGCGCCGGCGCCAATGGCCGCGGAATACGACGGTTGGCGTCAGTGCGTTTACGGCTTGGTGGATCAGGTCGCAACTGACCTGGGCTCGATCTTGAATCTCCTGTGACCGCCGCACAATGCCGGGCTTCGCGCCACCAAAACCGGACGACACATCACGAGTTAGCAATATGTCGACCGGGCCGTCGGCAATGAGAGCTTGGACATCATGAGCTTCCACCTCCTCTCTCGGCCACCAGCCCACGCCTTCGGTCCGCCGCTTGAAGTCGATGGAGAAAGCACCTCCGCGGCCTCCAATTGTCTGGCCGCCGTGTTTGATCCGTCCTCCGCGGGGCAGGTATTTGATGTGAGGCGTCACGTGCGACGTGCGGTCGGGCTCTTTGGGAAGTGCACGCAGGGCCTCATGGTTGTCGTGATTGCCGTCGATGAAGACCAGGTCCATGCCAAGGCGCGCTAGATGGCCATCGAGCATCGCCTCAAATTGACCATGTCGCGCCCTGGCCACAGTACTGCGAGATCACCGACCTGAAGCATCAGCCCGATCCCAGCCTCAGAGGCGGCCATGATGACGCGTGTCGCCCATGTTCCGTCGCCGCTGTCGCCATCGTCTGGACGATGGGGTGACAATACAGAGACAAGCGCATGTGAAATGGGTGGCGGACGTCTCCTACATGGGCGGGGCCGATGGAGGCACGAAGGCCCACTTCGTCAATTTTTGGCCGATGTTGGCGACGCGACCGCTATTTATGCCCAAGCCAAATGGGCACGTTGCGCCATTATCGCCATGCCGGATGGGATCCAGACTTTCTATCGGATAGAGCGGCGCCAGCGCACTACAGTCGGCTTCCTGGGCGACCGGGCGCCAAGTAAGGACGGCACAATGACTGCTCAGGACATGATCAACAGGGCATTTTTTCGCATGTCGTATTTGATATCGCCGGTGAAGCAGCGATGCAGAAACGCCGATACGGTCCGACCAGTGGATGGCGAAAGAAGATTGAAAAATGTAGGCCGCCGAAAACTGGCCTGAGTGGCCTACCTATAGATCGCTCGTGCGGCCACTAGGCATGTCAGAGCTTTCGCGACGTATGATCGTGCCATGGGAGAGTCGTTTGAAATTTCAAAGTGTGCCGTAAACGTGCCGGGAAGGAATGGCACCGCTTACTGGTCCAACAAAAGATCCCCAAATTCCGCGGAATCTAGGGATCTTTTGGAGAGTTGTGGAGCCTCCAAACAGAATCGAACTGTTGACCTTTTCATTACGAGTGAAACGCTCTACCAACTGAGCTATGGAGGCCTGTGCCGGTCAGAATCCCTTGCGGAATCATTCCCTGAACACAAGAAACCACTCTAATATGCTGGCGTCAATTGTACAAAATCGGTGCCCGGCGGCAACGAAAAGCTGGCCGACAAGTCAGCAGGTGGTTCCCTTGGCGGGCACCACGCCGTTGACAAAGTAGTTGTCGACCACGCCAGTCAGGCACGCATTCGCGCGGCCGTAGGCCGTGTGTCCGTCACCTTTCCAGGTGACCAGCACGCCGGAATCCAGCTGCTGCGCCAGGGCCTGCGCCCACTTGTACGGCGTGGCCGGATCCTTGGTGGTGCCAATGACCAGGATGGGACCGGCACCCTTGGCCGAGATGGTCTCCGGCTTGCCCGTGGCGGCATAGGGCCAGTACTTGCAGGTGAGTCCGTTGTAGCTGAGCACCTTGCCAAAGGTGGGGGACGCCTTTTCCAGCGCCGCGGCTTCCTCCCGCATGTGCCCGGTGCCCGAATTCATGGAGTAGTCCAGGCAGTTGATCGCCGTGAATGCCGCCGCGATATTGGTGGTGTACTTGCCGTCCGAGGCCCGGTCCGAGGAGTAGTCGTCCAGCGCCTGCATCCCGGAGGCGTCCCCGGCGAAAGCCTCCTTCAGGGCGCCCTTGAGCGGCTCCCACAAGTCGGTGGAGTACATGGCAAACGCGAGGGTGTTGGTGAAGCCCGTCCCCGTCATGACCCGCCCGGTCTTTGTTTGCTGCGGAGTCTTCTCATACACGGCATTGAGTTCGCGGATTTGCGCCAAGGCCTCGTCGACAGTGCCGGACACTGGGCAATCCTTGGTTCCCAGGCAGTTC
>Ga0157370_10008807_pt1 | contig 10843 bp, 8 predicted proteins | sample C35metaG_FD_113463 | JGI IMG/M metagenome (GOLD analysis project Ga0157370, IMG submission 113463) | Corn rhizosphere microbial communities from Kellogg Biological Station, Michigan, USA - C3-5 metaG | ecosystem: Host-associated > Plants > Roots > Rhizosphere > Soil | place: USA: Michigan... | reverse complement strand
CTCAGCTGTCATGTATTTCTTAACCCTTGTATAAGCTTCATTTTCATCCATTTTACCATACATCTTAGCAGGATTGTCTTCATTTTTTAAAGAATAAGCTGCAAAGGCTACAGTATAAAATGAATTTAACCCCATACAGTTGGTAAGCTGGTCAAATGAAAAAACCGCATTACTTCCATTTATAGGCCTTTTAGACGTTAAACTACCCCTAGCTCCAAAAAACAATAAAAAAGCCATAGGAACGAACATAATAAGCTTCCATTTGTATTGAGCATTCGGTGTGGCAAACAATGTTTTTCTTCTTTTAAACAAAAAGTAAACGAAGGTACCCATAACTACAAACGTCAGGATAATAGAACCAAGGTAACTTTTAACCAAAGTACCTATTACTTCTTTAGGATAAATAAGATAATCCAGGAATAGCCTGTTTGGTCTGGTATCATATTGCTTTATAAAATCAGGGCTTGAAAGCTCCATGATAAGCAGGATTGATAGGAAGAGTATATAATATATATTTAAAAATCTGTTGATGTATGGCAGACTTTTATTAGGTACAAATGTTATTAAAAGGAAAGGCAGAAATGATAAATAACATAAAAGTATAAGGTCAAAGCGCAACCCTATGGGGAAAATATACCAGTAATCCGGTGTATCGTTTATTCTTTCTTTGAATATAAAAAAGAGGATTATCCTGCTTAATGTTGTAATTACTAATCCGATAAGGATAAAATTTGCAATAGATTTGAGGTACGATAATCTCTTCATAAAAAGATGTTAAATATTTTTTACGAAATTATTAACTTATTACTAATCAGAAGCTAAAAAAACTAAAAATTAAGCAAAAAATAAGCTTAGTGAAATTTGGTGCAATTTTTCTTGCGTTAGAGTAAAATATATGTAAATTTGCCAACCTAATAAGTACTGGCATCTTGGCCGAGTGGCTAGGCTCAGGTCTGCAAAACCTGCTACAGCGGTTCGAATCCGCTAGATGCCTCAACAAAAAAGCTTCAGCAAATGCTGAAGCTTTTTTTATTATCTGTTGCTAAGCAAAACTATTTCGCATTGTTCTCTAACTTTTCAATCATTTTATTTCCTTCTCCCGGAAACAATCCCTGAAACAATAAGGCTACTCCAAAAATTACCAGGATAACGCTTATTGCCTTTTTAATCTTCATGATGTTGTTAATAGTCAGTTTACTTCTCAATTGTTTTGCTAATAATATTTTACAAACATCAAGGCTAAAGTAAGAAGCAATGACAGATATAAAGAATATCATTATTCTTGATGGCTGCATATCAAGCTTTGGACCCCATGTTATAATAATTGCAAGCCAAAAACCTAACACCCCTATATTAATAAAATTAAGCAGGAAACCTTTTATGAAAAGACTGAAATAGTTTTTTTTAAGGATATCTTTAGAAGCATTATCTATAAGGTCATCTTTTACTGTTTTACTTATTTTAAGGAAAGAAATAATACCGTAGGTAACCATTATTAATCCTCCAAAAATGAACAAAGACGGATCATCTTTAATATTTTCAAGCAGTTTATAACTACTAAAATAAGCTATAAGGATAAAGATAATATCTGATGTTATAGCACCGGCGTCAAAGGCTACTGCTGCCCTGAATCCTTTTATAACACTGGTTTCCAGCAATACAAAAAATACTGCACCAGGCATAATGCTTAAAAAAAAACCTAACGGAATGGCGCTTAGAATATCCTGTAACATCAAATTATATTAAGTGATGCAAGTTAGTATTTTAAATTTTTATATACTCACAACATTAAAGCAGATGTATAAAAAAATCCCTGAAAAAGCATTAAAAAGTACTTTTTTTCAGGGATTTCGTAATTATTGATTCAATGCAGCTATTAGTCCATTACTGCAATTTTTCCATCTCCGTTTTTAACTTCGTTTACTTTTTTAGGTTTACCATACACTATAAGCGACCCATCTGAAGATACTGTTGCATTTACGGTACCTTTTGCTGTTATAGTTGCTTTAGCATCAGACGATAATACAATATTAGTATTCTCTGTTAACAGATTTTGTCCATCTAAATCAGCATCTGAAGCCATTGTTGCATTATGATCTGTAGCTTTTCCGATAAGTGTTACCCTTGCATCAGAAGCTGCATCAGTATTCAGTTTTTCTACATTCAGCTTAAGTTCTACTTTAGCATCAGATGCAGCTGCTAAGCTAAACGTTGAAGTTTTTATTTCATCTTTTCCATATACCTGAGCATCTGAAGCTGCCGATATACTCGTTAACACACCCTTGTAATATAAGGTAATTTCAAGGTCTTCCCCATTATTAAGTGCCAGTGATCCTCCATCATTCTGAACCTCAAGATTGTCTTCTTCTTTACCATTTACAACAAGCTTATTCTGAGAAGATTTTACAAGTGTTACTTTTGTATCTGCTCCTACACTTAACCCTTTAAAATCTTTAAGCTCAATGGTTTTTTGTCCTACAGCAAACTGGAAAGAAACAAGAGCAGTAATTGCTAATAACGTTTTCATAAGATATATTTTTAAAATTGATTGATTAAAATCTACATTATTAAAGACACCTCTTTTATTTTATTGTTACACTTTAGATAAAAAAAATCCCGGTAAACATCTATATGAATGTTCCCGGGACTTATTTATTTTATTAATTCAATGAGATTAACTTTTTACATTAATGCTACCTCCTGCAAATGTCTTTTTATTAACCTGCGGAGGATTACCATAAACATTTATATCTCCTCCTGCCCTGATTTTAGCATCTACAAATTCTGTAGCATTAACATCAGCTTCGCCACCGGCATTTATACTTACAGTGGTTTGTTTTGTAACAAACTGTTTGCCTTTAAATATACCACCTGATGTTATTACAATATCATGATTATCAGACTTTCCTGTTATATCAAGTATACCACCCGAATTAGCTTTAGATGTTAGCTTTTTAGCTTCAATATTCAATTTCACCTCTGCTCCTTCTTTAGCGCTTAATACAAAAGCAGTAGCACTAAAAGTATCCTGAGATGCTACTCTTGCACCTTCGCTGGCATCAATCTGGTTTATAGCATTTTTATAATAAACAGTCACGCTTATATCATCGCCTTTAAGCAATTTGCTAAGTTTCATCCTGATCTTAAGCTCATTGTTTTTAGTAACAACTTCTACATCGTCTTTTCTTGAACCCTTGATGATAATTTTATTTTCGTTACTCTTTACTAAAAGCACATCAATCTGGTCAAAGGCTTTAATGACATTAAAATCGCCAATGGTTTGAGTACGATCCTGTGCCGATACAAGCTGAAACAGCATGATTGCTGCTAATACAATCATTTTTTTCATAATAGTTCTGGTTTAATGTTTTATATTTTAAAGACTGTAAATTATATTTATTGTTACAGCCTAGTCTTTCTTCTTTAAGAACTGGAAATCAATTTGTTTTTTAACAAGGTCGGCGTTTTTAAGTTTTACATATACCTCGTCTCCTAATTGAAGGATATTATGAGTTACTTCTCCTACCAATGCATATTGTTTCTCATCAAAAGTATAATAGTCATCTTTAATTTCACGTATACGACACATACCTTCGCATTTGTTAGATACGATCTCTACATATATACCCCACTCAGTAACGCCAGAGATGACTCCTAAGAACTCTTCGTCCTTATGGTCGAGCATATACTTAACCTGCATATATTTTATACTGTCACGCTCTGCATTTGCCGCCAGGCCTTCCATGTTAGATGAATGTACACATTGTTCTTCCAATACTTCTTCATCTGCCGATTTTCCGCCATCTAAATAATACTGAAGCAATCTGTGTGCCATAACATCAGGATACCTACGAATAGGTGATGTAAAATGCGAATAGTAATCAAATGCCAAACCATAATGCCCAATGTTATGGGTAGAATATTTAGCCTTGCTCATTGTCCTGATAGCTAGTGTATCTACAAGGTTTTGTTCTTTTTTACCCTGTACATCACATAATAAAGTATTAAGCGATTTAGATACTGAAGACTTATCCCTGAAATTAATACTATAACCAAATTTAGAGATTACAGTCTGCAGGTTTATAAGTTTATCTTCATCCGGTTCATCGTGAATACGGTATACAAATGTTTTATCCTGTTTACCAATAAACTCAGCTACTTTTCTGTTAGCTAACAGCATGAATTCTTCAATAAGATGATTAGCGTCTTTAGCCACTTTAAAGTAAACACCTGTAGGCTCTGCTTCTTCGTTAAGATGGAATTTAACTTCAACCTTATCAAAAGAAATAGCACCATTAGCCATTCTTTTTCTTCTTAATATCTTAGACAGCTCATTCATTTTTAGCGTAGCTGTACGAATGTCTTCACTAACGGTATACTCCTGACCTGTTATTGAAATTTCTTCAGGAATAGTATTTCCTCCTGTTTCAATAATATGTTGTGCCTCTTCATAAGCGAAACGTTGGTCAGAATAAATTACCGTACGTCCAAACCACTGATCTACAACTTCTGCTTTTTCGTTAAGCTGAAATATAGCAGAGAATGTATATTTTTCTTCATGAGGTCGTAACGAACAGGCAAAGTTAGAAAGCACTTCCGGAAGCATAGGTACTACTCTGTCTACCAGGTAAACCGATGTAGCACGGTTGTAAGCTTCCTCATCTAAAATTGTTCCCGGTTCCAAATAATAGGAAACATCGGCAATGTGTACGCCTATTTCATAATTGCCATTATCAAGTTTTTGAAACGATAAGGCATCATCAAAATCTTTTGCATCACGAGGGTCAATGGTAAATGTAAGTACATCGCGCATATCCCTTCTTTTTGCTATTTCTTCCGGCTGAATAGTAGTATCAATCTTTTGGGCATATACCTCTACATCAACAGGAAAATCATATGGTAAACCATACTCTGCAAGTATGGCATGGATTTCTGTATTGTGTTCTCCGGGTTTACCTAATACCCTTATTACCTCTCCAAAAGGGCTGTCTGCTTTAGCAGGCCAGTCGTCCAGTTTTACTAATACAACATCGCCATTTTCGGCATTACCTTCTTTTCCTTTCGGGATAAAAATATCGGTATACATTTTAGGATTTGCAGTAGATACAAAAGAAAAACTCTTCTGAATATCTATAACACCTACAAATTCTGTTTTAGATCTTTCTATAATTTCAACAACTTCACCTTCGGGCTTTCTGCCTCTTCTTCGGTTATAGATATATACCTTAACCTTATCTTTATCAAGCGCTTTGTTTAAGTTGTTTGTAGGTATAAATACATCATCTTCAAGTTCAGGTGAAACAAAATAAGCAGTTTTCCTGCTTGTCATGTCTATCGTTCCTTCTATATAATCAGCCTTGGCTAATACTTTGTATTTACCTCTTTCTGTCTCTTCTATCTTTTCCTGAGATGCAAGGATCTTGAGTTCTTTTATAATCTCATTCCTGCTTTGAGTGTCGTCAAGTTCTAATATAGCAGCTATCTGCTTATAGTTAAAGGATTTATTAGGATCCTTAGAGAGTATCTTATAAATTTTTACGGAAAAATCTTTTTCCTTTTTTGCTGACGGTTTTCCGTTCCTCTTCTTCATATATTCTTAAAATAATGCTGAAAATTACAAATAACTGGGAGATATTATAGAATTTTTAATTAAATAATAACGTATAAGTCTTTAAATTTATAGTCAGATAATACTGAAACTCTTAATATGGAACACTTTATTACAGCTGCCGTATTTAATTATCCATATGAAACCACAATCCTCAGGCATATTTTAGAAGACGAGGGACTTCAGTACTATTTTGAAAACGAAACCATGGCAGATCTTCTTCCTATGTATTCTTACGCTTTGGGAGGTATCAAACTTAAAGTACATCCAAACGATTTTAATATAGTAAAAGAAATTCTTGATAAACTCGATACTGGAACTCATTTAAAAATAGTTTGAAATCAAACAATCTGAAAAAGGTTATCAACACTTATTAAAAACAAAATAAAAAAGATTTTTAAAAAATTAAATTTTTGATGATTATGATTGCTTGTTGATAAGTGCGAAAACTTTTTTTGGGAGTGGGTATTTTTGGAGTTATACAATTTTATACAAAGCTATCAACAATGTTAAGTAATTGTAAATTTTTAGAAATCAGGTTGTTTTGTATTTTTGGTGATAGGTTATTAACAATCGTGAATAGTACTTTTTATACTGGTTTTATTAATAAGTTTCATTGTTAATAGTTGTTAATAACTCCTCTTAATGTTTTCATAACATTTGGTAAAAAAGTAAAAAATAAATTTGGATTTCTAAGTTGAGATTTTGATTAGGAAAAATTTCCGTGACTTCTAAAAAATCTTGTCTTTTTTCGTTTTTAGTTATTAACAAATATTGTTAATTTTTAACCCCCTTTAAACACAGCACTTTACAAATATTATCAACATTGTTGTTTTTTAACATATTTAGTTCTATATTTTAAGTGCTGAAAACGGATAAATAACTGATTTTTAAGCAATAAAACAATAGCTGATTTAAACTTTATGAATACATCAATGTTCTACTTATATAAGTAGAACAAGAGTCTGCAAAAGTAAGGAGAGAAATTAATAAACTTATTATTTTAAACAATTGTGTTTGTTTTTACTTCGCTACACCGCAAATATTTATAATTTTGCAGTCTAAATTTTTATACATGAAAATATCTATCGGTAACGACCATGCAGGCCCGGATTATAAAATCGCTATTGTAAAACACCTTGAAGGTAAAGGGATAGAAGTGATAAACCACGGAACAGATTCTTTTGACAGTGTAGACTATCCTGATTTTGTTCATCCGGTAGCTAATGATGTTGAAAATGGTGTGGTAGATTTTGGCATCATCATCTGCGGAAGCGGTAATGGTGTAGCGATGACGGCTAACAAACACCAAAAAGTTAGGGCAGCACTTTGCTGGACTAAAGAAATTTCGGCGCTTGCGCGCCAACACAATGATGCAAACATAATAAGCATACCGGCCCGTTTTACGGCTATTCAGCAAGCGATAGAAATGGTAGACACTTTTCTTGCTACAGCTTTTGAAGGCGGAAGACATCAAAACAGAGTTGACAAAATTTCCTGCTAAATACAGGAACGTTAAAATATAGAAAAGCTGCAATTACAATTGCGGCTTTTTTTATACCTTTTACTTAGGTTTTAATGTTAACAATAAAGTAATACTGGCCTTGTTGATTTCCAATAACTTTGGCCGCCTATACAACCCGATAAAGCCGTGTCAAATCCGCGAATACACAAACATACTGTAGAGGGTAAAAACCTTCTTTATTCTATACTGCTCAATGTAATTATAACAGCAGCACAGGTTACTGGAGGTATAATCTCGGGGAGCCTTTCGTTGTTATCAGATGCATTGCACAACTTCAGCGATGTACTTTCGCTGGCTATAAGCTATGTTGCACACAAACTCTCGCAAAGGGAGGCTACACTTAAACAAACATTCGGACTAAAAAGAGCAGAGCTGATCGCGGCATTTGTAAATGCACTTACATTGATAGTTGTCGCTATTATACTTATTTATGAAGCGGTATTGCGTTTCTTTAATCCGGTTACTATAGCGCCTACACTTGTAATATGGCTTTCGGCTTTGGGGATAGTGGCTAACGGATTAAGCGTGGTGCTTTTAAAGAAAGATGCCGATCATAACCTTAATATGAAATCGGCTTACCTGCATCTGCTAACTGATATGATGGCTTCTATAGCCGTGCTAATAGGAGGGTTATTAATGAAGTATTTCCATATTTACTGGATAGATAGTGTTATGACATTAGGTATAGCGATATACCTGATCGTAGTAGCTTTTGACCTGCTAAAACAATCAACGCACATGCTGATGCTTTTCACGCCCGATGAGGTTAATATTGAAGATATCATTGCAGAAGTTCACAAAATTTTGGGCTGCGCCCGTTTACATCATATTCACGTGTGGCATTTAAATGAAGAAGAACTTCACCTGGAAGCCCATCTTGATTGTTCTGATGATATGTCGCTATCGCAATTCAATATCCTGTTACATAAAATTGAAGAGGTGTTGTATGAAAAATTCAGCATTAACCACGTCAATATCCAACCTGAATTTAAAAAAGAAGATCCTAAGGATTTTATAGTGCAGGATTGATTTTAGTTTTCAGTAATCAGTTGCAGTAGGCAGTCAGTCAGTGCTGTCACTTCGGCCAAAGTGAAGCGGAGTGCAGAAATCTCCGAATCACTAAATTTTTTTCTTCGAAACCCTATTACCCACAACCCTTTGACACAAATGCCGTAAAAATGCCGTAGTAAAACCGCTATCAAAAACTTATCTTCACAACTAATTTTGACCCATAACTTAAAATAAAAATTATGGAAACTGTTGGAAAAAAAATTGCGGAGATCAGAAAGCAAAAAGGATTAACGCAGGAAGAAGTTTCAGAACGTGCAAGGATAAATTTACGCACACTTCAGCGTATTGAAAAGGGTGAAACCGAAGCCCGTGGCAACAGTATTAAAGGGATATGTGAAGCTCTTACTATAAACATTGAAGATATTATTGATTATGGCAAAGTAGAAGACAGAAATTATCTTATGTTCCTTCACTTATCGGTTATGTCTATGGCTTTTATTCCTTTTGGAAATATCTTCATGCCGCTTATCTTATGGCTTAACAAGCGTGATAAGATAATGGAGGTGCAGAAGCATGGAGCGAACATTTTAAATTACCAGATACTCTGGACTGTAGTTAGTAATGCAGTACTTATTACAGGAGCTTACTTAAAAATTGATCATTTGGGTAATGGTACAGCATTTATATATGCATTCTTCACTTTATGCATAATCAACTTTATATATCCGCTTATAATTGCGGTAATGATAAATAAAGGCAGGGTTAAAAATTTCTATCCTGTACCGTTTAGAATTATAAAATAAGAACACTATGTTTGTGTTCCTATTTTAATTCCAAATGACAAACTTAGAATATATTGCCGGACAGGTAACTGCTCCAAAAAAAGGCATTGAAGCCACGTTGAAATTACTTTCAGAAGACTGTACGATTCCGTTTATTGCGCGCTACCGTAAAGATGCTACAGGTAATCTTGATGAGGTGGTAATTGAACAGATAGCAAAGCTAAACCAGGGTTTTGATGCTATTGTAAAACGTAAAGATGCTATCATTAAAAGCATTACTGAGCAAAACGCTCTTACGGGTGAATTATCGGCTAAAATAAATGCCAGTTTTGACCTTACCGAACTGGAAGATCTTTACCTGCCCTACAAGAAGAAAAAGAAGACCAGAGCGGATACCGCCCGTGAAAACGGACTGGAACCTCTGGCTAAAATAATTATGGCACAAAATGCCGATGATATAGACTTTATTGCTTCAAAATACCTTAATGATAAGGTGGTTAACGAAGATGATGCGCTTCAGGGTGCACGCGATATAATTGCAGAGTGGATTAATGAAAATGTGTATGTGCGTAAATCGCTGCGCAGAATTTTCGGCCGCAAAGCGGCTATAACAACAAAGATCACTAAGGCGGGCAAGGAAGAAGAAAAGGCTAAAAAATTTGAACAGTATTTTGACTGGTCGGAAAATTTAGCAAAAGCGCCATCACACAGGCTGTTGGCCATGCTGCGTGCCGAAAATGAAGGTTTCATCAAATTTAAAGTTGAGATAGAAAACGAGGAAGCCATTGAACTGGTGGAACAATCAGTTATAAAAAATAATCGCGACACGGCGGGCCAGCTAAAGCTGGCTATAGAAGACAGTTACAAGCGGCTGCTGGTTCCGGCAATAAGCAATGAGGTATTGAAGGAGGCCAAGGCCAAAGCTGATGCTGTTGCAATACAGGTATTTGCCGGAAATTTAGGTCAGTTATTGCTTGCGCCGCCATTAGGCGAAAAGCGTATCCTTGCAATTGATCCTGGTTTTAGAACGGGTTGTAAAGTAGTGTGCCTTGACGAAAAAGGCGATCTGTTATACAACGAAACCATATTTCCGCATGCACCGCAAAATGAAACTGCTATTGCTATGAAAAAGATACGTTCTATGGTGAATGCCTATAAGATCGATGCGATATCTATAGGCAATGGAACGGCATCCCGTGAAACGGAATATTTCATAAAAAAAATTGCGTTTGATAAACCCCTTCAGGTGTTCGTGGTAAGCGAAGCAGGCGCATCGGTATACTCGGCATCTAAAATTGCGAGGGAAGAATTTGGCAGTTATGACGTAACGGTTAGGGGAGCAGTATCAATCGGGCGAAGATTAAGTGACCCGCTTGCCGAATTGGTAAAAATAGATCCTAAAGCGATAGGGGTGGGGCAATATCAGCATGACGTTGACCAGAGTGCACTTAAAGATGAATTAGACACTGTAGTAATGCGTTGTGTGAACTCGGTAGGGGTTAACATTAATACGGCAAGTAAATCGCTTCTGGGCTATGTTTCGGGCATTGGTGAGAAGCTGGCAGAGAACATTGTGGCTTATAGAAGTGAAAACGGTCCGTTTGAAGACCGCAAACAATTAAAAAAAGTGCCTAGGTTAGGAGAAAAAGCCTACCAGCAGGCAGCTGCATTCGTAAGGATTCCGAATGCTAAGAATCCTTTGGATAATTCGGCTGTACATCCGGAGGCTTATGCTGTTGTTGAAAAAATGGCAAAAGACATGAAATTAAAAGCAGCAGATTTAATATCTAATAAAGAAGCCATTGCAAAAGTACCTGCCGATAAATATATAACTGACACCATTGGTTTACTGGGACTTAAAGATATTCTTAAAGAGCTTGAAAAGCCGGGTCTTGATCCGCGTAAATCGGCTAAAGT
>Ga0157370_10008806_pt1 | contig 10844 bp, 8 predicted proteins | sample C35metaG_FD_113463 | JGI IMG/M metagenome (GOLD analysis project Ga0157370, IMG submission 113463) | Corn rhizosphere microbial communities from Kellogg Biological Station, Michigan, USA - C3-5 metaG | ecosystem: Host-associated > Plants > Roots > Rhizosphere > Soil | place: USA: Michigan... | reverse complement strand
TATGAGACAGTGCGCAGACCATCTCGATATTCGAGAAGAAAGGCGACCGGTTTCTTAACGTTATCTTCAACGCGCCCTGGCTTCAGAGAAGGATAACGCGACACCGCCGCTTCGAGAAGTGGAATGCTCCATCGGCCGGCAGTATCCCGCCACTTCCAGACCGCATCGCCTTCCAGCCATTCGACGGATCTTATCCCGGTCTCACCGCCCTTGCGTGTCTCGACCATACATTGAAGCGCTTCCAGCGTATGAAAACCATACGCGTCGAGTTCTCCATATCCGAGCGTCAGGGCATTCTCAATCTCAGCCCCATACGGAATTTCCAGTAAGGGCATGCGTTTAGCCAACGGGATCGATGAGCCGGCCATCACAGGATAGTTCAACTCCCTCGACCACACGTACATCGTTTTCGCTTTAGTCCGGGAGTAGGAGAAATGCTTGTCTGAAAATACCGGTACCGTTTTCCCTGTGACCCGAAATACTTCGGCTATCGGCTCCATCAGTTCTTAGCGTGGATAGAGATGCTGTTCGCGCTCGTTGTATGGATAATTTCCATGTTCACCGATGAAGCACACGGCATCTACGGCCAGATCATCACCGCCCAGCGTCAAAGCATCTTTGATCGTCGGATAGATCTTAAAGCCGCATTTTTCGGCGAGCCCGCGGCTCAGATCATTGGAGGGAAATTGCGCGGTGTACATCGAGACGAGTTGAGTACGGGGCGCCGTGAATACGCCATTCGGGGAATAGCCTGCGAGCAAACGACCAGGAATAACCGCCGCATGCGATACAAAACCGCCCTGCTCAACATACATCGTAATGACGGCTGCCACCTTTTCTTTTTGGGTGGTCGCGCCTGCAGAGTCAGGCCGGCCGCAGCGCCCGCAGCAAAGAAATTTACGCCTGTTCAGGTCCAGGAGGTTCACTCTCAAATCCTACATCCGAATTAGCCTGCTGTTCGCCCGGTGCCCGGTTTCGGAGCGGCCGGTAGTCCTTAAGCTATCCGGAAAGTCTGCTCGAGTGCGGGTGATCGATCGATCGTGCCGGGGCGCCAATTTGGTAGCCTCACCGGTTGCGCACGCATGTATACCCCAGCTGCAGGTCGTTCTTTCCTGCGGCTGCCGCGCTCTCAGGGTCGAACATCGCCATGTCGTCAGGACTCCGCGGATCATCGACGTGATCCGGATGCGCTTCTGGCGTTCCGAACACTTCATCCACCACAAAGCCATCGCCACAACGCCCGAAGAGGACAAATCCGCCTGTCAGGTAATAGCTCGCGTAAGCCTGCCATGGCCGCAACTCCTTCCCTCCATTTGTGACACGAAAGCTTATTGAATGGTCTCCGGGTTCCCAGGTCACCCGCAAATCCACACGTCCTGTATCGCTGGCCTTCGGACACGCTTGCCCGGCCGCGAACACTGCTGGTGAGATGACAAGGGCACACGCCAACAATGGAGAGCGCATGTGCCGTATATAGCACAAGCAGCAATACCTGTTCCTTGGATTCTCGGCGGCCTCGACCTTAGCCAACGAGTTGCAGCGGCTCGTGGCGAACCATAGGAATTGTAAACGCTACGCAATTGATCGCGACTGAATTGCAGGCCCCGAAGCCGGACATTTGGCCGGAACTTAGTTAAGTAACTTTAAGCTGGACATCGATTGGCGTGTTGGTGGCGTGGTGGGCGGAATTTGAACGCCGCCCACCACCATTTCTCGCGCCGTGCTGTTGGCTCGCCCCGCTCTGCCGCGGCCGGTTCGTTGGTCTGCAGTTCCTTAAAAATAAAACTTCGCAGCGACCTGCAGTTCGCGCGGACCGCGTCCGCCGGCATAGGTATCAATTACGCCGAAATTCGACGCCCCGTAGCTGAGGTGCGGCGTCGCGAACGTCGGTGTATTTGTAATGTTGAACGCTTCCAGCCGCAGTTGGAAATAGCGTTGTTCGGTCAGGTAGATATTCTTGAATATTGCTGCGTCGGCGTTCTTCAGCCCCGGGCTGCGGTAGGTCGAAATGGTGCGCGGCATCGTCCCGAATGTATCCGGCGCCGGGCGCGAAAACGCCGCTGCGTTCACATAAGCGTTCATTTTCGATTCCACCGAGCCCGAAACGCTCGGATCGCCGATCAGATTGGGCCTCTGCGTTCCCTCCCACAAAATGCCGTTTTGCAGGGGCGTCTCGCGGAATTGCGATCCGCTGTTCAGAGGGAAACCGGAACTGAACGTGATCAGCGTATTCACTTCCCAGCCGCCCAGCAACATGTTCACAGGCTTGCTCCAGCCGCTTCCGATGGCTTTCCCCTTGCCGAACGGAAGCTGGTACGAAGCTGTGAGCACCACTCTGTGCGTAACGTCCATGGCGGAAACCGCCCGCTCCAGCCGGAGATTGAACGGGTCCTGCACATCGGTGACGCCGCCCAGCCAGCCGACATTGCCGGACGAGAACGACGAATCGTCTATCAACTTGGAAAATGTGTAGTGACCCAGAAACGCCAAACCATGGGAGAAGCGCTTCTCAAACTGCACCTGCACGCCATGGTAGATGGAGTTCCCTATATTGGGCGTGGACCCGCTGACGCCGGTGTACTGCGGATACGGCCGCAGCAACGTATTCTGAGTAACCGTCGGCGCGCTTAATCGCGATTTCGGATCGGTGATAATGCCGTAAAACGGATTCGGCACGAGCGCATTCAACGCTGTCCGTCCCATGGCCCAGTAGCTTGGGTCCAGCCTGTCCATATTTTCCGTGCCGCCGCCGAAATAGAGATATGTTCCCTTGCCTCCGGTGTAGTTGACCTGCAGAACGGAGTTCCCCGGGAGTGCGCGCTGGATCGAAAAATTCCACTGCTGGTACTGCGGGTTGCGGTTCGGCCGCGTCTCGGTCCCGATCCCCAGCCCGAGGAATGTCGCCGCGCCCTGCGAGTTACCCGGCGGAACATTCAGACCATTCGGATACGGATTCGACATCGTCGCGTACTGCGTGATGCCGCCGTCGCGGCTCCATTCCGGAGTCGAGTCCGTGGAAAAGCCCGAACCGGTGTGTCCTTTGATTGTGGCTCGCGACACGGTATAAAAAATCCCGTACCCCGCTCGTATCGATGTCTTGTCGTTCAGTTCATATGCGAAACCAACTCTCGGCTGGAAATCCTTGTAGTACCCGTCCACAGGGCTGCGCACCTGGTCATTAGTGAATTTCATCTGCCCCATTAAATTCGGATAACCGGGGACCTGACCTGCCAGCGGAGAGGGAGCCGTCGGATCGAACCAGCTATAGCGGTTGTACCGTTCGGTTCGCGGCACATCGAAGTCATAGCGCAGTCCCAGATTGATGGTCAGCCGCCTCGCGATCTTCCAATCGTCCTGTGCGTAGAACCCAAAATACTTCGAAGCGGACGCCGAAGGCGGGTCTAAATGGTAGTCGCCGCCGCTGCCCCACCCGATCAACATCGATGCCAGACCATCGCCCTGAAACGAGTTACTGCTGAACGGATCCTGATTCGTGGTGGCGCGGCTGAACGACATGTGCCCCTGCGGATAACCGGGCTGCAGATAGTTCATCAGATAGAAGCGCGCTTCCGCGCCCATCTTCAAATTATGTCCGCCTAGAATTTTGGTCACGCTGCCCACTACGGAATTCATCTCATCGCCGCGCGCGATCAATCCGTAACCGACTTGCCCCAATTCCTGGTAACCTTCCGGCGTAAACGTCGGAAACATCTTTACGCCGGACGTAAGATATACCGCCGGCAGCCCCAGCGAAGTCTGATCGAAGCCAAGGCTCTTCGGATTGGTGTTGGCCCTCTGCCGCAGCAACCCGTAGCGCAAGTCGATAATCGTCGTCGGACTCTGAATCCGCGTATAGTCGAAAACGTAATTCTGGGTCCGGCCGGAACTATCGCCGTTGGTGGAGTTGTCGGCCAGGTTCCCCAGCAGAAGAGGCGGAATGCTCGCATTCCAGTTCAGGCTGTAGCGCGTCGAAATCCGCTGTTTATCGCTGATATTGTGATCGACCTTGATGTCCATTTGATCGGCATGGCTTTCGTTCACGCCCTGCGCGAAGAAGTTGTTCGCATGCGTAAACGCCAGTCCGTCCGACGTCGGACTCGGGTAGTACTTCATCACATTCAGAGCGATCGGGTTCTGCATCGAGAGCGGAATGATATTCCCCGTAAATGGCTGGCGCAACGTTTTCCCGCCCGCCACGTAAGTGCTGTATGGATTGAAGATTGAGATTGGCTGGCCGTTGGACGCGCGCAGCGCGCTGAAGTCGCCTGTGCGTTCTTCAGCAGTCGGCACGGTCATTGTCCTTGTCGAGGCGCTCGATTGGCGCGTGCCCTCATAGTCGTAGAAGAAAAAAGTCTTATTGCGGCCATCGTACAGATGCGGAATGCGCACCGGCCCCCCGACGGTGCCGCCAAACACGTTGCGTTGAAAGTCGGGGATAGCACGGCCCGCGCGATTGGAAAACCAGTTGTTCGCGTTTAATGCCGAATTGCGATGGAACTCGTATCCGTCGCCATGAAGCTGATTCGTTCCGCTCCGGATAATTACGTTTACGATGGCGCCGCCCGTGTTGCCGAACTCCGCGCTGAAGTAGTTGGTTTGCACCTTGAACTCCTGCACAGCGTCAACGGAGGGTTGATATTCCAGATTGGTGATTCCGCTGTTCTGCTCGATGTTCGCGACGCTCATTCCATCCAGCAGGACATCCGAGGTCGAGTTTCGCGTCCCGTTCGCGGTGAAGTTCGTGTTGCTCTGGCCACCCGGATTCAAATTCGAAGGCGTTACTCCCGGCGTTAACTCCACCAGCGAGAGAGGCGTGCGCCCTGCCAGGGGGAGCGACAAAATGTATTTGTTATCCACCACCTGGCCCAGCGTCGCGCTGGTTGTGTTCAACAGCGGAGCCGATGCCTGCACCTCGACCGACGTGGCTACTGTTCCGACGGTGAGTTGCACGTTCACCGTGGCCTCCTGCTGCACCTGGAGTTCGAACGGGTTTTGCGTGTACTTATCGAAACCCTGGGCCTGCGCCGAAAGCGTGTAGTGTCCGGGTGGAAGCGCGGTAATTACGTACCGGCCGGCATTGTCGGTCGTCGCCGATTGCGACGTATTCCGCTCCACGCTTGTGACTGTCACGCGCGCCCCCGGAATCGCCGACTGGCTTGCGTCTGTAACAATTCCACGCACGGAGGCCGTAAATGACTGCCCCAGCAGAATCGCTGCAACAGCAGAGATCAGCAATGTGAATTGAACGACTCGACGTAGCATGAATCCCCTCTTTTCCTCAATACAACTTACTTGCGCGGAGTCTATCACATCGCGTCGTTTTTCCGCTGCCAGGGAAGGGCTCTGTCGTCGATATCCCTGCAGGATATGGGAGTCAGGAGCCGGAAGTCGAGGAAGGCAGAATGGCGGAGGCCGCATTTGAATCCGCCCCGGTCGCTTCGATGCGGTCCCTCTCATAGCCGGCCGATGAAGGCGACGCATTCGGCGTCGGCCTTCCGCTTCAGTCAAAAGCTCGTCAACGGGCAAGTGACCGACTAACATTTCATATGTAATAACCTGAACTTGATTTGACGGACGGCGCAGAGGCGTTCTGACTTATGCTTTCGAAGCAACTGGCTGATATCCCGGAGAGCAAAATGAGCGTCCATGGCAACGCAAAGCCAAATTCGCCGGCGTTCCACGCTTACGCCGCGCCCGGGCGCCTCCACTCAATATCGGACATAGCAGACAGTAATCTTTCCGCAGGGTCTTCCTGCATGCTTCGCTAGCCGAGGCTCTCGGATATGCGAAAACTGCTGGGTATCACGCTCGGGATCATGACGGCGCTCGGCGGGTTCGTGGATTTCGGGCAGATCGTCTTCACGCTACAGGCGGGAGCCTCTTTTCGATACGCGTTGCTCTGGCCAGTTGTCCTCGGCACGATGGGAATCGTCGTTTACATGGAGATGTGCGGCCGTATTGCGGTCATCGCCCGCGAACCGGTTTTTGCGATCGTGCGGGACCGATTGGGCAAAACCCTGGGACTGGCGGTCCTCGTTGCGTCAAACCTGTTGAACCTCATTACCTTCGCCGCCGAACTCGGCGGGCTCGCCATCGTCTTACATTTCCTGACGGGCTTGCCCGAAAAGCTCTTACTGGTGGCCGCGGCCGTGGCGCTCGGTTTCATCGTCGCTCTTTTGCAATTCCAGTGGATCGAACGAATTTTCGGCCTCGCCGGCGTCACCATGGTGGTTGCGGCGGTGTCCGCATGCCTTTTGGGTCCGAACTGGAAAGCGCTCGCTCGCGGCATGATCCCTGGACTTTCCATGGGTGAAACTCATCAGACACTTCGGTATTGGTATTTCGCCGTCGGCATCTTCAGCGCCATGCTTATGGAATATGAAGTCCATTTCTATTCTTCCGGCGCGATCGAGGAGGATTGGAGCGAAAAGGACCTGCCCGAGAACTTTATGGTCGCAAGCTTTGGCTCTGTCCTTGGCGCACTGCTCACGGTCGCGCTTCTCGCAATCGGAGCCCTTGTCTTCTTCCCTCGGCATAGCTTTCCGCAGCAGTTAGGCATCGCAATCAGCGGTATCGCAACGCCATTCCACAGGACGGGATATCTGCTTGTACTTTTTGGGACCCTCGCCTGCCTGGCCGGCGCGGCGGTGGAGACGATGTTATCGGGCGGCTACAATCTCTGCCAGTTTTACGGCCTGCCATGGGGGAAAAATCGCAAGGCCCGTGACGTTCCTGCCTTCTCGCTCTCCTGGATAAGCGTCCTGGTCATCGGTGGTCTGCTCGTATTGTCTGGATTGGACCCGCTGAAACTTGTGAATATCTCTGTTGTGTTTGGCATGGTCGTAATGCCGCTGACCTACTATCCGATCATGCGCGTCGCAATGGATAGCGGCGTGATGAAGCGCCACGTCAACTCGCGGACGGATACGGCTGTCGGAATCCTGTTTCTCATCCTGATCACGATGGCGGCGCTCGCGGCGATTCCCCTCATGATCCTGACGGACTCCGGCCAACCGTAGCGGCGATACGGAATCAGCACACATGCTCCAGGCCGCTTTCTCCGCGCCATAACCTCGAACAGTCTGGCTCCGCCTCGCCTGATAGTGACCTGATATTCCAAACTCCATCTCGCAGGGCTGCGTGGAATGGTCTCCTATGGAAATCCGGCGGCGCTCACGCGCGCAGCCGGGGCTTCGGCGTGAACATGATCTGTGAAACCCGAGCCCGGACCAGACAGCGCTCGCTACGCTCACGGAGAACTCGAGCTTGCCGCAACACCTCCTGGAATTCGCGATATGACCAGAGCGAAGTCAGCCAGGGGTCGTGTTCGAGCATCTCGGGAACCGCAAGACCGCCATTCACGGCGCGCCGTAAAAAATCGAGCGCGACGCGGTCGCACCCGGAATACGCGAGGTGCCGGGCGAAGTACAGAGCGCTCTCGGGGTCCTCATACAAATTTTCTGAGAGGCAGATTCTCTCTACTTCCGGCGCATCGCGCCGCAGACTTGCGATCAGCGAACGAAGGAGCGCCTGAAAGACCGGAGCCGGCGAACCGGCGGCAAGCCGCTGCGAGGCTTCGCGGCAGGCGCGTTCCGTCGATCCCAAACATGACCAGGCGGCAAGATCCAGATAACCACGGGCGCCGTGCGCCAGTTCGGCATAACTTTCGATGACGGCGTGATAATCGCAGCGCGCGAAATACGTATGAGGAACGCTGGTCGCAATGCCCGGGTCCAGTTCCGTGGCGCGCCGGTGAGCCGCTTCTGAGGCATCGAGCAGTCCACAGAAGCGGCAGACCTGGACCAGCGCAGCAAAGATGTGAGCGTCGTGCCGATGTTGCCTGATCTGCCGGAGCAAACGCTGCAAGGCCGCGAGCGCCTCGCCGCGATCCACCTGGAAGCTGGTATAGAACTGGTGAGTGCACGCGAGGTCCGGGTCCACGGCAAAGGCTTGCTGAAATGCAGCTTTCGCGATGTCCCGGTGGTACTCCCGCGCGACGCCGAACTTTTCCAGGAAACGGCACGAACGACCCAGCCATGCCCACGCTTCGGCGCATCGGGGTTCCTGCGCTATCACGAACCAGAACGAGTCGCGAGCGGCGATGACTGATTCGCTGGTCCTTCGCGCCATCTGCAGCTGGCCCTCCCGAAAGATTTCCGAGACGGATGGCGAAAGCAGGCGTGCCGCCGTGATCGGGAGGCAGAAGCGGTAGCCGAATTTCGGGACGGATGCGATCGCCGGCGCGCCCAGGATTTTGCGAAGGGCCGTGACGTTATTGGTGAGGTTCGCATCTTCCACCGCCGCATCGCCCCATACCGTCTCCAGCAGGGTCTTTCGCAAAACGAGCTTGCCGCCGTTTTTCACCAGGATCGTAAGCAGGTCGAACGCCTTCGGCGGCAGCGGGACAGGTTTGCCGTTCTTCGATAGCCGGCGATCCACCGCGTCGAGTTTGAAGGAGCCGAACTGCCAGACATCTCTCATTGGATTTTCATTGGAAAAAAAGTATCACATCCAGGGGTCTTTCGAACCCGGCTCGTCGTAATCTCGCAAGGCAGGGCAGCCTGAAAAGCAGCGCAAACCATTCATGGCCGGCGCGTACAGGCATAAAAAAGGAGAAAGATGAAAGCAAGAAGAGATTTCCTGAAACTGGCGCAGGTGGCTGGCGCGGCAGCCGCCGCCGCAGTTGTCTCGGGCGGACAGGCCCGAGCCGAGGGTGTCGGAAACCTCGTGGGCTCCTGGAGCACGGTCCACACATTGCCGTTTCCGCCGGGCAGTTTCCGTGAATTTCTGAGCTTTTCGCCGGGCGGAGTCGTACACGAGACAAATTCGTTTTTGCACACGGCAAGCAACCGGGACCTTTCGGCGCTCGGACTTCCGAACGCGCTGAATGCCTCCGACGGAGTGGGCAACTGGGCAGTTGCGGAGCACGGGGCCGTTCAGGTGGTCTTCCGAAAGATGCTGTTCAACGGGTCGCGTGATAATTTTGGCGACCTGCACGTCACAGGCACGGCGCAAATCGACGGAGCGAACCTCCAGGCCGAATGGCATATCGCAGTGGTGAACCCGGCGGGTGTTGTCATCGCCGACCTCGGACCAGCAACGAGCCAGGGTACCCGGCTGAACTGAATCGGAGTTGCAGGCCGCAATGCCGCCTCTGGCGCCCATTCTCATACAAAAGGAAAAAAATGAAAGCGAACGTGATGACCGCCATCAGGCAACCGCTGGAGAACCGCGGCGTCCCTGACCCGCAACCGGGTCCCGGACAAGTTCGCATCCGGATGCGCGCAACCGGCGTTTGCGGTACCGACGTCCACGTACTGAATGGTGAGCTGCCTGTCCCCGTGCCCATCATCCTGGGACATGAACCGGTCGGTGAAGTGGATATGATCGGCCCCGGTGTTCGATCGTTCAGGGCGGGAGACCGCGTGGGAGTCAGCTGGTTCCAGGCCGGATGCGGCCGCTGCCGTTATTGCCAAAAGAAACAAATCAAATTCTGCGCGGAACCAAAAACGTGGATCTCCAACGGTGGCGGCTACGCCGATTACATGATTGCTGAGGCCGAAGGTTGTACGTTGTTGCCCGATAACCTGCCATGGGAGTCGGCCGCTCCGCTCTTCTGCAGCGGCTTTTCCGCAATGAGCGCTTACCGGGCGGCGAGGTCGCAAGGTGGCGACCGCATCGCGGTTATCGGATTCGGCGGTCTGGGGCACATCGCGGTTCAGATTGCGAAGGCCATGGGGCACGAAGTTCTTGTCATCACCAACTCTCCCGGCAAGGCCGGCGACGCTCGCAAAATGGAAGCCGACGAAGTTCTGGTCATCAAAGATCACGTCGGGCGGGAACTCCAGAGTATGGGTGGGGTCGATGTAATTCTTTCGTTCTCTCCATCGATGAAGCAGAACAGCCAGTCCATTGAAGGGCTCCGGCCTGGCGGGCGCTTCGTCACCACGGCCGTCAGCGGCGAACCGATTCAGGCTGACCCTGTCTCCATGTTGTTCAAGCAGACCTCGATCATCGGATCCGCTCACAACGATGCTGCAGATATCATCGACGTACTTCAACTTGCCGCCGACGGGAAAGTGAAGCCCTGGTTGGAGACTTATCCCATCGCGGACCTGAACCGCGTGCTCACGCGATTGGAAGAAGGCAAAGTACGCCACCGGGCCGTGGTCGTGCAAGGCTGACTTGAGGCGGATAAATGTGCGGGAGCCAGGCTCCCGCGCCAACAAGGTGAGGCGGGAGTTATTCGGCGCCGAAGCTCCGAATCGCCTCTTCTTCGTCCTTGTACGCCGGGACCAGACGGCTGATGCCCGTCATATCGAGCACTTTTTTCACATCGGGCGCGGGATTCAGCAGTTTGAGACCACCCTGATTGCGCACGAGGTGAGAGTAACAGCTCATCAATTGTCCGAGGCCGGCGCTATCGATCCGGGTGACGCGGCTCAGATCGATAATTACGCGCGAGTCCGTCTGCTCGAGGACCTCACGCCGTAATTCGTCCAACTCCTGGGCCGAGTGCGTAAGCTGGGCAGACGCCCGGAATCGCAACACGGAAACGCCGCCTTCCTGAGACCAGGCCAGATTCGAGGACCGAAGGTCCGAAGCGAGGCGTTCGCTTACCCGAAGCTCGTCGAAACATTCATCGCAGCCGAGGTAATGGGCTTCAAACTCCTCGACCGCATTTTCGTCGAGCGTGCGGGAAAGGTATCTTGCGATCAGTTGCTCGCGCTCGATTGGTTCTTTCTTGCACACCATGGCTTTCACCCACTCAGTGCTTATGGGCGGCATTCCGTTTCATCTCGTATGCTCGCCTGAATCTTTCCTTGGCCCGAAACAGGACAACG